>Ga0068863_100003619_pt1 | contig 15258 bp, 13 predicted proteins | sample KBSSwiS62_FD_66596 | JGI IMG/M metagenome (GOLD analysis project Ga0068863, IMG submission 66596) | Switchgrass rhizosphere microbial communities from Kellogg Biological Station, Michigan, USA - KBS Switchgrass S6-2 | ecosystem: Host-associated > Plants > Roots > Rhizosphere > Soil ...
AAGTCACATTTGTAACTTCAAACTCATCAGTCACAGCGCGCCTCCACGGGATCGGGCGGATGTCCGCCTAATCTTCGGTCACGATGGCGAACGTTCGAATCGTGTTACCGCGCGCCGCAGCGCTGGCAGCGGCGCTTTTCCTGGTGGCAGGCCCGGCCATGGCAACGGCCGAGCCCGATCCGGCGCCCCCGGAAGCGGCGACGTGCCCGTACCGGGAGTCGACGCCACCTGCCGTCGACTCCTCCGAGGTGCCTGAGGCAGGGGATCCGCCTGCGCCGCTGCCGGTGCCGGCCAAGCCGCTCGGCGGTGACGCGCTGTCCGGGTGTGGCATCGTGACCGCTCCCGGGACGCCGCCGGTGCCCGGGGACATCTCCGCAGAGGCGTGGCTGGTCGCCGACCTCGACACCGGCGACGTCATCGCCGCGCGCGATCCGCACGGCAGGCATCGACCCGCCAGCATCATCAAGGTGCTGATCGCCACGCAGGCGCTGCGAGAGTTGCCGATCCACAAAGTGGTCGCGGGCACGCAGGAGGACGCCAACGCCGAGGGCACCAAGGTCGGCGTCGGTGAGAATGGCTTCTATTCGATCAACGACCTGTTGCACGGCCTGCTCATGCACTCAGGCAACGACGCCGCGCACGCTCTGGCCATGCAACTCGGCGGGATGGATACCGCGCTACAGAAGATCAACGACCTTGCCGGCAAGCTTGGCGGCCGCGACACCCGTGCGGCGACGCCGTCGGGTCTCGACGGGCCTGGCATGAGCACGTCAGCCTACGACCTCGGCCTGTTCTACCGATTCGCTTGGCAGAATCCGACTTTCGCCGACATTGTGGCCACGCGCACGTTCGATTTTCCCGGCCGCGGCGACGTCGGCTATCCGGTCGAAAACGACAATCAGCTGCTCTACAACTACCCCGGCGCGATGGGCGGAAAGACCGGCTACACCGACGATGCCGGGCAGACGTTCGTCGGCGCGGCCAATCACGACGGCCGCCGGTTGATGGCCGTGTTGCTGCACGGCACTCGCCAGCCGATCGCGCCGTGGGAGCAGGCCGCACACCTGCTGGACTACGGCTTCGCGACCGCACCCGGCACCAAGGTCGGCACGCTGATCGAGCCCGATCCGTCGCTGCTCGCTGCCAAGCCGGACGCCGCACCCAACCCGGCGACCGCCGCCGCGTCCACCCCGCTGCCGGATATCAACGCAATGCCGGTTCGGGTCGGCGTCGGCATCGTCGGGTCGATCGTCGTGTTCGGACTCATCATGGGCGCACGGTCGCTGAACCGGCGCCCGACGCACTAATGCTTGCGTAACCGCGAAAAGCTCAGCGCTCCAAGGGCTCCCACTGCTGCGGCGGCCAACGCACCCCGCGCCCCGAGGCCCTCACGAACCTGAACCCGCGCGGTGATCTGGGCCGGCGCCGGTGGCTCGACCGGTTCCTCGGCGAGGTTCTCGGTTGACGTGGCCGCCCATGCGGTCGCGAACAGGATCAACCGCGCGGTGATGTAGGCGAAGACCATCAGGCCGAGCACCGGACCGAACGTCGCACCGGCCGGACCGGTCACTACGGATCGCAAATAGATCGAGCCAACCTGCTTGAAGATCTCGAAGGCCACCGCGGCCATCAACGCGGCCCTCATCGCGCTGCGGAAGGTCACCTTCTCCCGGGGCAAACGCGCGATCACCCAGACGAACAGCAGCCACGAGACCAGAATCGATACCAAGAGTGACGTCAGTCGAAGCGCCGCACCGACGCCCGGAACATTCTGCAGCCCAAGCCATTCCAGTACATGCCTCATCAGATCCGAACTGCCGAGTGCAGTCAGCGCGATTGTGGCGACAATCGCCACGAAAAATCCCAGGATGGCGACAAGATCGGACAGCTTGGTGCGAAGGAACCCTGGTGGCTCGCGGCGCATCAGACCCCACATCTGGCTGAGCGCCTCGCGCAGGTTGGCCATCCAGCCCAGCCCGGCCCACGCGGCGGTGGCCAGGCCGATGATGCCGACCGAGGTACGTGACTTGATCGCCGAATCCATCAGGTCGATCAGTTGCTCGCCGGCGTTTCCAGACACCGCGGACTTGATGCGCTGTGTGATCTCGGCGAGCAGGTCAGGCTGGCTGGCCAGGATGAAACCGCCGATCGAGAAGCCGACCATGAGCAGCGGGAACAGCGCGAAAATCGTGAAGTAGGTGATGCCGGCGGCGTAGAAGTCGCCCTTGCTGTCCTGATAGCGCCCCTGCGCCCGCATCACGTGGTCGAACCACCCGTACCGCGCCCGCAGGCGATCCAGAATTCCCGGTTTGGCCGGCTCGGCCGGTTCAGTCATCCAGCCTCCCGGAAAGCGTTACGCGCGTGGCGCTAAGAACCCTAACCGGTCATATACCCGCTTGAGAGTCTTGGCAGACACGTCCCTGGCGCGCTCAGCACCGGTCGCGAGGACCGCCTCGAGTTCGGCCGGATCGGCAAGCAGTTCGTCGACGCGCTCCTTGATCGGCGTGACGAACTCGACGACGGCCTCCGCGGTATCGGTCTTCAGATCTCCGTAGCCCCGGCCTGCGTAGCCCTCGACGAGCTTGTCCACGTCGGTCCCGGTGACGGCGGCCTGGATGGTCAGCAGGTTGGACACCCCCGGCTTGGCGCCCTGGTCGAACCGGATCTCGCGCTCACTGTCGGTGACGGCCGAGCGGATCTTCTTCGCCGAGGCCTTCGGATCGTCGAGCAGGCTGATCAGCCCCGCCTCGGTGGCCGCCGACTTGCTCATCTTCGACGTCGGATCCTGCAGGTCATAGATCTTGGCAGTGGCCTTCTGAATCAGCACGTCGGGCACCACGAACGTCTCGGGGAAGCGGGCGTTGAACCGCTGCGCGACGTCGCGGGCCAACTCCAGGTGCTGGCGCTGGTCCTCGCCGACCGGAACCAGATCGGTGTCGTAGAGCAGGACGTCCGCGGCCATCAGCACCGGGTAGGTGAACAACCCCACCGTGGTGGCTTCGCTGCCTTCCTTCTGCGACTTGTCCTTGAACTGGGTCATCCGCGAGGCCTGGCCGAAACCGGTGAAACAGCCCAGCGCCCAAGCGAGTTCGGCGTGCGCGGGCACGTGGCTCTGCACGAAGATCGTGCTGCGTGACGGGTCGATGCCCAGCGCCAGGTATTGCGCGGCCGTCACCAGCGTGCGCCGCCGCAGCTGCTCAGGGTCCTGCGGGATCGTGATCGCATGCAGGTCGACCACGCAGAAGAAGGCGTCGTAGTCGTCCTGCATGCCGACCCACTGCTTGATCGCGCCTAACGCGTTGCCCAGGTGCAGGGAATCAGACGTGGGCTGGACACCAGAAAAGACGACGGGGCGCGAAGTGCTCATGATGGCTCAAGTTTCGCACGCCTCAACCAATGGATTTTTCGGCGCTCTGCTCCCGCGATTGTTCGAGCGCCCGGCGCGCGAACACCCACCGCTCGGTGATCGCCATCTGCCCGCGGTGCCTACCCAGGAACGTGACGAACCACGAGATGACGGCCATCAGCCGGTTGCGCCCGCCCACGAGGTAGTAGAGGTGCAGGCCGAGCCACGCCAGCCACGCGAGGAAGCCGCCGAACTCCAGCTTGCCGATCTGACACACCGCGGAGAACCGCGACACCGTCGCCATGCTGCCTTTGTCGAAGTATTTGAAGGGCTTTCGCGCCGCAGGCTGCTCGCGCTTGAGTTCGGCCTTGATCTGCTTGGTGGCATAGACGGCGCCCTGGATCGCGCCCTGCGCCTGGCCGGGCACACCGGGCACGCTCATCAGATCGCCGACGACGAAGACGTTCGGATAGCCCTTCACTGTGAGGTCGGACTCGACGACCACCCGGCCGGCGCGATCGACCTCTGTGCCATCGGACTGCTCGGCGATCAGCTTGCCGAGCGGGCTGGCCTGCACACCGGCCGACCAGACTTTGACGGCGCACTCGATCCTGTATTCCTCGCCGAAGTCCTCACCGTTCTTTTCCTTGACCGTCAGCCCCATGTAGTCCACGTCGGTGACCATGGTGTTCAGCTTGACCTCGACGCCCATTTTCTCCAGCCTGCGCTGTGCCTTGAGCCCGAGCTTCGGGCCCATCGGCGGCAACACCGCGGGTGCGGCCTCGACGAGAATCACGCGCGCCTCGGCCGGGTCGATCGTCCGGAACGCTCCGGTCAAGGTCCGGTCCGCAAGCTCGGCGATCTGGCCGACCACCTCGACACCGGTCGGACCCGCACCGACAACGACGAACGTCAGCCGCCGTTTGCGTTCCTCCTCCGACGTCGTCACCTCTGCCGCCTCGAATGCACCGAGGATGCGGCCGCGCAACTCGAGCGCGTCGTCGACGGTCTTCATGCCCGGCGCAAACGCCTCGAACTGGTCGTTGCCGAAGTAGGACTGCTGTGCCCCTGCCGCGACGATCAGGCTGTCGAACGGCGTGACCCGCTCCCAGTCGAGAAGTTTCGACGTGACGGTCTTGTTCTTCAGATCGATGCCGACGACCTCGCCGAGCAACACTTGCGCATTCTTCTGCTTACGCAAGATGATTCGCGTCGCGGGCGCGATCTCGCCGACCGACAGGATGCCTGTGGCGACCTGGTACAGCAGCGGCTGAAACAGGTGATGCGTGGTCTTCGCGATCAGGGTGACGTCGACGTCGGCGCGCTTGAGGTGCTTGGCCGCGAACAGCCCGCCGAAGCCCGATCCGATGATGACGACGCGATGGCGCTTCTGGCTGCCTGGTTCGCTCATGGGCCGACCCTAACCCGTCAATCACAACGGCGAGTGTGGGGTTAATACACACTTCACGCGGGCGGGTTTCGCGTGACACAAGTCCACACTCGGCGGCAATTAACGGTATTCGACCGTCACCGGCGCGTGGTCGGACCACCGCAGCGCATACGCCTCGGCCCGCTCCACCCGCGCGCTGCTCGCCCGGGCGGCCAGCCCGTGGCTCGCAAGCTGGTAGTCGATGCGCCAGCCGGCGTCGTTGTCGAACGCCCTGCCCCGCCATGACCACCACGAGTACGGGCCTGCCACATCCGGATGCAGCACGCGAACCACGTCGACCCAGCCAGCGGCCAACAGTTCGGTCAGCCATTGCCGTTCGGCGGGAAGGAATCCCGACTTCTTGACGTTGCCGCGCCAGTTCTTGATGTCGTTTTCGGTGTGCGCGATGTTCCAGTCGCCACAGACCACGGCGGCACGGTCGATCAGCGTCGACATGCGGTGCGCGAGCGCCGTCATGAACCGCTCCTTCTCGAGCTGACGGTCGGTGCCTGCCTCACCGGTCTGCACGTACACGCTCGCAACCGTGAGACCCTCGATGTCGACCTCGACATAGCGCCCGTGCAACGCGAATTCGTCGGCGCCGAGGTCGCGTACCTGATGGATGGGATGTCGGCTCAACACGGCAACTCCGTTGCGGCCCTTGAGATCTCCACCCTGGGATGCCAGCTGCCAGCCGTCCGAAAGCGCGGGGCTAAGAGCGTCTGCGAGTTGATCGTCATCGGCCCGCGTCTCTTGCAGGCACACCACATCGGCCTTGGTCTCGGCCAGCCACGGCAGCAGGCCGAGGTTTGTCTCCGACCGCTGCCTGATCGCAGCCCGGATGCCGTTGACGTTGATGGTGGTGACGATCACGGCCTCAGACCGTAGTCGACGGGCTTGCGATACCGGCGGTATCACCTTTATGGTCGGGCTCATGACCGAGCGCGCACCGATACACCTGGGCTCCGGCGAGCCGATGCTTTTGCTGCATCCGTTCATGATGTCGCAGAGCGTGTGGAAAGGCGTCGCACCGCTGATTGCTGGCACCGGTCGTTACGAGGTGCTCGCACCGACCATGCCCGGCCACAACGGCGGCGTCAAAGGCCGGTTCTTCCTGGATACCGCCGAATTGGCCGACGACATGGAACGCCGGATGGACGCACTGGGCTGGGACACCGCGCACATCGTCGGCAATTCACTCGGCGGCTGGGTGGCCTTCGAGCTGGAGCGCCGCGGCCGGGCCCGCACGTTGACCGGCATCGCGCCCGCAGGCGGCTGGAGCCATTTGACGCCCGCGAAGTTCGAGATCGTCGGCAAGTTCGTTGCCGGCCTGCCCGTTTACCTGGTCGCCAAGGCGCTCGGTCCTCGGGCCCTCAAGCTGCCGTATGTCCGCCAGCTCGGCTACGTGCCGATCAGCGCGAGCGCCGACCGGCTCACCGACGAGGACTGGCTCGACATCATCGACGACGTCACCCACTGCCCCGCCTACTACCAGCTGTTGGTCAAGTCGCTGTTGCTGCCCGGTCTGCAGGAGCTGGCCGAAGGCACGGCGCCGACGCATCTGGTCATCTGCGAGAAGGACCACGTGCTCCCGCATCCGCGGTTCACCCGGCACTTCACCAAACACCTGCCGGAGGCCACGGAGATCACGCATCTGGAGGCCGTCGGACACATCCCGATGTTCGAAGCGCCGCAGCGCGTCGCCGACTTGATCGTCAGCTTCGTCGACCGCTATGCGACGCCGCCGCCGCACCAGGCCATCGGCTAGCTGAGGTCGTCAGCCCTTCGCGGATTCCAGCGCCGAGTTGAGCGTCTTGCTCGGCCGCATCACCGCGGCCGTCTTCTCCGGGTCCGGCCAGTAGTAGCCGCCGATGTCCACTGAATCCCCTTGCACCTCAGCGAGTTCGGCGACGATCGCGTCCTCGTTCTCGGCGAGCGTCTTGGCCAGGCCTGCGAAGTGGCCTGCCAGTTCCTGATCCTCGGTCTGCTCGGCCAACTCCTGTGCCCAATACATCGCCAGGTAGTACTGGCTGCCGCGGTTGTCGAGCTCACCGGTCTTGCGTGACGGGGCCTTGTCGTTCTCCAGCAGCTTGCCGATGGCACCGTCGAGCGTCTTGCCCAACAGTTCCGCCCGCTTGTTGCCCGTCTTGGCGCCAAGGTCTTCGAAGCAGGCACCCAACGCGAGGAACTCGCCAAGCGAATCCCAGCGCAAATGGTTCTCCTCGACCAACTGGTGGACGTGCTTGGGTGCCGAACCGCCCGCGCCCGTTTCGTACATGCCGCCACCGGCCATCAGCGGCACGATCGACAGCATCTTCGCGCTGGTGCCCAGTTCCAGGATCGGGAACAGGTCAGTCAGGTAGTCGCGCAGGATGTTTCCGGTCGCGGCGATGGTGTCCTGACCGCGGATCAGACGCTCCAGCGTGTACCGCATCGCCCACACCTGCGGCATGATCTGGATGTGGAGGCCCTCGGTGTCGTGGTCGGCCAGATAGGTCTTCACCTTCTTGCGCAACTCGACCTCATGTGGGCGCTCGGTGTCCAGCCAGAACAGCACCGTCATGCCCGAGGCCCTGCCACGGTTCACGGCGAGCTTGACCCAGTCCTGGATCGCGGCATCCTTCACCACCGGCATGCGCCAGATGTCGCCGGTCTCTACGTTCTGGCTCAGCAGTACCTCGCCGGTGTCGATGTCGACGATGTTGGCGACGCCGTCGGTGGGGATCTCGAACGTCTTGTCGTGGCTGCCGTACTCCTCGGCCTGCTGCGCCATCAGCCCGACGTTGGGAACGGTGCCCATGGTTCTCGGGTCGAACTGCCCATGCGTCTTACAGAAGTTGACCATTTCCTGGTAGATCCGCGAGAACGTCGACTCGGGATTCACCGCCTTGGTGTCCTTGGTCCGGCCGTCGGCGCCGTACATCTTGCCGCCCAACCGGATCATCGCGGGCATCGATGCGTCGACGATCACGTCGCTGGGTGAGTGGAAGTTGGTGATGCCGCGCGCTGAGTCGACCATCGCCACCTCGGGCCGGTGTTCGTGCACGGCGTGGATGTCGCGGATGATCTCCTCGCGTTGCGAGGCGGGCAGCGACTCGATCTTGGCGTACAGATCCGACATCCCGTTGTTGACGTTGACGCCGAGTTCGTCGAGCACGGCCTGATGCTTGGCGAAGGCTTCCTTGTAGAACATCTTGACCGCGTGGCCGAACACGATGGGGTGGCTGACCTTCATCATGGTCGCCTTCACGTGCAGCGAGAACATCACGCCGGTCTTGTACGCGTCCTCGATCTGCTCTTCGAAGAAGTCGCACAGCGCCTTTTTGCTCATGAACATGCTGTCGATGATGTCGCCCTCGTCGAGCGCGACTTCTGGCTTGAGCACGATGGTTTCGCCGTCTTTGGGCTCGAGCACCATCTTGACCCTGCGCGCCTTGTCGAGCGTCATCGACTTCTCGCCGTGATAGAAGTCGCCGCGCTTCATGGTCGCGACGTGGGTGCGCGAGGCCTGCGACCACTCACCCATGCTGTGCGGATGCCTGCGCGCGTACTCCTTGACCGCATTGGGCGCGCGACGATCCGAATTGCCTTCGCGCAGAACGGGGTTCACCGCGCTGCCGAGAATCTTGCCGTAGCGCTCCTTGATCGCCTTTTCCTCGTCGTTCTTCGGCTCACCCGGATAGTCGGGCAGGTCGTAGCCCTTCTCCCGTAGCTCCTTGATGGCAGCCAGCAGCTGCGGCACCGACGCACTGATGTTCGGCAACTTGATGATGTTGGTTTCGGGCTTGTGGGTCAGCTCACCGAGCGTGGCCAGGTTGTCAGGAACCCGCTGCTCCTCGGTCAGGCGGTCGGAGAACTCGGCCAGGATGCGCGCCGCCACCGAGATGTCACTGGTTTCGACGTTGATGCCGGCCGGCTCGGTGAAGGTGCGGATGATCGGGAGGAAGCCGTAGGTCGCAAGCAGCGGCGCCTCGTCGGTCAGCGTGTAGATGATGGTCGGCTGCTCGGCGCTCATTGTGTTGTCTCCCGGATTCAGTTTCGGTCAGTTCGCTGCTCGCGGGCCAGACTACAAGCAGCATCGGGTGCGCGAAGGCCCAGCTTGGCTACTGACCAGTAGCTTCTGTGCTGGGCGAACATAGGGAAATTCTCCCGATGTCTGGGCCGCGGTGCCACCGCGACGATGGCGGGGAGCGATCGAGAAACAAACCAGCCGGTGGCACCCAGTCAGTGGCATGCGATACCCTTCTCATCGGTCATGAGTGCCAGCGTCAAGCCCCGGCTTGCTGGCCGGCAACCCTCCAACCGCGGTGGGGTGCCCCGGGTGATTGACCAGGTTGAGTAGCCGCTACCGGCTACCGGCAAGCGCGGGTCCGTTGTGACGGGCCCCCAGAGACAGATGGAGGTCCGTTTCGTATGAGCACGCCAGATCCGACGGCCGGTTGGTCGTTCGAAACCAAGCAGGTCCACGCCGGTCAGACGCCCGATATCGCAACCAACGCGCGGGCGCTGCCGATCTACCAGACCACGTCGTACACGTTCAACAGCACCGAGCACGCCGCTGCCCTGTTCGGCCTCGCCGAGCCCGGCAACATCTACACCCGGATCATGAATCCGACGCAGGACGTCGTCGAGCAGCGCATCGCGGCCCTGGAAGGCGGTGTCGCCGCGCTGTTCCTCGCGTCCGGCCAGGCCGCTGAGCACTTCGCGATCCTCAACCTCGCCAACGCGGGCGACCACATCGTGTCCAGCCCGCGGCTCTACGGCGGCACCTACAACCTGTTCCACTACACGTTGCCGAAGATGGGCATCGAGGTCAGCTTCGTCGAGAACCCCGACGATCTGGAGTCCTGGCGCGCTGCGGTCAAGCCGAACACCAAGGCCTTCTTCGGCGAGACCATCTCGAACCCACAGAACGACATCCTCGACATCCCGAACGTCGCGGCCGTCGCGCACGAAGCCGGTGTGCCGTTGATCGTCGACAACACCGTCGCCACCCCGTACCTGATTCAGCCGCTTTCCCACGGCGCTGACATCGTCGTGCACTCGGCGACGAAGTATCTGGGCGGACACGGCGCGGCGATCGCAGGCGTGATCGTCGACGGCGGCACCTTCGACTGGACCAACGGCAAGTTCCCCGGCTTCACCACACCGGACCCCAGCTATCACGGCGTGGTGTTCGCCGAACTCGGCCCGCCGGCGTTCGCGTTGAAGGCCAGGGTGCAGCTGCTGCGCGATCTCGGCTCGGCGGCCGCACCGTTCAACGCGTTCCTCGTCGCACAAGGGCTGGAGACGCTGAGCCTGCGCGTTGAACGCCATGTGGCGAATGCGCAAAAGGTGGCGGAATTCCTGACCGGGCATCCCGACGTGACGTCGGTGAACTATGCGGGGCTGCCGAGCTCGCCGTGGTACGAGCTCGGAAAGAAGCTGGCCCCCAAGGGGACCGGCGCAGTGCTGGCGTTCGAGCTGGCCGGCGGTATCGACGCGGGCAAGGCGTTCGTCAACGCGTTGACGCTGCACAGTCACGTCGCGAACATCGGTGACGTGCGGTCGCTGGTGATCCACCCGGCGTCGACGACGCACGCCCAGCTGACCCCGGAGGAGCAGTTGGCCACCGGCGTGACCCCGGGGCTGGTGCGGCTCGCGGTCGGCATCGAGGGCATCGACGACATCCTGGCCGATCTGGAGCAGGGCTTCGCCGCGGCCAAGCCGTTCAGCACGTCCGCGGGCGCAGACCCGAAGACCGCGGCGGCGTTCTGATGACGGTCATCGACGTGAGCACCGTGACGCTGCCGGCCGAGGGCGAAGTCGGCTACGTGGACATCGGCCCGCTGACGCTGGAGAACGGTGCCGTCATCGACGACGTCACGATCGCCGTGCAGCGGTGGGGCGAGTTGTCGCCCAACCGCGACAACGTCGTCGTCGTCCTGCACGCCCTGACCGGCGACTCACACGTCACCGGCCCGAGCGGCCCAGGTGACGAGACCGAAGGCTGGTGGGAAGGCGTTGCCGGCCCGGGTGCGCCGATCGACACCGACCGCTGGTGTGCGGTGGCCACCAACGTGTTGGGCGGCTTTCGCGGGTCGACGGGCCCGAGTTCGCCTGCGCGGGACGGGAAGCCTTGGGGCTCAAGGTTTCCGCTGATTTCTGTGCGCGATCAGGTCGAGGCGGACGTCGCCGCGCTGTCGGCGCTCGGCATCACCGAGGTCGCCGCGGTGGTCGGCGGGTCGATGGGCGGTGCTCGGGCGCTGGAGTGGATCGTGAGCCACCCGGACGCGGTGCGCGCGGCGCTGGTGTTGGCCGTCGGCGCTCGCGCGACCGCCGATCAGATCGGCACGCAGAGCACGCAGATCGCGGCCATCAAATCGGACCCGGGCTGGCAGAACGGTGACTATTACGGCACCGGACGTTCGCCGGATCTCGGGATGCAGATCGCCCGGCGGTTTGCGCATCTCACGTATCGGGGCGAGCCCGAACTCGACGCACGGTTCGGCAACGACCCGCAGGGCGACGAGGATCCGGCGAAGGGCGGCCGCTACGCGGTGCAGAGCTATCTGGAGCACCAGGGCCGCAAGCTGCTGGCCCGCTTCGACGCAGGCACCTACGTTGCGCTCAGTGAGTCGCTGTCCAGTCACGACGTGGGCCGCGGTCGCGGCGGCATCGAGGTGGCGCTGCGCGGCTGCCCGGTTCCGACAGTCGTCGGCGGCATCACCTCCGATCGGCTGTACCCGCTGCGGCTGCAGGAGGAATTGGCCGAGCTGTTGCCTGGTTGTACCGAGCTGAACGTGGTCGACTCGATTTACGGCCACGACGGATTCCTCTTGGAGACCGAGGCGGTGGGCAAGTTGATTCGTCGGACCTTGGAGCTGGCCGAGCGGTGACCGACCCCAGGCAGCAGCGTTCACTGTCGTTCGGCGTGGAAGCCGCGGCATACGAACGCGGCCGACCGTCGTATCCACCCGAAGCGATCGACTGGCTGCTGCCCGCCAACGCGCGCGACGTGCTGGACCTCGGGGCCGGCACCGGAAAACTGACGACTCGGCTCGTCGAGCGTGGCCTCGGTGTGGTCGCGGTTGATCCCATTCCGGAAATGCTCGAGCTGCTGAGCAACTCGCTGCCGGATACGCCCGCGCTGCTTGGCACGGCCGAGGAGATTCCGCTGCCCGACGACAGCGTCGACGTCGTGCTCGTGGCTCAGGCCTGGCACTGGTTCGACCCGGAACTCGCGGCCAAGGAGATCGCGCGCGTGCTACGGCCGGGCGGCCGACTCGGCTTGGTGTGGAACGCCCGCGACGAGCGGATGGGCTGGGTGAAGGATCTCGGCCGCATCATCGGCCATGAGGACGCGCAGTTCCACGACAAGGTGACGCTGCCGACTCCGTTCACCGATGTCGAGCGGCGCAAGGTCGAGTGGACGAGTTACCTGACGCCGCAGGCGCTCATCGACCTCGTCGCATCGCGCAGTTACTGCATCACGTCGCCGGAGAAGGTGCGCACCAAGACGCTGGATCGGGTGCGCGAGCTGCTGGCGACCCATCCCGCATTGGCCAACACCAACGGCCTTGCGCTTCCGTACGTCACGGTCGGCATCAGGGCGACGCTGGCCTGACGCCGTACGTGCGTGGCTAGTGGGTGCTGGCGGCCGGCCGCACGATGATCTCGTTGACGTCCACCTCGGGCGGCTGCCCAATTGCGAACGCAATGGCGTCGGCGATCACCGACGCGGGGATGGCGAGGGCCCGATATTCCCGCATGGCGTCGCGCGCTTGTTCGTCTGAGATCGACTCGGCGAGTTCGGATTCGGTCACTCCCGGCGAGATGACGCTGACCCTGATGTCGCCGCCGTGTTCTTTGCGCAGCCCTTCCGAAAGAGCCCAGACCGCGAACTTCGTGGCGCAGTAGACGGCCGCCGTGGGTTCCACCTCGTGCGCGCCGATCGAGGCCAGATTCACGATGTGTCCGCTTACTTGGGACCGCATGACGGGAAGGGCAGCGCTGATCCCGTGAAGCACACCGCGAATGTTCACGTCGATCATTTGGTTCCACTCGTCTACTTTGTTTTCCGCCAGCGCAGACAGCGGCATGACACCGGCATTGTTGATCATGACGTCCACCCCGCCGTAGGCGTCCGTGGCGTCGGCGACGAATTGCTGGACGTCAGCGATGTCGGTGACGTCCAGACGGCGATACAACGCAGTCCCGCCGCAGGCCTCGATGCGCTCGACCAAGGCTTCGAGCCGTTCGGTGCGTCGCGCACCGAGGAAGAGCCGGTGACCGTCGTCAGCGAGCCGCAACGCGGCGGCTTCGCCGATTCCGCTGCTGGCGCCGGTGATCAGGATGGTCTTCGGGTTCGTACTCATGGTGGTGTTGCCTTTCGTCAGACGGCTTGCTGAGTGGGCAGGATGGTGATTTCGGTGAGGTTGACGTGGCGAGGCACCGAGGCGATGAAGGCGACGGTCTCGGCCACATCGGCTGCGCTGAGCACGTCGATGTCGTTGATGAGGTCCGCCATCAACCGGGTGGCGTCGGGGTCGGTGACATGAAGCGGCAGTTCGGTGTCCACCATCCCCGGCTCGATCGTCGAGACGCGCACCATCTTTCGGCCGAGTTCGACGCGCAGCAGCCTGGTCAGCTGGCTGATGTAGGCCTTGGTTCCGGAGTACACCGAGAACTTCTCCAGCACGCGGGTTGCGGCGATCGAGGAGGTGGTGATGAGGTCGGCGGGCTTACCCTGCGCGGCCGAGCCGATCAGCTGCGGGACGAACGCACCGATGACATTCATCACGCCGGTGATGTTGAGGTCTATCTGCTGCTGCCAGTCGTCGAACTTGACATCTTCGATCGGTGAGATCAGTTGAACACCAGCGTTGTTGAATACCAGATCGACCGCGCCGAGCTCGTCGGCAACGTGCTGAGCTGCCGCGTTGACGGCGGCCCTGTCGGTGACATCGAGGGGCAGAGCGAGCGCGGTCGCGCCGGTAGCGGTGATGCGAGCTGCCAGATCTTCGAGGTTGTCCTTGCGACGCGCCGCGACGGCGACCGCGGCGCCGAGCGTGGCCAGCCGGAATGCCGTGGCCTCCCCGATTCCGCTGGAGGCACCCGTGACGATGGCGACCCGCCCCTCCAGAGGGGCCCGTGTGATGACCGTGGACATGTGGTTCGTCCCTTCGAGAGTGATTGGATGTGTGCATCCGAGACAACAGCTCCGGCGGGCGGTATTGCGGGGTCCAACTGGCCCTGCCTATCGGGGGACAAGATGGGCCACCATAAGCCGCGACGCCGTGACCACGGCACGGCAGACTGACCGATATGAGCGACCGGAAGCCTTCTGAGCTGGCGGAATTCCTGAGCGTGCGGCGCGCGCGGCTCACCCCGCAGGATGTTGGGCTGGAAGGGCAGGCCTCGCGCCGACGGGTGCCGGGCCTGCGGCGTGAGGAGCTGGCCAGGCTCGCCGGGGTCAGTGTCGACTATTACACCCGACTCGAGCAGGGCCGCAGCCGCAGCGCCTCCACCGACGTGCTCGACGCGTTGGCCGCCGCCCTGCAGCTCAACGACGCCGAGCGCCAGCACCTGCACTTGCTGGCCAAGCCGCAACCAGCCCAACGCAAACGGCGGCCCCGACCCCAGTCAGTGGACGTGGCGACGCTGCGACTGCTGGAGCTTTTCGATCAGGTGTGGTCGCCGGCCTTCGTGCTGGGCAGAAGGCTCGACGTGCTTGCGCACAACCGACTGGCGGGGGCGCTGATCACCGAGTTCCGGGAACTCCCTGCGCCAGAGCGTAATCAGGCGCGGTTCGTGTTCTTCGATCCACACGCCCGTGAGCTCTATGCCGACTGGAATGAGGTGGCCGCTGACACCGTCGCCATGCTGCGCCTGGATGCGGGTCGTTACCCCGATGACGAGAAGTTGACGGCATTGGTCGGCGAATTGTCCATCCGGTCGCCGGAGTTTCGTTCCTGGTGGTCCAAACACAATGTGGAGCGTCGCACCACGGGAACCAAGGCCTACCACCATCCGCTCGTAGGCGACCTCACCGTTAAATATCAGGCGCTCATCCCATCTGGCGACGCCGATCAGGTCCTCATCGTCTACACCACCGAACCCGGATCGGCCGACGAAACGGCGCTGCGACTCCTGGCCAATTGGCACGAGGGGGAACGGCACAGCGTGCCGTCAATGCGGTCAGGTCGGTAGCTGTCCGAGCTGTTGCAGCACGGAATACAGGTTCGCCACTCCCCAGTGATCGGTGATCTTTCCATCGCGGACCCGCATCGCGTCGACCGTTTCGAATTGGATGACCTTGCCGGTCGCGGCGATGCCGAGAAAGTCGCCGAGGTGGGTGCCATGGTAGATCTTGAATGTCGTGACAATGTCGCCATCGACGGTCTGCCAATGGATCTCGGGCCGGAAGTCGGGAAACGCGTCACGCAGTCGCTGGTAAAGGACAAGAACGCCGGCTTTGTCGGGCGTGGTTCCGGGCTGAGGG
>Ga0068863_100003620_pt1 | contig 15257 bp, 13 predicted proteins | sample KBSSwiS62_FD_66596 | JGI IMG/M metagenome (GOLD analysis project Ga0068863, IMG submission 66596) | Switchgrass rhizosphere microbial communities from Kellogg Biological Station, Michigan, USA - KBS Switchgrass S6-2 | ecosystem: Host-associated > Plants > Roots > Rhizosphere > Soil ...
GGGTAGACCGTTTTCACGGCGTTGCGCCACAATGCCGCCATGAACGAGTCCGTCGAACAACAACAGCCCTCGGCGCCGGTGCCGACAGAGCAGCCCGCCGAGCCCACCGTCGAGCAGGTGCTCGGCAGCGTGCACACTTCGAACTTTCCGGACATCCTGCGCGAGCTCGGCGGGTGTCTGATCCTGAGCACGTATCAAGCCGGCAAGCTCGTGATCCTGCGCCCGGACGGTAACTCGATCAACACGCATTTCCGCACGTTCAACCGGCCGATGGGGATGGCCGCGGACCGGCAGCGCCTGATGCTCGGCGCGCTGATGGAGATCGTCGAGTTCCGCAACATGCCGGACGTGGCCAAGCGCTTGCATGATCCGCCACGCCACGACGCGGTGTACATGGCGCGGCGCGGCCACATCACCGGCGCGATCGACATCCATGAGATGGCCTGGGACGCGGACGGTGCGATCTGGTTCGTCAACACCGCGTTCTCGTGCCTGTGCACGCTCGACACAAAGTCGAGCTTCGTGCCGCGCTGGCGACCGAAGTTCGTCAGCCACTACGCGCCGGAGGATCGCTGCCACTTGAACGGGCTGGCGATGCGCAACGGCATACCGCGCTACGTGACGGCGCTCGGCGAGACGAATACGCGCGAAGGCTGGCGCGTAAACAAGCGCGACGGCGGCCTGATCATCGACGTGACGACGAACCGCGTGATCGTGCGCGGCTTGTCGATGCCGCATTCGCCACGCTGGTACGACAACCGCCTGTGGGTGCTCGAATCCGGCCGCGGCGCGCTGTGCACGGTCGACGTGAAGACTGGCGCGAAGACCGACGTCGCGCGCGTACCCGGATTCTGCCGCGGCATCGATTTTCTCGGACCGGTCGCCTTCATCGGCCTATCGCAGCTGCGCGGCACCACGCCGTTCACCGATATTCCGATCACCGACGACAACGCCGACCGCCTCTCCGGCGTGTGGGCGGTGCACCTGCAAACCGGCAAGACGATCGCGTTCCTGAAATTCACCGGCGGCGTGCAGGAAATCTTTGCCGTGCAGGCGGTGCCGGGCGTGCTGTTTCCCGAAATCGTGCACGAGGGCGAATTGCTTGGCTCCTCGTACGCGCTGCCGGACAAGGCGCTCAAGGAAGTCGGCTTCTCGCCGCCGGAGCCGGAGAAACCCGACACATTGCCGACCGGCTATGCGGCCGGCGTGCCCGCCGACGCCGTCGTCGAAAAAACACCATGAACGATTCCGCCGCTGCATCGAAGCCGTTCCATTTCGTGACCCACTGGCCGCAAGGCACACCGAAGGACGGCATGGCCGTGCTCGAATTCTGGCGCAGCGAAAAAGCGCTGGTCGATGAAGTGCAAGCGCAGGAGCGACTGCGCGAGGTCGTGCTGCACGCCGTCACCGACGCGGGCGAGACTGCCGCGGTGTGCACCGCCGTGCCGGCCACGCTGCCGCGCCTAGCCCAGCCGCTGTACTACTATCGCTGCTTCGTCGGCCAACGCTGGCGCAAGACACGGCTGGTGTTCACCCTGCTCGCGCGCGCGTTCGACGCGCTGGAAGAGCACGCGCGCGCGCATGCGTACCCATGCATCGGCGTGCTGCTGGAACTCGAAAGCGATCGCTTCGGCAAAACCCTGCGCGCGCCGGTGTGGCCGGGGATTGGCTTCGTCTACGCCGGCAAGAGCGGGCGCGGGCTGGAACTGCGCGTGCGCTATTTCCGCGGCGCGCGGTTGAAGCCACAGTAAGCCGATGAAGGTCACGCCGACCAGGCTGCGCCGGGTTCTGAATATCTGGCCGCCGTTTCTGTTTTCCGGTATCCGCGTAGAGGCGATCGCCGACGATTGGCGCTACGCGCGAGTGCGCCTCAAGCTGCGCTGGTACAACCGCAACTACGTCAAGACGCAGTTCGGCGGCGCGCTATTCGCGATGGTCGATCCGTTCTGGATGATCCTGACGCTGGAAGCGCTGCGCCACGAATACATCGTGTGGGACAAGGCTGGCGAGATCGAATTCGTCGCGCCGGGCCGCGAGGATGTGATCGCCGAGGTCCGTATCGACGACGCGATGCTTGAGGAAATCTACGCCGCCACCGCCAACGGCGAGAAATACCTACGTTGGTGCGAAACCGAAATCAGAAGCGAAGCCGGGGAACTGATCGCACGCGTGCGCAAGCAGCTCTACGTACGGCGCAAGCGCGAGGCGGGCTCGGCTGTCGTGTAACTGCGCGGCGTTTTTCGTGAATATAATATCGTCGCACGACGGTGGAGCTGACATGCAGACCCCTGCGCTATCTCTGCTGGCACTGATCCTGTCCGCCCTGAGCGCCAGCGCGCTCGGCAGTGATCATGTACTGCTCAATGCCACGTTCGACCACGAAACGGTGGACGCCCTGGTGGGGACAGGCGGCGCGGCAGCAGGCGAGCCGATCAGCTTGTTCTGTCACGGCGACAGCACACCACCCGACTGCGCCATCATCGCGACGTCGCCGTTTTCCACGCCAAACCTGCAGATTCGCGACACCGATACCTATTACGGCGAGAGTGCGTGGTTCGGCTTCCTCGGCGATGAAGAAGTGACTACCGGCACCGTGCAAGTCCGCGCGCAAGTGCTGTTTACGGGGGCTGGTGGACCCGAAATCGGCCTGCGCGAGCAGGGTACCCTCGCGCAGACGTTTCTGGAATTCAACTGCGCCACGGCCAACCTTTATTGCAGCGCCTACACCGGAAACACGAACCATTATCTGGGTGCGCAAGCCGCGAACACGATCATGCCGCTGGAAATAGATGCCTCGGCTGACCAGAAACTGCTGTCGCTGCGCCTGAATGGCACGACCTTGCTGGACAAGGTGAGCATCGATCTGACCACCGCGCGTGGCATCGGCTCGATCCTCTTTGGCACGGCGAATTCATTGGAAACGCCGCCGGACGTGATGCGCATCGACAACCTGCGCGCCGTCGCATGCACGTCAACCGTGTTCGCCGATTGTCTGTTTGTCGACAGCTTCGACTGAGCCGCGGACTGCCGCGACCGCGGCCAGCGCGGCACGGCACATCTGTGCGGCTGGCAGCGTGGCATCGATCACGAGCGCCGAAGCCGGTGGTGCGTCGAAACGCACGAGCACTTCGGTGACGGTCTCCGGGCCACGGTCGCGCGCGAGGTGGCGGTTGTGCGCGACATCGTCGGCGATGCGTGCCCGCGCCACGTCGGGCGGGCAATCCAGATAGATCGGCACGGGCGTGAACCCATAGCGGCGGATCACGCCGTCCACGCGCAGCAGGTCACGTCGACGCGAGAAGGTGACGCCGTCCAACACGCTCGACTCGCCGAGCATGCAATTGATCTCGAGCGCGAACAACATTCCGCGGAATGCCGCGCGTTTCTCGGCGAAGCTGTACGAGCATCTCGGGAACATCGCGTGGCGGATCGCGTCGCGGCAGACGCGACGCAGACCGAGCTGATCCTCGAGTGCGCGCGCTACGACACTCTTGCCCGCCCCTGGCAGCCCGATCAAGGCGACGACGATGGGTTTCGTCGAACTGGCAGACGCACGGGCCTGCGCGATTTCATCACCAGTTCCGGTCGCAAGATTTTCGCTGGACATCGGCATTGCAGTTCAACGGGGCGCGTAGCACGTTATCATGGCCAACCTTTACCTTCGGCAACATCGATGCCCCCGCTACACGTCAAGCGCTACCTGATCACCGGGCTGCTCACGTTCGTGCCGTTGTGGCTCACGTGGCTGGTGTTCAAGTTCATCTTCACGTTCCTGTCGCATGTGGGCGAGCCGGTCGTGGCGGGCCTGTTCCTGGGTCTGAGCCAGGCGTTCCCAGGCGCGTCGGCGTGGCTGAGTCAGGAATGGTTCCAGTCGATCATCGCCTTCATCGGCACTGTCATCGCGTTTTATCTCGTCGGTTTGGCCACCAACCGCGTGTTCGGCCAGCGCCTGCTCACGGCGTTCGAGAACATGATCGGCCGCATCCCGATGGTGCAGACGATCTACGGCGGCTCGAAGAAGCTGATGACGATGCTGTCGACCAAGCCGGCCGGCACGCAGCGCGTGGTGCTGATCGACTTTCCGTCGCCGGAACTGAAATCGGTCGGCTTCGTCACGCGCGTGTTCACGGACAGCGCCGGGCGGGAACTCGCCGCCGTGTATGTGCCGACGACGCCAAATCCAACCGGTGGTTATCTGGAGATCGTGCCGGTCGAAAAAATCATCGCAACCGACTGGAGCATGGACCAGGCGATGGCATTCATTCTGTCCGGCGGCGCGGTCGGCCCGGCTTCGCTGCCGGAAGGCGCGCACCCGGATGCCAGTACATCGTGATCTTGCCGGTCTTACGCCTCGCGCTGCGCTACGCACGGCGGATTCTTGCGTTCACCCTTCTCGGTACCCTCACCATGACCCACGCTGCCGACTGGATCACGCCCGCCGAAACCGCGCACTTCAAGACGACGCCGAGCTACGGCGAAACGCGCGCGTACCTGCAACGCCTCGCGACGGCCGCACCGGACACGATCCGGCTCACCCGTTTCGGCGTATCGCCCGAAGGCCGCGATCTGCTGTTGGTTGTCGCTGCCAGCGGTGGTGAATTCACGCCCGCCGCGGCGCGCGCATCGGGCAAGCAGATTCTGCTGGTGCAGGCCGGCATCCATGCCGGCGAAATCGAAGGCAAGGACGCCGGCCTGATGCTGCTGCGCGACATAGGTGTCACTGCGAAATTGCCGCATCTGCTCGACCACACGATCGTGCTGTATCTGCCGATCTTCAATGTCGACGGCCACGAGAACGCTACACCCTACAATCGCATCAACCAGAACGGCCCCGAGGTCATGGGCTTCCGCGCCACGGCGCAGAACCTGAATCTCAACCGCGACTACCTCAAGGCCGACGCGCCGGAAATGCGCGATTGGCTCGCGCTGTTCCACGCCTGGTTGCCGGACTTGTTCGTCGACGTGCATACGACTGACGGCGCCGACTACCAATACGACCTCACCTGGTACACCGAAGACTGGGGTCCGCTCGATGCGGCGGTCAAGAGCTGGCAAGACGTAGCGCTGAAGACGCGCATTTTTCCAGATGTGGAAAAGCGCGGACATCTGCTTGCCTCGTACCTCGATCTCAAGGACCACCACGACATCACCAAAGGCATCGCGAACTTCGGCTCCGGTCCGCGCTTCTCGACCGGCTACGTTGCGTTGCAAAACCGCGCGGCGTTGCTGGTCGAAACGCACATGCTGAAATCCTACGAAGTGCGCGTGCGCGTCACCTACGACCTGTTGGTCGGGATACTCGAGGATTTCCGCGCGCATCCGGGCGAGTTGCGCAAGGCGGTCGCCGGTGCCGACGCAAACACGATCGCACGCAAAGAGGGCACGCCGTTTCCACTCCTGTTCCAGACCGGCGACAAGCCGGTGCCGTTTGCGCTCAAAGGTGTCACCTTCACGCAGACGCATAGCGATATCTCCGGCGATATCTGGACGCGCTACGACCCGCTCCAGCCGAAGGACTACACAATTCCATTTTGGCGCGATCTGATCGCGACAAAGCACGTGCCGCTGCCGGCCGCCTATCTGGTCCCGGCAGGTTGGACGCAGGTCATCGGCAAACTGCAGCAACATCGTCTGCGCCTGGAGACGCTCGAACACGCGGTAACGCTGGATGTTCAGCGCTATGTTCTTGCCGGACCGAAATGGGCCGACGCGCCATTTGAGGGTCGGCTGATGCTGACAGGTTTCGATAGCAAACTGGAAGGCGTTGCGAAGTTGGCGTTTGCGCCCGGTTCGGTGCTGGTGCCGCTCGATCAGCGCGACGCCAACGTAGCGATGCATCTGCTCGAGCCGGAAGCACCCGACTCGCTGCTGCGCTGGGGCTTTCTCAATGCGCTCTTCGAGCAGAAGGAATCCGGCGACGCGCGCGTGCTCGAGGCACTGGCGCGGGAGATGCTCGCGAAGGACGCGGCATTGAAGGCAGAGTTCGAGGCGCGCTTGAAGAACGATGCCGCTTTTGCCGGCAGTGCGCAGGCGCGTCTGGAATTCTTCTACCAGCGCTCGCCGTGGTACACCACCCAGAAAGTCGGCGCCTACCCCATCGTGCGCCTCGATGGGACGGCACTGGCCGCGGCCCGCCGATGACCTTTGACACGTGGCCGCTCCGCGGGACAGCACTAAGCTACGCCTAATCGCGGACCTTGCCGATGTTCCGTCACCCGTTGTGCGCCCTCGTCCTGAGCTGTCTGCTGACCGCCGCGGCGGGCGCGCACGCATATACGAACGAACGCGGTATTGACGCGCGCAATTTCGACACTCACGCCGGCGCCTGCGAGGACTTCTTCCAGTATGCGAACGGCGGCTGGCTGAAGACGAACCCGATTCCTCCGGCGTACAGCACTTGGAGTCTTGACGACGAAATCGGCGAGCGCAATCAGGCGATACTCAAGCGCGTGCTCGAAGGCGCCGCCGCGAAACCCGCCGAGCACGGCAGCACGATGCAGAAGATCGGCGACTTCTACCGCGCCGCGCTGGATGTCGCCGGCATCGAGAAAACCGGGCTCGCGCCGCTGCGCGACGACTTCGCGGCGATCGCCGCGTTACGCGCACCGGCCGACGTTGCGGCGTTGATTTTCACGTGGCAGTTGCGCGGCGACGCCGTGCTGTTCGAATTCGAGGCCAAGCCGGACCTGAAGGATTCGGCGCACGCAATCGCCTACGCCGGCCAGGGCGGTCTCGGCTTGCCGGATCGTGACTACTACCTGCGCGACGACGCCAACTCACGGCGCTTGCGCGAACGCTACCAGGCACATGTCACGCGCATGCTGCGCCTGCTCGGCGACAGCGACCCCAAGACGGAAGCCGCGTGGGTGCTGGCACTGGAGAGGCGGCTGGCGCAGGCTTCGCTCGACCGCGTCGCATTGCGCGAGCCGCTGAATTCCTATCACATCGTCACGCTCGGCGACGCGGATGCGAAAACGCCGCATCTGGCCTGGAGTAGATTTTTCCACAATGCGGCACGCGATGACGTTGCCGCGTTCTCGCTTGCACAACCGGAGTTTTTCGTCGCGGCGGACCGCGCCCTGGTCGAACTTCCTGTCGCGCATTGGCAGGCGTGGTTGCGCTGGCGCCTGATCGATGCCAGTGCGCCGTACCTGGGCAAGGCATTGGTCGACACGGACTTCGAATTCCATGGCGGCATTCTGCGCGGCGCCAGGAAGAACCTGCCGCGCTGGAAACGCGCGATATCCAGCGCAGACGACGCGCTCGGCGAACTGCTCGGCCAAGCCTACGTGGCGCAAGCATTCCCTCCGCAAGCCAGGCGGCACGCGCAGGATTTGGTGGAGAACCTGAAGACTGCGCTGCGCGCGCGCATTGCCGCGCTGGACTGGATGAGCGCGCCGACGAAGCAAGCGGCCTACGCCAAGCTCGATACTTTGGTGGCCAAGATCGGCTACCCGGAGCGCTGGCGCGATTATTCCGCGCTGGACATCACGCGCGACTCGTATCTGGCCAACATGCGCGCCGCGGCGGCATTTGAAGCGCGCCGCCAGTTCACCAAGATCGACCGGCCGGTCGATCGCAACGACTGGGACATGACGCCGCAAACCGTCAACGCCTATTACAACGCGACCGGTAACGAGATCGTGTTTCCGGCTGCGCAACTGTTGCCTCCCTATTTTGATGCCGACGCCGACGACGCGCTCAACTACGGCGCGATCGGCTCCGTGATCGGCCACGAGATGCTGCACGGTTTCGACGACGAGGGCAGCCAGTTCGATGCCGGCGGCAACCTCGCCGACTGGTGGAGCAAGGGCGATCGCACTACCTTCGACGCGCGCGCGACGAAACTGGCCGAGCAGTTCAGCGCCTATGTACCGATCGATGATCTGCACATCGACGGCCGACTGTCACTGGGCGAGAACATCGCCGATCTGGGCGGCCTGTTGGTCGCCTGGGACGCCTTCAAGCTCACCGCGCAGGGCAAGAGTGATGCAAAAATCGACGGACTCACGCCGGATCAACGCTTCTTTCTCGCGTTCGCACAGACCTGGCGCACCGCACAGCGGCCGGCCCAACTGCGCCTGCAGCTGCAAGCCGACGAACACGCGCCGGCGAAATTCCGCGTCAACGGCGCGTTGAGCAACACGCCTGCCTTCGCGCACACGTTTGCTTGCAAATCCAGCGATGCGCTCGTCCGCGGCGCCGGACAAATTGTGGATATTTGGTGATTCAACACCCGGAGAAACTCATGCCCTGTCATTCGCTCAAGATTCTCGCCGCGACCATCGCTTGCAGCCTGGCCGCCGCGCTTGCCGGCGCGGCAACGCCGGAAACTGGCGGGCTCGACGTCGCCAGCTTCGACAAGACCACGACGCCGTGCCAGGACCTGTACCAGTTCGTCAACGCGAATTGGATCAAGGCGCACCCGATTCCGCCGGACCGCACCGGCTGGGGCACGTTTGTGATGCTCGACGAACGCACGCTCGCGGCGCAGCACGAGATCGTCGAACGCGTTGCGAAGGCGCAAAATGCGCAGGGTTCGATCGAACAGAAGATCGGCAATTTCTGGGCCGCGGGCATGGACGAAGCCGCGGTCGAAAAAGCCGGCTACGATCCGATCAAGGACGATCTCAAGCGCATCGACGGGCTGAAGACCCCGGAAGAGATCGCGAATTTCGTCAGCGACTATGCCGCGCAAGGTCTGCCGTTTCTGTTCGGCTTTGCCGCGCAGCCGGATTTTCACGACTCGATGCGCATGATCGCCTACGCCCAACAAGACGGCTTGGGGCTGCCCGAGCGCGACTACTACTTCAAGACGGATGCCAAGTCCAAGGAGATCCGCGACGCCTACGTCGCGCACGTGGCGCGCTCGCTGGAACTGGTCGGCGTCAAGAAGGACGAGGCGGCGAAGCAGGCACAAGCCGTGATGGACTTGGAAACCAAGCTCGCCGATGCCTCGCTGCCGATCGTCGAACTGCGCGATCCGGCGAACCAATACCACTTTGTCGATTTCATAGAAGCCGACAAGGCGATGCCGCACTTTTCGTGGGAAAAGTTCTTCGCTTCGCAGAACATCGCCGGCGAGAAAGGGTTCTCGCTGTCGCAACCCAAATTCTTTACCGCGCTCGACAAGGCTGTAGCCGATGCGCCGGCAGCGCAATGGCGTGCGTATTTCCGTTTTCACCTCGTCAATGCCGCGCAACCGTATCTGAGCAAGGCGTTTGCCGATCAACACTTCTCGTTTTATTCCCAGACGCTGCGCGGACAGAAGGTGCAGAAGGCGCGCTGGAAACGTGTGCTCGATGCGGTCGACGAGCAGATCGGCATGGCACTCGGCCAGCTTTACGTCGCCCAGAATTTCCCTCCGCAAGCCAAAGGCCGCGCACAACAACTCGTGGACAACCTGCGCACAGCGCTCAAGGCGCGCATCGAGAAGCTCGACTGGATGAGCGCAGAAACCAAGAGACAGGCACTCGTGAAGTGGGATACGTTCTCGCCGAAGATCGGCTATCCGGACAAGTGGCGCGACTGGGCCGGACTGGAGCTAGGCCGCGACAGCTATTTCGGCAATCTGCGCGCCGCACTGAAGTTCAATCATGCCTGGCGCATGGACAAGATCGGCAAACCGGTCGACCGCAGCGAATGGGGCATCACACCGCAGACTGTCAACGCCTACTACAACCCGCTCAAGAACGAGATCGTGTTCCCGGCGGCGATCCTGCAGCCGCCGTTTTTCGACGCAAATGCCGACGATGCGCTCAACTATGGCGGCATCGGCGCGGTGATCGGCCACGAGATGACCCATGGCTACGACGACAAGGGCAGCCAATTCGACGCACAGGGCAATCTGAAGAACTGGTGGACAGACGAGGACCGCAAGCAGTTCACGGGGCGCACCGACAAGCTGGTCAAGCAGTTCGACGACTACGTCTCGATCGACGGCCTGCACGTGCACGGCAAGCAGACGCTCGGCGAGAACATTGCCGATCTCGGCGGACTGAATACCGCTTTCGACGCGCTGCAAGTGGCGTTGGCAAAGAATCCGGAAGAGACGAAGAATCCCATCGACGGCTACGCGCAGGACCAGCGCTTTTTCCTCAACTTCGCGCGCGTGTGGGATCGCCACTTCCGTCCGGAAGAGTTGAAGCTGCGAATCAACACGGACGTACACGCCCCGGATCAGTTCCGCGCGATCGCGTCGCCGTCGAATATGGCGACATTTGCCCGGGCGTTCTCGTGCAAAGCCGGCGATGCGATGGTGCGGCCGGCTGAGGTGCAGGTCAAAATCTGGTAGACGTATATCATTGGCAGGCTTGCCGGAAATAGCTCCTGCATTTCCGACCCACAGGGACGTGGGAAGTGTCCGCAGGTGCCGGGAGCACCGGCGGACCGGCATACCGGCCGTCCATGGCCATCGCCGGAAAATGCTCCTGCATTTCCGGCATACCGGCCGTCCATGGCCATCGCCGGAAAATGCTCCTGCATTTCCGGCATACCGGCCGTCCATGGCCATAAGAAAAGGCGCGGATCGCTCCGCGCCTTTTTCTTTTCTTGATGCCGCCTTACTTGACGTCGAAATCCTTGCTGCCAACCGGCTTGCCATCGATGCTGATCGCCACCGAGTATTTGCCGACCGGCCAGCCGTCTGGCTTGGAGATGTGGAATTCCGTGACCGAGTTGCCGGTCGCGGCGACGTCGCGCGTGCTCTCGTTGACGAGCGTGCTGCCGCCGAACGTCCAGCGCGCACTGATCTTGGCCGGCGCGGCCGAAGCGGAATTCGTGGCCACTAACGCGTAGATCGTGTCCTTCGCGCCGAACGTGGTGGACGCGGCGCCGCTCAGCGCGTTGCCGCTGGCGTTGACGCCGTTGCCCAATTCCACTGATGTGAACGTCGTGCCGGCGGGTGCCGGTGCAGGAGTGGCAGCCGGGGTCGGTGCAGGCGTCGTTGCGGGAGGCGGCGTCGGAGCCGGCGCGGGCGCCGTGGGTGCGGGTTTCGGCGGCGGCGGTGGCGGCGCCTGATTGCCGCAGGCAGCCAGCACGAGCGCGCCGGCCATCGCAATGATCAATTTGTTTCCATGTTGATTCGACATCATGTGCTCCTCCTTCGAATTAGGTTGGTTTATTTCGCGGGAATCTTGAGAACCTGGCCCGGACGGATCAGGTCCGGGTTCTTGATCTGGTCCGTGTTGGCCTGGAAGATCTTGTTCCACAAGTTGGCGCTGCCGTAGAACTTCTTGGCGATCTTCGACAATGTATCGCCGGCGACCACGGTGTAGGTCTGTTCCGCCGGCGCGGCGGTCGTGGAACTGCCCGACTGCACATTGGAAAAGTCTGGCGCCGCCGGCTTGGGTGCCGGAGTTGTCGATGAACCACTTTGCACGTTGGAGAAATCCGGTTTCGGATCGTTGCTCATACTCGTGACCTCCTTGACGACTGCAAAAGAATGGGCGAAGCAGTGCGAAGTGAATACTGAGCTTCTATCTAAAGCCTCGGCTTGTTGAATTTGTGTTAAACAGCAAGGTCGCTACTCCGGGTAACATAGTGCGATGCTTTTCGCACCCGGACAACGCTGGATTTCCACTACTGAACCGGAATTGGGCTTGGCCACGGTGCTGCGCGTCGACGGGCGCATGGTGCAACTGGCCTTTCCCGCATCGGGCCTGGTGCGCCAGTACGCCGTGGGGTCCGCGCCACTGACGCGCGCGGAATTCCGCGCCGGCGAGCGGATCGCCGGCAACGGCCACGCTTTCACGATCGAGCGCGTCGAGCGCGAGGGCAGCGCGTTGCGCTACTTCGGCGCCGGCCACACACTGCATGAAGGCGAGCTCGACGACGTGCAGAACGTCTCGAAAGCGGATGCGCGCCTGATCGCCGGGCGCGTGGATCGCGTCGCGCAGTTCGAGTCCCGCGTCGAGGCGCTGAACCGGCGTGCACAAGCGCGACGCTCGCCCGCCTGGGGTCTGATGTCGGCGCGCGTGGACCTGATACCACACCAGCTGCGCGTCGCGCAGATCGCGGCGTCGCGGCGTCCACCGCGCGTGCTGCTGGCCGACGAAGTCGGACTCGGGAAGACGATCGAAGCCGGCCTGATCCTGGCGCGATTGCTCGCGAGCGGCCGTGCCGCACGCGTGCTGATCCTTTTGCCGGAAACCCTGATCCACCAGTGGTACGTCGAATTGCGCCGGCGTCTGAACCTGCCGTTCGCGATCTACGACGAGGAACGTTGCGAGGCGATCGAAGCCGCGAATGCGCAGCACAATCCGTTCGACGACGATCAGCTCGCCATCGCCGACCTGGCGTGGCTGCGCGACTCGCCCAGGCGCGCCGAGCAGGCGCTCGCGGCTGGCTGGGATCTGGTCATCGTCGATGAAGCGCACCATCTGGCGTGGAGTCCTCAGGAAACGAGCTCCGAATATGCGCTGGTCGAGCGCTTCGCGGCGACCGCGCCGGGCCTGATCCTGCTTACCGCGACACCGGAACAACTCGGCCGCAGTGGCCATTTCGCGCGCCTGCGCTTGCTCGATCCGGCGCGCTATCCGGAACTCGCCAACTACCAGCAGGATGCCGAAGGCTATGCGCGCTTGAGCGGCATCGTGGACAAGTTGCAAAACAAGCAGGCCCTCAGCGCGGACGACCGTGCTGAACTTGCTACACGTCTGCACGATGATCCAGCCCTGCGCGAACGCGTTGCGCAGCTGGATACGGCCGACAGTCACGCCGCGGGCGCCATACTCGACGCGTTGATCGACCGCCACGGCACCGGTCGCTCGATGTTCCGCAATCGGCGCGCCGTGGTCGGCGGTTTTCCGCAGCGCGTGCTGGATTTCGCCGAACTCGACGGCGCCGCGCTCGACGCGGATCGGCGCGCACACCTGCTCGCCGAATTCCTGTCCGACGTGCAGCAGCCGCCGAGCACAGTCGCGCTCGACTATGCGAGCGATCCGCGCGTGCCCTGGCTGCTCGATTTGCTCGAACGCTCGCCGCAGGACAAGTTTCTGCTGGTGTGTCGCAGCCAGGCCAAGGTGTTGGCTCTGGAGGAGGCCCTGCGCGTGCGCAGCGGCGTCAAGCTCGCGCGCTTCCATGAGGCGATGAACCTCGTGCAGCGCGATCGCAACGCCGCGTTCTTCGCCGAACCCGACGGCGCGCGCCTGCTGCTGTGCGCGGAGATCGGGGCAGAAGGCCGCAACTTCCAGTTCGCCCATCGCATCGTGCTGTGGGATCTGCCCCTCGACCCGGACCTGCTGGAACAGCGCATCGGTCGCCTGGACCGCATCGGGCAGCGCCACGCCATCCACGTTCACCTGGCCGCCTTCACGGACACCGCGCAACATGTGCTCGCGCGCTGGTACCGCGACGGCCTCGATGCATTTCGCAGCAGTCCGGCCGACGGGCGCGAGTTGTACAAGCGCTTCGCAGTACGCCTGGTCGAACTCGCCGTCGAGCATGCCCAGGCGGGTGAAGGTCCGGACGTCGAGATCGACGCCATGATCGCGGAAACGCGCGGCGCGCACGCGGAATTGTCGGCCCTGATCCAGCATGGCCGCGACCGCCTGCTGGAACTGGCCAATCTACGCGAAGCGGGCAAAGAGGCGTTGCGTCACGCGCTGGTCGAAAGCGACGACGATGCCGGCGTCGAAGCATTCATCCTGCAACTGTTCGAACAATTCGGCGTGCATCACGACGAGCTTGCGCCGGGCAGCTATCTGCTCGATCCGGAATATCTGAGCACCGAAGCATTTCCCGGCCTCAAGGACGGCCCGCAGAAAGTCACGTTCGCGCGCGCCCAGGCGCTCGCGCGCGAGGAATTGCCGTTGCTGCGTCTGGATCATCCGCTCGTCGCCGGAGCGCTCGACCTGCTGCTCGGATCCGAGCTGGGCAACGCCGCGTTTCTGATCGATGACGCGCTACCGCTGAAAACCGTGTTGCTGGAAGCGGTATTCCTGCTCGAAACGGTGGCCGCGCCAACTCTGCATGCGGACCGTTTCCTGCCGCCCTCGCCGCTGCGCGTCGTGGTCGACACCAAGCTGGCAGCGCGCGACGATTGGCAGGCAAGTCCTGGCGCGCTCGCGCGCGCCGGCGAGCGCATGTTCGATCCGACGCGCTACCGCAAATATCTCAGCGCACTCGTGCCGCCGATGCTCAAGCGCTGCGAGGACACGGTGCGCGGACTGGCGGACGCGCAAATCGCCGCCGCACTCGCGCTGGCCGAACGCGAACTCGGCGCCGAGCACGAACGCCTGGGTGCTCTGCGGCGCGTCAATCCCGGCGTCAGCGCGCAGGAAATCGACGCGATCGCGGCGGAACTGGAGGCGCTGCGCGCGACGTTGCCGCGCTCGATGCTGCGGCTGGATGCCGTGCGGCTCGTTGTGAGTCCGGATTTTCTGGCGCTGCGTTAGCGTCTGATCTGCGCACGCCAGTACAAAATCAAAAGAAATCCTACCAGCGCACCGCCCAGATGCGCGAAATGCGCCACGCCAGCCTGCGTGCCCGTCACGCCGAGCACGAGTTCCAGGATCATGTAGCCGACCACCGCGATGCGTGCCGGTACCGGCACCGGCACGAAGAAGAAGATCACGCGCGCCTGCGGGTACAACACGGCGAATGCGAGCAGCAGGCCGAATACGCCGCCGGACGCGCCGAGCGTCGGGTAGAAATCCTCAGGTGAAAACAATTGGATCGTCAGCAGCTGCGCGATCGCCGCACCGAGCACGCAAACGAAATAGTACAAAGTATACCGGCGCGGACCAAGGGCGTTTTCGACCGGGCCACCGAACATCCACAACGCGAACATGTTGAACGCGATATGCGGAAACCCCCCGTGCATGAACGCGTACGTCAGCAGCTGCCATGGTTCGAAACCGACCGTGATCACACCGCCGTTGTCCAGACGCGCGAGCTGATGCGGTCCGAGCGGCCAGAGCGCGAAATGCGCCAGCATCGTGTCGCCGCCCGGCATCTGTATGAGGAACACGAGCACATTGGCGATCAGCAGGGCGCGGGTAACCGGTGGCAGTTGCGACATGTTTATGATTCTTTTGATGCGTCTAGCCCGCATGATGCTGGCGGCCGCCGATTCGATCAAGCCAGATTCAGCCTTCGTGCCCAGGTATCCCAGCATGAATGGCTTCGTTAGTTCGCGGTTCGATACCCTGGCCTGGGCCGGTCGAGGGCTCACCGCGAACGGTCTGTCTTACGCGGGCGGCCCCCACAACTCCGCATCCACATTGCGCTGCCAGCCGAAGCGCTGCAGGTCGACG
>Ga0068863_100003623_pt1 | contig 15251 bp, 19 predicted proteins | sample KBSSwiS62_FD_66596 | JGI IMG/M metagenome (GOLD analysis project Ga0068863, IMG submission 66596) | Switchgrass rhizosphere microbial communities from Kellogg Biological Station, Michigan, USA - KBS Switchgrass S6-2 | ecosystem: Host-associated > Plants > Roots > Rhizosphere > Soil ...
CGTGCGAGGCCGCCTGGAGATGGATCCAGCCCGCCACCGCGTCGAATGGGACGGCCACGACGTAACCCTTACCGTCACCGAGTTCCTGATCCTCGAGGCGCTTGCCCAGCGACCAGGATTCGTGAAATCGCGCGATCAGCTGATGGATACGGCCTATCAGGATGATGTGTATGTCGATGATCGGACAATCGACAGCCATATCAAGCGTTTGAGGCGCAAGTTTCGACAGGCTGACCCCGAATTCAAGGCTATAGAGACGCTCTATGGCGTAGGCTACCGCTTTGCCGAGGAGTGACAGCGCGCTGGGGACGCCCGAGGCCGCCGCACGGACTTCGCTCACCACTCGGATCCTGGCAGTCAACATCTTTGCATTGGCGATGCTGGCGGGCGGCTTCTTTTATCTCGACAGCTATCGATCACAGCTGATCGACGCACGGCTCGAGGAGACCGCGACGCAGGTCAGGCTGATCGCCGCCGCCTACAGCGTAACACCCAAGAGTGGCCGGGAGGCCTTGCTCGCGAAATTTGGTGCCCTTACCGACACAAGGCTGCGGCTGTACCCCCATCCGCCTGGGCCCATCCGTGCGGGCCAGATATCGAGACGATTCGACAGCTGGACCATTTCAGGCCCGACCTACCAGCTGCGAGATCCGACCCGTGAAGATTGGCAAAAACGCGTCGCGCGCTTTCTCGACCAGTCGGTCGACGTTATCGTCGGCGCGGATCGGCCCGATCATTTCCAAGAGCCGCCCATCGACACGCTGGCGGCCTGGCCGATAGCCCTTCGCGCAGCCGAGACCGGGGACATCGTCGCAGATGTGCAAAGGGCGCCCGATCGAACGCCGATGATCGTCGCCGCTATCGATATCCGCAACCTGCAAGGCGGCGGTGTCGTTCTGCTATCCACCGAGAATCAACGCGACATCACGCGCATCGTCCGCGCCGAGCGCCTGCGCCTGAGCTTGGTGCTTCTGCTCGTTGTACTGGTTTCGGTCAGCCTCTCGCTTTTTCTCGCGCGCACCATCGTGAGGCCGCTCCGCCGCCTCGCCCTGGCTGCGCATCGTGTCCGTCTCGGTCGGGCCCGCGAGGTCCAGGTGCCTCGCCTGCCCGACCGGCGTGACGAGATCGGTACACTGGCCCGAGCGCTTTCGGACATGAGCTTCGCCATTCGTCAGCGAATAGACGCCACCGAAGCCTTTGCCGCCGATGTCACACATGAGCTCAAGAACCCACTGGCGTCCCTCCGTTCAGCCGTCGACAGCCTCAGCCTCGTGCGCGATCCCGAACTACAGCGACAGCTGATCGACGTGATCCGTGACGATGTCGGTCGTCTTGATCGTTTGATAACCGACATTGCCGAGGCGTCTCGGGTTGACGCGGAGCTGGCGAGAGCGCGGTTCGAATCGATCGATCTCGGCACGATGATCGAGGGGCTGCTCACCACACGTGAGGAACGGGGGCGCAATGGGAACGTCAGGGTGGCCTTCGCACGGCCGCACCGCGGCACGGCCGTAGTGTTCGGCGATGGCTCGCGGCTGACACGCGTCATCGAGAATCTCGTCGAGAATGCCGTTTCATTCTCCCCCCCGTCTGGGCTCGTTCAGGTCGCGGCCACCCGCGATGGCGATGATGTTATCATCAGGGTTGAGGATGAGGGCCCGGGCGTGCCTCCGGAGGCCCGCGAAGCTATCTTCAATCGCTTTCACAGCGATCGCCCCGACGGCGAGACCTTCGGCCGGCACAGCGGCCTTGGGCTTGCGATCGCCAAGGCAATCGTCGAGGGACATAATGGTACAATCATCGCCACCGACCGTGACAATGCACCTAGCGGCGCAAGGTTCGTCATCCGCCTGCCGGCCTGGAGCCGCTGAACGATGATCGCCATCAACCCGCTGCACGCGACGAGTGTGGTCATAGACGGCAGGGTGTTGCTGTTGGCGGGAGCATCGGGCAGCGGAAAGTCCGATCTCGCTCTTCGGCTGATCGACCGTGGCGGCGTGCTGCTTTCCGATGACTACACGCAGCTGCGCGCAGAGGGCGGCTTGCTGCTGGCGAGCGCTCCATCCACCATCGAAGGACGCCTGGAGATAAGGGGGCTCGGCATCTATCAGTTCCAGCACCAGGCTGTTGCGCCGGTCGCACTGATGCTCGATCTCGACCGCCCGCCGCTCCGACTTCCTGACGATCCCGCACCGAAGACCATGCTCTGCGGGATCGCAATACCCACCATCGCCTTTTCGGCGTTCGAATGCTCTGCGGCGATCAAGGCGGAACTGGCGTTGCGCAAACATGGTTTGATAGTGGAACGATGATGAGCCCATCACACCCTAAACGCATCCTCTTCGTTACCGGCATGTCCGGCGCGGGCAAGAAGACGGCGTTGAAGGCCCTGGAGGACATGGGCTGGGAAACCGTCGACAATTTACCCCTGTCATTGCTCGACCGTTTGCTCGCGGCCAGCCCGCCGGAAGGCAGCATCGACAATGATCGCCCCCTTGCGCTCGGCATCGATAGTCGCACGCGCGATTTCGACAGCCGACGCATCGTCGACCGGGTCGGCTCGCTCCGCGATGCGGGGCGCGACACATCGGTGCTGTTCCTCGATTGCTCGGGCGCCGAAATCACGCGGCGGTACTCGGAGACGCGAAGCCGCCATCCGCTGGCTCAGGACAGACAGATCGAGGACGGGATCATCTACGAGCGCGAGCTGCTGGGCCTTCTGCGCTCAGCGGCCGAAGATCTGATCGACACCACCGGGCTTTCGACGAATGAGCTGCAAGCGATGCTGCGAAGGCGCTACGGCGAATCAGCCTCGGGCAGCGCTACCCTGACCGTGATGTCCTTTGCATTCTCTCGCGGTGTTCCGCGGGATGCCGATTTCGTGTTCGACATGCGGTTTCTTCGCAATCCGCACTGGCAGCCGGAACTCAAGCCGCATAGCGGCCTTGATCAGGCGGTCGCCGAATATATCTCGGGAGATCCCTCCTACCCTGAGGCAAGGCGTAAAATCGAGGAGCTGATGGTGATGCTGCTGCCGCGCTTCGAAGCCGAGGGAAAAAATTATGTGACGATCGCGGTCGGCTGCACCGGCGGCAAGCATCGATCGGTCCATTTCGCTGAAACCTTAGCAATCCGGTTGCGCGAGGCAGGATTTTCGCCCACGGTTCGCCATCGCGATCTGGCGCAAATGACGTCGGACGTGCGGGAGAGGCCCTTGCCAGGCACAGGATCGGGAGCGTTGGAACCTTAGTCGGATGATCGGATTGGTGCTCGTAACCCATGGCCGCCTCGCGGCAGAGTTCGTGACCGCGATGGAGCATGTCGTCGGTCCGCAGACGGCTATCGAAGCTATCTGCATAGGGCCGGACGATGACATGGAGAGCCGCCGTGCCGACATCGCGCGCGCGGTGGAAGCCGTCGACGACGGCTCTGGCGTGATCCTGCTGACCGATCTGTTCGGTGGCACGCCATCGAACCTGGCAATCTCGCTGATGGAGCCGGGTCGTGTCGAAGTGATAGCTGGCATCAACCTGCCCATGCTGATCCGCTTGGAAGGGGCTCGAAAAATGATGAAAATCAAGGCTGCCGTGGCGGCAGCTCGCGACGCGGGGCGGAAATATATCTCCGTGGCGTCGGAAGTGCTGGGGGAAGCCGCTGCATGACGCTGTTCCAGCGCGAAGTCCAGATCACCAACATCCGCGGCCTTCACGCGAGAGCCAGCGCCAAGTTCGTGACGCTCGCCAGCGCCCATAGTGCCGAAGTCGAGGTCGAAAAGGATGGGTCGAGGGTAGCCGGCACATCGATCATGGGGCTGATGATGCTTGGCGCCGCAAAGGGCGACAGCGTGACGATATCGGCGCGTGGCGATGGGGCCGAGAAGGCTCTGGCGGCACTGGTCGAGCTCGTCGAAGGCAAGTTCGGCGAGGAATAGGCTTGCCTCCCTCCCGCTGATAGCGGCTTTTCCGATGGTCCGGTCTGTGACAATCCGGCGTCGTTCAATAAGCGATATCAGGAACGAAGACCCTGCCACGCCAGATCACCGCCTTTTCCAATACGCTGATCAAGCGCATCCGATCGCTGCGGGAAAAGCGGCATCGGCGTGCAGAAGGGCTTTTCCTGGCCGAGGGTCTGCGGATCCTGACGGAAGCCGCCCAGAGCGGCATTCTGCCCGAGTTCCTCTTCTTCGCTCGTAACGGAGCCGATCATCCGCTGACGAGCCGATTGGTCGAAAGCGTCGAGGCTGCGGGCGGAGAGGCGATCGAAACCGAGCGCGAGATCCTTGCCAAGCTGTCAGGTAAAGACAATCCGCAGGTCGTTCTCGGCGCCTATCGCGAGTTCGATACCTCCTTGAGTACCCTAGACCGCTCCGCATCGGGCATATGGCTGGTCGCCCAATCGCTGCGTGATCCGGGCAACCTGGGGACCGTCCTTCGAACCGGCGACGCCGTAGGCGCCGGAGGCCTGATACTCGTCGACGACTGCGTCGACCCGTTCTCCGTGGAAGCTGTGCGGGCGAGCATGGGGGCATTGTTCACACAGCGAATCGCCACAGCCCGGTGGCCTCAATTTGTTGAATGGCTGCGCTCCGGCCCTGGGCAGCTTGTCGGCACCAGCCTTAGAGCGACCGAAGATTACCAGGCTCCGCGCTATGACGCTCCAACATTCATCCTGCTGGGCAACGAGGCGCAGGGATTGCCCGCAGACTATGAGGCTCAGTGCGACAAATTGGTAAAACTCCCAATGTGCGGGCGTGCGGACAGCCTGAACGTGGCCGTAGCCGCGGGCGTCATGGCCTATGAAGTGCTGAACCAAAGGCGCATGAGGTGACGGAAACGTTACCCAACTATATTACTCCCTCAGGCTTTGCGGCTTTGCGCGCGCGATACGATCACCTCCTGGGAAGCGAGCGACCGGCGCTCGTCGAGGTGATAAGCTGGGCCGCCGGCAATGGCGACAGATCGGAAAATGGCGATTATATCTACGGCCGGCGCAAGCTGCGCGAGATTGACCGGGAACTGGCGCATTTGTCGCGGCGCATGAAAGCTGCTCGGATCGTCGACCCCGCTGCCCAGGGTGATCGCAGCCGGGTCTTTTTTGGAGCGACGGTGACGATCATCGACGAGGAAGGTGCCGAACGCACCGTAACCCTCGTCGGCGAGGACGAGACCGACGTCACCGCCGGGCGGATCAGCTGGCGTTCCCCGCTGGCCAAAGCCCTCAGGGGCGCAGCGGTGGGGGACGTGCGGCACGTACGTCTTCCGGCTGGCGCGCGCGAGCACGAAATCGTCGCCGTCTGTTACCCGTGACAAGCCCGCCAATAGCGTTTCAGATCGGTAAGAAGCGCTCAGCCAACGGTTGAGGCCGAACGGGCCGGTTCAAGATTCAGTTCGACTCGGCGGTCCTTTAGGGTAATTTCGGGCCATGGAGCATGAGGCGATCAACAAGCTGACAGCCCGACAGCGCGACTGCCTTCGCCTCGTTCTGCACCACATGCAGTCGAAGGAAATTGGCCGCGAACTCGGCATCTCGCCGATGACGGTCGACAATCACTTTCGGAGTGCGATCCAGACATTGGGCGTGTCCAACCGGCTCGAGGCTGCGCGGATGCTTGAGGCGTTCGAGCGGGATGCCGGTAGTCAGCGGTTGACTAGTCAACCGCATCCGGTTGTTTTCCCCCCCGGCGAGAGCACAATGGCTTCACCGACCGCAGTTGGCGACGGGCGGGATGAAGTCTCCCACACGCTCCATGAAAATCAGGTGCCATACCGAATTCATGGCGGTACAAGCTTTCCAGACTTCCCCCTGCCCGTCCCCACCAGGGGAAGACCGCGCAATGACCTGACGATCGCTCAACGCCTGTTCTGGATATCCGTATTGATAGGCGGGATGGGCTTGGGAACCGGCGCGTTGTTGTCGGGCTTCGCTACGCTGTCGGACATCATCCTGGCGCTTCGGCGCTAGGGCTTCCACCAACCGAGCTGTTGCGCCCTATCGGGCGCCTGGGGAAAGTCATGTCCAAAAATCGTGATGACGCCACGTTGCGCGTCTATGCCGCCCTTGAGCAATATGAGCGGGCGCTCGACATCGCCGCCAAGAGCGGTGCGCTTCTCGCCGCGGAATTGCCGCAAGCGCGACTCGACGGTAATTTCGCCATGGAAGTCGCCCAGGGCGCCTTCGCTCATATTTATGGCTCGCTTTCCACGATCATCGCCGCGCGTGGCCAGGTGATCGAGGGCCATCGCGAACTCGCCCAGGTCCGCAGGAAGTTCAACCTCCCGGTAGTATCAACCGGCGACAAGGGCATCGAAAACGACGAAGCGACGAGCCGCCCACGACGGGTCGCTTGATGCGACCGGATCACTCTTGACGCCATCCATCCTGCCATGGATGGGCCTCAAGAGTGATCCGGCACGTCGTCTATGGCATTTTGATGTGGGTCGTTTGCCTCTACGCCTTCAGCAAGGGCGGGTGGGCCGAACGGCTGGCGGCAGCGGGCATATTGGTGGCGACCTACCTGACGGTGCTTGTTCTGAGCCCGACCGCGATACGCTTCCATCATTTGGAATTCCCGGTCGTCATCGTCGATAGCGGCCTGCTTGCCCTGCTGCTTTTTATCGCTTTACGCACGGAGAAGTTCTGGCCGCTATGGCTCGCTGCAATGCAAGCGCTGACGATTTTTTCGCACCTGGCGCCTTTCGTCCCGCACATGCTGCCTTGGGCCTATCACCGGGCCGTGGCAGTATGGATATATCCGATGCTGATCATTCTTGGTTATGCGACTCGGCTTCACCATCTCCAGCAGAGGGACGGCAACTCCTCCAAAGGCTGATCGAGACCATCGATGCCGGGCGAGCGGCAGCGCTCGTGGACCGGCTCATCGACGAACTCGGGGAGGCGGCGGCGATATTGTCGTCGAGCCAAGCGCGCCTGCACCGGGTGCTTCCAAATGAGAGTCATGTTGTCGAACTGCTTGTGGCAGCACGGCGGCTGCTCCTCCACTCGCTTGGCCAGGAAGTCTCCCAACGGCCCTTATTCCCCGACGATCGTGCGGTTCAGCGTTATTTTCGCGCCCACATGGCGCATGCCTCGGTTGAACAGGCGCGCGTGCTGCTTCTCGATTCGAAAAATGGTCTGCTGCGCGGCGACGTCGTCGCCTGGGGCACGGTCGATCGCGTCAATATTTCGCCGCGCGAACTGGTTCGGCGCGCACTGGACGTGGGAGCGGCGGGCATGATCCTCGCGCATAATCATCCATCGGGCGACGCCACCCCCAGCAGCAGCGATATCGCCATAACGCGCGACATCTTTCGCGCAGCCGAGTTGTTCGACATCCGCCTCCTCGATCATCTGATCATCGCGAGGTACGGCTGCTACAGCTTCAGGGCGCACGGCCAACTTTGATGCACGATGGCACCGGGGCGCCGCAGCGGCCGGTCGGCCGGGACGAGCGCTTCCTAGTGCCGAACGGCCACTTCGCTGCCGTCGGGACTTGTGGCACCCTTAAGCGTCGTTGCGAGTTCGTCGGCCTCGGTCCAGTCGATCGCGGTCAGATGATCCGCCAGGGCGAGAGCAAGCACCTCGTCGATATGGCCGACCGGGACGATCTTCAGTCCCTCGCGGATATTCGCAGGAATCTCAACGAGGTCCTTCTCGTTCTCGCGCGGAATCAGGACCGTGGTGATGCCACCCCGCATTGCCGCGAGCAGCTTCTCCTTGAGGCCGCCGATCGGCAGGACGCGGCCGCGTAGCGTCACCTCGCCTGTCATCGCCACCTCCTTGCGCACCGGTACACCGGTGAGGGTCGAGACGATCGCGGTCGTTACGCCAATGCCCGCCGAAGGGCCGTCTTTTGGCACTGCGCCTTCCGGCAAATGGATGTGAATGTCCTTGCGGGCGATGAGGCTCGGCTTGATGCCGTAGGCCGGAGCCCGCGCTTTGACGAAGCTGAAGGCCGCCTGGACGCTCTCCTTCATGACGTCGCCCAGCTTGCCGGTGGTGCTGACGCCGCCCTTGCCTGGCACCGTCACTGCCTCGATGGTCAGCAATTCGCCACCGACCTCGGTCCACGCAAGCCCGGTAACGGCCCCGACCTGGTCCTCTTCCTCGCCAATGCCGAAGCGATATTTCCGGACGCCAGCGAACTCAGCGAGGTTCTCCGGAGTGATCACCACCCGTTGTTCCCTGCCCTCCAGAATTCGGCGCAGGCTCTTGCGCGCCAGCTTCGCAATCTCGCGCTCGAGAGTGCGCACACCGGCCTCGCGCGTATAGTAGCGAATTAGATCGCGTAGACCGGGTTCGGTCAGCTCGAACTCGCCAAGCTTAAGGCCGTGGGCCTCGATCTGCTTGTCCAGCAGGTGCGCCTTGGCGATTTCGATCTTCTCGTCTTCGGTATAGCCCTCGAGCCTGATGATCTCCATCCGGTCGAGCAATGGCTGCGGTAAATTGAGGCTGTTGGCCGTGCAGACGAACATCACGTCTGAAAGATCGACGTCGATCTCGAGATAATGATCCTGGAACCGGTGATTCTGCTCCGGATCCAGCACTTCGAGCAGCGCGGATGCGGGATCACCCCGGAAATCCTGGCCGAGCTTGTCGATCTCGTCGAGCAGGAACAAGGGATTAGAGGTGCCTGCCTTCTTCAGGTTGGACACGATCTTGCCCGGCAACGAGCCGATATACGTACGGCGATGGCCGCGGATCTCGGCCTCGTCGCGCACGCCGCCGAGCGACTGCCGGACGAACTCGCGCCCCGTCGCCTTGGCGATCGAACGGCCGAGCGACGTCTTGCCGACGCCCGGAGGCCCCACAAGGCACAGGATTGGACCCTTCAACTTGTTCGTCCGCGCCTGCACTGCCAGATATTCTACGATCCGGTCTTTGACTTTCTCCAGACCATGGTGGTCGGCGTCGAGAATCGCTTGCGCAGCCGCTATATCCTTCTTGAGCTTCGATTTCTTGCCCCATGGAAGGCCGAGCAGGACGTCGAGATAGTTTCGGACGACCGTCGCCTCCGCGGACATAGGAGCCATGGTGCGAAGCTTCTTCAGCTCCGCATTGGCCTTGCTGCGCGCTTCCTTCGACAGCTTGAGCTTGGCGATCTTCGCTGCGAGTTCGGCGAGTTCGTCGCCCCCATCATCCCCTTCGCCGTTGCCCAGCTCGCGCTGGATCGCCTTCAGCTGTTCGTTGAGATAATATTCGCGCTGGGTTTTCTCCATCTGGCGCTTCACACGGCTGCGGATCTTCTTCTCGACCTGCAACACGCCGAGTTCGCCCTCCATGAGCGCGAATGCCATTTCGAGCCGTTTGGCCGGATCGAGCTCCACGAGCAACGCCTGCTTGTCGGCAACCTTGATCGAGATGTTCGCGGCTACCGCATCAGCGAGCTTCGAGGCCTCTTCGATCTGGCCGAGCTGGACGGACGTCTCGGCCGGGAGCTTCTTGTTCAACCGTGCGTAGTTTTCGAACTGGTCGATCACCGAGCGCATCAGCGCGGCCACTTCCGGCCCCTCCGCATCGAGATCATCGATCAGCGACACCGTCGCATTCAGGTGCGCATCCTCGCTCCGCAGATCCTCGAGCCGAGCGCGCTGCTTCCCCTCGACGAGGACTCTCACCGTTCCGTCCGGCAGCTTGAGCAGCTGCAGCACCGTCGCGACCACACCGAGATCGTAAAGTGCATCCCGATCGGGATCGTCCTCGGCCGGATCGAGTTGCGCGACCAGGAAGATCGATTTGTCGGCTGCCATCGCGCTCTCCAGCGCTGCGACCGACTTTTCGCGGCCGACGAACAGCGGCACGATCATGTGCGGAAACACCACGATGTCGCGCAGCGGCAGAACAGGAAGATTGTCGGTCATTCATTCTCCGTGGGCACGCCGCAGGGGCGTGACTCTAGACGCTATATGGGCCGGTGACCCTTCAGGATCAATGAACGGAGAGGACTGTTTGCAACCCAATTGTAATTTTGCGCATCTGCGCTAAGGGCGCCCGCGTGACTGCCTCTCCCAGCGACCAAGGCCGGCGCGGCACAACCGAGCGCGACGCCAGCATCGACATACTCCGTGGGCTGGCACTCATCACGATCACCATAAACCATATTACGGGCTTCACCGACCGGATGCACATGGCTGGTGTGCAGTTCCCCACGCTCACGCTGTGGGGTTTTTCCAGCGCGGCGGAAATATTCTTCATGTTGTCCGGATATCTCGTCGGCGCGGTTTATTTTTCTGCCGCCAGAAATCCATCGATATCGGAGTTCGCAGGCAAGGTCTGGAGCAGGGCGGGCAAGCTCTACGTCTACAATCTGGTGTTGTTCGTTGCGCTGCTGCCGCTCTGCCTGCTGTCGCGGGATCTCGCGCGATTGAGCTTCTACAGCTGGTTCATCGATCGCGGACCAGCCTCCATCATGGAGTTCTTCACCCTCTACATTCAGCCTTATTGCCTCGAGATCCTGGTGACATACATGGTGCTGCTCGCCAGCGCTCCGATCTTCGCCATCACACTTCGATGGCAGCCGCTCGTCGCATTGCTCTTGTCCATGGGACTATACTGGTATGCCCATGAGCATGCCTGGTTCAACATTGTCGGCGGCTCGCCAGTGGGGGACTGGCGTTGGAACTTCAATCCCGCGTCCTGGCAGCTCGTCTTCTTCGGTGCGATGGCCGCAGGCAGATATCGGCTCCTGGCCGCCATGGAAAAGCGCGCCGAAGGCAATTGGCACTGGTTGGCGCCTCCCGCCCTGCTTTTCGCAGGACTCACCATGTTGTTCCTGGCACAGGGCTGGTACTCCTTCGAAGTCCTCTACCAGAGCAAGATCCGCATCGGTCCGGTGCGGGTGGCCCATGCGCTCTCGGTCTGCTGGCTGGTGATGACGATCCTGTGGATGTGGCCCAGGCTGCAACGCCTTTGGCTGATGCGCCAATGTGCGGTGATCGGCTCCAACTCGCTGCAGACGTTCGTCGTGTCCGTCGCGCTAAGCTATGCGGCGGGCTTCGTCTGGATTGAATATCTGCCGTTCCACAGCGCCTACATAGCGCTGTGCCTGATCGCGGTCGGCCTGCTTGGCCTCTTCGCGAACCTCTATGTCCGGTGGAAGCAGCGGCCCCGCACCTCGGCAGTCAAATAAACAACGCCAGCTTCTCAGGTCTTGCTCGAGAAGCGCGCTGGTAGAGCCTGCCCTTGCCTTTCCCGGCCCCCTCGCGCATGGGGAGCCCCCGAAAAGCGAAGTGGAATTTTGTGATGGCGACGAATTGGACGCCCCAGAGCTGGCGTCAGCACAAGGCCGTGCAGATGCCCGATTATCCCGACGACGCGGCTCTGGCTGCGGCGGAGAAGGAGCTGTCGAGCTATCCGCCGCTCGTGTTCGCTGGTGAGGCACGTGAGCTCACCCAGGAACTGGCCAAGGTCGCCTCGGGCAAGGCCTTCCTGCTGCAAGGCGGAGACTGCGCCGAAAGCTTTGCCGAATTTCACGCCAACAACATCCGCGACACCTTCCGCGTCATCCTGCAAATGGCGGTGGTGCTCACCTATGCATCGAAGCTGCCGATCGTGAAGGTCGGCCGCATGGCCGGCCAGTTTGCAAAGCCGCGCTCGGCGCCCATGGAGGAGGTAGGCAACGTATCTCTGCCGAGCTATCGTGGCGACATCATCAACGACATCGCATTCGAGGCGCGCGGCCGCGCGCCCGACCCACAACGGATGATCAAGGCCTATAGCCAGTCAGCGGCGACGTTGAACTTGCTGCGCGCCTTTGCGCAGGGCGGCTACGCCAACCTCCATCAGGTCCATGCCTGGACGCTGGACTTCATGGGCCGGAGCCCATGGGCGGCCCAATATGCCGAGGTGGCCCAGCGAATCGGCGACGCCCTCGATTTCATGGCGGCATGCGGGATCAATCCCGAGACGGTTCCTCAGCTCAAGGGCACGCAATTCTACACCAGCCACGAGGCGCTGCTGCTCCCTTACGAGCAGGCGATGACGCGCGAGGACAGCCTCAATGCGGGAAATTATATCGACACCTCGGCTCACTTTCTCTGGATTGGCGATCGCACCCGCTTCGAGGGTTCGGCCCATGTCGAGTTCCTGCGCGGTGTCGTCAATCCGATCGGGTTGAAATGCGGCCCAACTCTCGAGCCCGACACATTGCTGCGGCTCCTCGACACGCTCGATCCGGCGCGGCAGCCGGGTCGGATCACACTGATCACCCGCTATGGGCACGACAAGATCGAGAAACACCTTCCCGCTCTCGTCCGCGCCATCAAGCGCGAGGGGCGCCCGGTCGTGTGGTCGTGCGATCCGATGCACGGCAACGTCGTCAAGACGGCGAGCGGCTACAAGACGCGCCCGTTTGAGCGCATCCTCGCCGAAGTGCGCGGCTTCTTCGCGGTGCACCGCGCCGAGGGTACGCATGGCGGCGGTATCCATGCCGAGATGACCGGCCAGAACGTGACCGAATGTACGGGTGGCGCAATGGCGGTCACGGACGAAAACCTGGCCGATCGCTATCATACCCATTGCGATCCGCGGCTCAACGCCGGCCAAAGCATCGAGCTTGCATTCCTGCTGGCCGAGATGCTGAACCAGGAAATGAAGGAGCGCGACCGGGCCGCCGCCTGATCGGACGCCATCCAAGTGCATACTCGCCCATCTGCGTCAGGCGTGTCCGCCCCTTCCTTCCGGGCGTGTGCGCTCGCTCGATCTTGCAACCTTGACTTGGTCGCTGGCGCCCCATAAGGACGCCGCTCCGCACAGGACGGCCCCTTCGTCTAGCGGTCCAGGACGTCGCCCTCTCACGGCGAAAACACGGGTTCGAGTCCCGTAGGGGTCACCACTGGGTCACCAAGTAGAGCGGTCCCTATCCCAGGCTTGTCGGCGCCTGAAAGCGGACTGCCCGCTATTCATTCTGGCGAATGAGCCGTGGTGACCAAATAGGAGAAGTTGCCCTGATCGAGAGACGGGCGGGATCGTCGGGCGCTCGGATTGTTACTTGCCATCACCGGCGTCTTTCAGCACTGGCGCGGCGAATAGTTTCTACCTGTAAAGGCTGAACGAACCTGCCGGGAACCCTTTGCTCGCGTGACTATGCATCGCCTTCAGATCCAGTGCTGACTGGCTCGCGTTGGTGCGGATCAGATGAACAATATCATAGACATCTTCCGGCAAGTCATCATGCTCCAGCATGGCGTCGATACGCGACGCCAGGAATGTTTCTCCGCGGAGGAGTTCCTCGAGCACGGCTATCACGCCAGCATCGAACGCACTTCTGATGTCGAAAAATAGCCGGTGGGCCGTACCTAGCACCGTCCCATGGCTGGGCAGCTTCGATCCATGCTGCTTCAGGATAGTGCCGAACTCACGCGCAAGCTCAGCACGTCGCACAGCATATTGTTCGCAATACGCATAAAAATCGAACCGATGCGCGCGCTCTGCTACGTGGTCGAAGCCGGCCAAGCTGTCGACCAGGGTCTCCCGAAGACGCTCACCGCTGCGCATCCATGTAGCCATGTATCAACATAGCCGGTTTTCTAGAAATAGGGCAATTAAGTAACTCTACCTATTCTAGTGGCTCAATATTGCGCCCATAACATCTCCTTCTTCTCGCGGTGCAGGGAATGGAGGGCGCCGTGGACGATTTCAACGCAATTCTGGCGAGCCTGCAAATGGGCTTACCTATACTTCTGACTCATCTTTTCCTCACCATTGCGATCTGGCTCGTTACGCTGGTCATCAGCTTCTGGATCACCCCCTATCACGAGCTTCGCGAGATCCGGTCGGGAAATATATCAGTAGCCATATCGGCGGGTGGAGCGGCACTGGGCGCCGCCATCCCGCTGGCATTCTGTCTCGCTGGAGCCGTGAACGGTTGGGACATAGTGGTCTGGGCCATCCCGGTGATGCTGATCCAGCTCTCGGCCTTTTGGTTGGTTCAGTTGCTGATACCTGATCTGAGCAACCGTCTCGATGCCGGCGATATGGCCGCTGCCATCTTCCTGTTCCTGTTCAGGCTAGGCTTCGGCTGCATAAATGCCGCAGCCATCACGGCCTGATGGCTCGGGGAACAGCCCTGATCTGTCTGTTGGCGGTTTCGAGCTGCTCCGTGCTTCTATTTGCGTCGAAGCCTGCGTCACCACCTTCCTTTATCAAATATCGTGATGCCGCACGGACCGTCCCAAGCGGGGCGCTTCGCCGCCCCCTACCTTACGAATCGCTGCCTATATATTATGAGCGGTCGTGGACGGCCGACCAATCGCGACAGGGGACCAGCTTTGTGGTTGATCCAAAAGGCGCCTGGGCAACTGCCGGACATGTCACGGATCATTGTGCAGCAATAAGATTTGTCGTGAATGCGCAAATCATGCCACCCGTCGCTGCTCCCGCTGTCGCGCTAGGGGAAGACATCTCCTTGATCACAGCGGGACTGCAGTCGACGGCCGCACTTTCCATAGCCAGCGGAACGCCCCTGCCTGGCGCCACGGGCTACCACATGGGATTTCCGATGGGATCTCCAGGCTTGGTAGGGTCAAGGCTACTCGGAAAGACTTCGGCCGTACGCCACGCGGGGCAAAACGGCGTAGTCTTGGCGTGGCTCGAAGAATGGAGAACCGAAGAGATGACCGACGAGCTCGACGGCCTGAGTGGTGGGCCAGTATTGAACGCCAAGGGGCAGGTGGTGGGAATAGTGTCCATGGCGAGCGAGAGGAGAGGACGGATCCTCACTGCCATGCCGGCTGCGATCAGCCGCTGGCTTTCGGCTGAAGGCGCTACGCGAGACGCTCGCTATGCTGCTCCAATTGCCGACAGGCGGGCGGCGGTGTCGCGGCTCCAATTCTTCATCAACCACGGGCTCATTCGCCAGGTATACTGCGATGCTCGGCTGCCTCCCAGGCAGGGTTATTGATCAGTTTTCAACCTTGGGCGTCCACCGTCGGCTGTTACGTAGAGCCGCACTTCCGATCTCCACCCTCTACAATGTCGACCGTTCGCGCTCGGTGGCGCGACGCCGCCTTTCTGGCCGCAGATGAAGACGCGGCGGTTCATGGTAGTGATGCCAGCGAATCCGATGCGCACTGTACGCAGCGGCGCACGTCGCTCGAAAAAGCGCGCCACGTCCATGCGATCGGCCTTCTTCGCGGCAGACGAGCACATACCCTTATTACGCTTTGTAACCCGGGTCTATCCGGTCGAGTTTGCGCAGCATCGCCGGCCAGACCAGATCGTCACTGAACGCACGAAAGGCGTCCGGGCCCATCCGT
>Ga0068863_100003633_pt1 | contig 15243 bp, 8 predicted proteins | sample KBSSwiS62_FD_66596 | JGI IMG/M metagenome (GOLD analysis project Ga0068863, IMG submission 66596) | Switchgrass rhizosphere microbial communities from Kellogg Biological Station, Michigan, USA - KBS Switchgrass S6-2 | ecosystem: Host-associated > Plants > Roots > Rhizosphere > Soil ...
TGGGTGGAATCGTGATGTTTGTTTGCACATCGATCGCGCATATGGCGCTGCCGCTGGGAGAAGCTGGGATTAATGAGATTCCAAATGAGTCAGCGGTGCTTAGCGCGATGCAGAGCAGTATCGGTGACAAAACCGGACTCCATATTTTTCCCGGTCTCCGCGTTGGCAAAAACGCAACGCGCGAGCAAAAGAGCGAGGCAATGAAACAGATGCAGCAAAGAATAGCCGCGAACCCATCCGGCATTCTCATTTCACGACCTTGTGATCATTTGCAGGCTTGATTTCCTTAAGAGTTTTTACTTAAGTTGCAGTGTGAGTCCGGGCGAGGATCGGGGGACTTCGTTGACTATGCCTGGCGGAGGCATGCCCAAGGGGGCTACCCCATTCGCAACCACACATTGGAGCGTGGTGTTGGAGGCGCAAGGTGAGTCGGCGGCGGCAGAAAACGCGCTGGAAAAACTTTGCCGCACATACTGGCGACCAATTTACAGTTTTACGCAGCGACAGGGGATTGGACCAGAAGAGTCAAAGGATTTCACCCAAGCTTTTTTCGCAGATTTGCTAGAGCACAAAAGTCTCACTGCGGTTCGCAGGGAAAAAGGACGGTTTCGTTCTTTTCTTCTTGGAGCGTTGAAACATTTTCTGGCGGACGAGCGGCGTCGTGCTGCCGCGATCAAGCGTGGAAAAGGACAACGGCTTATCCCGCTTGACGAACTAAGGATGGATGAGCGGTTCGAGGTGGAACCCGCCGACCCGGTAACTGCAGAGCAAATTTACGAACGCCGTTGGGCTTCAACGGTGCTGGAGCGCGTGCTTAGCCGTTCAAAAGATGAATACAGCGCTGGTGGCAAAGCTGTTTTGTTTGATTGCCTGAAGCAATTGCTACCGGACGAACCGGGTGCGCCATCTCAAGCGGACATCGCTGCTCAACTAGGCATGACTGAGAATGCAGTCCGGCAGGCATTTCATCGATTTCGGCACCGCTATCAAGCGTTGTTGCGAGAGGAGATCGCTCACACGGTGGCTACGCCCGGCGATATCGAAGATGAGTTGCGCCATCTAATCGCTGTGGTTCGAGCATAGACCTGAGGTGTCCCCAGCCATGGAGGCTGTGATTAGAGTTTGCCGAAGGTGCGGCATGAAAATCTTTTCCGACGCACCGGAAGGACTTTGTATGGGTTGCGTTCTGGAAACAGCGCTGGGAATCTCCCCAGACGAATCCGTAGCCGATGGCGGTGACCGCGGCCTAAGCACGAGTGCTGACGCGAAAGCTGAGCCACGCACGAAAACAAGTGTGCGCGCCGCCTCGATGTTGGGAGAGTTGGGCGACTATGAGTTGCTGGAGGAAATCGGTCGGGGCGGTCAAGGCGTGGTATTTCGGGCCCGACAGAAGAGTCTCAATCGCATTGTTGCCGTAAAAGTTATTGGCCTTGGCCAATGGGCCACACCAGCGCACCTCAAGCGCTTCCGCCTCGAAGCTGAAGCCGCTGCCAGCCTCGATCACCCGTGCATTGTGCCCATCTACGAGGTGGGTGAGCGGGAGGGCCAATGTTACTTCAGCATGAAGTTCGTCGAAGGCGGTCAGCTTGACGAAGTAGTCAAACACAAGCCGGTTTCAATCAGGCAGGCAGCAGAGTTAATCGCGAAAATCGCGCGCACCGTTCATTACGCGCATGAACACGGTATTCTGCATCGAGACATCAAACCCGGGAACATTCTGCTCGATGCAAAAGGCGAACCACAGCTCACTGATTTTGGCCTCGCTCGATTAGTCGAATCTGAGAGCACGGTAACTCGCACCTTGGAAGTGCTTGGCACGCCGAGTTACATGTCGCCGGAACAAACAGCCGGTAACAACGCCAAGCTAACACCTGCAACAGATGTCTACGGACTCGGTGCGGTGCTTTACCAACTTTTAACGGGTCATCCGCCTTTTACCGGAGGTTCAACGTACGAAACGATCAAGTTACTGCTGGAAACCGAGCCGTGCCCTCCGCGCTTTTGGAACCCAAAAGTAGATCGCGAGCTTTCTACGATCTCCTTGAAATGCCTCGAGAAAGATCCGAAGCGCCGTTACGTTTCAGCCCTCGCTTTTGCGGAGGACTTAGAACGCTGGCTAAAGCACGAACCAATCCAAGCCAGGCGCACCGGAATTGTTGGTCGAGGAAAGAAATGGGTGCAACGAAATCCAACGGTTGCCACAGTGGCCGCGTTATCGCTAGCCCTTCTAGCGGCGATCAGTGTAATCCTCTGGAAAAGCGGGTTATTTCACAATACGTCAACAACCGGCATCGCCGTGCTGCCGTTTGAAAATCTGAGTAACGACAAAGAGGACGCCTCTTTCGCCGATGGCGTGCAGGACGACCTTCTGACAAAGCTGGCCAAGATTGCTCGTCTTAAGGTGATTAGCCGCACCAGTGTAATGGGCTATCGCAACCAGCATGACACGCGCAAGATAGGTGATGAGTTGGGCGTATCCCATGTGTTAGAGGGCAGCGTGCGCAAGACCGGCGCGTGGCTTCATATGAACGCGCAGCTGATCGAGACACGCACTAACGCTCACGTCTGGGCAGAACAATATGATGGCGATCTGAAAGACATGTTCGCAGTCCAGAGCGAGATTGCGCAAAAGGTCGCGGAGCGCTTTCATATCAACATCTCGCCGACCGAAAGACAAGCTATAGAGCACCCACCAACCGTCGATATTACTGCGTTCCATCTTTATAGCCGCGCTAAGAACCTCGTTCTGGCCTGGAATTCCAGTAGTCCTGAGAAAGGCGATCTGTTGCAAGCGGCCGATCTGCTGAACCAAGCTGTTACGCGCGATCCAATCTTTTTCCAAGGGTACTGCCAACTTGCCTGGGTTGATGACCGACTTTACTTCTTTCGGTTCGACCGTACCCCCGAACGTCTGGCGCTAGCCAACGCCGCGATCGAGACCGCGTTCCGACTACGTCCCGATGCAGGCGAAGCCCATCTCGCGCGTGCGGGACATCTTTATCACGGACACCTTGATTACGAAGGTGCTTTGGCTGAGTTGGAAACCGCCCGCAAGACCCTACCCAATGACTCTCGGTTATTCGAGTTGAAGGGTTACATTGAACGCCGCCGCCCGGGTGGTAATCAAGAAAAGGCATTACATGAACTCGAGCGCGCAATCGATCTCGACCCGCGCAACAGTATTTTGCTACGGAACGTCGCGTTGAGCTATAAGTCTCTTCGGCGCTACAAGGAGGAAGAAGCAATCCTTGATCGCGAGTTGGCGATCAGGTCAAATGACGTCTATTTAAAAGGGGCCCGCGCGTTCGTCGACCTGGACTGGAAAGCAAATACCCGGCCACTACATGCATTGATCGATTCAATTCGGGCTAAGAATGCTGCCGCGCTGCCGGAGATCGCCGATAAATGGCTTACCTGCGCTTTAGCTGAACGGGATGCTGCTGCCGCTGCCAGTGCTTTGGCCACGCGTGGGGACAGAAGCCTTGGCAACGAGCTGGTAAAATACAGCCCTCATTTTATCGAAGGCCTTATCGCTCAAATGACACAAGACGATGCCAAGGCACGCTTGTCCTTCACTGCCGCGCGCGCAGAACAGGAGAAACTGGTTCGCACCCATCCTGATGATGCTGGCGCTATTTTGGTCCTTGGCTTAATCGACGCTGCCCTGGGGCGGAAAGAGGATGCGCTGCGCGAGGGTCGGCGCGCCGTTGAGCTGCTTCCAGTAGAAAAGGATGTGCTTAACGGAACGCGTATGGTCGCGGGGTTGGCTAGAATCGCTGCATCGGTTGGTGATAAAGATGTCGCCTGCGAACACCTCGCCCATGCCAGTCGCCTTCCGAACGCTATCGTTACCTATGGACAATTGAAATTGCTGCCGTGGTGGGATCCGTTACGTGGCGATGCATGCTTCGAAGAGATAGTCGCCTCTTTGGCACCCAAATAGTCCAACTTTGAATTAGACTGATAAATGGGATGGAACGGGCAACTGATTGGGGCTCCGGCGAAAATCTGCAGCAAAATAATGCTGATGCAGCGCCGGGTGCAAAAACGAGTGTGCGCGCCGTTAAGATGCTGGGAGCACTAGGCGACTACGAATTGCTTGAGGAAATTGGGCGTGGAGGTCAGGGAGTCGTATTTCGAGCCCGGCAGAGAAGTCTTAACCGCGTAGTCGCACTAAAAGTGATCGGCCTTGGTCAATGGGCCACACAAGCGCACATAAAACGCTTCCGACTGGAAGCCGAAGCCGCCGCGAGTCTCGATCATCCATGTATTGTGCCTGTCTATGAGGTAGGCGAGCGCGATGGCAAGTGCTATTTCAGCATGAAGTTCGTCGAAGGCGGCCGGCTCGACGAAGTCGTTAAACAGATGCCGCTTTCTATCCGGCAAGCGGTAGAGCTCATCACAAAGATCGCCCGCACCGTGCATTACGCGCACCAGCACGGTATTCTGCACCGAGACATCAAGCCTGGGAACATCCTTCTAGACCAAAAGGGGGAACCACATCTTACCGACTTTGGTCTTGCCCGCTTGGTCGAATCGGAGAGCACGGTTACACGAACGGTGGAGGTGTTGGGCGCACCAAGTTACATAGCGCCGGAACAAGCAGCCGCGAATAATGCTAAGCTAAGCAGCGCAACGGATGTATACGGTCTTGGTGCGGTGCTTTACCAGCTCTTAACAGGTCATCCTCCCTTTGCCGGAGGAACAACCTATGAGACGATCAAATTACTACTGGAAACCGAACCGCGGGCGCCGCGCCTGTGGAATCCAGAGGTAGATCGCGATCTCTCCACCATTTGCATGGAGTGCCTGGACAAGGATCCGCAGCGCCGTTACTCCTCTGCTTCGGCACTGGCCGAAGATTTGGAGCGTTGGCTCAAGCACGAGCCAATCCAAGCCATACGTACTGGTGTTCTCACTCGTGGAAGAAAGTGGGTGCAACGAAATCCAGCCACGGCTGTCTTGACGGCATTGTTGGTCGCTTTGGCAGTAGCGGTAAGTGTGATCGTTTGGAAAAGCGAGTTATTTTACCAGCCCGCAACAACGGGAGTCGCCGTCCTGCCATTTGAAAACTTGAGCAACGACAGAGAGGACGCCTTCTTTGCCGACGGCGTCCAGGACGATCTTCTGACTAAGCTGGCAAAAATTGCCCAGCTCAGGGTCATCAGCCGGACCAGTGTCATGGGGTTTCGGGGCAAGCATGATACCCGCGAGATCGGGGACGCGCTAGGCGTATCCCACCTGCTGAAAGGCAGCGTACGTAAAACCGGCGCTCGGCTACATATTAATGCCCAGTTAATCGACGCGCGCACTGATTCGCACGTTTGGGCGGAAGAATACGACCGCGATTTGAAAGGTATGTTTACTGTCCAGAGCCAGATCGCGCAAAAAGTTGCACAGCGCCTTAACGCCAAAGTCTCAGCCGCAGAGAAACTGGCCATTCAGCGCCCCCCGACCGCTAATTTCACGGCATTCGATTTTTACAACCGCGCCAAAAATCTTCTTCTGTCTGCTGTGAGCTTTACCGGTAGTACCAAAGCAAATTTGCTAAACGCGGTTGACCTGTTGAACCAAGCTGTTGCCCATGACCCAACCTTTTTCCAAGCGTATTGCCAACTCGCCTGGATACACGACTGGGTTTACTTTGACGGCTTCGATCGCACGCCTGCGCGTCTGGCGCGGGCGGAGGCCGCCATCCACGGGGCGCTTCGCCTCCGTCCGGATTCTGGTGAAGTGCATCTGGCGCGTGCGCGGCATCTTTATTGGGGATACCTCGATTATGATGGAGCGTCGGCAGAACTGGAAGTTGCCCGGCAGAGCCTGCCCAATGACGCGCGGTTATTCGAGTTCGCAGGTTATCTCGGGCGCCGCCAGGGGCGCTGGGACGGGTCCACACGCGACCTCGAGCGCGCGATTGATCTCGACCCGCGCAACAATGTCTTGCTGGTCCAGACCGCGCTCAGCTATCGGTATCTCCGCCGCTATGCCGACGAAGCAATCATGCTGGACCGGGCGTTGGCGATCGAGCCGAACGACATTGGATCGAAAAGCTTACGCGCGGAGGTGGAATTCGACTGGAAAGCTGATGCACGGCCGTTGTGCCAACTGATCGATGAACTTCGTGCGAAAGACCCTGGCGCAATTGCAAGTGTCGCCGATAGCTGGCTTTTGTGCGCACTGGCAGAGCGTGATCCTGTCGCCGCAGCCAATGCCCTGGCGGCGATGGGCGAAGACAGTTTTGGCACCGCGATCATAAAATATCGCCGGCATTTTGTAGCAGGACTTCTCGCTCGGATGATGAAAGAAGATGCCAAAGCACGTGCCGCTTTCACTGCCGAGCGCGCGGAACAGGAAAAATTGCTTCGCGCCCGTCCTAATGATTCCGGTGCTCTGTGTGTGTTTGGTTTAATCGACGCTGCCCTGGGGCGCAAAGAAGAAGCGCTGCGCGAGGGTCGGCGCGCCGTGGAGCTTCTTCCCGTGGAAAAAGATGCAATCAACGGCACGAGCATGATCGTGTGTTTGGCTAGAATCGCTGCTTGGGTTGGCGACAACGATCTCGCGTGCGAGCAGCTTGCCCGTGCCAGCCGCCTTCCGAGTGGTGTCAGCTACGGCGAATTGAAGCTGATGCCGTTTTGGGACCCGCTACGCGGCGAGCCGCGCTTCGAACAAATCTTGGCGTCCCTAGCCCCGAAATCTAACTAAGCACGAATCGACACGAATGAACACTAATAACGACGAAATTTGAGGCAACGAACGCAATCGATTCATGTGAATTCGTGAAATTCGGGTCTTATGGCCAGGTTAACTAGAATCTGCCGAAAGTGCGGCGCGAAAATCTTTTCCGACGCACCGGAAGGACTTTGCACCGGCTGCGTGCTGGAAACAGCCCTCGGGAGCTTCGCAGATACTGTAGCCGGGGTCGGTGACCCCGGCCCCTTGGAAAAGCTTGCGCGCGTTGAGGTCGCGCCATCCTCCCAAGGCAAAACGACTGCGCGCGCCGGAAAACTTTTAGGAGAACTAGGCGACTACGAGTTGCTGGAGGAAATCGGTCGTGGTGGTCAGGGGGTGGTATTTCGAGCCCGGCAGAAAAGTCTCAACCGCAACGTTGCATTAAAAGTCATTGGGCTCGGACAATGGGCCACGCCGGCGCACCTCAAGCGCTTCCGCCTGGAAGCCGAAGCCGCTGCCAGCCTCGATCATCCCTACATCGTGCCGATCTATGAGGTAGGCGAGCAGGATGGTCAATGCTACTTCAGCATGAAGTTCATAGAAGGTGGCCAGCTTGATGAAGTAGTTAAGCACACTCCCATTTCAATCCGGCAGGCGGCGGAGCTAATGGCTAAGGTAGCGCGCACTGTTCATTACGCACACGAGCATGGCATCCTGCATCGAGATATCAAGCCGGGGAACATTCTGCTCGATGCAAAAGGTGAGACGCATCTTACCGACTTCGGTCTTGCCCGGCTGGTCGAGTCTGAGAGTACCGTTACTCGCACCCTGGAGGTATTAGGCACACCCAGTTATATGGCGCCAGAGCAAGCAGCTGGTGACAACGCGAAGTTAACCCGTGCGACAGACGTGTATGGACTTGGTGCAGTGCTATACCAGCTTCTAACCGGTCATCCGCCTTTTGCCGGCGGAACAACCTATGAGACTATCAAGTTATTACTGGAAACTGAACCGCGGCAACCGCGCCTGTGGAATCCAAAAATCGATCGCGATCTCTCGACAATCTGTTTGAAATGCTTGGGGAAAGATCCGCAACGTCGTTATTCTTCCGCGCTCGCACTCGCCGAAGATCTTGAGCGTTGGCTCAAGCACGAGCCCATCCGCGCCCGGCGTACTGGCGTTCTCACTCGTGGAAAAAAGTGGGTGCGGCGGAATCCAACCACCGCTGTCTTGACGGCCTTATTGGTCGCCTTACTAGCTGCGATAAGTGTGATCATTTGGAAGAGCGAACTGGCCGGCCGATCGCCCATAACTGGAATCGCCGTGCTGCCATTTGAAAACGCGAGCAACGAACCGAACACTGAGTATTTGTCGGAAGGAATTTCCGAAGCGCTGATCAATAGCCTGAGTGAATTGCAGCAACTGCGCGTGATCGCACGCCCTACGGCTTTTCATTACAAGCGAAAAGATGTCGAGCCACGCCGGGTGGGGCGCGAACTGGGAGCGGCGGCGGTGCTGACAGGAAAAGTGCGGCAAATGCAGGACGCTTTGAGCGTTCAGGTGGATTTGGTGGACACCGCGACTGGCGCGCAGATTTGGGGCGCACGATACGATCGCAAGATCGCGGACTTGGTTGCGATCAAACAGGCAATTGCGCAAGAGGTCACAGCCAAGTTGAAGTTGAAATTGTCCGGCGAGGAGCAGCGACGGCTGGTCAAGCGCGACAGCACGAATGCCGAGGCGTATCAGTTCTACCTGCGCGGCCGCTATTTTTGGAATAAGCGCACAAGCGACGGAATCAAACAGGCGATCGAGCACTTCCAGCAGAGCGTCGAGCGCGATCCTAATTTTGCTCTTGGGTACGTCGGCTTGGCGGATTCCTACACTGGACTGACGTTTTACAATTTTGCCGCACCGCACGAAGCAATGCCAAAGGCAAAAGAATCGGCAATAAAGGCGCTGACACTGGATGACACACTCGCCGAAGCGCACGCGACACTGGCGCATATTCTGATCAATTACGATTGGAACTCATCGGCGGCGGAGAAAGAGTTCAAGCGCAGCATCGAACTCAACCCAGAATATGCGACGGCCCATCAGTGGTATGCGATTCACTTTCTAACGGCTACAGGTCGTTTGGAAGAAGCGGTCCAAGAAATGAAAAAAGCGCTGGAACTCGATCCGGCGTCGCTTGTCATGAACACGTTTATGGGAGCGACCCTCTCTTACACGGGCCGGTACGATGAAGCGATAGATCAATGCCGCAGAACCATACAGATGGATCCGAACTTCGCCGTCGCGCACTGGCATCTTGGGCTGGCTTATGAGCAAAAGCAGCTTCTTGATGAAGCCATCGAAGAGTTTAGAAAGGCGATCTCTCTGTCAGGAGGCAGTCCGTTAATGAAAGCTGCACTCGCTCGTGCATATGCGAAGGCGCAGAAGACGCATGAGGCGAATGAAATGCTCAATGAGTTGAATGAGCTTGCGAAGCGACAATACGCGTCGGCCTACGAACTAGCGACCATCTACGTTGCGCTTGGGAACAATGAAGAGGCCTTTCAATTGTTGGCAAAAGCCTACGCGGAGCACTCGTTCCATCTTGTTAATCTCAACGTATCTCCACATTTCAAATCAGTCAGGTCGGATCCGAGATTTCAGGATCTCGTGCAGCGTCTCGGCCTTTCCAAGTCGGCTTCGAATCCAGTGGCAGCAGAGAAAAGCATCGTTGCAGCGGCAGCTTGCCGAAACATTCTCTTTTAACAGAAGGCAACGAAGATAACAAAGGGCTTCAGCTTCGGGAGATCAGAATCTTTTTTCCTTTGTTATCTTCTGTTTAGAATCTTGCTCGCATTCCTTCTGTTTGTCGTTTGCTTTGTGAGTCAGTAGGCACAATGCGCATTTTTTAAGTTTTGTATGTTTTCCGCGTAACGCATCGGAAAATTCTACGAAGTACATCAGTGAACGGCACAGACACGACTTCTCAATAACGAGGAAGCCAAAAAAGGGCCAAAACAACACAAGAAAAGGAAGATAGAATGAATGCGCCGAATCACCTCAAGAAGATGCTAACTCTCTCACTTCTTATCGCAGTGACGTTCGTTTTCGTGCATGCTGCGTCAGCTACTCTGCCGCCAGGCAACACCGTCCAGCAGTGGAACAAGATCGCCGAGGACACGGTCGTGGGGTCGGGCGCGTTCCAGCCTGAGGGCTACATTTACATGGCTTACGTCTCCGCTGCCGTGTACGACGCGGTGGTCGCAATCGAGGGCAGATTCGAGCCATACGGCCCTCCGATCCCGGCACCGCCAGGAGCGTCGGTCGATTGTGCAGTAGTCGAAGCTGCCTACCGCACGCTTCGCTACTACTTTTCTTCGTTCCCGGCTCTCGTTGCTAACCTCGACGCCTACTACGCCGAGGCCCTTTCCAATTTCGGCGGTTGCATTGCCGATGGCGGCGCGGGCACTCTTGTCGGCCAGACGGCCGCAACAGACATCATCGCCCTGCGCACAAACGATGGGCGGATGACTCCGATCAATGTGACGTCATCGTTCCCGACGCTACTGCCTGCTCCTGGCGTGTGGCGTCTCACGCCGCCATTTGCGCTGCCACAGACTCCCTGGGTTGGGAACATGCGCCCATTTGTTCTGCAGAGCTTGGACCAGTTCCTGCCTGACCCGCCACCCTCGCTTCAAAGCCGCGAGTGGGTCGACGCTTTCAACCAGATTAAGGCGTACGGTGCCTTGACCGGCAGCGTGCGGACAGATGAGCAGACTGCTATCGCGAAATTCTGGTCGGCGAACGTGATCCGCCAGTACAACCGCGTGGGGCGCGAGATTGCCGACGCGCTCGGCCTTGGACTGCTCGAGACTGCGCGGTTGGCGGCAATGGTCAACCTCGTAGGCGCCGACGCCCTGATGTCCACCTTTAATGCCAAGTACCACTACTTGTTCTGGCGGCCAGTCACGGCGATCGACCCCACCGCTGTCATCGCAGATGGATTCGGCCCTGCACCTGGCTACGACGACGGTAACTTGGCGACGATCGAACAAATTGGCTGGCGGCCGCTCATGACCACGCCTAACCACCCCGAATACCCAAGCGCGCACGGCACGATTACGTCGGCGGTAGCAGAGGTGTTCACCACCGTCCTCGGCACGAACCAGATCAACATTGATATCCACGGATTCGACCCGGCCGGGCCGCCTGGGAATCTGGACGCGGTACGGCACTTTGACCGGCCTAACGACCTCCGCCACGAGATCATCGATGCCAGACTGTGGGCTGGTTTTCACTATCGCTTCTCAACCGTTGCTGGCGTGGTGCTCGGCCGCCAGGTCGCGAACTTCGACCTCAAGCACGCCTTCCTACCTGTCGACTAACGCTCGGCGGCCATCCCTGCGTCGGAACAAATCATCGTCTCCCTTGCACCCAAGTAACGCTTGGGCAGCACACACGGCTCACGTGTTGGTCTTGAGAGCCTGGCTGTCGCTTCGCATGCGTTGCAGCGGCAGCTTGCCAAAACATTCTTTTTTAACAGAAGGCCACGAAGACAACAAAGGGCTTCAGCTTTGACAGAACCAGAATTCTGTTTCCTTTGTTATCCCTACTTAGATGCGTCCTCGCTTTCTCCTTCTATTTCGTTGCCTGGCGTTGTCAGTCATCTAGGCGCAATCCTCGTTCCTTAAGTTTTGTATGTTTTCCGCGTAACGCGTCCGAAGATTTTACGAAGTACATTAGTGAACGGCACGAAATGACCTCTCAAAAGACTGGTCACGTACGGCCAAAAAACGGGAGACAATCATGAAAGCTTCAAATGCTCATCTGCGAAACTCATGCGACGCATGGCTTCTACCTACAATGGTGCTCGCTTCCTTCGGACTCTTTATCGCAGTTGGCCTCGCTAGCTTTGGGTTTTTGTCAAGAGCCCAGGCCACCAATAGCGCACCGCCTCCAGATCCGGCGCTGACGGGGCATTTTGGTCGCATGTTCCGTAACTTGCCACCATTCGCCCCACCAACCGATGCGGTTCGCGACGCTCTTATGGCACTCGGTGCACCGGGCGGGATTATGGATGCGAATGACGACCTGGCAGCGGGTCCTGTGGCACTGATCGTGGATCCCAATCTTCAACTGATCAACCGAAACAATCCAACAGACACTGCCGGTGTTACTTTTTTCGGTCAGTTCCTTGACCATGATATGACGTTTGACCAGAGGTCCCGGCTCGGATTTCCCACTCAGCCGATCATCACACAAAACGCTCGCACTTGCTTCTTTGATCTGGACTCGGTTTACGCCGGCGGACCGAGCGGCAACCCGGAGTTATATGATCCGGCTGATCCAATCAAATTCCTGGTCGAAAGCGACGGTCAGTTCGAGGATTTACCGCGAGATCCGATTAACCGCGTCGCGATTATCGGTGACCCGCGGAACGACGAGAACATGATGATCGCGGGGATGCATGCGGCGTTTCTGTTGTTCCATAATCATGCGGTAAATCTCATTCGAACACAGTATCCTGGAATCCCTGACAATGACGCTTACTTGCAAGCCCATCGCCTAACGGTCTGGCATTACGAGTGGATGCTCCTTCACGAGTTCCTGCCACATGTCGTTCCTCAGTCGGTGATAGATGATGTTCTAACAAATGGTCGCCATTTCTATAATCCCTTACACAACAATGCTTTCATCCCAGTGGAGTTTCAGATCACTTACCGCTTTGGGCACAGCATGGTAAGACCCTCATACCGCGCCAATCTGCATGGCGATAACGGCCAGCCATTCTTCGGCATGATTTTCGATCCGGCGGGGGAAGGAAGCCCTGACCCGGTGGACTTGCGTGGAGGCGCCAGAGCGCCGAGGCGCTTTGTCGGCTGGCAAACCTTCTTCGACTTTGGCGGCGCTTACAGTGCCGATGCGCGTCCGAACAAAAGGATCGACACAATAGTCTCAACACCACTCTTCCACCTTCCGCTGGGGACGATATTCAATGGGATGCCGCCAGACTCGCTGATGCAGCGCAACTTGTTAAGGTGTCTGACCTGGCAGCTCCCATCCGGTCAACGCATCGCGCAGGAGATGGGTATCGCATCGCTTAGCAATGCCGAGTTGGCTGAGCTACAGCCGATCCGTTCCTCATTTGTCACCGCCACACCGCTTTTCTATTACATCTTGAAGGAAGCTCAGTTAAGAGAAGACGGACTTCGTCTCGGCCCTGTAGGTGCACGAATCGTAGCTGAGGTATTTATCGGCCTGCTCCAGCTAGATCCGGATTCTTACCTCACGGTGCAGCCCGATTGGTTACCAACGTTGCCGACCCACGATGGCACGCCGCAAAGCTTTCGCATGATCGATTTTCTGACGTTTGCGGGCGTGGATCCCACCAGCCGCGGTCAGTAGTCGCCTTGGAGTAGTCGTCTTGGGGTTTACGTTCCATTCCGCGCAACTCCGCAGCTCGAATTGCTTTAGAAAGGGAAGAGCAATGATCATTTCAACACGACAAGTGGGAGATGCAAATGTGCCAACAACAATCCAGCCTCAACCAAAAAGATCACAACCCAAGAAAGGCAGAACCATGAAAAAACTGACGCTTATGCTGCTCGTTGCCGTTATGCTTAACAGTCCAGCCGCTGAAGCGGTTTTCATTCCGCTCAGCCTTCAGCCCGGCGGCCCACTTCACGCCGGCGTTCCATACACCTTCCGAGTCGGTGATGCAGCCAATGGCACCGCCGCAATGCTTCAAGCGGTGGTGAGGGGTCGGCTAGAACTGGAAGAGACCCTGACGGTGCCTTCGGGGAGTTCAGTCGATCTAGTCTTTACGATTCCATCCCGGGCCAGCCGAGTGATCCTCGTGCTCGACCTCGTCCTCAACGGAGAAGTGACTGTGACGGTTCTCGACCAGATCGGCAACACAGTCATTCCACCAAGGACGTTTTCGTTCTCTACGGACCCGGATCCTCACCTCGAAGTGGTGTACGAGGTCGCCCCCTAAAAGAAACGCGCTATGAAAGTTTTCACGTTGATGCTCATCGCTCTCATCGTCTTGCTCGCAGGCTGCGCTACTCTTGGCGCGCGGCTTTGACGATCTGAGCGAAGCTGCGTGGGTCGAGGCTTGCGCCACCGACGAGGGCGCCGTCGATGTCGGGCTGGGTCATGAGTTCGCGGGCATTCTCGGGTTTCACGCTGCCGCCGTATTGAATTCGCACTCGATCGGCTGTCGTTTCGTCGGACATGTCGCCCAGGATGTGTCGAATGAACGCGTGCGCTTCCTGCGCTTGCTGGGGCGTTGCGTTGCGCCCGGTACCGATCGCCCATACCGGTTCGTACGCGATCACGCTTTCCTGCAATTCTTTCGGGTTCAAGCCGGCCAGACTGCCGCGCAATTGGATCGACAAAATCTTCTCCACGTTGCCTTTGTCGCGTTGATCGAGCGTTTCTCCGACGCAAACGATCGGACGCAGCTTTCCCTCGTGCGCGGCGCGCACCTTGCGATTGACCATCTCATCCGTCTCCTCGAACAATGTGCGGCGTTCGCTGTGGCCGAGCACGACGTAGTGCACAAACAGGTCGCGCAACAGTGGAGCGCTGATCTCCCCTGTATAGGCGCCGCTCTTTTCCCAATACATATTTTGCGCGCCGACCTTGATGTTGTGCGCTTTGCCTAATGCTTCGCTCACTTTGGCAATTGCTGTGAACGGCGGGATGATCACCACTTCGACGTCATTGATTTCGCCAACATCGCGCAGGAAGGAATCCACAAAGTGCGCTGACTCGCCCTGCGTCATGTTCATCTTCCAATTGGCTGCGATGATCTTCTTTCTCATGTGATTTGATTCCTCGCTTTGGACTCAAAATTGAAAATAAATGAAGGGGGTGTAGTGGGGCGGAACAAATAAGAGGACGACGGCAAAAGTGCAACCGTAAGCCGCTGCGAAGACTGGCGCTGGCCATCGTCGCCATGATTCTGGAAACCATCGACGAAAATTGAGCCAATGGATGAGGGCGAGTGCCACAATCACCAGGAGAAACCATCGGTGGAAATGTTCGTCACCACCGCCGCAAAACAACGCGAACTGCTTTAGTGTTGTTCCTGCACCGCTGAGATCCTGCGCACGGAAAACGATCAAGGCAAAGCATATCGCATAGATCGTTATCGGCCAGGCGAACCAGCGCATTATCCGCGCAGCCCATTTAAGGCCCTCGGTGAGGCGAATCCATTCGCGATGGATGATGAGGGCGGTTCCATGTAACGCGCCAAAAATAACAAACGTCCATGCAGCTCCATGCCACAGCCCGCCGAGCAGCATCGTGATCATGACATTACGGTACGCGAACCCACGCGAGCCGCGATTTCCGCCGAGTGGAATGTAGAGATAATCGCGAAGCCAACTCGAGAGACTGATGTGCCAGCGCCGCCAGAAATCAGAGACGTTTTGAGCAAAATAGGGGAACCGGAAGTTATTTGGTAATTGGTATCCTAATAGCCGGGCAGCCGCGATGGCCATGTCGGTATACCCGGAAAAATCGCAGTAGACCTGGATTGCATAGAACAGCACGGCAGTCCACGCGCTCATT
>Ga0068863_100003636_pt1 | contig 15231 bp, 15 predicted proteins | sample KBSSwiS62_FD_66596 | JGI IMG/M metagenome (GOLD analysis project Ga0068863, IMG submission 66596) | Switchgrass rhizosphere microbial communities from Kellogg Biological Station, Michigan, USA - KBS Switchgrass S6-2 | ecosystem: Host-associated > Plants > Roots > Rhizosphere > Soil ...
TCCCTTCAACGCGATCGATGAGTTCAAAGGCGAGTATCGCTGCATCGCGGCGGACCTGCGCAACGCCAACAGCGGCCAGTCCTCCGGCCCGCTCGAGATCGAGCGGCCGTGGGATGCCTACACCGACGACCACCTGGGACTGATGGATCACCTGCGCATCGACAAGTTCATGGTATTAGGCTTCTGCATTGGCGGCCCCTTCATCTGGAACCTGCTGCGGCGGGCGCCCAATCGTGTGGTCGCCGCCGTGCTGGCGCAACCCAGCGGATCGCGTCCGGAGATGCGCGATTTGTTCTATGACACCAACATCAAGGGCTGGGGACCGGAGCTGATCAAGCGCCGACCCGAGATCACGATGGAGAGGGTCGACAAGTTCCTGACGAAGATGTACCGCACCAACGCGGACTTCGTTTTCACCGTGACGCGCGACTTCGTTCGCACCTGCCAGACGCCGGTCCTGATCCTGCCGGACGATATCCCCGCGCATCCGTACGCCGTCGCCATGGAGGCCGCGATGCTCGCGCCGAAGGCCGAAGTGAGCATGTTCCCGTGGAAGGAGCCCAAGGAACGGATTCCTCTCGCCGTGCGTCAGATACGTTCGTTCCTCCGGGCGAATCGGCCGGTTTCCTCGTAGGCGGCGGCATCAAGAAGGTGAGCATCATGCCGACTGATCGTCTTCGCATCGTCAGCGCGGCGGGCGTTGGAGGCCTGATCGTTGGGATCCTCATGACACTCGCGTGGCAGGGAGATGATCTTGGAGCGCAGTCGCGGGCCCAACGCCGGGTCATTCGCCCCGAGAAAGCTCCAAACACCGGGCTTCCCTTCAGTCCAGGGATTCTGGTTGGCAACACGCTCTACGTCTCCGGCCACCTCGGACGGGATCCGGTCACCAGCCGGTTGGTGTCCGGAGGCATCGAAGCCGAGACGCGCCAGGTGCTGGCCAATTCGCGCGAGGTGCTCAGAACGGCCGGCATGGATTTCAAAGATGTCACTTCCGTGACCGCCTACATCACGAGTTTCGATGACTTCGCGAAATTCAATGCGGTGTACAGCGAGGTCTTCCCCACCGATCCGCCGGCCCGGGCCACGGTGCAGGTGGCCGCGCTGAACGCGGGCGCACGGGTCGAGTTGCAGATGATCGCCGTCAAGCCGTAAGCCATCCTTTCCGTCGATTCCACCATCCAACCATGCTGAGACCGGCACCGGTCAGGTGGCCGATTCCGGGCGCAACTTCACCACGCCGACGAGCCTGGCGCGGTCGTCCGTGACCGGCATCCACGCGCCGCAGCAAGCGTTCATCCCAATCGCAGGCGCCGGCCACTTCGCGGTGTTCATGAAGTCGCGGGAGTTCCTGGGGCAGCTCGTCTCGCACGTCCGGCCGCTCGCCACGCACTAGTGGAGCGTCCACGCTGAATCGGGACCAGTTGTGGCCTGCCACGAAAACACGAAATCACGAAACCCTGAGGTCTTTTTCGTGACAGGCCACTAGCCACACTCGAAACTTCTGCTGTCTCATATTTCGCGCGCAGGCGCATAATGCCGGCCATGAGCCGACGGCTGCGTTATCAAGTCGCCGTGAGTCTGGATGGCTTCATCGCCGGCGCCAATGGCGAATACGACTGGATCGTGATGGACCCCGCGATCGACTTCGCGGCGCTGTACAAAGAATTCGACACCGCCGTCATGGGGCGGAAGACGTATCAGATGATGACGGCCCAGGGCGGCAACGGCGCGATGCCGGGCCTCGAAGTCGTCGTCTTTTCGCGGACGCTTCCAGCCGCGACACACCGCGGTGTCCGCATCTACAACGACGACCCGCGTGACGTCGTTGCCACGCTGAAAGCGAAGCCCGGTCGAGACATCTGGCTCTTCGGCGGCGGCTCGCTCTTCCGGTCGTTGCTCGACGCACGCCTCGTGGATACGGTGGAAGTGGCCGTTATGCCTGCCCTTCTCGGCGCCGGCATCCCGCTCCTTCCGTCTGGCGGGTCGACAACGCTCGTGTTGGCGGACCAGAGAATCCTTCCGAAAAGCGGGATCGTCATGCTCGCGTACTCGGTACCCGGAGGCGTTCCGGCTCCAGACATTCGGTACGTCAAGGCCGGAAAGGTTCAAGCGAAAAAGCAGCCGCAACGCGTGGCACGCCGCCGCACCTGAGCACATCGCGCCTCAGTCGACATGGCCACAATTGCGATCGGCGACATCCACGGCAATCTGCCGGCCCTCAGGGACGTTCTCGGCAAGATTCGGCGCGAGGTCTCCGGGAAAGACACCGTGGTGTTCCTTGGCGACTACATCGACAGAGGTCCCGACACCAAGGGCTGTGTCGAAGCGATTCTCCGGTTTCAACGCGAGGTCAGCGCGGAGGTCGTCTGCCTGCGCGGCAACCATGAGGATTGGTTCCTCCGGACGTCGTGCGATTACCGGCGGCATTCATGGTTAATGGGCATGGACGCGTTCGACACCATCATCAGTTATTCCGCTGAGGCCGGACACACCTTGCGCGAGGCCATGTCGGAGACAGGGCTCTCGCTCTACGTGAGTCGATGCGCCTTACCGTACGCGCCCTTCTTCGACGCCGTGCCGGAGGACCACCGCCGGTTTTTTGAAGATCTCTTGCCGTACCACCGGAGCGCGGATTGCGTATGCACGCATGCGGGGCTGGATCCGAAGGTAGCGCGCCTCGAGGACCAGTCGGTCAACGCGTTGTTGTGGGGCGTGGTCGGCTTCCCGGATGGATATCAGGGAATAGAGACGATCGTCTATGGTCATTGGAACAACGCGGATATGGATCAGCGAGGGTGGCCGACACCGAGGATCGTCGGATCGACGATCGGCCTCGACACGATTTCACACGGCGTGCTGTCTGCGGTACGCCTGCCCGACCGCCTCCTGATTCAAAGCGAGCGACATCACGTATCCGGCGCCGACCAATGAGATCAGCCTTCCTTGATTTTGTCCGAGTCGTCGTGGCCGGCGACCTCGATCGGGTGTCCCGCCGTCTCGCTGTCCGCCCGGCGCTGGCGACGATGGCGGCCGGCACCGGCGCGACGCGTCAGGGACCTGCGACCTTCTTTTTCACCGACATCGCGCATTACCTCTATCAGGGCGATACCGCGCTCCATATGGCTGCCGCCGCGTTCTGCCGCCCCGTGGCGGAGTGTCTGGTGGCGCACGGCGCCGACATCCACGCGAGGAATCGCCGGGGAGCGGAGCCGCTGCACTACGCGGCGGATGCCAATCGATTTGAACCGGACAGACAGGCCGAGACGGTCGCCTATCTCCTGTCAATTGGCGCCGATCCAAACGCGCTGAACAAGGACGGCGTCGCACCGCTGCACCGAGCGGTGCGCACGCGGTCGCTCGCGGCGGTAGACGCGCTGCTGGATGGCGGGGCGAATCCGAGACTGCCAAACAAGGCGGGGTCCACGCCCTTACATCTTGCGGTGCAAACCACCGGACGGGGAGGGAGTGGTTCCTCGGTCGCTCGTGAACAGCAGGCCGCAATCGTCCGGCGGCTGCTGGAACGCGGCGCACGCGTGACCGATCGCGACGGCGGCGGGAAGACCGTGCATCAAGCCGCGACCAGCGACTGGACGAGAGCCTTGCTTCGAGACGCGACGGCTCGCTAACATCGCGCTGCCCAGGAGGCACCCTATGCAGGTGAATCCATATCTGAGCTTCAACGGACAGTGCGAAGAAGCGTTCAAACTTTATGAACGCGTGCTCGGCGGCCAGCTCGGGAACATTTTCCGCTACACGGGGACCTCGCTGGCGCACCAAGTCCCCGCGGACTGGCAGGACAAAGTGATGCACGGTTCCGTCACGGTCGGCGGACAGGAGTTGATGGGCGCCGACGTCGCGCCGGATCGCTACGAGCCTCCGAAGGGCTTCTCGCTGTCGATCCAGATCAAGGACGCGGCCGAGGCCGAGCGAATCTTTCGCGAGCTGAGCCACGCGGGCAGCATGGTGATGCCGCTCGAGAAAACGTTCTGGGCCGAACGGTTCGGCATGGTGATCGATCGGTTCGGGATACCGTGGATGATCAACTGCGAAGCATCCGGTCAACCAGCATGATCCGCTGGCCGGCGCTGTTCGTCACCGCGATGTGTCTCACGTTCGCGGCGTGCGCGCGCCAGCCGGCGCCGTCCTACGATCTGGTGATCGCGAACGGACGCGTCCTCGATCCCGAGTCAGGGCTCGACGCGGTGCGCCACGTCGGGATTCTGGCCGGGAAGATCGCGGCGGTGTCCGAGACGCCGCTCACCGGCGTGCGCGTCATCGACGCGTCCCGCCACGTCGTGTCACCCGGTTTCATCGACCTCCACGAGCACGGGCAGCAGGAGGAATCGTACCGCCTGATGGTGCGCGACGGCGTCACCTCCGCGTTCGAGCTGGAGGTCGGCACCGGCAATGTCGCGGCGTGGTATGCCACGCGCGAACCCGGCCAGATCGTCAACTACGGCGTGTCAGTCGGACACATTCCGGCGCGGATGAAAGTGCTGGGCGATCCCGGCACGGGACTGCTGCCGGCCGGGATCGGCGGCAGCGGCACCGCCACCGACGAGCAGATGGCGGCGATGGAGGCGATTCTGCGCGACGGGCTCGCTCAGGGCGCAGTCGCCATGGGATTCGGGAGCGCGTACACACCAGGCGCGCCGATGTCGGAAATCGAACGCATGTTCCGCGTCGCGGCCGAGGGCGGCGTCTCGGCGCACATTCACATGCGCGGTGGGATCAAGGGCCTGCAGGAAACAATCGCCGCGGCCGCCGCCGCGCACGCTCCCCTGCACATCGTCCACGTCAATTCGTCCGCGGACACGGAAATCGACGCGTTTCTCGCGGCGATCAAGGCCGCGCGCGACGCCGGACAGGACGTGACGACCGAAGCGTATCCCTATGGCGCCGGCATGACGGAGATCCAGTCGGCGCTGTTCGACGATTGGCGGTCGTGGCCGGACGCACGCTTCACGCTGCACCAACTCGTCTCGACCGGCGAGCGCCTCACCCGCGCGACGTTCGCCAAGGCGCGCGAGGCCGGCGGAACGATAATCATCCACGGGCGATCCGAAGAACAGACGCGTGCGGCCATCGCCAGCCCGCTCGCGATGATCGCCAGCGACGGCTTCATCGAAAACGGCCGCGGCCACCCGCGCACCTCGGGGACCTACGCCAAGGTGCTGGGCAAGTACGTGCGTGAGGAGAAGGTCGTGCCGCTCATGGAAGCGGTGCGACGGATGACGCTCGAACCGGCCCGCCGGCTCGAGCGGCGGACGCCGGCCATGGCGAACAAGGGGCGCATCAAGGTGGACGCCGACGCCGACCTCACGGTGTTCGACCCGGCGACCGTGATCGATCGGTCGACCTACGAGAACGCCACGATCCCATCGGCGGGTATCCCGTATGTGATCATCGGCGGCCAACCCGTCGTCGACGGCGGCAACGTGACGGCTGCCAGACCCGGCCGTGCCATTCGCGCGCCGCGCGCCGCGGCGCGTCAGTAGCCGTGCCGAAGGGAGGACGTGCGTGACGACCTCGAGACTATGGGCCCTTGCCATCTGGAGTCTGTGCCTGTCCACTGCGACCGCCGCACAGGCGCCGTCCGCGCCGACCCCGACCGCAGCCTCGTGCGCCGAGCTGGCCAGTCAGCGTCTCCCAAACACGACGATTCGCACGGCCGAGGCCGTGAGCAGCGGATCGTTCACGCCACCAGGCTCGAGGAACGCGATCACCAACCTGCCACCGTTCTGCCGTGTCGCAGGCGAGATCGCGCCGACGCGTGATTCGCACATCCTCTTCGAAGCGTGGCTGCCGTTGCAGACCTGGAACGGCAGATTCTCCGGCGTGGGCAATGGTGGCTGGGCGGGCAGCATCCCGTTCGGCGGCCTTGCCGAACAAATCCGCCGCAACAATGCGAGCGCGTCCACGAATACCGGTCACGAAGACAGGCCCGGCGCGGACATGGCGCGATTCGCGTTCGACTATCCGGAACAGCTCATCGACTTTGCCTATCGGTCGTATCACGAAACGACGTTGCAAGCGAAAGCGCTCGTGCGTGCGCTCTACGGCAAGCCTCCGGAACGGTCCTATTGGATCGGCTGTTCGTCAGGCGGATACGAAGGCCTGATGGAGGCGCAGCGGTTCCCGGCCGACTACGACGCCATCGTCGCCGGCGCGCCAGCGAACAACTGGACCCGGCTGATGGCGGGCGACCTCGACGCCATCCTGGCAACCTTCAAGGATTCGAGGAACAACCTGCCGTCCTCCGCGCTGGGACTGCTCTACCGCGGTGTCCTCGCGGCGTGCGACGGCGCGGATGGCGTCGTCGACGGCGTGCTCGACGATCCGCGGCGCTGCAGGTTCGACCCGTCGGCGTTGAAGTGCGAGCCCAATCAGGCGCCCGGAACCTGCCTGACGCCCGCGCAGGTGGAGGCGGCTCGCCGCGTGTACGGCGGGCTCAAGGATCCGACCACGGGTGCGCAGCTCTATCCGGGTCTGGCGCCGGGGAGTGAGCCGTTCTGGCCCAACCGCGACGTCTCCAGTCCGTTTACCATTCCGATCGCGCATTACAAGTGGCTCGTGTTCGCCGATCCCAACTGGGACTGGCGGACATTTCAGTTCTCGGATCCGGCTGGCTACCAGGCGTTCCGCAAGGGGGAATCGGCGTTTGCTCCGATTCTCAACGCCACCGATCCCAATCTCGGAGAGTTCCGGCGCCGTGGGGGAAAGCTGCTGCAATATCACGGCTGGAGCGATCAGCTGATCGCCGCGCAAAACAGCATCGACTACTACGAGAGCGTGCTTTCGTTTTTTGGAGCCGCCAGGCAGGATCGCCCCGCGGTGCTGAAAGACGTGCGGAGCTTTTATCGGTTGTTCATGGCTCCGGGAATGGGCCATTGTTTCGGCGGAACTGGTCCGAACGCGTTCGACATGCAGACCGCGCTCGAGCGGTGGCTGGAACAGGGCATCGCGCCCGACGCCGTCGTCGCCACGCATTCCATCAACGGTGTGGTCGACCGCTCGCGCCCCCTGTGTCCGTATCCGCAAGTCGCGATCTACAAAGGGAGCGGAGACACGAACGACGCCGCGAATTTTTCTTGCCGCGAGCGGAACTGACCACAGATCAGAACGTTGGGCGTGGTAAACAGGAATCTGAACCCGGTCCTCGTCACGGGCGCCACTGGCCGCGTCGGCCGTCTGGTGGTCGCCGAATTGCGGGCTGCCGGCGTTCCGGTGCGTGCGCTGACGCGCCGGCCGTCAGCGGCGGAGTTGCCGGCGGCCGTCGAGGTCTTCGCGGGCGATCTCACTACCCCCGATTCGCTGGACGCGGCTCTGCAAGGTGTCGGTGCTGTATTCCTGCTGTGGACCGCCCCTTCAGCGACAGTCAGCGCCGTCGTCGAACACCTCGCGGCCCACACGCGACGCGTCGTCTTTCTGTCATCGCCGCACCAGACCAAGCACCCGTTTTTTCAGCAGCCGAATCCGATGGCTGCCCTTCACGCCGGCATCGAGCGATCGATCGCGGCCGCCGGCCTGGCGGCCACGATGATCCGGCCAGGAATGTTCGCGTCGAACGTGACGTTCTGGTGGGCGGACGCCATCCGAAACAGCGGCGTCGTCCGATGGCCGTACGGGGCGGCCGAGACAGCACCAATCGACGAACGCGATATCGCGGCCGTGGTCGCGCGCGCGTTGTACCAGGATGGCCACGCCGGCGGCGACTACGTTCTGACGGGCCCCGAGTCGCTGAGCCAGGCCGAGCAGGTCAGCATCATTGCGGACACGATCGGCCGTCCGATCCGGTTCGAGGAGCTGACGCCCGACGCGTTCCGTCGCGAGACGGAAGGCCGCTGGCCGCCTCCGGTCGTCAACATGTTGCTGAACGCGTGGGGCGCGGCGATCGGGCAGCCGGCGTTCGTGACCTCCACCGTCGCCGACATCATCGGGACGCCCGCCCGCACCTTTCGCCAGTGGGCCACCGATCATGCCGACGCGTTTCGGTAACCGGTGTTCCGTGCGTCAATGATGTGAAGCTGACGGGACCCGACGGCGTCAACCCCGGCCGCGGGGACCGAACCAGACAGGCGGTTATCAGTTGGACGGCCGGATGGCAACGCTACAGGAGCAGGCGCTCGGCGCGCTGGTCAACCACAGCGCGGCCACCCTGGAAGACGTCGTCGATCATTACAACGAGTTCTTCAAGCGGGTGCGAGTGACGGCGGTCCTCACCCCGGTGCCGCCGGATGCGTCGACGGACGGCCTGCACTTTGATCGCCAGCCTACGCCCGAAGAGCGCCCTGCGCTGCTGGCGCATCTGCGAAAACTGTAGGCGCCGCCCTGCTTGACTCGCTATGGCTTGGTCTCGCAGATCTCATTCGGCATGTACGATTGTCTGGGGGCGCATCATGGCCCAACCGTTGCTGAGTTGCCTCCAGCGAGCGCGTTCCGTGTCTCCACCCGGCCAATCCAGAGGATGGCCAAAGCTGCCGCCGTTGCCAACGCTACGAGTGGTACAAGCGCCAGCGTGAACTTTCCGGTCGCGTCCTTGATGTAGCCCATCACATACGTCGTGCCGAAGCCGGCGAGATTGCTGATGGCGTTAATCTGCGCCAGGCCAGCGGCCGCCGTGCCAGCCGAAAGCCACTCGGTCGAAACCGCCCACGCCGGTCCTTTGCCCGCGTAGATACCGATGACGGCCAGGCACAGGATGACGATGATGGAGAGGAGCGAGTCGAAAAGAAGCGCGAACCCCAGGCTGACTGCGGTCAGCATAAGAGGCAGGGACGCGTGCCAGATCCGCTCACCAGTCTGGTCCGATCGCCTCCCCCACCAAATCATGATGACGGACGCCAGCGCAAAGGGAATGGAATTGAGCAGGCCGGTCTGCATGTTTGTGAGACCGTACGACTTGATGATCTGCGGCTGCCAGAGCTGGAGCCCGCTGCTCACCGCCGTGCTCCCCGCCAACACCACGCTCAGCACCAGCACATGCTTGTTCCACAACACTTGCCACACGCTCATCTGCCTGACTAGCCTCCCTCGGCGGCCCTCGGCACGAAGCCTCGACAGCAACCAGTTGCGCTCATCGCTCCCGAGCCAGCGCGCGTCCGCCGGCCGGTCGCTCAGAACGAACAGGCACGCCAGCCCCAGCAAGACAGCGGGAAGAGCCTCCACGATGAACATCCACTGCCATCCACGGAGCCCAAACCATCCGTCGGTTTCGAGGAGTGCCGCCGAGATGGGCGATCCGACAAAGCTCGAGACCGGAATGGCGACCATGAACAAACCGACGATCCGGGCGCGGTACTCGGCGGGAAACCAATAGGTGAGGTAGAGAATCACGCCGGGAAAGAATCCCGCTTCGGCCGCCCCTAGCAGAAGCCGCATCAGATAGAGTGACTGCGGCCCTTTGACCAACGCCATTCCGCCCGCCAGCACTCCCCACGTGATCATGATGCGAGCGAGCCAGCGGCGGGCGCCGAACTTCTCGAGGAACAAGTTGCTCGGCACCTCGCACAGGAAGTACGAGACGAAGAAAATGCCACCGCCGAAGCCGAATACCGTGGGTGACAGGTGAAGGTCCTTCACCATCTGCAGTGCCGCGAATCCCAGATTGACCCGGTCGACGAAGGACACGAAATAGCAGACCATCAAGAATGGCACAATCCGCAGGGCAACCTGCTTCATGGTCCTGACTTCGAGAGCGCTTGGATTTGACTGCATTCGTGTGCGGATTCTACAGTCCTTCGCACGTTCGCATGAGTCGGAACCTCTTGCATCGTCTGAGGCGACGTGAACTCTTGTGAGGCGCCCAATCCTGAGACGAGGGCGCCGCGATTCAGCATGCCGCCGCTCGCGTGCGACGCGCATTGCCATGTCTTCGGGCCAGCCGCAGTATTCCCGTACGCGCCAGGTCGCGCTTACACGCCGCCCGACGCCCCCAAAGAGCGCCTGTCAGCGCTGCATGAGATCTTAGGTATCCAGCGGGCTGTCATCGTTCAGGCAAGCTGCCACGGCACGGACAACCGCGCGATGCTCGATGCCATCGCGACGAGCGGCGGTCAGTATCGCGGGATCGCCATCGTCGATGGGTCTTTCACTGAGAAGGACTATGCCGCCCTACATGAGGGCGGCATCAGGGGCGTGCGCTTCAACTTCGTCAGCCATCTGGGCGGTATGCCGGACATGAATGTCTTCAATCATGTCCTTCAGCGCATTCAGCCGCTCGGATGGCATCTCGTCGTACATCTGGACGCGGCTGATATCGTTGAACTGACTGGCCTCCTTCGCGCACTCTCTTTGCCCTTCGTGATTGATCACATGGGCCGCGTCAACGCGGGCGCAGGCCTGGAGCAGGGGCCGTTCCGCGCGCTTCTCGAACTGATGAAAGTCGGCAACTGCTGGGTCAAAGTGTGCGGCGCCGAGCGCGTGTCCGCAGCGGGCTCGCCGTTTGTCGACGCCATTCCTTTCGCGCAGGCGCTGGTCAACGCGGCGCCTGATCGCGTGCTGTGGGGCACCGACTGGCCCCACCCGAACGTCGGCCGGCATATGCCGAATGACGGAGATCTCGTCGACCTGGTGCCGCTGATCGTGCCCGACGAGGCGCTCAGACGAAAGCTTTTGGTTCACAATCCGGCGAGCCTGTACGGTTGGGGATGACCGTCAGTGCGAGCGAGAAGGAGACAGCACGATCGTGCTTTTGGAATTCCCATGAATCGAAGAGCCATGCATGCAGAATGAACTTCCTATTCGGTTGGTCCTGGTCGATCCTCCTCCAGGCGCGAATCCCGGGGACAGGCAGGGACGGCGGGCCGAGTTGCGCCACCGTTCGATTACTCGGCGACTGGGAGATCGTGAAAGATGTAACGACACCGAGGTCCGGCTAACGCAGACATCAAGGTCCGGCTAAAGCCGGACACTACGTATCCGAAACCGTTATCAGGGCACTCCAATCCCCTCCCCGGGCAGAGCCGGCGTGTGGATCGGACGCCGGCGCGCCTTCGTCGCCTGCTCGAAGCTGTAACCGAGCGCGAGCAGCTTCGGCTCGCTGAACGCGGGGCCGAGGAATGACAGTCCCACCGGCAGGCTGTCTCCGGTGAACCCCGCCGGTACGATCAGATCAGGAAAGCCGGTAAGGTTCGCGATGTCGCTGGCGGCGAGGCCGGCGGCGGACAATGCGGACGCTGTCGTCGTGCCGGCGCCCGGCGGCAGCGCGGCGATCAGCGCCGGCCGGCGCGAGGCGGTCGGATACGCGATCGCGTCGAGCTGCTGCGACGCCAGCATCCCCTCGACAACCGCTCGGATCATCGGCAGACCGAAGTCGTGAACGGCGGTGTAGCGGTAATCCGTCATGCTGCCGCTCTCGAGCTCGCGCTTGAACAGCGTCCAGCGGCTGGGGTTCGGACGCACACCGTCGGCACGTGTCGCATTGAACTGGTTGGCGCGATCGATGAGCTCGGCGAGCGTCTTCGGATACTTCGGACCAGTCCCCTTCAAGTACTCCGCAATCTGCGCCGTAAATTCCGGATAGCGAACGGCGGTGTAAAACTCCCCTTTTACATCGAGCAGCCATTTCGGGTACCGCACGTCGACCAGCGTCGCGCCTGCCTTGCGCATCGCCGCGAACGCCGCTTCCATCACCCAGTCGACGTCGGGATCGGCGCCCATGAAGTCGCGCGCCACACCGATGCGCGCGCCGCGCAGCGCATCGGCGCGCAGCTCCTTCGTGTAATCCGTCTGAAACTTCCCGTCGCTCTTCGAGGTCGCCGCGTCGGCCGGGTCGATCCCGGTCATGATCCCCAGCGCCGCCGCGACGTCGTAGACGCTGCGCGCCATCGGACCGCCGGTGTCGAAGCTGAGCGCGAGCGGGATGATCCCCGATCGGCTGAGCAGCCCGTGCGTGGGCTTGAGCGCGGCGATGCCGTTCGACGTGGCCGGTCCGCGAATCGATCCACCCGTGTCCGTCCCCATCCCGATCGGCGCGTACGCCGCCGCCACCGCGACACCGGTGCCGCCCGACGAACCCGACGGCCCGCGCGCGAGGTCGTGCGGGTTGAGCGACTGGCCGCCGAGCGAGCTGTAGGTCCCGCCGGAGGCGAACTCGGACATGTTCAGCTTCGCGAGGATGATCGCGCCGGCGTCGCGAAGCTTCTTCACCACGAACGCGTCTGTCGCCGGGATCGATCCCTCGAGCAGCACCGACCCGCCGGTCGTCGGCATGTCGAACGTGTCGTAGTTGTCTTTCAGGACGACCGGAATGCCGTGGAGCGGCGAGCGCCGGCCTTTGGCCTTTCTTTCGACGTCGAGCGCGCGCGCCTGCTCGAGCGCCTTCGGATTCAGCGTCATCACGGCATGCAGGGACGGCCCCTTCCGATCGAAGGCGCCGATGCGCGCCAGGCACATCTGGGTGAGCGATTCGGCGGTCAATGTGCCCGCGTCGAACGCGGCGTTGATATCGGCGATGGTCGCCGCGTCGAAGTCGGTCGACTTCGCCAACGCGGGCTCGAGCGCCAGCAGGACGATCGCAGCCAGCGCAGCGCACAAACGGCGAATGTTGGTCTTCACGGCTCCTCCACGGCGCTCGGCTGAAGCCGGGCGTCATGGCCGGAGATTATGCTGCTTTGCGCCGTTGGTGTCAGGTGAGAGCGTTATTTCCTGGGGCTCGGGGCGCGATAGGCCTCGCGCGCCCGGATGCGGTGCCGGCCCTCGACGTCGACCTTCAGCTGCCTGAGCGTGCCGTCGTGGGCGGTGTTGGTCGGGGTATACCCGAGCAGGTACTGATGTGAAAGCTCGTCGAGAAGCTCCGCGAACGCGCCGCGGAGATCGTCGATCTTCTCCGTCACAATCGCGCGGCCGCCGGTCGAACGCGCCAGCCGGTCCATCCGCTCTCTGAGGGCCTCGATCTTCAGCGCCCGGCCCTCGCCAATGACGTACAGCGTGACCCCGCTGGCCTCGAGCCGACGCTCGACATCCGCCAGCGACGTGTGACTCCCCATATCCTCGCCGTCCGTGAAGACGACCATCGCCTTGCGTCCGGTCTCGCGGCCCAGCAGGTTGATGCCGGTGACGATGACGTCGTAGAGCGCGGTGTCGCCCCACGACGCCAGACGCTCGACCGCCTTGACGCGCTGCACGGGATCGGTCGACTTCCTCGCCAGCGGAAAGATGGTGTCGTTGAACCCCAGCAGCGTGACGCGATCGGTCGCCGACACGGCCGTCAGGAACTCTTTGACGGCGCTCTTCATCTTCGGCATCGACTCGCGCATGCTGCCGCTGATGTCGACAGCGAGCACGAGATCGAGCGCGACGTTTTCCGACGAGAAATGCGTGATCGCCTGCGAACGGCCGTCCTCGTAGACACGGAAGGCCCGCTGCGGCAGGCCCATCACGTACTTGCTTCCGCCATCGGTGACGGTCACCGTGACTTCGACGAGGTCGACATCAACTGACTCCGTGACGGCGATACCCTTTGTGGAGATCGTCGCGACCGCGCGCGTCTCCGACGCCTCCGCGCTGGCGGCCACCACCCGGATCCGATGTTCGGCAATCGCGCGGCCGGCGTCCCACTCACACTCGTACGGCGGACTGGCGACGCGGCAGACCGGTCGGCCGTCGACGAAGAACGACACGATCGCCGCGGCGTCCACTGGTTCCACCTGGGCGCGAAGCATCGTGCTGCCGCTGACGAAGCTGTCGGCAGCCGGCGAAAGGATCTTCACGCTCAGGGCCGCGGCGAACATCGCTGCCACAATCGTCATCACAGCCTCACTGCAGCGCGAAGTTCACGACGACCGTCATGATCACGGAGACCGCTTCGCCGTTCAGCAGCGACGGTTCGTATGCCCATTGCCGCACGGCGTCTAGCGCCGCCTGGTCGAGCAGCGGCACGACGGAATGCAGCACCCTCGCATCCTGAACCTTGCCGTCCGGACCGATCGTCGCCTCGATCAGCACGGCGCCTTGCGCGCGCAACGGCAACGCACCGGCTGGATAGACAGGCTTCGCGTCCCGGATCTTTCGCGGCGCCTTGAAGCCCGCCCCGGCTCGCACGACAAGCGGACCGGGCTGGCCCGTCTGGACAGAGCCCACGCCGCCAACGATGCCGCCGGCGACGCCACCATGCACGCCGCCGGCCATGCCTCCGACGATGCCACCCGCAACGCCGGACTCGTCCCCCACGTTCCGCGCTTCGCCGCCGGTTTCCGGGGTGACCTCGGGCGGAGCCTCGACCGGCGCGGGCGCCGGCGCGCTGATCCCGAGAGGGGGTGGCGCAGCCGGCGCAGTGGGGGGCGCTTCGACCTGCGGCGGCCGTGGTGCGGCTTTCGGCGCGGCCGGCCCGTCAAGAACCGGTGCCGTGGGCGGCGGCGACGCAAAGGCCGGCATCGCCAGCGATTCCATCCGGACGACGATGGAGTGAATCGGCCGGGACAACACGTAGGCGATCAGCACCGCCGCGACCAGCACATGCACGACGAAAGATGCGCCGTAGCCGCCTCGCGTATGTCCATCACGCGACTCGACGAACAGCCGATCGCTGAACCAGTCGCGCTCCCCGCCCCGCGCCGTTGCCGTTCCGTCCGGCTGCGGATGCCAGGGCGTGCGCTTCCTGATGCGTCGTGGCGAGCGCTGGGGCACTGCCGCAATGTCGCCGAGGTTGAGCAGGGTGCGTGGCATATCCTCGTGGAGGTAACATATCGACTGCCCACGCCGGAGTCTCAGGGGACTTCTGGGGACTTTTCAGGTTTTTTCCAAGAGGACGGTTGTGAGGATTCGCTTCGGCCCGTTCGTCCTCAATCTCGACACCCGACAACTGACCGAGGACAACCGCCAGATCCACCTCACTCCAAAGGCTTTCGACCTGCTGACGATGCTGCTGCTGGACCGCCCGAAGGTCCTGTCGAAGGCCGCCCTGCAGAACAGGCTCTGGCCGGACACCTTCGTCGCCGAGGCGAACCTGTCGAACCTGGTCGCCGAGATCCGGGAGGCGCTTCGCGATCAGGCCCACGCCCCGACATTCATCCGGACTGCGCACGGGTTCGGCTACGCGTTTTCAGGGGAGGCCACGACCCTTTCGGACACCGCGGCCTCTGCGCATGATCGGCCCTCGTGCTGGCTAGAGTGGGATCGGCTCCGCTTTCCGCTGGCCGTGGGCGAGCACGTCATCGGACGCGATCCCGACGTGGAGGTCAGGCTCGACGATTCGACGGTCTCCCGCCGCCACGCCCGACTCGTCGT
>Ga0068863_100003638_pt1 | contig 15225 bp, 15 predicted proteins | sample KBSSwiS62_FD_66596 | JGI IMG/M metagenome (GOLD analysis project Ga0068863, IMG submission 66596) | Switchgrass rhizosphere microbial communities from Kellogg Biological Station, Michigan, USA - KBS Switchgrass S6-2 | ecosystem: Host-associated > Plants > Roots > Rhizosphere > Soil ...
GCGCCGTCCATGTTCACGCTCATGAACTTCTTGTAGTAATCCCAGTCAACGGTGATCAGGAAGTCCAGCTTCATGCCGCCGAAGATCGCCGCATTGTTGACCAGGTAGTCAATGCCACCGAACTCCGAAAGGGTCTGCGCGGCCATCTCTTTCGCGGAGTCCGGGTCAGACACGTCCACCCGGACCGCCAGCGCGTTGCCGCCCTCGCCCTTGATCCCGTCGGCGACCTTCTGCGCGCCTTCGGTGTTGATATCGGCAACCACCACCGCGGCGCCCTCGCGGGCCAGCGCCTCGGCATAGGCCTGGCCGATGCCGCCACCGGCCCCGGTGACGATCGCGACCTTTTCGTCGAACTGACCCATGTTGTTCCTTTCTTGTGTCGAGTGGCCAGTTAATGCACGATTTTCGCGAAATCGCGTGTCATAACTGGCCGCTCGGCGTTAGACACCCGTGGCGATCGCTTTGGTCTCGAGGTACTCCTCGAAACCCGCCAGCCCCATCTCCCGGCCGATGCCGGACTGCTTGTATCCACCGAACGGCATGTCTGCGGAGTACCAGACGCCGCCGTTGACATTGACCGTGCCGACGCGCATCCGCGCGGCGATACCCGCGGCACGTTCGGGATCGGCTGAAAACACGGTGCCGGACAGTCCGTACGGCGAATCGTTCGCGATGCGCACCGCGTCGTCGTCCCCGTCGTGCGCGATCACCGTCAGCACCGGGCCGAAGATCTCCTCACGTGCGACCTTCGCGTTGTTGTCAAGGCCCGCAATGACCGTCGGCTCAATGAAGAAGCCGGTGTCGCGGTCGGCGGGGCGGCCGCCACCGCAGGCGAACTTTCCGCCTTCGTCGGTGGCCGAGTCCAGGTAGCCCTGAACGCGGTCCCGCTGCCGCGCGGATATCAATGGCCCGCAGACGGTGCCGGCGTCTGTCGGATCGCCTGGCTTGATCGAGCCCATGGTTGCGGCCGCGGCCTCAACCGCCTCGTCGTAACGAGTCCGCGGCACCACCAGTCGGGTCGTGATCGCGCAGCCCTGACCGGCGTGCATCGACGCAGTGAACGCCGACATTGAACACGCGCCGGCCAGATCCGCGTCGTCGAGCACGAGGAAGGCCGACTTGCCACCGAGTTCGAGGAATACCTTCTTCAGCGTGGCCGCCCCGTCGGCCATCACCGCCCGTCCGGTGGCCGTCGACCCGGTGAACGAAACCATATCCACGCGTGGGTCTTTCGACAGCAGCGCACCGACGCCGTGGTCGCTCGAGGTGACGATGTTGATCACCCCGGGCGGGATGTCGGTGTGCTCAGCGATCAACTCGCCGAGGATCGCCGCACACCATGGCGTGTCCGGCGCTGGCTTGAGGACGACGGTGTTACCCGCCGCCAGCGCCGGGCCGAGCTTGGCCAAGTTGATCTGGTGCGGGAAGTTCCACGGGGTGATCGCACCGACGACGCCGACGGCTTCCCGGGCGACGGTGCGGTGGGTCTTGATGCCCATCGGCTCGGCGATACCGAAGTCGGACGTCCACTGGTAGGACTCGGCCGTGTCGGCACAGAAACTGAGGTCGGCGATCGGACCTTCCAGCTGCGCCATCGAGGTCAGCATGACGGGGGCACCGACTTCGGCAATGGTCAGCTCGCGTAGTTCCTCGACGTTCTTGGTGAGCGCCTCCTGCAGCTGGCGCACACATCGCACCCGCAACTCGACGTTGGTCGACCAGTCCGTTTCGTCGAAGGCGCGACGGGCCGCCTCGATCGCCCTGTCCATGTCGTCGACGGTCGCGTCGGCGGCGACTCCAAGCACCTCTTCGGTGGCGGGATTGATCGTCGGGAACGTGCCCCCACTACCGGCGACCAGCTTGCCGTCGATGAACAGCTGACTCTGACGATCGCTGCGCAGGCCCATGACCAACTCTCCGCTTCTTTGCTGGACAACTGTCCGACTTGGCTTATCCGAACGATAGCCCGCGAAGGCTCCTGGTTGCAAGCATGCCCCAATTCACCTGCATACTTGCCTCGGGCCCATCCGGTCAGATAACTTGGACATGTGTCCAGCGATGCCGTGGCAGCCGTCACAGAACAGCCACGCAACCGCCGCCAGGAGGAGACGTTCCGCAAGGTGCTCGCCGCCGGCGTCGAAATGCTGCGCGAGTCGTCGTACGCGGATCTGACCGTGCGGGCGGTGGCCGCCCGCGCCAAGGTCGCCCCGGCGACCGCGTACACCTACTTCTCGTCGAAGAACCATCTGATCGCCGAGGTGTACCTGGACCTCGTACGGCAAGTGCCGTACTTCACTGACGTCAACGACACCCGCACCAGCCGTGTCGAGCAGGCGCTGCGCGCGTTGACGCTGATGATCGCCGACGAGCCGGAGGTCGCGGCCGCGTGCACGACGGCGCTGCTGAGCAACGGCGATCAGGCCGTGCGCGCGGTGCGCGATCGCATCGGCGCGGAGATCCACAAGCGCATCCGGTCGGCGGTCGGCCCGGACGCCGACCCACGCACGGTGTCCGCGCTCGAGATGACGTATTTCGGCGCGCTGGTGCATGCGGGCAGCGGCGTCGTCACCTACCACCAGATCGCCGACCGCCTCACCTACGTCGTCGGCCTCATCCTGGGAGAAGAAGAGTGACGGTAAGCGAACTCGTGCTCGACCCGTACGACTACGACTTCCACGAAGACCCGTACCCGTATTACCAGCGGCTGCGCGACGAAGCTCCGCTGTATCACAACGAAGAGCTCGGCTTCTGGGCGCTGTCACGGCACAGTGACGTGCTGCAGGGTTTCCGCAACAGCACCACACTGTCCAACAAGTTCGGCGTTTCGCTCGACCCGGCGTCGCGTGGCCCGCACGCATCCAAGACCATGTCGTTTCTTGCGATGGACGATCCCGCGCACTTGCGGCTACGCACCCTGGTGTCCAAGGGGTTCACCCCGCGGCGCATCCGCGAACTGGAACCGCGGGTCACCGAGATCGCCATTCAGCACCTCGATATCGCTTTGCAGTCAGAGACTTTCGACTACGTCGACGAATTCGCGGGCAAGCTCCCGATGGACGTCATCTCCGAATTGATGGGCGTGCCCCAGCCCGACCGTGCTCAGGTCCGCGCGTGGGCCGACGGCGTCATGCACCGCGACGAAGGCGTCACCGACGTTCCGCAGGCGGCGGTCGAGGCGTCCATCAACCTGATCGTCTACTACCAGGAGATGGTCGCCGAGCGCCGCAAGAAGCCCACCGACGACCTGACGACGGCGCTGCTCGAGGCCGAGATCGACGGCGACCGGCTGACCGACGACGAGATTCTGGGCTTCATGTTCCTGATGGTCATCGCGGGCAACGAGACCACCACCAAACTGCTTGCCAACGCGGCGTTCTGGGGCCACAAGAACCCCGACCAGCTGACGCCGGTCTACGACGACCTGGAGCGGGTGCCGCTGTGGGTCGAGGAGACGCTGCGTTACGACACCTCCAGTCAGATCCTCGCCCGTACGGTCGCAGGCGACCTGACGCTGTATGACACCACCATTCCCGACGGCGACGTGCTGCTGCTCCTGCCGGGTTCAGCCCACCGCGACGAACGAGTCTTCGAGAATCCTGACGACTATCTCATCGGACGCGAAATCGGTTCCAAACTCATGAGTTTCGGCAGCGGTGCCCACTTCTGTCTCGGCGCGCACCTGGCGCGGATGGAGGCGCGGGTGGCGCTCGCCGAGTTGTTCAAGCGAATTCGCGGATATGAAGTCGACGAGGCCAACGCCGTCCGCGTCCACTCCAGTAACGTCCGCGGATTCGCTCATCTACCCATCACCGTGGAGACCCGCTGAATGCCCCGCTTTGAACCGCTGCCCAAGCGCAGACCAGCCATCGTCGCCGGCGCCTCGTCCGGCATCGGCGAAGCCACCGCAATCGAGCTTGCGGCGCACGGCTTTCCCGTCGCGCTCGGTGCTCGCCGCGTCGAAAAGCTCGACGAAATCGTCGGCAAGATCCGCGCCGACGGCGGCGAGGCCGTTGGTTTCCACCTCGACGTCACCGACCCCGGATCCGTCAAATCCTTTGTCTCGCAATCGGTTGAGGCGCTCGGTGAGATCGAGGTGCTGGTCGCGGGCGCCGGTGATACCTACTTCGGCAAGCTGGCCGATATCAGCACCGACGAGTTCGAGTCGCAGCTGCAGATCCACCTAATCGGCGCCAACCGGCTGGCTGCCGCGGTGCTACCCGGCATGATCGAGCGCCAGCGCGGTGACCTGATCTTCGTGGGCTCCGACGTCGCACTTCGCCAGCGCCCGCACATGGGTGCCTACGGCGCGGCCAAGGCCGCGCTGGTCGCGATGGTCACCAACTTCCAGATGGAACTCGAGGGCACCGGCGTTCGTGCCTCGATCGTGCACCCCGGTCCGACCAAGACCAACATGGGTTGGAGCCTGCCCGCCGAGTTGATCGGCCCCGCACTCGAAGACTGGGCCAAATGGGGTCAGGCCCGCCACGACTACTTCCTGCGGGCAGCGGATCTCGCGCGCGCCATCACGTTCGTCGCCGAAACGCCGCGTGGCGGCTTCGTCGCGAACATGGAACTGCAGCCCGAGGCGCCGTTGGCCGACAAGAAGGACCGGCAGAAACTTGCGCTGGGCGAGGAAGGAATGCCACCGGTATGACCACTGCAATTGTGCCCCGGGTGTCCGGCGGCGAGGAAGAGCACGGCCACCTCGAGGAATTCCGCACCGACCCAATCGGTTTGATGAAGCGCATCCGTGCGGAATGCGGCGATGTCGGCTGGTTCCAACTGGTCGACAAGCACGTCATCTTCCTGTCCGGTGCGGAGGCCAACGAGTTCTTCTTCCGGTCGGCCGACGAGGATCTCGACCAGGCCGAGGCCTACCCGTTCATGACGCCGATCTTCGGCAAGGGTGTGGTGTTCGACGCCAGCCCCGAGCGGCGCAAGGAGATGCTGCACAACTCGGCGCTGCGCGGTGAGCAGATGAAGGGCCATGCGGCCACCATCGAGGGCGAAGTCAAGAAGATGATCGCCGACTGGGGTGACGAAGGCGAGATCGAACTGCTCGACTTCTTCGCCGAGTTGACCATCTACACCTCGACCGCGTGCCTGATCGGTCTGAAGTTCCGCGAACAGCTCGATCACCGGTTCGCCGAGTACTACCACGACCTGGAGCGCGGCACCGATCCGCTGTGCTACGTCGACCCGTACCTGCCGATCGAGAGCTTCAGGCGCCGCGACGATGCCCGCGTGAAACTCGTTGCGCTGGTGCAGGAAATCATGGACCAGCGGTTGGCCAATCCACCGAAGGACAAGGCCGACCGCGACATGCTCGACGTGCTGGTGTCGATCCGTGACGAGGGCGGCAACCCGCGGTTCTCCGCCGACGAGGTCACCGGCATGTTCATCTCGCTGATGTTCGCGGGCCACCACACCAGCTCAGGGACATCGGCGTGGACGCTGATCGAGTTGATCCGCAATCCCGAAATCTACGCCGAGGTGCGCGACGAGCTCGACGAGCTCTACGCCGACGGTCAAGAGGTCAGTTTCCATGCGCTGCGCCAGATTCCGAAGCTCGACAACGTCGTCAAGGAGACGCTGCGGCTGCATCCGCCGCTGATCATCCTGATGCGGGTCGCGCAGGGCGAGTTCGAGGTGGCCGGCTTCCCGATCCACAAGGGCGACTTCGTCGCCGCGTCTCCCGCCGTCTCCAACCGGATCCCCGAGGACTTCCCCGACCCCGACGCGTTCATCCCTGACCGCTACAACAAGCCCGAGCAGGCCGACATCGCCAACCGGTGGACCTGGATCCCGTTCGGCGCGGGGCGGCACCGCTGCGTTGGCGCCGCGTTCGCCCAGATGCAGATCAAGGCGATCTTCTCGGTGTTGTTGCGCGAGTACGAGTTCGAGATGGCACAGCCTGCCGACTCGTACCGCAATGACCACTCGAAGATGGTGGTGCAACTGGAGCGTCCGGCCAAAGCACGCTACCGCAGGCGCGCCAAGTAGGAGGAGACCATGGGTTTTCGGATCGAGGTCGACTTGGACCTCTGCCAGGGCCACGCCATGTGCGAGGTCGAGGCGCCCGACTACTTCACGGTGCCCAAACGCGGCAAGGTCGAGATCCTCAATGACGAACCGCCCGAGGAAGATCGGGCCCAGATCGAACAAGCCGTGTGGGCCTGTCCCACGCAAGCACTGTCCATCAAAGAAGATAAGGACTGACTATGCCGTCATTGCCGCATGCGGACCTCGACAAGTGGGTCGACGAGTGGCTGGAAGCCAATCGCGAATGTGAGCGGAAGGGTGACTGGAAGCCGCTGGCCGAGTTCTACACCGACGACGCCACCTACGGCTGGAACATCGGCCCGAAGGAAGATGTGATGTGCGTCGGCAAGGATCAGATACGCGAAATCGCCTTAGGTTTGGAGATGGAAGGGCTGGAGAACTGGGTGTACGAGTACCAGAAGGTGCTCGTCGACGACAAGCAAGGTGAGATCGTCGGGTTCTGGAAGCAGATCGTCAACAAGAGCGATGGCACCCAGGACGAGATCTATGGAATCGGCGGCAGCTGGTTCCGGTTGAACGCCAACTTGAAGATCGAATGGCAACGCGACTTCTTCGACTTCGGCCACGTCTCCAAGATGTTCATGAAGCTGATCGAGTCCGGGGACCTCAGCGCCGGCATGCAGAAGCGGATCGAACGCTCGCTGGCCGGGGAGAAGCTGCCCGGCTACTACCCCCTCGGGCAGGCGCCGGTGCCCATCTGGTGATTCCCGGCCAAGCGGTTGCTTGGGGGCGGGTGTGACGCATCTAACTAATGGCTCTAGTCTGTGGTCAACGGCTCTAGCGGAAGGCACATACGGATGAAGACAAAAGGCGCTCTCATCTGGGAGTTCAACCAACCGTGGTCGATCGAGGAGATCGAGATCGGCGATCCCGTCAAAGACGAGGTGAAGATCCAGATGGAAGCGTCGGGGATGTGCCACTCCGACCATCATCTGGTCACCGGCGGCATCCCGATGGGCGGCTTTCCCGTGCTCGGCGGCCATGAGGGCGCCGGCATCGTCACCGAGGTCGGTCCCGGCGTGGAGGAAGTGGCCCCCGGCGACCACGTCGTGCTGTCCTTCATCCCGTCCTGCGGGCACTGTCCGTCGTGTCAGGCCGGGCTGCGCAACCTGTGCGATTTGGGTGCAGGACTTCTCAACGGCGCGGCCGTCTCCGACGGCACGTTCCGGATCCAGGCCAAGGGCCAGAACGTGTTCCCGATGACGCTGCTGGGCACCTTCTCGCCGTACATGGTCGTGCACAAGAGTTCGGTGGTGAAGATCGACCCGTCGATCCCGTTCGAGGTCGCCGCCCTGGTGGGTTGCGGCGTGACCACCGGCTACGGCTCGGCGGTGCGCACCGCTGACATCCGACCCGGCCAGGACGTCGCGGTCGTCGGCGTCGGCGGCGTGGGAATGTCAGCACTTCAGGGTGCGGTCAATGCGGGCGCCCGGCACATCTTCGTCATCGAGCCGGTCGAGTGGAAGCGCGACGCAGCGCTGAAATTCGGTGCCACCCACGCGTATCCGGACATCAACACCGCGCTGATGGGCATCGCCGAAGTCACCGCGGGCTTCATGGCCCACAAAGTCATCGTCACCGTCGGTGAGCTCCACGGCGAAGACATCGACAACTACCTGATGATCACCGCCAAGGGCGGCACGTGCGTCGCGACCGCGATCGGCAGTCTGCTCGACACCCAGGTGACGCTGAACCTCGCGATGCTCACGCTGATGCAGAAGAACCTGCAGGGCACCATCTTCGGCGGCGGCAACCCGCACTACGACATCCCGCAGCTGCTGTCGATGTACAAGGTAGGCAAGCTCAACATCGACGACATGATCACCCGTCAGTACAAGCTGGAGCAGATCAACGAGGGCTACCAGGACATGCTGGACGGCAAGAACATTCGCGGCGTGATCCGCTACACCGACGACGACCGGTAGCGGTGGCCCGCGGGTTCACCCACTTGTTGCAGCCGGGCCGGATCGGCTCGATGACGCTGCGCAACCGGCTGGTCATGTCTCCGATGGAGACCATGTACGGAACGCCGGACGGACTGCCGTCGGAGCGCACGCGTGACTACTTCGTCGCCCGCGCCAAGGGGGGCGTCGGACTGATCACCGTGGGTGCCACCGGAATCGACCACAAACACCCCGAGACGCCGGGCGGCCTGCACCTTGGCACCGACGCGGCCGTCGACGCCCACCGCGCACTGGTCGAGGCGGTGCACGAACACGGCGCCAAGATCCAGCCGCAGATCGTGCACGCCGGACCCGACGGGCTGGGACCGGAGATGTTCGGCGTGACTTCCATTGGGCCCTCCGTCATTCCGTCGTACCTGACCGGTAGACCGTCGGCGGAGGTCACCCACGCGCAGCTCATCGAGGTCTTCGACTTGTTCAAAGCGGCGGTTCGGCGAGCGGCCGAAGCCGGCTACGACGGCATCGAACTACATGCCGCGCACGGCTACATGTTCCTCGGCTCATTCCTGGCGCCGCAGCGCAACCGCCGCACCGACGACTACCGCGGAGACTCGGCCAAGGGCCGCATCCGCGTCCTCCTCGAGACACTGGCCGCCATCAGATCCGAGATCGGTGACGCACTGCCGATCACGCTGCGCATCTCCGGCTATGAGCGGGTCGCAGGCGGTCGACCCATGTTCGAAACCGCGCAAGTGGCTTCGCAATTGGTAGCCGCCGGTGTGGATGCCTTCCACGTCAGCGGCGGCGTGATCGACCGGCTCGTCACCGGCATGGTCAACTCCTCAGACTACGGCGACGCGCTCAACGTCGGCGCGGCCGCCGCGGTCAAGCAGGTCGTCGACGTGCCGGTCATCGCCGTCGGCCGCATCCATGACCCCGACCGTGCCGAGCAGATTCTCGCCGACGGACGCGCCGACTTCATCGCGATGGGCCGCCCGATGCTTGCCGACCCCGAGCTGCCGAACAAAGTTGCCTCTGGTCGCGCCGACCGCGTGCGTAAGTGCATCTCGTGCGAAAACTGCATCGACGCCATGGAACAACGCTTCTCGGTCGACTGCGCGGTGAATCCCCGCACCGGCAAGGAACGCGAACTGGCCGCACCCCGCGTATCCCGCCCCAAGCACGTGGTGGTGATCGGCAGCGGACCGGCTGGCATGGAAGCGGCGCGGGTCGCCGCCGAGCGCGGCCACCATGTCACGCTCTTCGAACGCAACACCCAGACCGGCGGCGCCCTGCTGTGGGCGTCGATCCTGCACCAGGAGAACGAGCCGTTCCTGCGGTGGTTGCGCGACGAGGTCGGCTGCAGCGACGTGAATGTCGAACTAGGACATGAAGTTTCACCGGATGACGTCGTTTCCCTGCAGCCTGACGCGGTCGTGGTTGCCAACGGTGGCCAAGTCGTCGTGCCCACCATCGCAGGCAGCTCACTGCCGCATGTGCAAACCGGTCAAGCGCTTCGGGAGCAGTTCGGCGGGTGGCGACACCGCCTGGTCCGCCCCAGGACTGTTCGGTTGGCGTCCAAGGCGTGGATGCCGCTCGGTCATCGTGTGGTGATCATCGGCGCCGATCTGGTCGCGCTGGAACTCGCGGAGTTCCTCGCCGCGCGCGGCCGGTTCGTGTCCGTGCTCGAGGCGGGCAAGACCATCGCGCCCGAACTGGGCAACAAGCGCAAAACCGAACACATGGACCGGCTCGACCGGTTGGGTGTCACGGTGCACGTGCGCGTCGCGGTGGACCAGATCGTGCCCGACGGCGTGGATTTCACCCCGTACGGTGGCAGCGGCCGCAGGCTCACTGCGGACAGCGTCGTCGTTGCCGGCACCCTGCAACCGAATACGGAACTGTACGAAAAGCTCGTCGCCGCGCTGCCCCATGGCGCCGTGCACGCCGCGGGCGACTGCACCGGGCTTGGGCTGATCCGCAAGGCCACCGAGGACGGCGCCCGCGCCGCCTGCGCCATCTAACAAGAGGAGTGAAATGAGTCAGGAGACAGTGGAAAAGACGCCCGTCGTCGCCGCATCGCAGTCGTCATGGCGCTGCGTGCAATCCGGAGACAGGGACGGCTGGCTGGCTCTGATGGCCGACGACGTCATGATCGAGGACCCGATCGGCGACGCGTTCACCAATCCTGGCGGCACCGGCGTGCGCGGCAAGGATGCCGTTGCGGCCTTCTACGACGCGAACATCGGCCCGAACAAGCTCACGGTCACGCGGGAGGAGACGTTCCCGTCGAGCTCACCGACCGAGGTCGCCTACATTCTGGTGCTGCGCACCGAGTTTCCGAACGGCATGGTCGCCACCGTGCGCGGCGCGTTCACCTACAAGGTCAACGACGCCGGGCTGATCACCAACCTGCGCGGCTACTGGAACATGGACGCCATGCAGTTCTCCGAGCCGGACAAGAAGGATTAGCGCGCTTTCCCCCTGCCCTTCGGGCGGGCGGTACCCCCACGCCGGCCGCGGCGCCGTCGTAGTCGGCGGCACCCGCGGTGTCGGTCTCGCTGTCGCCGAATTGCTGGCCGCCCAAGGTGCCGGCGTGGTGGTCAACGGACGCGACAAGGACGCGGCTGCCGAAGCGGCACAAGACATTCCGCGGGCCGTCGCATTAGCCGGCTCTCCCGCCGAACCGGCAGTCGCGGACGCGCTGATCGACACCTGCGTTCAAGAGTTCGGCCGGATCGACATCCTGGTGAATTGCGCGGGCACCGCCGGGCTGGCCAGTGAGTCGATCCTGACCGTGACCAGCGAGCAGTTCCGCGACCTGGTCGACGCGCACCTCGGCACGACCTTCGAAACGTGCCGCGCCGCTGCGCCGAAAATGGTCGCGCAGGGCGGCGGTTCGATCATCAACACCAGCTCGTTCGCCTACCTCGGCGACTACGGCGGCACCGGGTACCCGGCGGGCAAGGGCGGCGTCAACGGGTTGACGATGGCGATCGCGGCCGAGCTGAAGGAGCACGGCGTGCGGGCGAATGTCGTGTGCCCGGGTGCGAAGACGCGGCTGTCGACGGGCGACGACTACGAGAAGCACATCGTCGCGTTGCACCGCCGCGGTCTGCTCGACGACACCAGCATGCAGGCGGCGCTCGACGCTCCCCCAGCCGAGTACGTCGCGCCGACGTATGCCTACCTCGCCAGCGATCTCGCCGAGAACATCACAGGTCAGATCTTCATCGCCGCAGGCGGATTCGTCGGCCGATTCGACCGCCCAACGCCGTCGATCCTTGCCTATCGCGACCACCACGACTCGCCACCATGGTCGGTGGAAGAACTCCACGAGATGATCCGATGACATCGATTCAGGACCGGCTCTTCCCGACCATGATGTGCTTCGGTTGCGGGCCTGCCAATACGCGCGGCCTGCGCCTCAAGAGCTACGTCGGAGACGACTGCGTGACTGCGACGTTCACGCCGTGGCCCGAGCACGACAACGGATTGGGCTTCCTCAACGGCGGCATCATTGCTACCGTGCTCGACTGCCACACCGCGGCCGCTGTGCTGCATGAGGCATCGGTGCAGGGATGGGAGGCACCGCCCGGGGCCGCGCTCGCATTCGTCACGGCCGGCATCGACGTTCGGTATCTGCGCCCGAGCCCGCTGGATAACGCGGTTGACCTCCGCGCTGTGGTCGTCAGGTCCACCGATGCCGAGATCGTCTGCGACGCCGAACTGCGATACGACGACAAGACCTGCGCCACCGGTCACGCAGTATGGAAGCGCTGGCGCAGTCGTTGACCAGCGTCAGGCGCTGAAAACCCTTCGCAGCGCTACGAATCGGACCAGGGTCGCTACCAGGTTCGCTCCTACGAGCACCGACAGCTCCACACCCTTGCCGACCGTCGGATCGAATCGATGCAGCACGAACAGCGAGCCGCTGGTGATGGCCAGACAGAACGCGAACACGAGCAACCCATTCAACTGATGACGAGCAACGCCGGTGCGCCCATGGATGCCGAACGTGAAGGCACGGTTGGCCGCGGTGTTGGCGATCGCGGTCAACAACAACGCCGCGAGGTTCGCGGCCTGTGCGCCCATCATGGGGTGCAGTAGCAGATACAGCAGAGCGAAGGCGAGCGTGCTCGCGATGCCGACGATGCCGAACCGCACCATCTGGCCGACCATGCCGCGCGGGACGCCGGCCACCAGCGGTTCGCGGCCGAGGCTGCGCTGCAACTCGCGGATCGGCAGCTCGCCGGTGGCCAGCGCCCTGCCCACCCGCCAGCAGCCCTTGAGGTCGTTGATCGCGGTGCGAACGATCTCGACCCGCGAATCCGGATCGTCGACCCAGTCGACCGGAACTTCGTGGATGCGCAGCCCGGCGCGCTCGGCGATCACCAGCAGCTCGGTGTCGAAGAACCATCCGGTGTCGGCGACGTGCGGCAGCAGTTGGCGTGCGACGTCGGAGCGCACGGCCTTGAAACCGCACTGCGCGTCGGAGAACTTGGCGCCGAGCACACCGCGCAGAATCAAATTGTAACTGCGAGAGACGAATTCGCGCTTGGGTCCGCGCACCACACGCGACGACGCCGCCAACCGCGAGCCGATTGCGACGTCGGAGTGGCCCGAAATGAGCGGCGCCACAAGGGGCATCAACGCCGACAGATCGGTGGACAGGTCGACGTCCATGTAGGCGACCACGTCGGCCTCCGACGCCATCCACGCGGTGTACAGCGCGCCGCCGCGGCCCTTGGCGTCGAGGTGGATGACGTCGACGTCGGCCAGCTCGTCAGCCAACGACTGCGCGACCGCCAGCGTGGTGTCCGTGCTGGCGTTGTCGGCGATCGTGATCCGCGACGGGTAAGGCACCTCGGTGGCCAGGAAGTGGTGCAGCCGGCGGACGCTTCCCGGAAGATCGCGCTCCTCGTTGTAGACGGGAATCACGATGTCGAGGACGTAGCTGCGCGTCGAGCGCGCCTCCGCCTCGGCCGTGGGGGAAGCCACCAGGTCAGTCACGATGTCGAGCGTCTCTAAATAGGCTGCTACCCCACTGCGCCCTACCTGGGAGCTTGCTGGAATGCTCATCGGCATGTCGACCGTTTTCACCAAGATCATCAACGGGGATATACCGGGCCGGTTCGTCTACGAGGACGACGATGTGGTCGCCTTCCTGACGATCGCGCCGATCACGCAGGGCCACACGCTGGTGGTGCCACGCGTCGAGATCGACCAGTGGCAGGACGTCGACGGCTCCGAGCTCAACCGGGTGATGGCCGTCTCGCAGCTGATCGGCAAGGCGGTCTGCAAGGCATTCGACGTCGAGCGCGCCGGCCTGATCATCGCAGGGCTCGAGGTGCCGCACCTACACGTGCACGTGTTCCCGGCGCGCAACCTCAGCGACTTCGGCTTCGCCAACGCCGATCAGAACCCTTCGGCTGAATCGCTCGACGAGGCGCAGTCGAAGATCAAAGCGGCGCTGAGCGAATTGGCTTGAGCCTCAACTGACCTGAGCCGGCACGTCGGCGATTCGCGGCAGGTTGACCTTGAATCGACAGCCCTCGCCCGGTGCCGTGACGACGCTGACGGAGCCACCGTGGGCGTGAACCAGCGAGTCGACGATCGAAAGGCCCAGCCCGGTGCCGCCGCTGGCGCGGGCGCGTGACGAGTCGGCGCGGTAGAACCGCTCGAACACCCGGTGCGCGTCGTCCTTGCTCATACCCGGTCCCTCATCGCACACCTCGAGCACGGCATTGTCCCCGTTCGTGCCGACGCGCACCGTGATGCTTGCGGTGTCGGGGGTGTGCTGCAACGCGTTGGCGACAAGATTGCCAAGCACCTGACGCAACCTGGCCTCGTCGCCAAGCACTTCCGGCGTGCCCGGCCCGTCGAACACCTCCATCGTGATCTTGCGTGCCGGTGGCGCGATCGACTGCGCGTCGTGCACGGCGTCGGTGGCGATGGCCAGCAGGTCGACGCGGCGACGGTCCAGCGGACGCTGCTGGTCGAGGCGGGCCAGCAGCAGCAGATCCTCGACGAGCAGACCCATGCGACGGGATTCGCTCTCGATGCGGTTCATCAACATCTCGACGTCGTTGGCTGCGCCCTGCCGGTACAACTCGGCGAAACCGCGGATGGTGGTCAGCGGGGTGCGCAGCTCATGGCTGGCGTCGGTGATGAATCGTCGCATCCGGTCCTCGGAGGTGCGCGCCGCCTCGGCCGACGACTCCGACGACGCAACGGCGCGCTGGATCTGCGCGAGCATTCCGTTCAGCGCGGCCGACAACCGGCCCACCTCCGTGCGCGGATCCCGTTCTGGCACACGGCGATCCAGCTGCCCGGAGGCGATAGCCGCCGCGGTGCGCTCCACTTCGACCAGTGGCCGCAGGCTGCGATGCACCACCCAATACCCGACGACGCCGAGCACCAGCAGTACGGCGCCGCCGATACCCAGTTGCGCATAGATCAGTGCGCGCACGGTCGTCTGGACGTCGGACAGGTCGATCGCGACGGTGGTCAGCTCGCCGCGGATCCCGCGCACGCTCATCGCCCGCCATTGCACGTTCGAGTGGTCGATCGAGCCGACTGTCACGGGCACCGGCCCCACATCGTTGTCGGCCGGCAGCGCGGGCTCGGCCGCGCGGTCGTTGACCGCCATCCAGATGCGGCCGTCGGGATCGATGCCGCGCACGTAGAAGTCGGACGGCGGCCTGGCCGGGTTGGGGCCCTCGATCGGCGGCGCAGGCATCCGTCGTGGGGCCTGCGCCCAGCTGCGAGAGGCGTCGAGCAGCGTCTCGTCGACGCGATTGGTCAGATCGTGGCGAAGGATCGTGGTGACCGCGATCCCCGACGCCAACAGCCCGCCGGCCACCAGCACAAGGGTGGCGGCGACCAGCCCGACTCTTAGGGGTATGCCTCGCCCGCGCAGGACAGCCATCCCCCTATTGTCGCGAACTTGCTAGCGCGGCTCACGCAGGACGTACCCGACGCCCCGCAACGTGTGCAGCAGCCGCTTCTCGCCGGTGTCGATCTTGCGCCGCAGGTAAGACACATAGGACTCGACGACGTTGACGTCACCGCCGAAGTCGTAGCGCCAGACGTGGTCGAGAATCTTGGGCTTCGACAGCACCGTGCCTGCATTGATGATGAAGTAGCGCAGCAACGTGAACTCCGTCGGCGACAGCGAAACGGGCTCACCGGCCTTCCATACCTCGTGGGTGTCCTCGTCGAGTTCGATGTCGGCGAAGGTGAGCCGGGCGTTGCG
>Ga0068863_100003644_pt1 | contig 15215 bp, 10 predicted proteins | sample KBSSwiS62_FD_66596 | JGI IMG/M metagenome (GOLD analysis project Ga0068863, IMG submission 66596) | Switchgrass rhizosphere microbial communities from Kellogg Biological Station, Michigan, USA - KBS Switchgrass S6-2 | ecosystem: Host-associated > Plants > Roots > Rhizosphere > Soil ...
TCGCCGATGCCGCGCACCGAAGTGACCAAGAAGATCTGGGACTACATCAAGAAGAACAAGCTGCAGGATTCGATCAACCGCCGCCTGATCAACGCGGACGAAAAGCTCCGCGCCGTGTTCGGTGGCAAGGGCAAGGTCTCGATGTTCGAAATGACGAAGCTCGTTTCGAACCACCTGAAGTAATTCCGCGCGGTCCTCGCGCTCGAACGACGGCCGGCAGCGAATGCGCCGGCCGTTTTCCATTGGCGGCGCCGCCGCTTCTCTGCGATGAAATCCGCCGTTCGGTTCTCGTCCTAGGCGCTCGTCGCGCGCATCGCTTTCACGACACCTTCGCGAGCGGCGATCGCAGCCATCCAGCGCGCAAGATTCGGCATGTCGCCGGCGCCGTCGATGTACGGCTTGCGCACCGCGCAAATGGGGTACAGCGCAAAGTCGGCGATCGACACCTCGTCGGCCAGCCAGTCGCGGTCCGCGAGGCGCTGGTTCGCCACGCGGAAATAGCGCAGCAACCGTTCCTCGCAGAACTTGAGGTTGGCGGGCGCCTTCTCCGGCAGCAGCACCGTCTCGAAGAACACGGTCATCGACGCGCCCATCACGTCCGTGACCGCGTACATGAGCCACTGCAGTGCAACCGCGCGCCGCGCGGGATCGCGCGACAGGAACCTGTCCGTCTTCTCCGCTGCGTAGATCGCGATCGCGCCCGATTGCGCGAGCGTGATCGGCGCGCCGCCGGGACCGTCCGGATCGACGATGACGGGAATCGCGCCGGCAGGATTGATCTTCAGGAATTCCGGAGTGCGCTGCTCGCCCTGCATGAGGTCGAGCTTGTGCACCCGGTACGGCAAGCCGCATTCCTCGAGGACGATGGCCGCCCGCTGGCCGTTGGACGATTGTGCAGCGTAAAGCTCGATCATCTCGATGCTCCTTCAGCGTGGGCCGCTCAATGCGGCGATGCGCGCCTCGATCGGCGGATGCGTCGCGAGGAGCGACATGATCCCGCCCTTGCCGGCGATGCCGAAGGCGTTCATCGACTTCGGCAATTCGCCCGCCTCGAGTCCACCCAACCGCCGCAAAGCGTTTACCATCGGCGCGGGCGTGCCGAGAATCCTGGCCGAGCCGGCGTCGGCGCGGAACTCCCGATGCCGCGAGAACCAGGCGACGATCATCGACGCCAGGATGCCGAGCACCACTTGCGCGACGAGCACCGTGATGAAGTAGCCGGGCCCGTTGCCGCGCTCGGTGCGGAACACCGTCTTGTCGACGATCGAGCCGATGACGCGCGCAAGGAAGAATACGAACGTGTTGACGACCCCCTGGATCAACGTCAGCGTCACCATGTCGCCGTTCGCGACGTGCGCGATCTCGTGTCCCAGCACCGCCTCGACCTCCTCCTTGTTCATCGACTGCAGCAGGCCGGTCGAGACGGCGACGAGCGCCGAATTCTTGAACGCGCCGGTGGCGAAGGCATTCGGCGCGCCTTCGTAGATTGCGACTTCGGGCATCGAGATGCCGGCCGTGGTCGCGAGCTTGCGCACAGTCTCGACAAGCCACGCTTCCGGCTCGCTCGACGGCTGGTTGATCACGTGAGCCCCCGTCGACCACTTCGCCATCGACTTCGACATGAGAAGTGAAATGATCGCCCCGGTGAACCCGACGACCGCTGAAGCCGCCAGCAGCCCGCCGTAGGAAGTGCCGGACTGATAGAGGTAGCGATCGAGACCGAGCACCCTGAGGATGATCGACAGCACCAGCATGACCGCGAGATTGGTCGCGATGAACAGGACGATGCGCTTCATGGGTCGACCTCGGGAAACGGGGGGGACGGAATTCTAGCAGCCGCGGCCCGGCGCGGCGCGGCCACAGCGTGACGACGACGCCGGGCTTCGCAGCCCGTTACGAGTGAAGTGCTAGCGCTGCGCCCACGAATCCTTGAGCGTCACCGTCCGGTTGAAAACGGGCTTGCCCGGCGCGTGGTCGCGCAGATCGGCGACGAAGTAGCCGTGCCGCTCGAACTGGAACACCTCGCCCGGCGCGGCTCCACCGAGCGACGGCTCGACGTACGCGGTGATCACGCGCTTGCTGTCGGGATTGAGGTCGTCAAGCCAGCTGCGCTCGGCCGTTTCGGGGACTTCGTCGTCGTCCAAATCACCCGCGACCACCGTCGCTCGCGCGCCTTCGGCTGCGATCACGCCGTCGGCCGCAGTGCCGAGCGGGCGTTTCATGCCGGGAAACGGCGCCGCGAACAGCCGATCGTAGAGCCGCACTTGCGCCGGCACGGCGTGCGCAGCCGAAATCCAGTGAATGTTGCCGCGCACCTTCCGCGCATCGGCGCCCGACGTGCCTGAACGGGTCGCGGGATCATACGTGCAGTGAACGGCGACAACGTTGCCGTCGGCGTCCTTCTCCGCGCCGACGCAGCGCACGATGTAGGCGAAGCGCAGGCGCACTTCTGCGCCGGGCGCGAGCCGGAAATAGCCCTGCGGCGCATCTTCCTGGTAGTCGTCGCGCTCGATCCACAGCTCGCGCGAGAACGGCAGCGCGCGCTTGCCCTGCTCCGGCCGCTGCGGGTGATTCGGCGCAAAGCAGCTTTCCTCCTCGCCCGCCGGATAGTTGTCGATCACGAGCTTCACAGGATCGAGCACGGCCATCCGGCGCTCCGCGCGCGCGTTCAAGTCCTCGCGCATGCAGTCTTCCAGCACGGAAAAGTCGATCCACGAATCGGACTTGGACACGCCGATGCGCTCGGCGAAGATGCGGAATCCCTCCGGCGTGAAGCCGCGCCGGCGCGCGCCGACGAGCGTGGGCATCCGCGGATCGTCCCAGCCGTCGACGTCGCCGTGCTCGACGAGCTGGATCAGCTTGCGCTTCGACAGCACCACGTGCGTCAGATTGAGGCGGGCGAACTCGTACTGCTGAGGCAACGGCGGCGGCAGCTTGCCGCCCTCCGCGAGGCGCGCCAGTACCCAATCGTAGAGCGGACGGTGGTCCTGGAACTCGAGCGTGCAGATGGAGTGGGTGATGCCTTCGAGCGCGTCGCTTATGCAGTGCGTGTAATCGTAGAGCGGATAGATGCACCACTTGTCGCCCGTGCGGTGGTGCGACGCGTGGCGGATTCGGTAGATCGCCGGATCGCGCATGTTGATGTTTGGGCTCGCGAGGTCGATCTTGAGGCGCAGCACGTGCGCGCCGTCCGGAAACTCGCCCGCCTTCATTCGGCGGAAAAGGTCCATATTCTCGGCAACGCTGCGGCTCCGGTAGCGGCTGGGCGTCCCGGCCTCCGTCAGCGTCCCGCGCAGCGCCCGCATCTCGTCCGCCGTCGAGCTCTCCACGTACGCGAGATCGTGCTCGATGAACCACTCGGCAAACTCGTACAGCCGATCGTAGTAGTCCGACGCGTGGTAGCGATGCGTGCCCCAGTCGAAGCCGAGCCAGCGCACGGCGTCGGCGATCGACGACTCGAACTCGACATCCTCGGTGGCGGGGTTCGTATCGTCGAAGCGCAGGTTGCACTGGCCGCCGTTTTCGGCCGCGAGGCCGAAGTTCAGGATGATCGACTTCGAGTGCCCGTAATGCAGGTATCCGTTCGGCTCCGGCGGAAAGCGGGTCACCACCCTGCCGCCGTATTTGCCGGAGCGGTTGTCCTCGGCGATGATGGCGCGTAGAAAGTTCGCCGCCGGCACGCTCGTTCCGGCCGCACGGCCACCGCCGGATCCTTTGGACCCGTTGGCAGGTTGCGCCCGGCCTTGCGGTTTCTGCGGCAGTGCAGCACTCATCGGGTTTTGTTCATGAACAACGGAAATGGTTTCTCATTCTAACCGGCGGACTCCCACGCGTCATTGGGCGACTCCCCAGTGCAGACCGGCCACACCCCCGAATCCCGCGCCAGATAAGGCTTTCCGGCGAGGTGCCTCCTCCGAGGGAAGACGGTTGTCCACAAATCCTGTGGATAATAGTGTGCGTATCTTGTAAATTCGAATGCTAAGTAGCACCCAGGCCAAGAAAAATGTTCTCGTGCTCAATTTCGAGCCTGAATTTTTCAGTTTTGTTTCAGGCACTTGCAACCACGGCGCCGGCAGAGGACAGGGCGCTGCCAGATCGGCCCGACAACGAACGTCAATAGGTCATTTGACGGAGGTGGCGGAATTTTGACCTGGACAAATTTGTACGGATTACTGCAATGTCGAACCTGACGCGCGGCATCGGCGCATGAAGCCTGCACCGCCGCAGCAAGCGTTCGGCTTCGACGAGCCCGTGAGGGCCGAGCCGACACCGGTGTCGCGACCGGCGGCGCCGGTCATCCCGGTCAGCCTGCTCGTGAGCTCGGCCCGGCTTATTCTCGAGCGCAATCTGCCGCTCGCCTGGGTGTCGGGCGAGATTTCCAACTTCACGCGAGCGGCGTCGGGCCACTGCTACTTCAATCTCAAGGATGCGACCGCGCAGGTGCGCTGCGTATTCTTCCGGACGAAGGCGCAGCACCTTGGCTTTGCGCTCAAGGACGGTCTCGCGGTCGAAGTGCGCGCCACGGCGTCCATCTTTGAAGCGCGGGGCGAATTCCAGCTCAACGTCGAGACGATGCGGCTCGCCGGAATCGGGGCGCTCTACGAAAAATTCGAGCGCCTCAAGGCACGCCTCGCCGCCGCGGGTTGGTTCGGCGCCGGACGCAAGCGCCCGCTGCCGCCGTTCCCCCGCCGGATCGGCATCGTCACGTCGGCGCGCGCAGCCGCGCTGTCCGACATCCTCACGACGCTCAGGCGCCGCGCACCTGCCGTCGCGGTCGTGCTCTATCCGGCGATGGTGCAGGGCGACGGCGCGGCCGCCGACATTGCACGCTCGATCGCAACGGCGAACGCGAGAGCCGAGGTCGACGTGCTGATCGTCGCGCGGGGAGGCGGATCGATCGAGGATCTCTGGGCATTCAACGAGGAGCTCGTCGCCCGCGCGGTCTACCAGTCGGTGCTCCCGGTCGTTTCCGGCGTGGGCCACGAAACCGATTTCACGATCTGCGACTTCGTCGCCGACGTGCGGGCTCCGACGCCCACCGCCGCCGCTGCCCTCGTCGTGCCCGACCGGCGCGCATTGCTCGCCGACGTTGCGGCCATTGCACGGCGCTGGGGCCGGGCGAGCCGTCACTCGATGGAGGCGCGGCAGCAGCGCATCGACGGCCTGTCGCGGCGACTGCTGCACCCTGCTGCGAATCTCGCTCGTCAGCGGCGCGAAGCCGCCGCGTTGGCGTTTCGCCTCGCTCGCGCGCACCGCTCGCGAATGGCGGCGGCGACGCAGGAGGTGCGCGAGCACGGCCGCAGCCTCGCATGGCTGTTGCGCAAGCCGCTGCCGCAGGCCTCCCGGGTGGCGGCGCTCCGCGGCGCGCTCGAACGGGCGGGCGGGGCGAAAATCGACCATGGCCGCGCCGACGTCGAGGCGCTGCAACGCGCGCTCGTCCATCTCAATCCGAGCGCCGTGCTCGAGCGCGGCTACGCGATCGTCACCACGGCGCAAGGCAACATCGTCTACGACGCCGCCACGCTGAACGCGGGCGACGATGTCGAAGTCGCCTTTGGGCGCGGGACCGCGGGCGCGAAGATCGTTCGCCGCGAGTAGAAGAACGCCGCGGAGGTCTTGCGCGCGACGCCATCGAACCGGCGCCGCTCGCCGGACGATCTCAAGACAGCTCAGGCTTCGGCCGGATCCGGATCGTCGATGGCGGAAGTTCCGCGCAACGTGGCCAGCATCTCACCCTGCACTCGCGCCGCGAGCTTCGGCGTAGTCGTCACGACGTCGGCATTCTGCGCCCGATGGCGCAGCGCGTGATCCATCAGCACGAGCGCGAGCATCGCTTCGGCAATCGGCGTCGCGCGGATGCCGACGCACGGATCGTGGCGGCCATGCGTATTGACGACGACCGGCCGGCCCGCCTTGTCGATCGAGCGGCGGTCGAGGCGGATCGACGACGTCGGCTTGACGGCAATCGTGACGACAACGTCCTGTCCAGTGGTGATGCCGCCCAGGATTCCGCCGGCGTTGTTCGACAGGAACCCGTCGGGCGTCATCTCGTCGGAGTGCTCGCTGCCGTGCTGCTCGACGCTTGCGAAGCCGGCGCCGATCTCGACGCCTTTCACCGCATTGATGCCCATCATCGCCTGCGCGAGATCGGCATCGAGGCGGCCGTAGACGGGCTCGCCCCAGCCCACCGGCACGCCGCTCGCCTCGACGGTGATCCTGGCGCCGCAGGAGTCGCCGGACTTGCGCAGCGCATCCATGAACGCCTCGAGCTCGGCCACGATCGTCGCGTTGGCGACGAAGAACGGATTGGCGTCGACGTGCTTCCAATCCTCGAACGGGATCGCACGCGGGCCAAGCTGCACGAGATGGCCGCGGATGCGCACGCCATGACGCTCGCCAAGCCACTTGCGTGCGATTGCGCCGGCCGCCACGCGCACGGCGGTTTCGCGCGCCGAAGCACGGCCGCCTCCGCGATAGTCGCGGATGCCGTACTTCTGCCAGTACGCATAGTCGGCATGTCCGGGGCGAAAAGTGTCCGCGATCGCCGCGTAATCCTTGCTTCGCGGATCTTCGTTGCGGATCAGAAGTGCGATCGGGGTTCCGGTCGTGCGACCCTCGAACACGCCGGAGAGAATCTCGACCGTGTCGGATTCGCGGCGCTGCGTCACATGGCGGGACGTGCCGGGCTTCCGCCGGTCGAGGTCGCGCTGGATGTCGGCGGGGGTGAGCGCGAGGCCCGGCGGACAGCCGTCGACCACGCAACCAATCGCCGGACCGTGCGATTCGCCGAAGGACGTGACGCAGAAGAGCGTGCCGAGCGTGTTGCCGGACATGGGGCACCACAGTGGAACGGCAAGGCGCCGAACGCGTTCGAGTCTAGCATGGGCTTCGCGTGGCTTTAGTCGGTGGCCGTCGGCGGCTTCGCCGCGGGCGGCAGCGGTGATACGAACCCGATCACGAGCAACAGCACGCCCGCGCCGAGGAATGCGACGACGCGCGGCAACCCGCTCAGGTTACCGAGGTCGACCAGGAAGAGCTTGGCCACCACGACGGCAAGCAGCGCGGCACCCACCATCCACAGCGCCCGCTGCCGCCGTCTCGTCGCGACGACCATGGACGTGAGGGCGGTCAGCGTCCACGTGAGCGTGAGCGCCGCCTGCAACGGCTTCGATGCAAGCAGCGGCGTCAAGCGCCAAGGCACGTCGAGCCAGTGATGCGCGGTGCGCAGCACGACGCCGTTCAACGCGACGAACGTACCCGCGCCGAGCCACTGGTAGCGCGCGCGCTCGGGCAGCGTCTCGAACCGCTTGGCCCACGCCGCGGTCGACCACAGCGCAAGCGCCAGTGTCGCGTCGAGTGGATTGACGAGCGGCACGTACGGCAGTGGGGACGGGTCTCCGGGCGAAAGCAGATTGACAAGAAAGAACCAGACGACCATGAATCCGGCGATCGGCGTGCCCGCGCCGATCGTGTACGCGCGCCGGCGATCGGCAGGTGGCCAACCCGGCCAGCGAGTCTGGTCGCGCCAATGCGTGACCGACGCGAGGTAGACGATCGCCGGCAGCGCCGCTGCGCACGGCACCCACGCCGTGTACGCGGGCGTCGACCGGCCCACCCACTCGCTCAGCTCCCATGCGACCTGCGCGGTGAGGCCAACGGCCGATGCGCTGTGCGCCGCGTTGAGGAACGCATCGGCATCGATCGCGGCATATCGCGGGTCCCCCGTGCTTTGCTTGAGCCCCTCTGCCGCGCGCAGCGCCCACGCATGGACGATCCATGCGCAAGGCCATACGACGAAGCCCCAGGCAACCAGTGTGGTCCGGCTCAAGCGAAAATCGATGAACGCCGCGATCGCCATCGCGGGCATCAGCACGGCGCCCGCCGTTGCGAGCCGCGGCCAGCGCAGCGCCTGTGAAACGGTAAGCGCAAGCGCGACGCCTCCCGTGACCCACGCCAGGACCGCGTGAGATTCGTCGGCGTCGGGTAGCTGGCGGACGAGCTCGACGCCGCCGGCGGCGAGCCACCACAGGACGCCCCATCCGAACAGCGCAGGGATGAGCGCCCGCTCGCCGGCGCCGAGCTGTTCTTCGGCGCTGTCGGCAATGCGCGCCATGACGAGCGCGGACACGCCGATGAGAAGAGCGCCCGCAAAGAAGGCGTTGGCGAACAGCGGGTCGTCGGGGCCGCTCGTGTCCGCGAGCGTGAAGACGACGCCGGCGCCGACCTCGACGAGTAACGCGAACGCCCTCGCGAAACGCGCATCCTGGCGAACACCCATCCAATACACACCGGCGGCTTCGACGGCCCAAAGCGCAGCGGTGTAGCGGTTGTCGAGCGCGAACGGAATCGCCATGGTCGCGAAGATCAGCGCCAGCGATGCATAGGCCCGCGACAAGAGCGGGAATCCGGCCTCGGTGCGCGCGCGGGTCGCCGCGAACAGCAACAGATAGACGAGCGACAGCGCGAGCGCGCTCCACGCGGCACCGTAGCGCTGATCCTCGACGAGCGCCGCCTGCAGCGCGAATCCGACGATCGGCACGCCGAACACGAGGAGGCCGTCCACCGGATCCCTGGGCGGCGACGATCCGCGAAGCAGGTTGCGCACGGGGATCACGACATACAGCGCGAAGAAGAGCGCCAGAAACGGCTGCACAGTTGCATAGTGAGCGGGCGCGTAGAACTCCCACCCCCACAGGGCGCCGAGCACGAATGTGAACACAAAGCCGACGATGTTGAGCGCGCGCCACGACTTCCACCACGCGAGCGCGAAGATGGCGACGTTGAGCACGGCGAAGTAGCTGAAGAGCGCGAGCGGACCGCCGCTGCCGCCGACGAGAATCGGCGCGAGGAAGCCTCCGGCGATGGCAAGCGCCGCGAGCGGCTGCGAATCGTTGCGCACGGCGAGGCCGACGGTGAGCGCCGAGACGGCGATCAGCACGATTGCGGCCGTCGCCTCCGGCAGGACGCCGTAGGGCCGGAAAGCCGCATAGGTGGTGAGATAGAGAATGCCGGCGCCCGCGCCCTCCAGCGAAAGCCCGTACCCAGGGCGCGTGCCGGCGATGCGAAGCCCGAGCAGCATGAGCACGATGCCGAAGGCCGCGACACCGGCAAGGCGCAGCTCGATCGAGACGGTGAAGCGCTCGGCGAAATACTTGAGCAGGAAGGCGACGCCGAAGAACACGATCACGACACCGATGCGCGTCAGCGCGTTGCCTCCGATGAGCCAGCCCCACAGAGCACTCGTGCGCGGAGACGGCGGCAGGATGCGTCCTTTGTCGCGCGCCGGCGGCGGTGGTGCGACGAACGCCGGTGGTGCGACGGACACCGGCTGCGTCCCTGCATCGTCGGGGGGCGCGTCGACCGGGATATGCGGGGAGCGCGGCTCCGGTGCAGCGAGCGGCGGCACGGCGATCGTTTCGGGCACCGTGACCGCTGATGTCGCCGGGCCGGGCGCCGATCCCCCCGCGATCGGCAATCCCGCGTCACTCGCGGCGCGCTCGAGCGTGGCCACGCGCCGCTCGAGCTCCACGATTCGCCGGACGAGCTCCGCATTGGCGTCCGCCGCCCGGCCAGCCGGCGCGAAAGGCGGCACTTCGTTACGGGTCGCCGGCACATGGCCGGTCGCGGCTGCGGTCGCCGACTTTGCGCGACGCATCGACGCGAGCTTGGCACCGGCGAAGAAGCCGGCGATACCCCCGACCGCCGCGCCCCATTCGTGCCACAGCGAAGCGCCAACGAGCGCGCCGACAAAAAGTCCGATCAACGCGGCCATGGTGGGCCTTCCGGCCTTTCCTCGCTCAAGGGCCGCGCCGATTCGCCTGTGCGCACAAGGCGGCAGCTGGCGGCATTCTCATCGCCGCGGCCCGCGCAACTCGAGCACCGTCGCCTGCAATCCTTCGAGCGTGACGCGCGCCGGATCGACGGGCGGGGCAACGATGAACGCGATGCGCGAATAGATGCCGCGCAGGCTGCGCATCGCCTTGCCGTTCGTCGACCGGCTGAAGAAGCTGCCCCACAGTCCCGACAGCGCCATCGGCACGACAGGCACGGGCGTCGCCTCGATGATTTGCCGGATCCCCGGCCGGAACGCATTGAGCTCCCCCGTGTCGGTGAGCTTGCCCTCGGGAAAGATGCCGACGACCTCGCCGGCCTCGAGTGCCTTCTTCACCTCCTCGAACGCGCGGTCCTTCATGCCGTTGTCTTCCTTCGCCGGCGCGATCGGAATCGTGCGCATCGTCCGGAAGATGAACGACAGCACCGGCACCTTGAAGATCCGGTGGTCCATGACGAACCGGATCGGCCTCCGAACGCACGCCGCGATGACGACCGCATCGACGTAGCTCACGTGATTGCACACGACGACGCACGGCCCTTCCTCGGGAATGTTGTCGAGCCCCGACTTGTCCACGCGGTAGAACGTGTGAATCAGCAGCCACGCGAGGAATCGCATCAGGAACTCGGGCACGAGCAGGTAGATGTATACGGCGACGGCCGCGTTCATCAGTGCGGTCACCATGAAGAGGTCGGGGATCGAGAGGCCGGCGCCGAGCAGCGCCACCGCGAGCAGCGCCGAGGCAACGAGGAAGATCGAATTCAGGATGTTGTTCGCGGCGATGATGCGGGACCGGTGCGAAGGCGGCGAGCGCTCCTGGATCAGCGCATACAGCGGCACGATGAAGAAGCCGCCGAAGAGCCCGATCAGCACGAGGTCGATCGCGACGCGCCAGTGCGCGCCCTTCGAGAAGAACACGTCGAGCCCGGCGAGACCGCTCGCATGGAGCCCGCGGCTCGCGAACCACAGGTCCAACGCGAAGACCGTAAGGCCGATGGAGCCGAACGGCACGAGACCGAGCTCGACGCGGCGGCCCGACAGCCGCTCGCACAGGAGCGACCCGACGCCGATGCCGATCGAGAAGAGCGCGAGCAGCATCGTGACGACGTGCTCGTTGCCGCCGAGGATGTCGCGCGCGAAGCCCGCGAACTGCGCGAGGAACGTGGCGCCGTAGAACCAGAACCAGGAGATGCCGAACATCGACTGCCAGACGACGTTGTTTCCGTGCGCGAGCTTCAGGTTCCGCCACGTTTCGGAGAACGGATTCCAGTTGATCGAAAGGCCGGGGTCGACCGGCGGCATGGACGGAATCGCGCGGCTCGCGCAGTAGCCCGCGATCGCCACGCCCACGGCAACGGCGCCGGCCGCGACGGGTCCGCTGCCCTCGATCGCGACGACGAGGCCCCCGACGATCGTGCCGATGAGGATGGCGACGAACGTCCCCATTTCCACGAGGCCGTTGCCGCCGATCAGCTCCTGGGGCTTCAACTGCTGCGGCAAAATCGCGTACTTGACCGGGCCGAACAGCGTCGAATGCAAGCCGAGAAACCCGAGCGCGGTGAACAGGATGGCAATGTCGCGGCGCCAGAAGCCATAGAGGCCGATCAGCATGATCCCGATCTCGAGCAGCTTGATCCACCGGATGAGGCGCGACTTCTCGAGCTTGTCGGCGAGTTGACCGGACGTCGCCGAGAACAGCACGAACGGCAGAATGAAGACGGCGCCGGCAAGGTTCACGAGCGTGTTGGGGTTGAGCGAGGTGAGGCTCGCTGCATGGAACGCGACGAAGATCACGAGCGCGTTCTTGTAGATGTTGTCGTTGCCGGCGCCCAGGAACTGCGTCCAGAAGAAAGGCGCGAAGCGGCGCTCGCGCAGGAGAGTGAACTGGCTGGGCTGGTGCAGCGTCTTGTCGCTCATCGGTCGTGGTTCCGGCTTCTTTTCGTGCCTTCGTCGATCGGTTGTCGCCTCCGATCTTGGCCGTCACCGCGACGGCGCGACGCGGCCTGAACCGCATTGTGCCCGTGAAACGCTACAATTCCGCCTGTCTGCCGCCTGCTCCGCGTTTCGCACCTCCGCCCTTCCGCTTCGCCCGCTCATGCGCCAATACCTCGACTTCATGAGGCACGTCCGGGACCACGGCCACGTGAAGCAGGACCGCACGGGCACGGGCACGGTGTCGCTGTTCGGCTACCAGATGCGCTTCGCGCTGGGCGACGGCTTTCCGCTCCTCACCACGAAGAAGCTGCACACCAAATCGATCATCCACGAGCTGCTCTGGTTCCTGCGCGGCGAGACGAACGTCCGCTCGCTGCAGGAGGTGGGCGTGACGATCTGGGACGAGTGGGCGGACGCGAACGGCGAGCTCGGTCCGATCTACGGCTATCAATGGCGAAGCTGGCCGGCGTCCGATGGGCGCCACATCGACCAGCTGTCCAACGTCCTCGCCGAGATCCGGCGCAACCCCGATTCCCGCCGTCTCATCGTCTCGGCCTGGAACGTCGGCGACATTCCGCGCATGGCGCTGCCGCCCTGCCACGCGTTCTTCCAGTTCTACGTGAACGACGGAAAGCTGTCGTGCCAGCTCTACCAGCGAAGCTGCGACATCTTCCTGGGAGTGCCTTTCAACATCGCCTCCTACGCGCTGCTCACGCACCTGGTCGCGCAGCAGGCCGACCTCGAAGTCGGCGACTTCGTGTGGACGGGCGGCGATTGCCATCTCTACCGCAATCACCTCGATCAGGTCGAGATCCAGCTCGCGCGGGATCCCTATCCGCTACCCCGGCTCGTCATCAGGCGTAAAGCCGAATCCCTGTTCGACTATCGCTTCGACGACTTCGAGATCCTCGACTACCAGTGCCATCCGGCGATCAAGGCGCCAATTGCCGTGTAGGCGCGGCGATCGCACACTGACCGCATCGCTCGCCGAGCGGAGTCGACGCTTCACGCCGGCAAAAAAAAGCCCGCCGGGAGGAAGATAGCGGGCAAGGGGGACCGGGTATCGAAGGCGACTCGACGCAGCCGACGTCGCTTCGATGAAAAGTCGAGAAGGCTAGTAGACGCTGCGCGCGGCGCTCACACGCTCGGCGAGTTCCTCCCAGGCTTCCTGTTGCGCGGCAGACAGCGACTCGTCGGACGTGCTTCCCATCGGCTCGTCGGTCGAGGGTTGGCTCGTACGCCAGTGCTCGACGAGTTCGGGTGAGAAGTTGTCCATGATTATTGAGTCGTTTGTGTGAACAGTTGCTTACGTCAAAGCAATTCACGTGCCAATCAGCAGCGCAGAGCATGCGCATGACGCGAATAACGCTCGTTATCCTCTGACGGTGGACAAGCGCCGGGGCATCCGCTGCGGGAGCTCGCGGCCGGCGTGTTGTGCACATTTGTCTCATTTCACCGACAACCGGTTGTGTCTTTTTCACCAACCGCTTGATCCGGCGCGCATTTGCGGTGTCGCCCTGCGGCGACAGCCGGAAGGTCAGGAAGCTTTGCCTTCCTTGAACATCGCGGGCTCCAGCCGATGCCGCTGCAGGAGCTTGTAGAACTCCGTGCGGTTGCGCTTCGCGAGAAGGGCCGCCTGCGTCACGTTCCCGTTCGTGATCTTGAGCAGGCGAACCAGATAGTCGCGCTCGAACGTCTTCCGCGCCTCTTCGAACGGCACGAGCACGCTCGCGTCCTCGCGGAGCGAGCCCTGGACGAGCGACTCGGGAATGAGGCTTGTCGTGGCGAGCGCCACCGCCTGCTCGAGCAAGTTCAGGAGCTGGCGGACGTTCCCGGGCCAGGGCGCCGCAATCAGCAGCGCCATGGCGTCGGGAGCGAGCGTCGGCACCGGGCGTTTGTAGCGCTCCGCCAGCCGGCGCAGGAAGTGCGTTGCGAGCAGCGGAATGTCCTCGCGCCGCTCGGCAAGCGCAGGCAGCCTCAGCGACACGACGTTGAGACGATAGTAGAGGTCCTCGCGGAAGTGGCCCGCCGCCTTCTGCGCGTCGAGGTCCCGATGGGTCGCCGAAATGACGCGGACGTCGACGGGAATGGGCTGTGTCGCGCCGACGGGCCGGACTTCGCCCTCCTGCAGCACGCGCAGCAGTTTGACCTGCAGCGCGAGCGGCATGTCGCCGATCTCGTCCAGGAAGATCGTCCCGCCGTCGGCCGCCTGGAAGAGTCCTTTGTGCGCCTGCACGGCGCCCGAGAACGCCCCGCGCGCGTGGCCGAAGAGTTCCGATTCGAGCAAGGGCTCTGGAATCGCGCCGCAGTTGACGGCAACGAACGGCTTGTCGCGGCGCGGGCTCGCGCGATGGATGGCGCGCGCCAGGAGCTCCTTGCCGGTGCCGGAATCGCCGTAGATCAGGATGCTCGCGTCGGAATCGGCGACGAGACGCGCCTGCCGCAGGAGGTCCTCCATCCGCGGGCTGCGCGTGATGATGCCGGCGCGCCACTCGCCGGTCGTCTCCTGGTCGGTGGCGGACGTGTCGCCGGCAACGCGCAGTGCGGCCGCGACCTTTTGCAGCAGCTCCTGGCTGTCGAACGGCTTCGTCAGGAACCCGAACACGCCGCGTTGCGTCGCGGCGACGGCGTCCGGAATCGTGCCGTGCGCGGTCAGGATGATGACCGGGAGCGCCGGATGCTCGCGATGAATCGCCTCGAAGAGCTGCAGCCCGTCGATGCCCGGCATCTTGAGGTCGGATATCACCACCCCCGGCCTCGCGACGGCAAGCGACGCGAGCGCCGACTCGCCGCTGTCGGCCGTGCGCACCTTGTGCCCGGCGGAGCTGAGCCGCAGGCTGATGAGCTTCAGGAGATCCGGGTCGTCGTCGACGAGCAGGATGTCTCCCTGGCGTGTCGTTGTCGTGTTCATGATGGAATCCTCAACCGCCGCCGCCACCGCCGCCACCGCTGCCGCCGCTCGAGCCACCGCCACCTCCGCCTCCGCCACCGCTTCTGATGCGGTCGCGCAAAAGATCGCGCTCCATGTTGCGGAGCGCCTCGAGTTTTCGCTGCGCGGCCTCGGCCTTCTGCTGCTCGTCGCGGACCGCCCGCATGCGTTCGGCAACTTGGACCTGCACCACGGCGGCGAGTTGCTTCGCGGCCGGCGAGCCAGGAGTGCCCTTGACGACGATGTCCAGAAGCTGCATCGCCCGCTGGTCGTCCTGCGGCGACTTGGTGAGCGTCAGCAGGACGGCGAGGCGGATGCGGTTGTAGTCCGTGCGCTGCTTGGCAAACAGCTGATTCACGACGAGCTGCTCGCGGCGCGCCTCGTCCGGGCTCATTGCACCGTAGCGTTGAAGATCGGTCAGCACGCTCGCGAGCTGCTGCTCGTCGGTCGGCTCGGTCGTGGTCGGCGTCGTCGGCGGTTCGGTCAGCGGCTCGAGCGGAGGCTGGATGGCAGGAGGCG
>Ga0068863_100003646_pt1 | contig 15207 bp, 21 predicted proteins | sample KBSSwiS62_FD_66596 | JGI IMG/M metagenome (GOLD analysis project Ga0068863, IMG submission 66596) | Switchgrass rhizosphere microbial communities from Kellogg Biological Station, Michigan, USA - KBS Switchgrass S6-2 | ecosystem: Host-associated > Plants > Roots > Rhizosphere > Soil ...
CCGTTATTGTCACGCACCTGGGTGGCGTTATCAATCCATATCTGCCGCAGATCCGCAAACTTTGCGAGGACCATGGCATAAGTTTGGTAGAGGATGCCGCTCAAGCGCTTGGAAGCAAGCTTCATGGGCTTCCAATCGGTAGCTGGTCAATCGCTGCTACCCTATCCTTCTATCCTCGAAAGATAGTAACATGCGGGGAAGGAGGTGCCGTAATCTCTCGTACGAAGAGGGTTACAGAAAGAGTTCAACTCCTTCGAGACCAAGGGCGTGCGCCTAATGGTGTGCATCTTGTCCGTGGCTCCAACTGGCGACTCACAGAGCTACAGGCAGCACTAGGTTGTGCACAACTTGATAGGCTAGATGAGATCGTTGAAAGACGGTCGCACCTTGCGCAAATATATCAAGAATATCTTGCTCATTGGTCACCGACGTTCCCTCCTGGTGTGACACCGAATTGGTACAAATTCTGGGTAATCTTACCTCGTACGGTTAGCCGCCAGGATTTCACTTCCGCTATGGCCCGCAAGGGGATGCTCCTACCGGGTCCTCTTGGCGGTCATGAAGAACCGGCCCATAGCTACCCTCCTTATCGGGGCTGCCGACGCGAGGGCTCTCTCATAAAGAGCGAAGAGTTCGCTCGGGCTCATGCCTGCTTGCCATTGTATCCTGATCTGGCCGATGAGGAAGCCGTCCGAGTGGCGAAACAAGCTCACGCAATCCTTTCGGATTTGACATAGGCTTTTCAGTCGGGCCGAAGTCCGCGTGATCGAACGCAATGGCGCACCCGGCAGGGGTTCTTCCTGTCGGAGTGCGGGTGGACGAGCGACTGTACTACCCGCTGCACGCGAGGCCTTACACCTGGCTCGCATTCCTGCGGGGACGAACGATCCTGGTTCCCAGGCCAAGCCGCGGATCGTGGCGGACGTGGGGTGTCGGGCGACGGCGGCCGCGGGCCTTTCGCACGGTGGTGGCCTAAGGCGACCACGACGCGCGCCCCGACAACTCGCCCACGCTGCGCGCAGTGCGCGGCTGGCTGACCTCTTGGGATCGGATTCCACCGTTGGTGGCGAGCCCGTTGTACAGCGTCCCACCCGCTGAACTCCAAGCCCTGATCACCACCGTCAACGCGGGCGACGGCCTGCGTCTCTTCCACTCACCCTGATCCAGCAAATTGCCGTTGGCGGGTTGCTGACGTACCTCTGAATCACCGTCGGCCCAGTTGGCGGGATCCAGTGATCTAGTACAGAATCCGTGTTGAAAGCCGAGACAAGTCTAGACTCGCGGGGTACAGTCAACTAGTGAGGCTTCCCCTGGTTGTAAGCGCAAGCCTCTCCGCAGCAGACATGCTCCGCTGGAGAGAACACTTCGACGTCTTCGACTCACAAAGAGACCGGACCGTTGAGGAGGGCCTCTGGCGCCGCACGCAGGAGAAAGCAAACGCACAACAGTCGGGTTGGCAGTCTCCCTTGGACGCTCGTCGTCGCATACTGCACTACAGATATAAGTTCAATGTCGTACAGGCTACCGGCCCTCGGCTGGCAGTTGAAGACGTTTATCTTTACTATAGCACCGCTCTGCCGAAGAGTGAGCTTGCCGAAGTCGTAGATCTTATTCAAGAGTCCATACGGTTGGGGGGCTGGGACGAGTCATTCTCCCTAACACGAGAAAATGGGCTGAAAGTTTATGTTCGAGGCTCGCTGGCCTGTCAGGTGAAGCTCGGCGCAGTGCATCCGGAGGACCAGGCATCTGGCAGGCAACTTCCGCCTGAGTACAGGTTCGTTGACGTGCGCGTGTTTAGCGGCCCAGTATCAGGAGAAACATCGAATTTGCCGTGGCGTGTGCTTGCGAGCGGAATGCGTAACAAGGATCATCGCGGTAGACCAAGGGTTGTTCCGAACCTGAATGTCTTGAAGAGCCTTCTACCGTTTCACGTAGAGCTTGGGTGTGGTATTTCTCTGGCTGCCGGTATACCGCCGTTGCATTCTCTGCACCGGCTTTATGGGGTCACCGATAGAGCGAAAGACCGATTTATATTCGGCGCTCAAGACGGCGGGGCTCTCGCGGGCATACTATCCACGCCAGAAGAATACCTCACTGCGAGGGCGCAGATGTTCCTTAGTATATTTAGATCTCAACCAACTCCTGCCCATTCCGCTCTTCGTCAACTGCGAGCTGTCGGAGCCTTGGTTGAACCTATCTATACAAACAACTTTGATGGGTTAGCGGCGCGCGCCGGGGTGCGTGAGCATTATATTCGTAGATACGATCAGGCTGTTCCTTCTATACATCTGTCGCAGAGCGCGCGGGCGCTGCTCGTGGTCGGAAGTCATGCCGACAGGAGGAGGGTTCAGGCCAGAGCGCGCGAGGCGGGCCTACAAGTAGTATTCTGCGATCCAGAGGAATTCATTGAGAAAGATGGCACACCGGTTCCATATCCAATTGAGGGTGCACAAGATAACGATATAGTGTGTCCTGTGGATGCATCTGTAGCGCTGCCGGCTCTGGCGAGCAGTATTGTAGGCACCGTAGAATGACCGACGTGCGAATTGAGAGGACTGAACGGCTCGTGCTTAAAGTCGCGACGCTAGCCAAGCGGTCTATTGAAGACGAAGAGAACGTCTCCCGCGCCTGGCGAGAGTTGCGGGATAGTCAAGGATCTCTTTTCGATGGTCCCATAGCTTCTGTGGTCAATCTAGGTCGAACGTGTAATACAACTACTATTTACTGGGCATCGACTACTTATCGATATTACGCCGTCCGCGCCAGTCAGAGCTATCACGGGACGTCGGCAAAATCCCTGTATGCAAGCGTGATAGTCAGAACGACTGAAGGCGCAATTTTGTTCGGCAAGATGGCTGAACATACGGCATCACCTAATCGTTGGCAGCTACCGGGAGGGACTATTGCTCCTCCTGAACAGGTGGCCACAATGAAAGAATCATATGCACGACAGACTGCACTCAGAGAGCTACATGAGGAGGTTGGACTTCAATTGGAGCCTACCGATCTTCGACTTTGGGGCATTAAGTCTGGAGGAGAATTCGGAGACGTCGGGGTCTTCTATATTACCGTGATGCCGTTTGATGTAGCGCATGTGCGTGAGGTATTTGAGCGACATCTCTTCACCGAGAGTAGTGCCGGACGAAGATCAGAACTCGTGCGCCTCGAAGCTGTAACAGCCCCAGAAGAGTTGCTGATAGGCGCCGCCGATTCGGTTGTCGACTATGCAGGAGCTGTCTGCAGAGCCTTTTGCAATAGTATTCCGCAAGGGTGCTAGCTATGAAGAAGCCGACTAATTCCCAATGGTGCCCGTTAATCTGGTGGAACGGTTCTGTTGTTCCTTTAGAGGCTGCGACTATTAGCGTGACGTCGGAGACGGCACTTCGAGGAGTAAATGTTTTCGAAGGCCTGCGCGTGTATTGTTGCCCGTCGACGGGACGTCGGAGAATTCCGGGCTTGGATGCTCACCTAGCTAGACTCTCCGCTTCCTCCGAGGTTCTACAGCTAGTAGTACCTGGTTTGGTTGGTCTTATCCGCGATGGCATCTTCGATCTCATAGGGATGCTTGCCGACATGGGTGATCTGTACCTTCGCCCTACAATTTATTTGAATGAGGGGCCATATACTTCCGATCCATCTCTCCGTGATGTCGGAGCTTTCGTCGCGGCAAGGCCCGTGGATACTGGCGGGGTTCCCGCCGCTATTACATGCGCAGTGAGTACGTGGAGGCGGATGGATGACCTCACGCTTCCGCCAACAACAAAAGTTGGCGCCGCCTACGCCGCATTCCGGCTGGCGCGCTTGGAAGCGGTCACGCGAGGAGCCGAAGAAGCAATTCTTCTCAATGGTCGAGGCACAGTAGCTGAGACTGGCGGGGCTTGCATTTTTGTCGTGAAGAATGGTCACGTAGCCACGCCACCGTTGGAAGACGGTGTGCTTGACGGGGTGACTCGTCGAATCTCGATCGAAATACTGGAGGAACACCTGGGGGTCGAGGTTCAGGAACGCTCTGTACTACGCAGCGAGTTGTATGTCGCAGATGAAGTATTCGTATGCGGCACGTTAGACGAGATCCGGCCGGTTCGCGATATTGACAGTCACGCCATGCGCGAGGCGCCGGGTCCCATAACATCCGAGCTGAGTCGTCTGTACATCGCGGCCTGTCGCGGGGAAACGCATGCGGTGGCACACTGGTTCTGGGAAGGTTGATAGACCTGGTCTCGCAAAGACTCATCAACTGCGGTGCGTGAACCGCCCCGGCATGTCCGGAGACTTGATCTCGTGAGGAGATGGAGTCATGGGACGCCAGTCGGAGTACCCGTCGGAGTTGCGTGAGCGGGCCGTGCGGATGGTCTTCGAGGTCACGCCGAACTACCCGTCGGAGTGCGCGGCTATCAACGCTGTCGCCTCTAAGCTCGGGGTTGGGACCGCGGAGACACTGCGCAATTCGGTGCGTCAGGCCCAGATCGACGGCAGGCAGCGATACTGTAAACTTTCACTGTGTAAGCCGCTTACCCAAAGCTCCGGCGCGAGCCGGAGCAACTAAAGAAAACCATAAGCGGGTAGGTACAATATGTATTTGAAAGGATACAAACAATGTACACTACCCAATCTAAGCATACCAAAATTAGCAATAAGGCAGGTAAACCAGCTAAGCTACCGGTGTTTCAGGATGACACTGATCTGCAGGCCTTCCTGCAGCGCAACCTGGAAGACAGCCTCAAGCAGCTCATCCGGGTGTCCGTCACCACCATGGTGCGCCACGAGATGGAAAGCCTGCGGGCGGAGCTGCCAGCACCGCCCGCCTTCAACGGTTACTACCAGCGGCACTTAACCTCGCCCTATGGCCGGATCGAGGCTGTGCCCGTCCCTCGCTTCCGTGAAGGATTCGGGCCGGACACCACGCCGCAAACATTGCAGGTATTTGAAACTGAGCAGCAGCGGTTCCTGAAGATCGTGCAGCAAATGCACCTGATGGGCATTTCCCAGCGTAACGTCAAACGCTTGGCCAAGCTCTGCTTTGGCACTGACATTGCCACCGCCACCGTTGGCACCGTCCACAAGGAGCTGGCGGCCAAAGAGGAGGCGCGGCTCAACTCCCGCAGCCTGGCCGGCATCCCGTACCACTACCTCATTGTTGACGGCATCTGGGCGAAAGCTAAGGGTTATGGCTGGGACAACGACGATGCTGTGCTGCTGTGTGCGGTTGGTATCCAGGGTAACGGTGCCCGGGACATCGTAGGCTTTGCCGTAGCCCGGGCTGAAGACGCGGATAGCTGGCAAACCTTTCTAGTCTCCCTGTTTGAACGAGGGCTTGACCGGCAGCAGCTGAAACTGGTCATCGCTGACGACGGGGCTGGGTTCCGGGCAGCCAAAGACCAGCTGCTGCCAGGCGTGCCGCTGCAGGTGTGCATCGTGCACAAGATGCGTAACGTCATGGCCAAAACCAGCAAAAAACACCGCAGTGCCCTCATCCAAGGCGTCAAGGATATCTATGCGGCCCACACCAAACAGGAAGCCATAGACAAAGCCAAGGCGCTCATAAAACAATGGTACGCCACTGAGCCCAAGGCCATGGAGTCCTTACGCTACCATTTTGAGGATACGGTTACCTACATGGATTTTCCAAAAGGCGAATGGACAAAGCTCCGCACCAGCAATACCGTGGAGCGGCTATTCCGTGAGGTACGGCGCAGGATGAAGGTGATGGATAGTAGCTTCAATTCGACTGAATCCATGGAGCGCTATGGCGCAAGTATACTCGGGCATTTACAGGAGGGATATATGCGGTAGACAATAAACAGAAGACAAGACGGTAGGGGCGCGGCGCGGCTGGCCGCGCCAGAAGAATAACTACTTTAACAACTTATTTGTACCTGCCTGGGGTTACACAGTGGGGGTTGACAGTATCCAGGCAGCGGGCGGGGACGACGAGCGAGGAGTCGGAGGAGCTCAGGCGGCTGCGGCGGGAGAACGCGGAGTTGCGGCGGCCGAACGAGATCCTCAAGGCGGCGTCGGCTTTCTTCGGGTCATTGGCAGCATCGGTGGCGCCCGGCGGGGGTTCGCTCGTCTCTTCGCTGTCCTGGCTTCGGCTGGTGGCTTGTCCGGCGATGTGGGGCCTCGCCGGGCAGCGGCCTAACGGTCGGTGTGGCCTGATAGGAGCGTGCCTGGTGCCCGATTGAGGCGTGCCCGTCGCCCGCCACGGCTGTCGATCAGTTGACGGCTGAGAAGGGGACGGTGTGATCACGGTCGGCGTGGACTCGCATAAGCGGACCCACACGGTGGTCGCGGTTGACGAGGTGGGCCGCCGCCGTGAGGACAAGACGGTGCCGGCGACCAGCGACGGGCACTAGGAACTCGTGCGCTGGGCGGGCCGCTGGCCGGAAGTCGTCTTCGCGTTGGAAGGCTGTCGGCATTTGACCCGTCTGCTCGAGCGGGATCTGCTCACGGCTGGCCTTCGGGTAGTGCGTGTACCGACCCGTCTTATGGCCAGTGCTCGCCGCGGTGCGCGGCAGCCGGGCAAGTCCGACCCGATCGACGCTGAGGCAGTCGCGATCGCGGCCCTCGGTCACGACGACCTGCCGGTGGCGCAGTTGGACGGGCGACCCGTCAGGTCAAGCTGCTGGTCGACTACCGCCGCGACCTGGTCCGCCAGCTTGCCCCGTCGCCGCTTGCCATACCCGGCTGTGGGGTCCTCGTCGCGGCGATGATCCTCGGGGAGACCGCCGGCGCGCGCCGCTTCCGATCCATGGACGCCTACGCCCGCTTCACCAGCACCGCACCGATCCCCGTCTGGTCAGGCAGCAGCTCCGGAAGGGTCCGCCTCAACCGCGGCGGTAACCGGACCGTCAACACCGCCCTCCACATGATCGCGGTCACCCAGGCCCGTGGCGTCGGCCCCGGCAAGGACTACATCGACAAGCTTCTCGCCCGTGGCAAGACCAGAACCGAAGCCATCCGCCTGGTCCGCCGACGGCTGTCCGATGTCGTGTTCACCGCGCTGTGCGCCGACGACCACGCCCATGCCGAACGGCCCTCTCAGGCCCCAGCCAGCGGCTGCCAGCTCGCGGCTTGACATAGGAGCATCGCCGAGCTCGACTGGCCCTCGAGGTTCTCGTGAGGTTCGTCCGTGAGCACGCCGACCGCACGGATGGCGGGCTGCGCTGGGGCGACGGGGCCGATCTGCAGGGTGCTCCCGGAGCATGGCATGCAGCTCGCCCCGTCCACCTGCTACGACGCGCTGAGCCGGCTTGCCCAGCGTCCGTGAGCGCCGGGATGCCGAGCTGAAACCGCTGATCCGCCGGGTGCACGAGGACAACTACGGCGTCTATGGAGCGCGCAAGGTGTGGCTGGCACTGAACCGCCAGGGCGTACCGGTCGCCCGCTGCACCGTCGAGCGCCTCATGCGTGAGCTTGGCCTGGAAGGCGCCCGCCGCGGCCGCCGGCGACGGACCACGATCCCGGACTCGGCCGCCGCCCGCCCGGCCGACCTGGTCCGCCGACACTTCGATCCGCCAGCTCCCGACCGGACCTGGGTCGCGGACTTCATCTACGTGCCGACCTGGTCCGGCACTGTCTACGTCGCCTTTGTCCTCGACGCCTACGCCCGGCGGATCCTCGGCTGGCGCGCAGCGACCAGCATGCGCACCAAGCTCGTCCTCGACGCCCTCGAACAGGCTCTCTGGACACGGCGGAAACAAGGCACCGGCCCGCTGGCCGGGCTGATCCACCACAGTGACGCCCGCAGCCAGACCGGATTCAACCGGTTGTCGCAACACCGGTTTATTGGGATTGTTTCAAGATCGGTATTTTCGGCCCGACGCGCCGGACCCACGCCCGGCGTGTCGGGCCGGAACCACCGTTCGCGCAACAGTCCGTGCCGGCCCGGAACGGGAATTTGGCTGCCAGTAACCGTCGGGTTGTGCGTGACGAGGTGCTTGTTGAGAATCTGTGGAATCGGCTGGAGCCGCTGATCCCGGTGGGGGCGCGTAGGTTGTGCTATCCCCCGGGTTCCGTAGTTTCGTGGCCACACGGTAGAGATCGCCGACGGGAAACCGCAGGTTGCGGGCTTGCCGGCCAGGAAATCGGGCTTGTTGGGGTGTGAAGTGTGGTAACGCGGCTGGGCCGGTCGGTGGTTGCGTTACCTCATTCTGAGTGATTTGGCGTGGATATGGCCCTGAGGTTCACACAGCGGGGGAACGCCGACGGCTCGGCGGTCCGCTAGGCCGCGCTCGGGCACAACCACCGCGTCGACGGGGTGGTGAAGCCGCAGGTGCTGATGAACTTGGGCCGGGTCGAGTCGATCGACGTCGACGGTCTGCTGCGGCTGGCCGCCTCGGTCCGGTCGCACTTCGGCAACGTCGAGCCCGCCCGTCTTCCGCACATGGGGATTCGATGCCTCGACCGATGCCATTTTCGATCATGAAAACGGGCTCGCATCGACAGTCTGCACCTACCGTGATCGGATCAGTCTGATCCTGTCAGATTTCACCCTCCGGACACCGACCATGCGGGCCACGGATCAGCAAAAGATCACAAGGTTGGCCCATAGGGTGCACGTGCGGAGAACGGGAGCCCGCGGGCGCCGGCCGCTGGAAGTCACCGACGCCCGCCCGATCGGAGCTCGACGGGCTGTGGCGCGAGCTTGGCATCGCGACCGCGTTGGAGAAGGTGGTCGCCGACCGGCGGTTCACGACCGCGGTGGAGCGGTTCTGTTCGCGCTGGTCGGAAACCGGGCGATCGCGCCGATGTCGAAGCTGTCCGCGGCCGGATGGGCATTCGAGGATGTCGTGATCCCCAGGTTGGCCGGGATGGACACCGACCGGGCTCTACCGGGGTGATGAAGCTGCTTGTGGAGACCGACGTGGCGAGGTGTAGAAGGCGCGGTTCTTCTCGGCCGCCCACCTGCTCAATCTTAAGGTGGATCTGCTATTCGCCGACACGACCTCGCCCTCCCGTTCTCCGCACGTGCATCCTGTGGCTTGACCATGTGATCTGTGAGTGTCGTGTCGGTGCTCCTGGGTGGAGGACCACCAGGCTTGGCGTTGGTGACTCGACGTGACTCTTTTGTGATCCGGCCGCTGTGGCGTGTCCTGCAACTGACCTGTCCGTCGGGGTCACCGGCGCCGAGCCTGGCGCACCGGTTGGCCTGATCAGAAGCCTGTCCGCCGCTGGCGTGACTCGTCACAGATGTGCCGCTCGGTGTCTTCGCCCAGCGTGGCGCCGTCCGTTGGCGTCATGGGGATGGGAGAGATGTCGGTGGTCGTGCTCGCGGAGGTCGTCGACGCGGTGGTCGGGGTCGACACGCACCGGGACACTCATCAGGTCGAGATCGCGTTGCCGACCGGCGCACCGATCGCGACGTGTTCGATCAGCAACGACAGCGCAGGTCACGCGGACCTGTTGTCGTGGATCTTCACGCATGCCCCGGGGCCGCGGCTGGCGGTGTCGATCGAGGGAACCCGTAGCTACGGAGTCGGGCTGGCCCGTGCGGTCGCCGCCGCCGGCCTGACCGTCGTCGAGTGCGAACAGCCGGCCCGCGCCGTGCGCCGGGGCGCGGGCAAGTCTGACCGTCTCGACGCGCACCTGGCAGTGCTGGCCGCGCTGCGCCTGGACGCCGACCGTCTGCCGGTCCCGCGCGCCGACGGCGACCGGGAGGCGCTGCGCATCCTGCGGCGCGCGCTAGGAGCTGACCTCGTCGGGCACCGCCCGGACGAACCGGCTACGCGCACTGCTGCTCGACGGCGACGACACTGACCGCGAGCTCGCCCGCAACCCACTGACCGAGACGGTGCTAGCCGCGCTCGTCCGCCGCCGCTGTCCCGCTGGCGCTGACCGGCACCGCGCGGTGCGTCACGCTGAGATTCGTCGCCTCGCCACGGCCCTGCGCGAGACGAATCGCGCGCTCAAGGACAACCGCGCCCAGCTCGTCGCGATCCTCACCGAGATCGCGCCCGGCCTCCTAGACCGGCCAGGCGTGGGGCCGGTCAGCGCCGCGCAGGTCGTCGTGAGCTTCTCTCACCCCGGACGCTGCCGGAACGAAGCGGCGTTCGCCGCGCTGGCCGGCACCAGCCCACTGGAGGCGAGCAGTGGACGGACCGTTCGGCACCGGCTCAACCGCGGCGGCGACCGAGCGCTCAACCGCGCGATCCACACGATCACGGTCACCCGCATGCGGACCTGCCCGAGGACCAAGGACTACGTCGCGCGGCGGACCAAAGAAGGCAAAAGCGCCAGGGAGATTCGCCGCTGCCTCAAGCGATATGTTACCCGTGAACTCTTTCGCGCACTCACCGTGACAATGACGGCTCCCGTGGTCTCCTGAAACGAACTTCCGTGCACGCTTTCAGGCCCACTGATATGCCACTTGACGACATATAGAAGCGTCAGTTGAGTTGTAGGGCTCTGGCCTGGTGGCGGTAGCGGCTGGCTTGGGCGCGTGCCTGGTGGCGGCGTCGCCACCAGGACCAGGCCAGGATCTGGCTGACCGATGGCGTTGGCCGGGGGAAGGCCAGGCGGGCGAGCAGGTGGCGGACCTCGTTGACGGTTAGGGCGATCAGCCCGTCTGCGGCGGGGGTGGTGTGGGCGGTCGTGGTCGTGACGGCGAGGTACGCGTGGGCGAGCATGCCGAGCAGGGTCCAGCGGGTGGCGGCGACGCGGACGAGCACGGCGATCGGTACTGGCCGGGGGCTGTGGGTCCGATAGAACGCGAGCTCGCCGGTGTGGATGTTGCGGCGGATCAGCAGGTGGTGGTGGCCGGGGAGGTCCTTGTCAACGGTGGCGACCAGGGCCCAGTCATAAAGCCGCTGGCCTTTGGCGCCGTCACCAGCGGAGATCCGGTTCCATGCCTGGTCGGGCAGGGTGACGGCGAGGTCGATGGCGCGCCGCGCCGGTCCTGGCCGTAGACCTCGTCGCCGGTCGCCCAGGCCGCGGGCACCGCGGCGTCCAACGCTGTGGTGAGCAGCTGACGGGCCAGCGCCGGCTTGGTCGCGAACCGGATGTTTTCCGGGACGCCGGCCGCTTGGCAGCGGTCCGGGTCCGACGTCCAGGACTTCGGCAGGTAGAGGGCGTTGTCGAGGAAGGTGTGCCCGCGGCGGGTGGCGTAGGTCAGGTAGACCGCGACCTGGGAGTTTTCGATCCGCCCGGCGGTGCCTGTGTACTGCCGCTGGACTGCGACCGTGGCGGTGCCCTTCTTCAGGTCGCCCGTCTCGTCGATGACCAGCACCCCGTCCGGATCGCCGAGGTGCTCGACGACGTAGGCACGCAGGTCGGCGCGCACTCCATCGTCGTCCCACACCGCGTCGGCCAGAAAGTGCTGCATCCCGCCCGGAGTGCGTTCCCCGGCGTGCTCGGCGAGCGTCCAGCAGTTCACCCGTGGCAGCCCCGCTATCAGGCCGAGCAGGAACGACCGGAACCTGCGACGGGACTCCACCCGGGAGAAGCGGCGATCGAGCCGAGCCGCGAGGGCCTCAAATCCGCAACGCCATTGGTCAGGGTCTACGCTGGCGCACACGGCCACCGGCTGATCTTCGAGAGTCGACACAACCCGCGACGATCACCGGTGGCCCCTTCACGTCCAGGCCCGCCACGCCGCATCATGCCGCACCGGCCACCCAACCCCAGCCCACCACATCCAGACGATCACAGAAGTCCGGCTGGAGTACTAACGATCGACCGGGCCAAGGCCGATGCCGAAGAACGCCTCGAAGGCAAGTACCTGCTCGCGACCTCCGATTCCGACATCAGCGCCGAGGGAGGTTGCAAGAACCTGCTGGAAGCCGAACGCGCCATTCGTGGCATGAGGTCCGAACTACTCTTGCGCCCGGTGGAAGTACGAGCATTTCTAACGGGGCCCACGCTGCCTACCGCGAGCGACCTATAACCGCCTGCAGGCGCTCGCCGTCTACGACTTCAACCGCGACCGCTTCTACGACCGCGTGAAGCCAGTCAAGGACTGCACCGCCGCTACCTGCGCAGTCTTTGCCCGGCTGAGCTCCGCGTCGACATCTAGCCTATCGGCGAGAGATCGAGCCTAGAGCCGTGCAACTATAACAGTACGGCGGTCGTCTCTCGGTGTTGTCCCGTCGAATCCACCATAAAGAGCTATATTTCCAAACCCGGCCTCTTGGAGCATTATTCTTAATTCCTCCCTGCTGTACATTCTTGTGTAGAACCTTCGACACCAGCCAGGGCGAGAGTATTCTACATCAGCGATGCCGCTTACCCAGTTGAAGGCGGCTCGCTCCCGAACGCCGTTACGCATAGATATCCTGTAGCTGATAGGCTCATCTCCGGCCGCTGCGTCCAGCCGGGCGTTCTCCAAGGTACTTAACTCCATTACTAGGTGGCCGTGAGGACGCAGGACTCTTCTCCATGCCTCCAGTGCCGAGAAATCGTCGGCTTCCGACTGTAGATAACCAAAGCTCGTCCACAGGTTAACGATCAAATCGAATGAGCCTGAAGAAGGAGGGCGAGTCATATCATCGAGTACGACCTCAATGCGGCCGTCGCGTTTCCGCGCATTCTCAAGCTGGAAACGCGACGAATCCAGTCCGGTCACCCGCATGCCGTATCGACATAACACTTCTGCGTGCCGACCAAAGCCACAAGGAATGTCGAGCACATGACTAGCCACGGGTAACTGCACAAGTTCCAACAGCTGGCTAATATCTCGCTCAGTCGTGTCGTACTTACCCAAAAGTCTAAATGTTTCCTCGTATCCATCATCGTAAACTGTATCGGACATGGGCGGTAGAGCCCCTTTACCAAACACCAGACATACCCAAATCAGCTAATGGAAGTTGTCTGGGTGTTCAAATACCTAGCCGCTGAGATACAGCCGGGCGGCGGATCAGGTCCACGCAAAAGGCATAGTGACCGTCCTCTCCATTGGCGTCATATGCATTGCTCGTAATAAGTCCATAGAGCGCCTTATACAAGTCGGCGCGCTGGTCGAACCCGGGCAGCAGCGGCCCGAGTGCTTTGGACATCTGATGCTCGTGTGCCAAAGCAAAAGGTCCGTACATCTCGGTTATACATGACGCTACCGCCGCATCGAAGACGGGATCTCCAGCGCTCGACAGGAATCCGAAGTCAATCACTGCGACTGGCTTTAGGTCGGAATCTACGAGAATGTTCTCAGGGCAAATGTCCCCGTGGATTAGGGCGTCATCGACTGAAGCAAATCCGAGAATCGCGTCTATCAACAACTTCCTCCTTATGTCGAAGTCGGGAATATCCCGTGCTAGTAGATGACGAAATCTCTCTGACCGGCGAAAGGCGACTCGGGTAATGGCTGAGCCCCATGGCTCCGATGATGGCTCATACAACGCGTGAGGCTCGCCTAGCACCTTCAGGTGCTTCATTTCCCTGGTTCCCGGGATCTTAGAAAGCTCCATAACAACGGATGCGATACAGTCCACGACGCGGTTGTCAAGCCTTTCTGCGTCAGTTTTTACATGCGGTTTCAGGGGTGAACCGGAGAGTCGCCGTTCCACCGAGACCGAGATGTCACCGCAGCGGGCAACATGGAGAATGCGAGGAAGTCGAATGGAGACCGTCTCGCTGTTGGCGCTATCGTAGAAGGACTTTAGAGCATCTAGATCCTCTAGGCTTTTCTCGAACCAGAGTTTTGCAATAGTAGATTCGCCGGCTTCGTAGACTACTCCCTCCATCCCTCGGCCAAGTGGATCACCTAGTGTTAGGTCGTGTTGACGCAGCATATTGGCGACGAGTTCAAGCTGAGAAAAGGAAATACTCATTCTTGCAGTATATCATCAACTCTTCAAATCGCGGATAGGGACTTTTGGTGTGTCCATTTACGGGTTTCGCTGCCTGGTCCGGCGAGCTGGGTTGATGCGCGTTGAGTGACACGCTGTGGCTGTTGGCTTGATCGGGACGGCTGTCCTGCTGTGATCACGGGCCTTGGCTGATCCGTCCGCGTCCGGGAGTCGCGGCTGGCGGCTGCCGGGCGGCATGCCGCCGAACTGGCCGCGGGGCGGGCGGCGCGAGAGCGTCTCGAGCTTCAGGTTCGCCGAGTTCGCGCGGCGGGTCCGGATGGGCAGCTCGAACTCTTCGGCCCCGCCATCGAAGGCCCCGCCCGCTGGCCGCGAGGGAGCGTCGGAAGACGGCCCGGCAGCCTCCCAACGGGTGCAGTCGAAGGAGAAGAGGGCGGGTGGCCATCCGGGTCACTAGACGAGTAAGTCCGAAGTCTGGGCGGCTGGTGGCCGGGCATAGGGAGAGGGTTTCCAAGATCGAGTTGTGACGCAAGACCTGGAAACCCTCCTGACCGCACTGTACGTGAAGATCGACGACCGGATCGCAGGGAGACGACGGACCGGACGGCCACCCACGCTGTCCGACTCCGAGCTCGTCTGCCTCGCGGTCGCCCAGGCGCTGCTCGGCCACCGTTCCGAGGCCCGCTGGCTGCGCTACGGCCGCAACCACCTGGCCGGGATGTTCCCGTTCCTGCCGGGCCAGTCCGGCTACAACCGGCGGCTGAAGACGGCGCTGCCGCTGGTCAAGGAGACGATCAGAGCGCTGGCGGTCGACAGCGACTTCTGGTTCGACAACCACTAGATCATCGACGCGACCGCTGTCCCGTGCGGAATGTCCCGGCCGACCGTGAAACGCTCCGAGGTGGCCGGCTGGGCCGGCTACGGCTACTGCGCGTCGCACTCCCGGTTCTACTGGGGACTCAAGCTCTACCTGGTCGCCACCCCGACCGGCATGCCCATCCTGTGGGCACTGGCCAACCCGAAGATCGGGGAACGGGAGGTGCTCGCCGCGATGCTCGAACACGCCGCCGCCCTGATCGCCGAGCGGGACCGGATCCTGCTGATCGCGGACAAGGGCCTGGCCTCCAAGGACCTCGAGGCGGCGCTCGCCGAGCAGCGCATCACCCTGCTCCGACCGCACCGTAAGGACGAGCAGGAGCGCCACGGCGAGCCGATGCTCAAGAAGGTCCGCCAGCTCATCGAGTCGGTCAACGACACCCTCAAAGGACAGCTCGACCTGGAACTACACGGCGGACGGACCTTCGCCGGCGTCGCGGTCCGCGTCGCCCGTCACCCGCTCCCTGATCGCCTACGACTCTCAATGAAGTTGTCAAGTCGATCCTCAAGCAACCGCGGCGTGAGGCGGCGCCAGCTCGTAGCAGCGCCCCTGTCGCAGCAACGTCCACAGGACGTTGACGCGCCTGCGCGCGAG
>Ga0068863_100003647_pt1 | contig 15201 bp, 18 predicted proteins | sample KBSSwiS62_FD_66596 | JGI IMG/M metagenome (GOLD analysis project Ga0068863, IMG submission 66596) | Switchgrass rhizosphere microbial communities from Kellogg Biological Station, Michigan, USA - KBS Switchgrass S6-2 | ecosystem: Host-associated > Plants > Roots > Rhizosphere > Soil ...
CGTGGCTGGAGCAGGGACAGCTTACCGGATACTGCCACCCCTCGTGGAATCAGGTGCGGGGTGACAAGTTCGGGGCGCGCACGGGGAGGCTGTCGTCCAACGGGCCGAACTTCCAGAACGTGCCCAACGAGTTCGAGGACCTCGTGGTGCCTGAGGGCTTCCCGCTTCCGCCCATCATGCGGAACTACCTCCTCCCACCCCTTCACTACACATGGCTCAAACGTGACTACAGTCAGCAAGAACTACGGGTACTGGCTCACTTTGAAGACGGGAGTCTCCTACAAGCATACAGCGAGAATCCTGGGCTGGATGTACATGAATACGCGTCCGACCTCATTCTGCGCTACACGGGACTCTCGTTCAACCGGAAGGCGACGAAGATCGTCTCGTTCACCCTCGTGTACGGTGGCGGCATCCCGGCTCTGTCTGCCAAGCTGAAGTCGGGGCCAGCCGAGGCGTCGCAGCTGAAGACTGCGTACCTGGACACGTTCCAGGACGTGAAGACCCTCATGGCCGACATCAAGGCGCGGGGCCGTGCGAAGAAGCCTGTCCGCACCACCGGGGGGCGTCTGCTGTACGCTGAGAAGCCGGACAAGACGGGGCGTGATCAGTCGTACAAGCTGCTCAACCACCTGATCCAAGGCAGCAGCGCCGACATCACCAAGCAGAGCATCATCAACTGGTGGGAGCACCCCGACCGGTCACCTGACGACCTGTTCCTCGCCACCGTCCACGACGAGAACGACTTCGCTGCCCCCGAGGGCGATGAGCGTCGGGCCATGCGGGCGATGAACGAGGGCATGATGGCGGTGCCCCTGGACGTGAAGCTGCTCAGCGAGGGCTTCGCGGGTAAGTCGTGGGGCACTGTTCAACCATTCAAGGACTGATATGTCATTCGTGAAACCGATGTTCTTCGCGTGGAGTTACTCCCGCATCTCCAACTGGGAGGGGTGTCACGCGAGGGCGAAGTACAAGTTCATCGACAAGCTACCCGAGCCCGACAGTCCCTACGCTGCGCGCGGAGGCGACATCCACAAGCTCGCGGAGCGCTACCTGAAGGGGGAATTGACGGAGCTGCCGGCTCAGCTGAATCAGGTGGACGAGTACATCGAAGACCTGAAGGTCCCCGGCGTGCAGACGGAACTCCAGCTGGCCTTCACCAAGGAGTGGAAGCCGACGGGGTGGTTCGCCCGTGATGTCTACTGCCGCGTGATCTACGACGCCGTAGTCCCGGCCGACAAGGAAGTAACCGTCACGGACCACAAGACCGGCAAGAAGCGGGAGGCCGAGCACATCGACCAGCTCCGTCTCTACGCGCTGACCGCGTTCATGCAGTGGCCTGAGGTCGACAAGGTCAATGCACAGGTCCTGTATGTGGACCACGGGGAGCGTCTGCGGATGGTCTTCCACCGTGACACGGTGCCGGAGCTGCTGAAGTACTGGGACGATCGTGCGGCCAAGATGCTGGCGGACGACATCTTCGCAGCCATCCCCAACCCGGGATGCAAGTGGTGTCACTACCGCAAGAGCAACGGAGGACCATGCCAGTTCAACTAGAAGCCCCCATCGAGAAGGGGGTGGTCAAGTGGGCGCGTGAGCACGACTGGCTAGTGGTCAAGCTCTGGGCGTTCAATCAGGTAGGCTTGCCTGACCGGTTGTTCATCTACTACTGGCCGACCATCGTCTTCATGGAGTTCAAGAAACCCGGCGGGAAGCTCCATCCGTTGCAGGACCGATGGAAGAAAATGCTTGCATTGAGGGGCTTCCTGTGGTACACTGTGGAACAGGTAGAAAATGGCATTCACATCCTTAAGGGAGCAATGGACTCCCAAAGAGTATCAAAAGACCGCGATTCAATTCCTGATTGAGCGCGGCGGGGCAGGCTTGTTCCTGGACCCCGGTCTTGGCAAGACGAGCATCGTGCTCGCAGCGTACAAGATTCTCAAGGCCAAGGGCATCAGCAAGGGCATGCTCGTAGTCGCCCCGCGCCGACCCATGTACGAGGTCTGGCCCAAGGAGGTTCAGAAGTGGGCCGACTTCAACGACATCACGTACGTCGTTCTGCACGGGGACGATAAGGACGACGCCATCGAGCTGGAAGCTGACGTGTACGTCATCAACCCCGAGGGTCTGCAATGGCTGCTCAGCCACCCCCGGTTCCAGAAGCTGCTCGCTCGGCTGGACATTCTGGTGATCGATGAGCTGTCAAAGTTCAAGCACACGAACACGCAGCGGTTCAAGCAGATCAAGCCTGTCCTCCCCAAGTTCCAGCGTCGCTGGGGGCTGACTGGCACTCCGGCCGCGAACGGGCTCATGGACCTGTTCGGCGAGTGCTTCATGCTGGATATGGGTCAGGCGCTGGGGCGATTCATCACCCACTATCGATCCACGTACTTCATGCAGATGGGCCTCGGGGGCTATGAGTATCGCCCCGCACCGGGCGCGTACGACAAGATCATGGAGCGGATCAAGCCGCTGGCGATCTACATGCAGGCGGAGGACTACCTTGACCTCCCCGAGCTTGTCCACCAGACCATCACGGTGAAGCTCCCCCCGGCGGCTCGCGCTGCGTACAAGACCATGGAGGACGTGTTCTTCGCCGAACTGGACAACGAGGCCGTCACCGCTGTGTCCGCCAGCGCGGTGGGGATCAAGTGCAGGCAGATGGCGAACGGGGCCGTCTACAACGACCTCCGGGAAGTGTCCGTCGTGCATGACGAGAAGCTTAACGCGCTCATGTCGCTACTGGAGGAACTCAATGGGGCTCCGGCGCTGGTTCTGTATGAGTTCAACCATGATCGCGATCGTATCCTGGAGAAACTACCAGGAACTCCGTTCATTGGTGGCGGACAATCTGATAAGAAGGTGTCTGCATACATCATGGAGTTCAACGCAGGCACGCTGCCCGTCCTGCTCGCGCACCCGGCGTCAGCTGGTCATGGACTTAACCTACAGAAGGTGGCGAATCACGTGGTCTGGTTCGGCCTACCGTGGGATCTGGAACTATACGATCAAGCGCTGAGGCGTGTGTATCGCCAAGGCAACCCGAACACTCACGTGTTCATTCACCATATCATCGCCGAGAAAACCCTCGACGAAAAGGTTCTGAAGGTGCTGAAACAGAAAGACCGCGTTCAGCGCGGACTCCTCACAGCCCTGAAGGAAGAGCGGGGGGCGGTCGCCCTCCGATAGCAACGGCATCATAAAAAGGAGTATGCCACCATGGAAACCAACGTTCAGACCGACAAGAAGAACAAGAAGAACAAGAAGCACGAGGCCGAAGCGGTCACCGGCGAAGTGCAAGCCAACGAGGCCGCCGCTGCCGGCGAGACCGACGAAGCCATCGAGAAGGCGAAGGGTGCCCCGCGCCCCCGTCGCTGGGACTACGGCATCGTCGACGACGCCAGCATCGTGCGCATCGCCGAGAACCCGCCCGTCCGCAAGGACATCGCCGAGGCGTGGGTGCTGACGGCCGACAAGCCGACGGTGGCCCAGTTCATGGAGGGCTTCGCCAGCAAGACGGACGCCCGCCACTGCCTCCGCGTGATGTCGCGCCGCAAGCTGGTCAACATCGTTCACACCGACGGCAGCGTCTTCCCGGTGGCCTACGAGCCGGCCGAGAAGGTGGCGGAAGCGGCTCCGGCGGAGGCGGGGGCGGCTGACACGGCCTCGGCGGAATAGTCGTACACGACTCCGTAGATTGCCGCGCCAGTGGGCACCCACCCACGGGCGCGGCAACTTTTCCTCTGTACGGAATCTTGTATGAGTGGAGGCTCACGTGCCAGTCTGTGCGTATAACCCGCGAGGAACGAGCGGGTCAGGTAAGACTACCATCGTCCGAGAAGTCATGCGATATGCGGGAGCCACCCCGCTGATGTTCAACGGCAAGAAGCCCAGCATCTACAGGGGCGAGCTACTCGGTTGCTCCCTGTACGTCCTCGGCAGTTACCAGACAACCTGCGGCGGCTGTGACACCATCAGCTCCGTTAGCGAGGTTGCAGACCTCCTCACCGGCCTCATGGAGCGCCCCGGACCGGGCATCGTACTCTATGAAGGGCTGATGATCAGCCACATGATTGGCACCGTCGGGGGCGCAGTGAAGAAGTACGGAGACCGTCACGTGATGGCCTTCCTGGACACGCCCCTTGACACATGCCTGAACAGGATTCGGGGCCGGCGCGCGGCGGCGGGCCAGACGAAGCCCCTGAACGTGGACAACACGACCAAGGATCACCGGGCCGTGCAGAACTGCATGAAGAATGCAATCGCCCAAGGGTTCCGCGTCGTGCAGCTGGACCACATGCGCGCCTCACAACAAACGATGGAGATCCTCAATGACCTTTCCAAAATTGCACTATCTGGTAAAGTGGATCCAGAAGCGGGAAGAGGCGCGGCGCGGCTACGAGACGAGGGCGAAGAAACCGTGGACTGACGACCCCGTCATCCAGAGCTATCGCTTCTGCAACGTCCAGCGCCAGCACGACAAGGTCACGAAGTGGCTCAACGAGAACTGGTATCCGAATTGGGGCAATGAGAACTTCCCTGCGGCCATCACGCTCGCCCGGCTGTTCAACCAGCCCCGGACGCTTGAGGCCATCGGTTATCCGGGGTGCTGGGACTTGGACCGTATGCACGACGTTGTGCAGAAACGGTTCGATAAGGGTGAGAAGGTGTTCAACGCGGCGTACATCGTCAGTGCGAACGGGAAGCCGGGGAGCAAGATCAAGTATGTCCTCCGTATGGCGGACGATGTACGGAGGCTGGGCCTCCTCCCCACCAACAGTCTTAAAGCTGTTTACGACAAGCTCAGGACAGTGGAAGGTCTTGGCAAGGGATTCCTCGCGGGGCAGGTGATCGCTGACTTGAAGTACACCCAGCCGTGGGTCAAGGCGATAGATTGGTGGACTTGGTGCTCGCCGGGGCCGGGCAGCTTGCGAGGACTGAATCGCATCTGTGACCAGGACCCAGACACCCGGTGGGCGGAGCGTACCTTCGTGCTGTACGTCGGTATGCTTAGGACGCTTATAGAGCAGGAAACGAAGCTGCAACTCCACGCTCAGGACGTACAGAATTGCCTGTGCGAAGTCGACAAATACATGAGGGCACTCGAAGGTGGACGACCAAAGCAGCTCTACCCCGGGAGGTAGTCTTCACATCTCCCGCGTGTATCCTAGCGGGGGTGCGAGCACCATCGTGACCTACCCCGACGGGGTGTGGACGATGATGTCCTTCTCCTCGGTGCGCTCCGCTCAGGAGTTCGCCTTCGTGAACAACATGGAAGTCACGTACAGCGAGGAAGTAGAACCATGAACGGCGAACGCTGGGGATGGATTGGCGTGGACCTTGATGGCACCCTCGCCAAGTACGACAAATGGGTCGCCGTCGACCACATCGGGGAGCCCGTTCCAGAGATGGTGCTCCGCGTCCTCCGCTGGCTGCGTCAGGGGTACAAGGTGAAGATCTTCACCGCACGAGTGTCGAACCTGGAGCGCGCCCCCAAGGCTCGTCTAGCCATCGCTGCGTGGTGCGATCGCCACATCGGTCAGCAGTTGGAGGTCACCTGCATGAAAGACTATGCCATGATCGAGCTGTGGGATGACCGCTGCGTCGGCGTGGAACACAACACGGGCCGGCCTCTCGGCCCTTCACCCGGAGGATATGAATGAGCCAAGCAAGGACCAATGCCCGCCGTCGTAAGCAGATGGCGAACAACTACACTCACCTCGCCCCCGGCAAGCGTCCCCGCTACAAGCGGAAGCTCCTCATGAACGTGGGGGAGGCCATCCAACAAGAGAAGCGTCGTGCGATGGCCGAGGCGCGTCGTGCTGGGGGCAAGAAGAAGTGAAGCGGTTCTTTGATACCATACTTGATGGTATCTTGCTTGCAGTGGTGATCATTCCCTGGATCATCCTCGTCGGCACAGTGGGGCCAGACAACCACAAGGAGGACGATCCCATGAAGGGCCTCAGGAAGTGAACGGCTGCCGCATCGGGAAGTGTACGAACCCCGGATGGTGCGCGAAGATCACCTCTTGCTGGAGGCCGTATCCAGTTGTAACAAACGGAGGGTTTAACGGGCCTGTGGCGCGTCAAACGCCGGCAAGCTACACCCCCACCACCGAGCACTCACGCGTGCCCCTGGAGCCCATTGGGGCCGCACCGTGCGCCTCTATGCCGGGCACCTGCCCGGCCCCACCCAAGGAGTAGCAGATGCATGTTATCGAAGCTCGCAACGTAGAGGAGGCGCTTCCTATAGGACTGCGCTACCTTCTGCAGTTCGGCGACAAGGAGAGTTCTCGCAACGGCATGGTCCTGGTCGCTCCGGGGCCTGTCGCTACCGTCTATCGCTACCCTGAGGAGCGCGTGCTGCTCTGGCCCGAGCGGGACTGCAACCCCTTCTTCCACCTGATGGAAGCTCTGTGGATGCTGGCCGGGCGCAGGGACGTTGAGTTCCCCGCTTACTTCGCCGGCCAGATCAAGGAGTACAGCGACGACGGCGCAGCGCTGAATGGCGCATACGGATTTAGGTGGCGATATCACTTCGGAATGGACCAGATCCGCGGGGTGGTGGAGCTTTTGAAGAAGGACATGGGCAGTCGCCGGGCCGTCATACAGATGTACGACCCCATACACGACTCAGACGGCGGCAAAGACGTCCCCTGCAACACGGTCATCTACTTCCGGGTGAACCGCTACCTCCTGGACATGACGGTGAGTTGCCGGAGCAATGACGTCGTCTGGGGCGCCTACGGAGCGAACGCAGTGCACTTCAGCATCCTGCAGGAGTTCATTGCAGATCAGCTGGGCATCCCCGTGGGGACGTACACCCAGATCAGCAACAACTTCCACATCTACGAGCGGCATTGGGACTTGATGGACGCCCGGCCGCCCCGTCCCGACAGCTACCCTCCGAGCTACCTACTCGGGTTCGGGGGCGATTACGACAGTGTGATCAAGGAAATCACCAGCTTTGTCGTAGAGCCTTCCAACTACGAATCCAAACTCCCATTCCTACACGACGTGGCCCGGCCCATGTTCAAGGCGTGGGAGGCGCGAAAGAACAAGGTCGGCGACGGCCTGAAAGAGCTGGCAACAGCACCGCTCTGCGATTGGACAATCGCAGCAACTCAGTGGATTGACAGGAGAAACAAAGCGTGAGCGACGCAGACAAAAGACAAGTCGGGGGCGACCATTACAAGAAGATGAAGGACCCCGCAACGGAGCACTGGAACATCGTCATTGCCCATGACCTGGACTACTTTCAGGCCCAGATGCTCAGGTACATCTTGAGATGGAAGCACAAGCATCCCACGTCGGCTGAACGGCGCAAGGACCTGGAAAAGGTCGGTCACTACTACGAGAAGTACCTCGAGAACTTCGAGTTATACGACCGTAAGGTCGCCGCGTGGCAGATCAGAGTCGCCCCCAACGGATGGAAGCTGGAGGGCTTCTATGACGACAGCATGATGCTCTACACCTGCCCGAAGTGCGAGGGCATGGTGAAGGCCACGTCGATGGGGCATGCGATGGAGCAGCACCAGGAGAGGTCGGGGTGTAACGGCGCTTGCTCCTAGCCGTCATGGATGGTACAATGGGGCACTGCCCACCAAGCAGTCACTGGTACCTAGTCGCAGCCTTGGACGTTTCGAAGATGGATGATAGCTAGGTATGACTTCGCAGACAGGGTTTCCCCGGTGGCCCTGACCAATCCATCGACACACCGGGGGCTTAGACCGTAGCTGTATGGGTCTTACGGGTCCATACAGCCACCGTCTTGGTGGAGCAAGGGGAATCATATGAAAAAGCTAGCTTTGATTGCGACGGCAATCGCAGCAGCGTCGGCAATGCTCGCGGCTCCCGCCGCGAACGCTGTCACGCTGGGGTTTCAGGACGAGTTCAGCGGGGGCACGAACTGCATCAACTTGGTGAGCGGTTGCTCGTTCCTGGAGGCCACGCAGACGGCCACGGGCGTTCACTTCGAGCTGCAAGGCACGATGGCGCCGGGGGAGTTCATCACGGGCCTGTACGGGAACTACACCGGCGCTCCGCTGGCGATCAGCAACGTCGGCGGCACGGGGGCTTCAGCCTATCAGGGCTTCAGCTTCTCCAACGACTCGTTCAAGGCGGACGGTGACGGCTTCTTCGACTGGAAGATCGATCTGTCGAGCAACTTCCCGCGGTTCGACGGCGTCGACGTTCTGTCGTGGGACTTCGTCGGCGCAACGCTGGCGTCGTTCAACAGCCGCAGCGTCAACGGCCCGGTCGACAAGAACGGCTTCCTCTTCGCCACCCACGCGCAGGGGCTCGTCCTCGGCGGGTCGGGCTGGTTCAAGGGTGAGCTCACGCCGACCAGCACCCCGTTCGACGTCACGCCGGTGCCGGAACCCGAGACCTACGCGCTCATGCTCGCGGGCCTCGGCATTGTCGGCTTCGTGGCACGCCGTCGCAAGAACGGGGCCGCAGCCTAATCAGGCCGCGCTCAGTTCAAGGAGCCCTTCGGGGCTCCTTTTTTCAACTCCAAGGAGATTTCATGATCACACGGCCCATGCTCGCCGCCAAGGTTGAAGACGTTAAGGACCTCCGCTATCCCCTACTGGCGTCCCCCAAGCTAGACGGCATACGAGCCGTAATCATCGAGGGCGTGCTGCTCAGCCGCTCCATGAAGCCCATCCCCAACCGATACCTACAGGGGATCCTCGGCCTGCACGCCCTGAACGGTCTGGACGGCGAGCTCATCATGGGGGCCGCAACTGGCGACTCCGTCTTCAGGGACACCACGTCGGCCGTCATGACGCAGACCGGCGAGCCGCAGGTGCAGTATCACGTATTCGACTTCTTCGGCTCAGCAGTGGGGGAGTTCCACGCGCGGCTGGAGATCGCTAAGGGCTTCGAAGGACAGCATCCGCTGATTAAGGCAGTCCCCCACACACGGGTCAGCAATTCCGCTGAACTCATTGGGCTTGAGCAGGACTACCTCGCACGGGGGTATGAGGGCATCATGCTCCGCTCTATGACTGGCCGGTACAAGCAGGGGCGAAGCACTCTCAGCGAAGGTTGGCTGATGAAGCTCAAACGATTTCTGGATAGCGAGGCCGTAGTCGTGAATGTCATCGAACTCATGCATAATCACAACGAGGCCAAGCCCGATGAACGCGGCTACTCTAAACGAAGTTCGCATCAGGAGAACAAGGTTGCTGGGGACAAGATGGGAGCCCTGAGCGTCAAGGACGCATACACCGGAGTGCAGTTCGAGATCGGCACCGGGTTCAGTGACGGCGAGCGTCACGCGTACTGGCAGGACCGCGACAAGCTCGTCGGGAAGACGGTGAAGTACCGCTACTTCCCGACGGGCAGCAAGGACAAGCCCCGGTTCCCCACGTTCCTGGGGTTCCGGGCCACCGACGACCTTTAACGTCGGTTACGCAGGAAGGCTGCATGAGCGGCGGCCTGCTTCGCTCGCTCGTCCGGTGACCACCCCTTCGTAAAGCCGATGCTCGACGCGGGGGCGCTCACTGGCGGGGCGGGAGGCATGGGTCGCCCGATGGGCAGGCCGGTCTTACGGCGCGCTTCATCGAGGCGCTTCTGCTCCTCCTCGGATTCGTCTGGTGCTCCCAGATATGGATCAGGCATGGGACTCTCCTATTGAGCGGGTGGGTCAGCGGGGGGCGGAGCTGTCGGGGCCTGCTGGTCCTTCAGCTGCTGAGCCATCTCCGCGAGCAGCTGATAGACCTCAGCGTAGGGTCTCTGCCCGAGGGCGTTCCCAATGATGTCCATCTTCGCCGGGGATAGTTTGAGAACGAGAAGGTCGGGCATGAAGTGCTCCGTGGTTGAGAAAGGGTTAGCCGACGCGCATCCAGAGGGCTGTGTCGACGTTGGTTGCGTTGGTCTCACGCCCCAGAAGTCGATAGGTGCCGACGTTGAAGACTGTGTTGGTTGAGACACCAAAGATCGTAATGGTAACACCAGCGCTCAGCGGAACATCGGCAAACGGATTCGTTGCCCCCATGCCGGCACCGCGACCGAGCAAGATGCCCCCAATGGGGAAGGTGATGCCGCCGCTTCCAAACGCTGCGGACTCCGTGCCGAGCGCCACGCGGAAGTCAGTGACCCCCTCGCGGACGTAGATGGTGTCGGCGTTGGTAGGGGCCGTGATCTTCGGTTGCCCGTTCACTATGATCAGCGTGTTGTGGTTGCTCAGTGAACCAACACGGACGTCAGTATTGGCATTCGCCTGTAGGAAGGCAGCCGCACCGCTCGTGTGACGAAGTCGAGCGACCGCCGCAGTCCCATCAGTGACGTCAATCGGGTAGGATGGCGATCCTGAGGTATTTATGCCGAGGTAGCCACCCACTGTTATCTGCACTCGCGCTATGGACGAGTCAATGAACTGCCAGCCTGAGTAGTCCCCGCCGCCTGCAATGTACGAGCGATCCCCGAGCCTGAGCATGCCCTGATTAGGGGCGCCTGCCACATCAAGGTGAAGCGCAGGTACCCCGCCCGTCGTGCTTTGTACGTCAAGCTTGAAGTTTGGTGATGAGTTACCGATGCCGACAAACAAGCCTGTGGTCACGGTAAGGACCGGAGCATTGAGACCGCTGCTAACGCTGATCCGGTATGACGAAGAAGCCGCGTGAATCCCGGTGCTCCAGTCCCAAGTACCCTGATTGACGTAGTGGGTGAGCGCATCACTACCAGTCTGCGTGCCCCCATTGCTGATCTCTAGCTTGGCGCGCGAGTTGACTGCGTTCGCGAAGTTGCTGATGAAGATGGCTACGTCACCACCTGGAGCCGAGTAGCCAGCGGACATGTTGCCGCCTGAGTTGATCGAACTAGCAGTGGTCAAGACGCCCGCATTGCTGAGGGACATCCGGTTCACGCCAGTGGTGTTCCACTGATAGTCGCTGGCCCCGAAGGTAAACTTGTCCCACGCAGGAGACTGACGGTCAAAGGAGCGAAGCTCACCCTCGGCAACTCCAAGGCGGGCCCATTCAAGGCCAACGTCATTGGCTGCTTGGGCCTGAACTCGGAACTGAACGCCAGCCGGCGGAATGCAGTTGATGCCGAGGTTTCCTGCCGACGTCAGCCGCATCTGCTCGGTGATGCCACCGGCCGCAAAGCGAAGACTGGCCCCCGCGAGGGACGCATTGAGGACAAGGCCGCCGCTACCATCCGCATAGAGCAAGCCAGCCCGAGCGCCTGCCAACGGATACGCCGTGTAGGCCGAATTAGTAATGATGAACTGGCCGACAGAACCGACGTCATTCTGCGCGACGAACCCAGCAGAGCAGGACGCGCCCACGCCCGAATTCACCACGTTGAGCCCGTTCGTGGTGGGGAACGTGCCATTGACGTTCACACGTCCGCCGGGCAGGAACCCTACGGTGGATAGGCCGCCGAGCGCGAAGCCCAGTGTGTCAGCCGCCGCCCGATACATCCCCGTATCTGGGTCGCTTGTAAACGAGTATGCCGGCAGAGCAGCAGTTCCATCATCAAGGCGCAGTGGTCCGGTGAGCGTACCGGGGAAGGTAAACGAGCCGGTAACGGTCAGGTTGCCGGCGATGCCCACATTCGCACCGAACGACGCGTCCCCACTGACCCCGAATAGGCCGGTGACGAACGTGCCGGTATCGTCCCACCCCTGAACGGTCGAGCCGCTGATGGATAGGCCGACGTTGTTCGGGGGCACCCGATAGAAGCCCGTGCTCGGGGACAGGCCGAATGCGATGCCCGGCAACGCCTCCGTACCGTTGGTGATGAGGAACGGCTGAGTGGGGCCGAGCAAGCCGTCCCGTGTCAGCACGTTGTTCATCTGAACGGCAATGTCCTCCATCGTGTCATTGGCCCAGACGGACTCAATGACCGTTCCGCTAACTACCGGATTGCCCGCCGGAAGAGTGTATGCACCACCTGAATCGCGCGGCATATCAGCCCCTTATTTAAGATTGTCGTCGCCAGCACTTCCGGCGGCAGCGGAACCGTACTTCAACGCCTTTTCGGACATCGTCTTAACGGCCTGCTCGGTGGGGGATAGAGTCTCCTTCGCCAGGATCTTCTTCTGCACGGAGTCCACCATGTTCATGAACTTGTCGGGGTCAAGAAGGGCGTCGTCGATCTCCTTCATCACCTTGCCTTGGTTGTTCAGGCGCAAGTCGTTGAGAGCGGACAGCTTGGCCCTATTCAGCATCGCGTTGCCGAGCCCGCCCGTCTTGGCGTGGAGCAAGAACCCGAGCACCAGAGGTATACGGTCGGACCAGAGCGCCACGTCCGGCGTCATGGCTCCTTCGCCGTACTTGGCGAGGTCGCGCTTGGATAGATCGCTCGCGATCTTGGTTGTAGTGTCCAGCTCATCCGGAGACAGGTGTTGACCCAGTCTTCCCAGAGCCTTACGAAGAGGCTGTGATTCCACATTGGGGATGGCTCCTGGAAGCTCACCGAACATGCGCTCGGTTTGTGGGACGCCGTTTCTCATGAACTGCGAGCGCAGGATTTCGCCCGCCTCTGAAGGGGCACCGGGCATCTGCAGCCCTTCCCACGCAGCACGAGCGGCGTCTTCGTCGTGCTGATTGAAGTTCGCGTTGCCACGGCTCCGGGCTCCGCGCTCCAGCGCACCCATAGACGGGTTGCCGGACATGGCTGCGGTGGTCTGCGGGAGCATTGAGGGCGTGCCGCCCTTGAGCTCCATGGCTTCGCGTGCCGCCTTGAGCTCCTTCTCGCCAATGGAGTCCTTCATCGCGTTGTAGGCGCGTTCTGTTATCCGCTCCGCGCTGGGGGAGAAGGTGTTTTTCACGGCACCTATCGCCTTGGGGAGGGCCGTTGCCGAGTGGTAGAGGGCCTTCCCACCAATGGGGATGGCTCCAGCAATCGCCCCCGCCTTGAGCGCCCCCATTCCGCGCTTGCCCAGATCACCCCCATCATCTGCATCGCCGACGAGCCCTTCCTCGACGGCCCCTTGAACCGCCGCCTTGGCGACAGTGCTGACGGGCGCGATCTTTCCACCCATCGAGCCGAGTTTCGCCACGGCGGGGAGCGCCTTTGTGAGGAGCTTCCCACCGCCTGCGATGACCCCTCCACCGGGGACGGCTGTAGCCGCCATCTCACCGGCGAGGGTTCCCGCTGTTCCCCATCCACCTAGCGGTTTGTTCCGCTCTTCTCTATCCTTGCGTTCTTGGACATCTTCATCGCTCGCCAACCCGACGAGGTCCATCATGCCCGTTCCGGCATTCCGAAGCCCCGACTGGAATCCTACACCCGCCTTCTCCAGCCAATTCATCCCCTTGGCCGGATCGTACTTCTCCTTGTCCGCCGCCAGCATCGCATCCTTCTCGGCCTGCGTGAACTTCTTGGGAGGAGGTGGAACGGGCGGGGCCGCAGGAGCAGGCTCTTCTTCCTTGTCGCTTGCCCGGCGCATCATGTCAGGCATGACGAAGCGTTGGAAGTTCGCCATCGCCTCTTCTTTGGTCGCACCCTCTACCCGGCCGGTGCGACCGTCTTCCAGCTTGAACTTGAAGGCGGGCATGACCTACTCCTGTTCGAAGGAGACCACCCCGCGAGGTAGGTCTGTGGACCTGCGGCGCTGCGTGGGGGCGACAACAGGCTGCCGAAGAGGTACGGGAGGGACGCCGGGGGAGGGTCCGCCAGCGCTCTCCTCGAACATCGTGCCGCGCTCTGGGAACGCGTCGCCGATTGACGTGTGACCGGTGGTGACGTACTGGTTGCGGAGCTTGTTGTAGAAGATGTTGGAGAGGCGAGTCTTCTCGCGAATCTTGTCTGCGATGAACTCCGGAGGGTCGCCCGGCTTGATGGTGGCCTTGTCCCACGCGGCCCGCTCTTGCTCCGTGAACGCCGAGCCGAACATGGCGTGCCGCTGGATCATCGCCACCTGACTCTCGTAGTTGCTCCACCACGAGGCGGCTTCCCGCATCTTCTGAGCCATTTCGGGGGCGATGGCTCCTGTGATCATGGTGGCGATGTCACTCCGCCCACCGGCGGCCATCGCCTGCCCCTTGAGGCCTCCGTACTCGGGCTTGTAGGTCGAATACGCTCCGTTGAAGCCGTCGGCGGCCTGCTCGGCTTCGGACATCTTGGTGGTGATGGTGTTCGGCACCGGCTTCACGTTCGCCCCAGAGGCCTTGGCCTTCGCTTCCGCCGCCTTCACGCGAGCTTCGGCCTCGGCGAAGCCCAAGTCGCGCTTCGTCTGGTCCTTCATCTTCTCGATGACCATGAGCTGCTCACGGGTCTTCGTCTTGTCGCCGTACAGCAGATCCAATTCGCCGAGCTTGTTCTTGTGACGCTGGATGTCCTGCTCCAGCTTGAAGTCACGTAGCTTCTCAGCCTCCTCGGCCTTGAACGTGCGTGCCGCTTCGCGTTCAGGCTGCTTGACGATGGCGTCTTCCATGTAGTGCGAAGCCAGCGCCTTGGACAACGGATTCCGCATTCCCTTGGAAGCCCAGTCAATCGTCTGGGCCTGCGTGGGCTCGACCTTCTCCATCGCCAGCCGGGTTTTCATCAGGGGCGTGCCCTCCATCCCCTCGGGCATCGGCCCCGGTGCGACGGTTCCGGGAATCTCCTCGGGAGTACCGACCATCTTCGACTGGGGGCGTTGAGCCATCCAGGAGCTGTACTCGTCCCCCATGCGCTGATCAAGGTTTTGCTGATCCTGATTGGCCCTGCGCTCCTGCATGCCAGCGAAGACTTGCTGCCCGAGGTTCGCAAGTCCGGTGAGCTTGGACGGCCTGACGAACCAGTTGCCGACCATCTTGCCCTCGGGCTGCTGGCTGTTCCTCCTCAGCTCGGAGGCCATCGCAAGCTGGCGCTTGATTCGGTCCCTCTCGGAACCGAACTCGTCATATGCCATAGGATCGGTGGCGGGCATGTCACGGCTCCCCGTAGTTGTAGCTCAGGCCACCGCTAGAGTTGGGGCTCCAGCTGTAGATCGGCTGAATGTTCGCCTTCGGGGCCACAGCTCTGCCAGCCGCCGCTCCGCCCGCCGCTCCCATCGGGCCGCCGAAGTACCCGCCGACCGCCGTGCCTGCGAGTTGCAGCAGCTGAGCGGTCTGCTCGGCCTTCTGCGCTTCCCTCGCGTTGTACTTCCCTGTCGCGTCGGCGTACTGAGCCTGATTGGCCCCGGCGATGTCCGCTGCCTTGGCTCCGGCCACGTTGGAGAAGTCCTCGAACTGAGGGTTGACTGCCTGCGTCATGCCGG
>Ga0068863_100003649_pt1 | contig 15199 bp, 13 predicted proteins | sample KBSSwiS62_FD_66596 | JGI IMG/M metagenome (GOLD analysis project Ga0068863, IMG submission 66596) | Switchgrass rhizosphere microbial communities from Kellogg Biological Station, Michigan, USA - KBS Switchgrass S6-2 | ecosystem: Host-associated > Plants > Roots > Rhizosphere > Soil ...
GAATGACTCAGCGACGTCCGCGCCGCCGACGTGGTACCGACGTTGAACCCGAAGCCGTAGAAGCCCGACCGCATCGCCGGCTCGCTTGCCTGACTCGAAACGATCTGTGCTGTCACCGCGGGCAACAACGCCTTCGGGTCGACGATCTGCTTGCCGTCGTGGCTGCCGTTGGCCAGCACCATCGTCAGCCACCGCGTCATGTCGTTGAGCGACGAACTAGCACCGCCCGCAGGCGATTCGGGGTCGGCGTTGCGAACGTAAAGCGGTTCATAGCGCCCGTCGACGTGAATATGGCCGACGGCGCGGTCGGCCCGGGCTTCGTAGTCGGCGAACCGGAAGCTCGTCGACGTCATCCCCAGCGGGCGCAACAGCGCCTCGTCGGCCAGATCCTCCCAGCTTTCACCGGCGCTCGCCGCGACGGCTTCGGCGCCAGCGGTCAGGCCAAAGTTGGTGTAGGCGTAGGAGATTCGGAAAGGATCCAGCGGAAGTTGCCGCAGCCGCTCGAGTACATACCGCCGGTCGTAGCCGAGGTCTTCGAGCATGTCGCCCGCATGGTCGGGCAGCCCCGACCGGTGCGAGAACATGTCTCCGACCGTGACCATCTGCGTGACGACGGGATTCGACAGCGCGAACCATGGCAGCTTGGACATGACCGGCGTGTCCCACCCGATCGCGTTGACCCCCACCTGGTGGGCGACCACGGTCGCGCTCAGCGGCTTGGACAGCGACGCCAACTGGAACACCGTGTCGGGGTCGATCTTGTCTCCGGTGCGCACATCCTTGACCCCGAAGCCCTTGGCGTAGACGGTCTTCCCGCCATGCACCACCGCGACCGCCATCCCTGGGATGCCGGATTTCTTCATCAGGTCGGTGACGATGCCGTCGAGCTTGGCCACCGCGTTGTCGACGGCGTTGTCCGGCAGCGGCATCGCGGGCACCAACGGCGGCGGCATGTCCGACAGTGTCTGCGCCGTCGGCGGTGGCGCCTGCTCAGCAGGTTTCGCGCAACCCGAGACCAGAGCCACCATCAGCACGGCAACCGTCGCCCCGGCCAGTGCCTTCATGAGGTGAACGGTAGCCGGTTACAGCTGCCACCACGGGTCGACGGACGTCTCGGGATCGATTCGCTGCCCGGGTTTCGGCACCACCACATGGACACCGGCGGAATCGGCGGCCCGCAGCAACCGCTCGACCGGCTCAGCCCACGGGTGCGGGGCCAGCCGGAAGGTGGCCCAGTGGATGGGCACCAACAGCCCCGAGCCGGCGTCGGCGACATCGAGATGCGCGCGGACCGCTTCTTCCGGGTTCATGTGGATGTCGGGCCACGCCGGGTGGTACGCCCCGATCGGCAGCAGGGTCAGGTCGAAAGGCCCGTGGTCCACTCCGATTTCGGAGAAGCTCTTCGTGTAGCCGGTGTCGCCGCCGAAAAATGCGCGGTGCTGGGGCCCGGCGATCACCCACGACGCCCACAGCGTGGTGTCGCGATTGAAGAGCCGGCCCGAGAAATGCCTGGCAGGCGTGCAGACCAGCGTCAGATCCCCGATCCTGTGGCTCTCGTTCCAGTCGAGTTCGACGATGCGACTCTCCGGAATTCCCCACTTGCGCAAGTGCGCGCCGACACCGAGCGGCACGACGAACGGCGACCGCTGAGTGCGGGCCAGGCCGAGAATCGTGTCCACGTCGAGGTGGTCGTAGTGGTCATGGCTGATCACCACCGCATCGACAGCGGAGAGCGACTCCAGCGGCGCGGGCACCTCGTGTAACCGTTCGGGGCCAACCGTCTGCGAGGGCGAGCAGCGGCGACTCCAGATCGGATCGGCGAGCACGCGGTAGCCGTCGACCTCGATCAGCGCCGAGGAGTGGCCGAACCAGCACACCGAAAGACCGGCGGCCGGGCCTGCCGGCAACGGCTGGACGATCGGTATCGGTCCTGCGGGCCGGGATTTACCCCGCGAGCCGATCAACTCCCAGATGATCCGCCGCTGCTCTTCGCGGTCGAGGCTGATACCCGAGGCCGGGTCGACGTTGACGAACGCGCCGTCACGGAAGTTCGGCGATCGACGGGCGACGGCTTCGATTTCGGCGGGCGAGGCCCCCAGCGCGGCGGGCGTGCCGTGCAACGCGCGTAACAGCCAGCTTCCGGCCAGCACGGACGCCGTGCCGAACCCAAACCGCAGGGCTGCCCGCACCACCATCAGGCTCCCTGGAACCTCGGCGACCGCTTCTCGATCCGGGCCACCTGGGCCTCGATGACGTCCTGAGAAGCCCATGCCCTGTCGAACAGGTCTTTGTGCTCCGGCCACGGCTCCTCGTAGGCGCCGTCGTCGTTGAGGACCCGCTTGGCGTGCTGCAGAGCAAGCGGCGCGTAGCCGGCGATTTCAGCGGCCCACGCTTGCGCGTCGGCCAGCGTGCCGATGCGGTTGGCCATGCCGGTCTGCAGCGCGACGTCGGCAGTGAGCCGTTCGGCTGCTAACAGCATGCCCCTGGCCCGGCCGGCCCCGACCAACGACGTCAGCCTCCGAATGCTCCAGTTATCCAGCGCCAGACCATATTTCGCGACCGGGAACTGGAAGTAAGCCTCGGGCGCGACGACGCGGAGGTCGCAGATCATGGAGAGGATGACGCCCGCCCCGATTGCGGGGCCGTTGATTGCGCCGATGACCGGGACCGGGGCCGCGTCGATGGCCAGGTTCAGCGCCTTGGCCTTCTCCGGCAGCTCCTCGGCCACACCCGACGGGTCCGACAAATCCGCCCCCGCGCTGAAGACGTGGCCTTGACCGGTGAGCACGATCGCTCGGATGTCCTCGGCGGCGGCCTTCTCGACAGCTTCGCGCAGACCGTCGACGAGTGCGCTGTTCAGCGCGTTACGCCGCTCGGCACGCTGCATTTCCAGGGTCATCACGTGGCCGTCGCGGGTCACACCAATCATGTGCTCAGCCTATATAGGGTCGTCCTGTGAGCCGGATCGGTGCCCTGCAGCTACGCGATGCCGTGCTGGACGAGGGTTCTTTCCGCAGCTGGGACAGTCCACCGCTGGCGGTCGACGCCAACGAGGCCTACCGGCGTGAGCTGGCCGAGGCGTCGGCGAGGACCGGTCTGGACGAATCCGTCGTGACCGGCGAGGGCACGGTGTTCGGGCGACGCGTCGCGCTGGTGGCGTGCGAGTTCGACTTCCTCGCCGGGTCGATCGGGGTGGCCGCCGCCGAGCGGATCACCGCCGCGGTGACGTGGGCGACGGCCGAGGGGCTGCCGCTGCTGGCGTCGCCGAGTTCGGGCGGGACGCGCATGCAGGAGGGCACCGTCGCGTTCCTGCAGATGGTGAAGATCGCCGCGGCTGTCGAGCTGCACAAGCGGCAGCACCTGCCCTACCTGGTGTACCTACGCCACCCGACGACCGGCGGAGTGTTCGCGTCGTGGGGTTCGCTGGGTCACGTCACGGCGGCCGAACCCGGCGCGCTCGTCGGGTTCCTCGGCCCACGGGTCTACGAGCATCTGTACGGCGAGGCCTTCCCCGCCGGCGTCCAGACCGCGGAGAACCTGCACCGGCATGGCGTCATCGACGGCGTCGTCCCACTGGAGGCCCTGCGCTCGACGCTGGATCGCACGCTCAAGGTGGTCGCCGATCCGCCGGAGGCGCCGCCGGCCAGGCCTGAAGCCGGGCCGCTTCCTGATGTGCCTGCGTGGACGTCGGTCGAGGCGTCGCGACGCCCGGATCGACCCGGCGTCGGATATCTGTTGCGGCACGGCACAACTGAACGGGTGCTGCTGTCCGGCACCGAACGCGGCGAAGCCGCCACAATGATGTTGGCGCTGGCGCGGTTCGGCGGCCAGCCCGCCGTGGTGCTCGGGCAACAGCGTGTCGTCGGAGGATTGGTCGGCCCTGCAGCGCTGCAGGAGGCCCGCCGTGGCATGGCGTTGGCCGCTGGCTTGCAACTGCCGCTGGTGCTCGTGATCGACACGGCAGGGCCCGCGCTGTCGACCGAGGCCGAGCAGGGTGGGCTGGCCGGTGAAATCGCCCGCTGCTTAGCCGAACTCGTCACGCTGGACACGCCGACGGTCTCGGTGTTGCTCGGCCAGGGCAGCGGCGGCCCCGCGCTGGCGATGGTGCCTGCCGATCGAGTGCTGGCCGCGCTGCACGGCTGGCTGGCGCCGCTGCCGCCGGAGGGGGCCAGCGCGATCGTGTTCCGGGACGTCGACCACGCCCCGGAACTGGCTGCCACACAAGGCATTCGGTCGGCCGACCTGCTGCGCCACGGCATCGTCGATGCGATCGTGCCCGAACGTCCCGACGCCGCCGACGAGCCGATGGAGTTCACGCGCCGGCTATCGGCGACCATCGCCAACGAACTCGCGGCGCTGCGTGCGGCACCTGAGGACGAACGGTTGGCGGCCAGGCTGGCGCGCTACCGCCGGATCGGGTTGTGACGACCCTGCTGTTCGTCCACAGCCCGGTGGTGGGACCGTCGACGTGGATCTACACCGCAGAAGCGCTGCAGCAGAACGGTTTTGAGTGTGTTGCGCCGGACCTGACGGGTATGGCGGCGGCAGGCCCGCCCTACTACCCGAAGTACGCGAGCGCGGCCGCGGCTGCCGTCGGCGGTGACACTGACCCGGTCGTGTTGGTCGGGCACAGCGCGGCGGGTGCGCTGCTGCCTGCGATCGCCGAGGCCGTCGGCGACTGCACGAAAGGAGCGCTGTTCGTCGACGCGATGCTGCCGCAACCGGGTCGCAGCTGGTTCGACACCGCGCCGCCGGGGCTGGAGGCGCAGTTGCGCGGCCTCGCCGGCGACGGCGTCCTTCCGCCCTACCACGAATGGTTCCCGCCCGGGGCGCTGGCGGACTCGGTGCCCGACCCGCAACGACGACGGCGTCTCATCGCGGAGACACCGCGAATGCGTTTGGCCTATTTCGACGAACCCGCGCCGCCTGCTCGGTTCGCGGACTCAGTGGCGTGTGCGTTCGTCCGGCTTGGCGCGCCGTTCGATGCCGCGGCAGACAAAGCCGAACGGCTCGGCTGGTGGGTGGCGCGTCGCGACTGGGATCACTTGCGGATGCTCAGCGACCCGCAAGCGGTCGCCGACGTCATTGGCCAGGCGATTTCCGCCACTCAACCGGGGTGATGGCATGCTGGCGTTGTGGCGCCTCTCTTTGAGTTCGCGGGCCACTTCTGGTGGCTGGTCTTCCCGTTCATGGGTGCGATCGGCGGGGCCGTGCGGGCGGTCGCGGTGGCCAATGAACGACGCGCGCAGCGTCGGCTCGAGCGGTACCGCATCAAACAGGAGACAAAGGTCGCGCTCGCGGAGGCGTCGGGCAGGGCGCAGAAGAATCAAGCCGGCTATCGGCGCGAGATGACCAAGGTTCTCGAGCGCCACAATCGCACCGACGCGCGCTGGCTGGAATACGAGATCGACATCGCCAAGCTGCTGGACTTCCCGCTGATGACCGACATGCGGGACCCATTGACCATGGCCTTCCACAAGGCCAAGAGCCGCGCGGACTGGCTGCGACCCGACTCGGTGGACGACATCCTCGGTGATCGCAACGCGCAGCTCGAATATCGCGACGCCGTCGGCGAATACGTTGCCGCCTTCGACGTCGCGGAGTCCGAGGCGATCAGGCGGCGGCGCAGTGATTTCTCGGCCGAAGCGCAGGAGCGGCTGGAGCGTGCGCAACATCTGTTGCGGCTCGCGTCGGACGACGGGGCCACCCCGCAGGAGCGGCAGAGCGCGTACGCGAGGGCGCAAAGGGAACTCGACGGGCTCCTCGTGCTGCCGGCGGCCACCCGCGCCAGCATCGAACGCCGGATCGCGGGCGAGATCGAGGCTTAGTTCGAGACGATGAGCGCTGCTGTCGATTCCGCTGCCTTTCGCTCGTCATAGGCATATGAACACACCACGCGTACTGCTGGACGGACTTGCCTACGTGGAATCACCGCGGTGGCACGACGATCGACTCTGGTTCGCGCACTGGGGAACCGGTGAGGTCGTCGCGGTCGATATGGACGGGCGCAGCGAGGTCGTCGGGCACGGCCCGGACGGATTGGGCTGGTCGATCGATTGGCTGCCCGACGGCCGGCTCCTCGTCACCGGCCCCGAGCTGATGCGGCAGGAACCCGACGGGTCGATGGTGGTGCACGCCGACCTGCGCGCCGTCGCTGATCAGAACTGGAACGAGATCGTTGTCGATGGCCGCGGCAACATCTACCTCAACGGCTTCGCGTTCGATTTCCTGGGTGGCGCGCCGCCCGAACCCGGGATCATCGCGCTGGTGACTCCCGACGGCACCGCGCGTTGCGTCGCCACCGACATCGACTTTCCCAACGGGATGGTGATCACGCCCGACAACTCAACGCTCATCATTTCCGAGTCGTTCGCCGGCCGGCTGACTGCGTTCGACATCGAAGCCGATGGCAGCCTGTCGAACCGCCGGGTGTGGGCGAACGACGTGGGCCCCGACGGGATCTGTCTCGACGCCGACGGCGCGATCTGGGCTCAAGCCGCGGACACGCGCACGCACACCGGCCGCGCCGATGCTGCCGAGGGCGCCTGCATCCGCGTCGAGCAGGGCGGCAAGGTGCTGCAACGGATCGAACACGACCGCGCGATCTTCGCGGCGATGCTCGGCGGACCCGCTCGCAGAACGCTTTTCATGTGCGCAGCCGACTGGCGGGGCGTCGAGGGCGTGGAGCGCGCGCTTGCCGCGCGAACCGGGCAGGTGCTCGTCGTCGACGCACCGGCGCCGGGAGTGGGCTGGCCCTAGGGGGCGGCCGAAACCGCCAACGCGACGAGCATCGCACCACACGTGATCACATCGAGCGGCAGTCGCAACAGGCTGCGGCGGGTCCACCGGACGGCGGCCGCCTCGTCGACCGTGGCAGGGTCGGCTTTCTCGAAAGCGACTGCCTTCGGCACGAAGTCGGCCAGCGACCACACGCGCATCGCGGCGTGGCTCACCAGTGCCACCAACAAAGCGGTCCGGACGTCGGCGTGACCCCACGCCACAACCAGCGTGACGATCAGCAGCACCTCGAACAGCGTGTGCACCGGCACCCAGAAGCGTGCCCGCGAGACGCCGCCATTGCGCGGCTGGATGATGCCTGGCCGCTTGGGCCACGCGGGGTCGAGGACGAGAGATTCGTACCAGCCTCCGCCGAGCGCCGCGCAGGCGACGAGTGTGGTGATGGCGATCAGGACGAGAGTCGGAGTCCACATCGCCATCAATTATCGCGGCCCCTCGAGATAGCGCTGAACTGTCGGCCCCAGCCACGCGACCACTTCGTCGCGTGACATCTCCACCACAGGGGGCAGCTTCAGAACGTAGCGACACGTCGCCAGCCCGATCATCTGCGTCGCCACCAACCCCGCTCGACGCTCCGGTGCATCCGGTTTCACCTTCGCGATCACCGGCATCAGCTGGCCCGCGAAGATCTCCCGCATTCGTTGTGCCGCTTCGGGATTGGTGGTCGCCGACCTCAGCAACACCACGAGGGCTTCGTCACGCTCCCAGCGATCCATGAAATACGCCACCAACCGGGCGCCCAACTGATGCTGATCCACCTCGGAAAAGTCGGGCAACTCGAGGTCGAAGTCGGCCGCCGCCGCGAATAGCTGGTCCTTGTTGCCGAAGTAGCGCATCACCATCGACGGATCGATGTTCGCGTCGGCCGCGATGGCGCGGATCGTGGCTCGTTCGTACCCCGACTCGGCAAACCTCTGCTTGGCCGCGGCCAGGATCACGGCCTTCGTTTCCGTGGACGATCTGCGCATGTCAACAAGTGTAGGCCAACACGTGTTGACATGGGGCCCTCAGGCGGCGCATAGTTATGCCAACAAGCGTTGGCATTGAGCTAAGGAGACGACATGTACGACACGGATGTCCTGGTTATCGGGGCAGGCCCGAGTGGGCTGACACTGGCGACGTCGCTGGTCAACAAGGGTGTGGCGACCACTGTGGTCGACGCGCAGCCCGCCGGCGCCAACACGTCGCGCGCCGCCGTGGTCAATTCGCGCACGCTCGAGGTCCTCGAGGGTCTCGACGTGTCGCGCCGGCTGGTCAAGGAGGGTGTACAGGCGCCGCGCTTCACGATCCGCGACGGCAGCCGCACCCTGATTCCTGTCGACTTCTCGGCGTTGCCGACCGATTATGCGTACTCGCTGATGGTCCCGCAGGCGACCACCGAGCGGTTACTGGTCGATCGATTGACCGAACTCGGCGGCACGGTCATCCGGCCAAAAACGCTGACCTCCGTCGTACAAGACGCCGACGGCGTGACGGCCACCTTCAGTGACGGCGACGTGATTAGAGCGCGCTACGTCGTCGGCGCCGACGGAATCCACAGCACCGTGCGCGAGCAGGCAGGCATCGGCTTCGAGGGCGACGTCTATCAGGAGTCGTTCACGCTGGCCGACGTCCGACTGCGGGGCGACGTACCGGCGGATGAGGTCATCCTGTTCTGGGCGAAGGCGGGCTTGACCGTGGTGGCGCCGCTACCTGGCGACATCTTCCGAATCGTGGCGCCGGTTCCCGATGCGCCGGAGGAGCCGTCGGCGGAGTTCATCCAGCGGCTCCTCGACGAGCGTGGGCTGGGTGTCGGACGGATGGTCGTCACCGAGGTCATCTGGGGCTCGCGTTTTCGGATTCATCACCGCGTCGCCGACACGTACCGCGCAGGGCGGCTACTGCTCGCCGGTGATGCGGCCCATGTGCACAGCCCCGCCGGAGGCCAGGGCATGAACCTCGGGATCCAGGACGGTGTCGCGCTGGCCGACGCCCTGGCAGCAATACTCGGCGGTGCTCCCGATAGCGTGCTCGACGAGTACAGCCTGGCGCGTCGCCCAATTGCGCAGCAGATCGTCGAAATGACCGACAGGCTAACGCGTTTGGCGACACTGCCGCGGGCACTGCGCCCTGTTCGCAACGTAGCGATCAGTGCTGTGGGCCGAATCCCTGCCGTTCAACGTGCGCTGGCGATGCGGCTCAGCGGGCTGGTGTACCGATGACCAGTTGCGCGCGGCGGCGGGTTCGGTAGTACAGCACGGCCATCGCGACCGCCACCTCCACCGCGGCGATCCCGGTGGCGAGACCCATCAGCGTCGACTGCTGGCCCATCGACCCCGTCTGCATGTGGTGATGGTGGGCCGGCATCGGCAGATGCACCGCGATCATCGCGATGTTCATCAACCCGACCACACACCACGCGCGCAGCGACCCCTGCGTCCACAGATCGCGCGCGCAGTACACGCAGGCCACGATCATCGCGGCCAGCAGACCGCCTACCAGGGCGTTCGAGGCGTGCCCCAGCATGGCGGCATGCAAGCCCGCTGAACTCAGTGCGAGCACCGCGCACGCCCGCCGCCCCAGGGTGGCGGACGTGGCGGTGAACATCTCACTCCTCATACAGGTGTAGACACATCGTTCGCGCGAAACTCATCCCTGCCGCGCGAGGTTTCTCAATCGTCGCAGCAGTGGGCCCGCGGCGCAGCGGGAACGTTCAGCGCCGGGTTGCGGTCGAAGAACCCCTGCGGCTTGAGCTTGAACCCCGCGTAGTCCACAGGCATCACCGGCCAGTCCTCCGGACGCGGGAAATGGGTCAGCCCAAAGGTGTGCCACACGACAATGTCCTCGCCGTCGATGTTGCGGTCCCCAGCAGTGAATGCGGGCAGGCCCGCACCACCGGGATGCTGGTTGACGAACTGTCCGGCCGAATACCGTTCCGCCGGATCATATTTCGTGACCCAGAGGTGCTTGGTGGCAAAAGCAGCCCGCTGCGCGATCGAACTGGACGGGTCGGCGAGCAGCACAGGTTGCCCCTCGGGGTACAACGCGTAGCCGACGTCCTGGCCCAGCCGGTTCTGTTTGGTCGGATTGGTGACGTGCCAAACCCGCGCCTTGAGGTTGTCGGCTACCCGCTGCGCCTCCGACTCGCGGGTGAGTTTCGTCTTCTGTGCACGGAACGCATTGCCCCACGGGTTGTCCGGACCCATCGGCACCGGGATCGCGTCGACCTCCTCGACGACGTTGACGTTCCCATCGACCGCCATATCGAGTCGCGCCGAAAACAGATGCTGATGGAACGGTGCGCCGAGCCCGGGCGCCATCTCGGTGGCAAAGCCGTCGGGTCCCCGGTACGCCGACGTGAACACGATGCCGGTCGCTTTGGCCTCGAGTTGAATCGTGCCGTCGAGGTACAGGTACCAGTAGAACCCGTAGTCGTAGTTGCCGATGGTCAAGAAGAACGAGATGACCAGGCGCCTGGAGCGACGGGTCTCGGCCATGTCGTTGAACATGTCTGTGTGCTTCCACAGCACGCCGAAGTCCTCCTCGTGCAGACAGATCGCATTCTTCAGCACCTTCGGCTCGCCATGCTCGTCGGCGATCGTCACGTCGAAATACTTGATCTCCCCGAGGCAGTCGCAGCCCAACTCGAGTGAGTTCGTGTAGCGGCCGAACAGGTACTCGCCCTGGTCGAAGTAGTTCTGCCAGTAGCGCACCGGCGACGGATCGGCGTAGGGCACCACCATCTCGGCGATCGAGGCGCGGTAGACCACCGGTCGTCCGCCGATCGCGATCTGATGCAGCGTCAGGCCTTCGCGGATGTCGAAGCCGAACCTGAAAGTCCAATCCGCCCAAGTGATCTGGTTACCATCGACGGAGAAGCTGGGGCCCTCGGGCTGGGCGATCTCGATCGGCTTCAGGTCGGTGCGCGCGGGTACTGCGTGAGGTTCGGCGTTCCACTCCCCTCGTTCGGCGGGCACCGCGAGGTCGAACTCGTCGATCACCTTGGTCACCCGGCGCGCGGTGAGGTCGACGTAAGCGACCACCCCGTCGATGGGGTGCGCCCACGGCAGGTCGGCCTCGTCGTACTGGTAGAAAGCGAGCACGCGCACCACCCGGCGGCCCACCTCGTCCTCGTGTCCGAATACCCCTGCTGACAACGGGACCGCGCGCACATCGGTCGGGTTGAGGTTGCGTTTGCGCATCGCGGCCAGCCATTCGGCGCTCTCGAGAAGGAACGCCTCGATGTCCTCGAACTCCTGGTCGAGGATCGGAACGTGGCCTTGGGCCCCGGCGTCGATCGACTGCTGCGTGACGACGCGATCGCCGGTGATCGATACCACGAGGTCGACGCCGAGGCCGGTCGCCCTGTCCAGCAACAGGACTCGGGCACGACGCTCGATCGGGTCGCCTGGCGAGAAGGCCAGCACGGTCTGCTTGTGCGGCTCGTCGAGTGCGGTGTAGACGAATCGGACGCTCTCGCCAAGCAGGCCGTGTGCGTCGACGATGCGGCGTACCGCACGGATCTCGTCGGCGGTCAACGGCGTCAGCGGGTGATCCGGTGCCGCAGAGGCGGTTTGGTCGACGGTCTCGACGGTGGCGGTGCTCATCGGGTGTACTCCTTTTCGATCGAAGGACGGCCGGCGTGGGGTCGCAGCGCCGCGAGTACGGCGCCGCCTGCGAACGTGCCGACCAGCAGCACGCCGATCACGGCGGCCGTGGTGCTCGAGCCGCCGACGAGCAGCGGCAGGTTGACGGCGGTCATCACGAGTAGGACGGCGAGCCCGACCAATCCGAGGCCGGGCGCGACGAAGGTGTGCCAGGTTCTGGTGTCGACCTTGCTGCGGCGGAAGTACACGACGACCGCGACGGACGTCAGCGTCATCAGCGCGATGATGCCGACCGACGAGATCCCGACGAACCAGGCGAACACCTGAGTGACGGGATCGAGGCCGGCCAGGGCCGACGCGACGACGAGGACGAGCGCCGAGACGGTCTGCACTGCCGAGGCCACGTGCGGCGAGGCATGCCTGGTGTGGCTGCGGCCGCACTTCGACGGCAGGGCCGCGGTGTTGCCGAGCGAAAAGACATAGCGCGCAAGCACATTGTGGAATGACAGGAGCGCGGCGAAGAGGCTGGTGATCAAGAAGATCTGGACGAGGTCGCCCGCGATGGTGCCGACGTAACGGGTGGCGGTCTCGGTCAACATGCCCTCGGGATTGTCGGTTGCCAGCTTGACTGCGCCGTCATCTCCCCACGCGCTGACCAGCGCCCAGCTCGACAGCGCATAGAAGCCGCCGATGAGCAGCAGTGCCAGATACGTCGCGCGTGGAATGGTGCGCGCCGGGTCGCGTGCCTCGTCGCGGAACACGGCCGTCGCTTCGAAACCGATGTAGCCGGCCAGCGCGAAGATCAGTGCGATGCCCGGCGCTCCGGTGAAGAATTTGCCGGGATCGAAAGCGGCCGTGGATATTCCGTGGTCGCCGCCGTGGCCGATTACGGCCAGGTTGATCACCATGACGATGCCGACCTCACAGATCAGCAGAACACCGAGCACTTTGCCGGACAGTTCGATGTGCCGATACCCGAGTGTCGCGACCACGGCCATCATCGCCAGGCCGTAGACGTACCACGGCACTGACGGGCCGCCATGGGATGTGACGAGCTCATTGATCGCGGCGCCCACGTAGCCGTAGACGCCGCCCTGCACCGCGGTATAGGACAGCAGCGCGAGGAACGCGGCACCGAGCCCCAGGTGCCTGCCCAACCCGTGGCCGACGTAGGTGTAGAACGCGCCCGCGCCAGGCACGTGTCTGGCCATCGCGGTGAACCCGACCGCGAACAGGATCAGGACCGCGGTGCACACCAGATAAGAGGCCGGGTAGGCGGCGCCGTTCCCGGCGGCGATGCCGATCGGGAAGGTTCCGGCGACCACGGTCAGCGGCGCGGCGGCCGCCACGACCATGAAGACGATCGCGGCCGGGCCGAGCCGGCCTGCGAGGCGGTGGGGTTCGCGATCACGGACCTGGGGTCCGGATGCAAGGGCATCTGTTGTCATGGCAATCAGGCTTTCGTCTCGGATCGGGTTTTGGGTTGCGGCGTCATGAAGCTCGTAATGAGTGAAATGAGAATGGCTTCGCGGCGAATTCTCATTTGACGGCGTTTGGGGTTAGAGGGCCATATTGACGGCCTTCGTCTGGGTGTATTCGGCGATCGCTCCCTCACCGAGTTCACGGCCCCAGCCCGATTGTTTGTAGCCGCCGAATGGGAGGGCGGTATCGAATGCGTTATGGCAATTGATCCACACCGTGCCCGCCTTGATCTGGGCGGCGACCTCGTGGGCAGTCGACACGTCGCGGGTCCACACGCTGGCGGCCAGCCCGTACGGGGTGTCGTTGGCGGCCGCGCGCACGCCCTGCTCGCGGTTGAACGGAATCGCGACGGCAACCGGCCCGAAGATCTCCTCGCGGTACACGCTGAAGTCGGGTCGCACGTCGACGAGCAGGCTGGGCTGGACGTAGAAGCCGGTGTCGCCGTGTCGGCCGCCGCCGGCCAGCGCACGGGCGCCGTCGGCAACGCCGGCGTCGAGGTATCCGGTGACCTTCGTCAGCTGTTCGCGCGAGACCAGCGGGCCGATGTCGTTGGCCGGGTCGAGCCCCGGGCCGATTCTCTGCGCTCGCGCGAGTTCGGCCACGCCCTCGGTGAATTCGTCGAAGATGCGGTCCTCGACAAGGAGCCTCGTGCCTGCGGTGCAGGTCTGGCCGTGGTTGAACAAGAAGCCGCTGGCCACGCCGGGAATCGCCGCATCCAGGTCGGCGTCGGCGAACACCACCTGCGGGCTCTTGCCGCCGAGTTCCAAAGAAACCTTCTTCAGGTTGCCCGACGCGGCGTTGACGATCTTGCGTCCGACCTCGGTCGAACCGGTGAACGCGACCTTGTCGACGTCGGGATGCGCCGACAGCGCCGCGCCGATGTCGCCGAATCCGGTGAGCACGTTGACCACTCCGTCGGGAACACCGGCCTCGGCGATGACCTCGGCGAGCAGCAGCGCGGTCAGTGGCGTCTGTTCGGCGGGTTTGAGGATCACGGTGTTGCCGCAGGCGAGCGCGGGAGCGACCTTGAAGGCCGCCATCACCAGCGGAAAGTTCCACGGGATGATCTGCGCGCACACGCCGACGGGCTCGCGCAGGGTGAAGGCGTGGAAGCCGCCGCCGGGCGCCCAGGGCACCGACACGGGAATGGTGCGGCCCTCGATCTTGGTCGCCCAGCCGGCGTAGTAGTAGAAGATCTCCGCGGCCCATGTCACGTCGACGGCCTTGGCGACCGCGACCGACTTTCCGTTGTCGAGGGTCTCCAGCTGCGCGAACTGGTCGGCGCGGGCGGTGATGCCGTCGGCGATCCGCCAGATCATCTGCTGCCGCTGGGCCGGGGTGAGCGATGGCCACGGCCCGTCGTCGAATGCGCGCCGCGCCGCCCGCACGGCCTTTTCGACGTCCTCGGGTCCGCCGTGCGGCACCGTGGTGATGACCGCTTCGGTGGCGGGGTCGACGGTCTCGAAGCGGCGGCCGGAAAGCGCGTCGACCCACCGGCCGTCAACGAACATCTGCTTGGGCGCCGACACGAATTCGATGACGCGCGGATCGAGCATGGTGGCTTCGGCGGCAATAGTCATGCGGGCAAAAGTAACGCCGTGTTGTGAGTGAAGTCACTACTTATTTCGAATGGGAATTCGGCGAATTCGCATTCTCATTTGAAATGCTGTGCGTTTCTCATTCCGCGCACCGGTTTCGCCCTGTTGGCGCGCAGTATCCGACGGTTCGCAGCCCTAGGGTGATCGTGATTCTCATTTGACGATCCGCAAAGTTAACGTGAAGAAGGCCGTCGACGCGGGAGGATGGCGACGTGCGGCCGATCAGAAGCAGTTCACCGGTCTCGGGCCTGCGGCGAGGACAGTTGTCCTTCGCGCAGGTCTTGGGCCAGTCGGTGTCTGCGGTCGCGCCGTCGGCGGTCATGGTGACGCTGCCCGCACTGGTGATCCCGGCGGCAGGTGGCTGGACTCTCGGCGTGTTCGTCGTCACGGCCCTGCTGATGGCGGCCGTCGGTTATTGCGTCGGCCAATTCGCCACACGCATGGTGGCGGTCAGCGGGCTCTACAGCTACACGGTCAAGGGTCTCGGGCCTGGAGCCGGGATCGCCGCGGGCTGGTCGCTGGTGGTCGGATACGCGGCCGCGGCGATGGCCAGTTCTGTCGGCGCGGCGAATTACCTTGCCGCACTGCTGAGCCGGCTCGGCGTGCCGAGCGGCGCGGTGACGATCACCGTGCTCGCTCTTGTCGTCGGCGCAGTGGCACTGACGTTGATGATCCGTGGTATCCGATTGTCGGCCAGGATTTCGCTGACCGTAGAGGTGTTTGCGATCGTGGTCG
>Ga0068863_100003670_pt1 | contig 15158 bp, 14 predicted proteins | sample KBSSwiS62_FD_66596 | JGI IMG/M metagenome (GOLD analysis project Ga0068863, IMG submission 66596) | Switchgrass rhizosphere microbial communities from Kellogg Biological Station, Michigan, USA - KBS Switchgrass S6-2 | ecosystem: Host-associated > Plants > Roots > Rhizosphere > Soil ...
CTGCTCGACCACGACGGCGCCGGTGATGAGTGAGCCGATCGTGATTCCCGTCGCGGTCAGCACCGGGGTGAGGGCGTTACGCAGAGCGTGCTTGGTGCGCACCGAGAGCTCGCTGACGCCCTTGGCCCGAGCGGCGAAGATGTAGGGCTCGAGCATCACCTCGCACATGCCGTCGCGTACGAGCTGGCCGATGATCGCGATCACCGGCAGCGCGAGGGTCAGCGCCGGCAGCACCAGGCTCCCCCACCCGTTCGTCCCGGCCGCCGGGAACCAGCCGAGGTTGAACGAGAACAGGGTCAGTAGCAACAACGCGGCCCAGAAGCCGGGCAGCGAGGCGAGCACGGTGTAGAGCGACGTGAGCAGCCGGTTGACGATCGGCCACGGCGACCACGACGCCACCAGGCCGCCCAGGACCCCGAGCACCACCCCGAGGGCCGTGGCTGCCCCGACCAGGACGAGGGTCGTCGGCAGCACCGCGGTGATCTGGTGGCTGACGCTCTGGCCGTTGACGATCGACACGCCCAGGTTCCCCTGCAGCAGGCCTTCGAGGTACAGCAGGTACTGCTGGCCCAGCGAGTCGTTCAGGTGCAGCTGCCGGGTGATCTCGTCGACCACCTGCGGGGTGGTCTGCCCGCCGGCCAGGATCAGCTGGATCGGATCACCCGGCACGACCCGCAAGACGATGAAGGCCAGCGTCGCGGTGCCAAGGACGACGACGACTCCCCAGATCAGCTTGACCGCGATGTAGCGCACCAGCGGCGTCACGGCGCGAGCCAGGCGTCGTAGTAGAGGACGTACCCGACCGAGTCGTACGTGATGCCCTTGAGCTTGGACGTGGCCGCGTTGAGCGTCTCCTCCTGGTAGAGGGGAATCGCGAGCGCGTGGTCGGTGACGTACTGCTGCACCTCGCCGTACAGCTTGTCCTGGGTGGCGGTGTCGAGCGTGGCGGTGGCCTGATCCAGCCATTGGTCGAGCTGCGGGTCGCTCACGTGGCCGTAGTTGAGCCCACCGTTGAGCGGCACCGCCTGGGAGTCGAAGAGCAGCCGCAAGATGTCGGGCGTCCCCCCGACGTGCGCCGAAGCGGTCAGCCCGAACGCCCCGTTGGTCAGGGTCGTCGCCGACGTGGACGCATCGGTCTTGATGGTGATGTTGATGCCGACCTTGGCCGCGGCCTGCTTGATCAGCAGCTGCAGGTCCTGGCGGTGCTCACGGGTATCAGCGCCCACCAGCAGCGCGTCCAGCTCTTGGCCGCTCGCGTTCGTCCGGAAGCCGGCGCTGTTGTGGCCGGTGTAACCGAGCTCGTCCAGGTAGGTGTTGGCTTGCGCGATGTTCTGCTTCCACGAACCCTCCAGCGACTTGAGATAACCCGGGGTGGTGGCAGCGATCGGCGAATAAGCCGGCTTGTACACACCGTCGTAGAGAGCGTTGATCATGCCCGGCACGTCGAGTGCGTCCCGTAGCGCCAGCCGGGCCTTCTCGTTCTGCCACAGCGGGATCGTCTGCGAGATGTAGAGGTCGTAGACGCCACCGGGCTGCGGTTCGTTGATGATCTGGAATCCCTGCTTCCGCAGGCTCGCCACCTCGTTCGCGGGCGGCGCCTCGATGCTTTGCACCTGTCCGCTGGTCAGGCTGCCGACGCGGGTCGTCTCGGACGGGACGAAGTTCATCGTGATCGTCGAGATGTACGCCGCACCCGTGTTTTTCGCCGTCGCCGGGTCCCACTTGTAGTCAGGACGTGCGGTCATGGTCAGGCCCTGCTGGGCGTTGAACGACTTGATGACGTAGGCCCCGCTGCCGACCGGGTAGGAGCAGGGCGCCGCGGTCGCGAGGTACGTCGGCGACTGAATACCGAGGTTCGCCGTCGCGGCCGAGGCGAGGAAGGCATTGAACGGCGTGGTGAAGTCGACCTGGACCGTGCGTGCATCGATGACCTTGGTGTCGGCGTACGGGCCGAGCAACGTCTTGGCGTATTGCGACTTGGTGGCCGGCGCGTAGATCCGGTCGAAGTTGTACTTGACCGCACTCGCGTCGAGCGTCGTCCCGTCCGAGAAGGTGACGCCCGCGCGCAGGTGGAAGGTGTAGCTCTTCGCGTCCGGGCTGATCGTCCACGAGGTGGCCAGCCAAGGCTTGAACGTCTTCCCATCGCTGCTCGCGACCAATGAATCGAGGACGGGCCGCGAGTACTGCTGGACCGCGAACTGCGGGCTCACCTCGGGATCGGAGCACTGCGGAGCGATCTGCATGTCGTAGGTGTAGGTGCCGCCCCTTACCGGTGTGCCCTGCTCGGCCGTAGAGCTCGAGGCACCACTCGCGCCGACGCTGGCGGACTTCGAGGTGCAGGCCGCGAGTGGTAGGGCAATCAGAAGCGCGCCGACCGCGGCCAGGCGCAACTTTCTGGTGTATCCGAACATGAGATGAGCTCCTGTCACTGGCCCGGGAACACGGGCCTCAACTATTGGGTAGTATTTCCATAGGTGTTATAGACAATTGAAGAATGAGAGCCCCAGCGCGGTGATCGGCTGAGGACGAGCGGGGCCAGGCTCTTACGGCCGGCGCGGGGTAGCTATCGACACAGACAGCTGGACGTACGCAGCAGGTCGATGTGACGGCGCGTCACCTGGTCAAGGCTGCTGTGCATGGGTCGAAACTAACCCGCTGGTTGACGATCCGTCAACAATCCATCAACCAATGATGGCGTGGATCACGCCAGATTAGATCGCTTGATTGCCTAACCGTCTCGGCGATTCCGTCAATGGATGTGGTATTGATGGATGGCATGAGCGCAAGCGACATGGGGTCGGCGCCTGACCGGTCCCCCGGCTCGACTCGCACCAGCGCGGGCAGCCTGTGCCTCGATCTGGTGGCCACGATCGAAGAGCCGGCCGGCCGACGGCTCGACCGGCTCAGCACCACAACGGAGCTCGCCGCGTGGTTCGACCTCGTCGGCCTGCCCGAACCCGCCGGCGGGTTCACTGCGTCCGACCTGGACGACACCCGACAGCTCCGGGCGGCAATCGACGCGATCGCGCGCGCGTTGCTCGCCGGCACGGCGCCTGAGCCGGCGCTGGTCCGCCGCCTCAACAACGTGGTCCGGCACGCGACGCCCGTATTTCTGATGCAATCAAGCGGGCGGGAGCAGATCGCTGTCGCTGAAGTAGACGCGGCCGCCGCGCTGGCCGTGATCGCCCGTGACACCGTCAACCTGCTCAGCGGGCCCGACATCGTTCGGCTTCGCGCCTGCGAAGGGTGCGGGGCGCTGTTCTACGATCGGTCACCGTCCGGGCGCCGGCGCTGGTGTTCGATGCAACGATGCGGCGAACGGGTCGCGTCGGCCGCATACCGCCTCCGGGTAGCCAGTCGCACCGCGTCAGCCTGAGGAGTTCACGTGTCCAGCACCGAACCACCGATTGACGCATTCCACCGGCGTCTGCACCGAGTGACGCCCGTCCAGTTATCAGTGAATACCGCCCAGACAACCGGTATGCGCCGGGTCGAAGCGCTGTCGGGCGACACCGTGGGTTCCGAGCGGCTGTGGATGGGCCAGACCCACGTCTCGCCGTCCACCAAGTCGGCTAATCATCACCACGGCGAATCCGAGACCGGCATCTACGTCGTCACCGGCAACCCGTCCTTCGTTTTTCTCCACGAAGACCAGGAGACGAGGCTCGACACGAAGCCCGGCGACTACATCTACGTGCCGCCGTGGGTTCCGCACCGCGAGGAGAACCCAGACCCCGAGGTCGAGGCCATCGTCGTCATTGCCCGCAGCACGCAGGAAGCGATCGTCGTCAACCTGCCCGACCTGCAATGGGTCGGACCGGTGGTGCGCGGAACCCTGCGCGAGGCCGGTCGACCCTGGCAAACGTACTAGCTAGTCGCTCTCGAGGACGCGCCACCGCGGTGCGACGCTGACGCCGTCATCCTGTTCTGGGTTCAGCTCACAGCTGGGTGGCAGTTGGTGTTGCCGGGCGGGTGGGAGCGAGCAGTTGCACTTCGAGGATGTCGGGGTCCATGGGTCGGGCCATGAGGAAGCCTTGGGCCTGATTGACGTCGGCTGCGCGGAGGAGGTCCATTTCTTGGGGTGTTTCGACACCTTCCGCGAGGGTGGATAGGCCGAGGTCTTTGCCGAGTTGGACGAGGGTGCCGACGAGTGCTTTGGATTCGGGCGAGGTGGTAATGGCGTTGGTGAACATGCGGTCGATCTTGAGGCAGTCGACGGGGAACTGGCGGAGGTAGGCCAGCGATGAGTAGCCGGTGCCGAAGTCGTCGACCGCGACTCTGACTCCGAGCGCTTTGATTGCGTGTAGGCGCAGGGCCGTGGCATCGACGTTGTGCATGAGGGCGGTCTCGGTGACTTCGATGATCAGCGATGATGCCGGTAGGCCGCTGACCTGTAGGGCGTCGCGGACGTCGTCGATGATCGCGTCATGGTCGAGTTGGCGGCCGGAGACGTTGACGGAGACGTCGAGGGTGTCGCCTTTGGCATGCCAGGCCGTCATCTGCTGACAGGCTTGGCCCAAAATCCAGCGTCCGACCTCACGGATCTGACCGGTTTGTTCGAGGATCGGGATGAACTCGTCGGGAGATATCAGCCCACGGGTCGGGTGGTCCCACCGCAGGAGTGCTTCGACGCCGACAACGGTGAGGTCGTCGAGGTTGTAGATCGGCTGATACATGAGACGGTATTCGCCACGAGTGAGCGCTGACCGCAGGTCGAACTCGAGGTCGGTGCGGCGGCTGATGCTCGTCTGCAGTTGCGGGTCGAAGGTCTCGTACCGGTTCTTGCCGACGGCCTTGGCCTGATAGAGGGCGACGTCGGCGTCGCGGAGGAGCTCGCCCGCGCTGCCGCGGTCGCCGCTGGCGATGCCGATGCTGATGTTGACCGTCAGCGGCATGGTCGTGCCGTCCAGTTCGAAGGGTTGGCGCATCACCGCCAGGAGCCGTTCGGCGACCAGTTCGGGGGCGACGTCCAATGACGCGCCGTCGATGAGGACCACGAATTCATCGCCGCCCATCCGACCAATCGTGTCCGCATCGCGCAGAGTGCTCGCGAGGCGGCTCGCCACGGCAAGGAGCAACCGGTCACCAGCACCGTGGCCGAGCGAGTCGTTGACGTTCTTGAAGTCATCGATATCGAGGAACAGCGCAGCGCCGGTGGTGTGGTTGCGGCGGTCCCGGACGAGCATCTGCTCGATGCGGTCCATCACGAGCGCCCGATTCGGTAAACCAGTGAGCACGTCGTGCAACGCTTGATGGTGCAACTGACCGGTCCGCTGGGTGAGTTGGCGCCGCGCACGCTCGCGGCCGGTGCCTAGCACGAACATCAATGCGCCCAGCAGCACGCTCAGCGCGATGCCGCCGACCAGCGGGATGAGCCCGTTGCGCGACGTCATGCCTCCGGAGTCAACGATGCCGAACGTGTGCACGGCCCACCCGTCGGGAAGGCTGATCGTCAGTGACGTCGCCCCGACCGGGGCGGTGCCGCTGCTGAAGGTGACATCCTGTGCTCCCGTCTGATAGCGCATCGACACCGACAGGCCTGAGTGTCCCTGCAACGCCCGCGTGAGCAACACCGCCGGTTCGACCGCCGTCGCGACCCATCCGGCGAACGCGGTGCGACGCCCGGGCAACGTGGACGGGGTCATACCGCCCCGATAGGTTGGCGTCTGGACCACGAGAAATGTTTTGCCGCCGATCACCAGTGGCAAAGAGAATCCCTGCCCGGAGTCGCGTGCCGCCAGCAGCGGGACACTGCTCGCCGGATCCGCGCAATAGTCAGTGCCCGCGGGAATCCCCGCCGTCGCGGGGCGTGAGATACCACCGACAGCCAAGCAGTAGAAAGCCCGGTTGCCAGGGGGAACGAGGGCGAATGTCCCGTCTGCTCCCAACGATCCCGCAGGATCATTCTCCGACTGCGCCGCGAACGCCGGAAGCTCTGCTGCCTTAACCAGGACGAAGGCTCCCATGCCGGTCATCTCCGGGTAGCGGTCCAACACCCGGGCAGCCGTAGCCCATTCGCTGATTCCGGTTGCGGTCCTGTTCGGATCCACGAGGAGACCGCCGGCGTCGGCGACGAGATCGCCCTCATGCTGGATCGCGAGTTGCAACGTCGAGGCGACGCTGGCCGAGGAGTGCTGAAATGATCTCTGCGCGGTGAGGTCGTCGTTGTGCACGACCCGCATCGCGGCTATCACGGAGCTCACCGCGCCGAGGACCATCAGGAGGACCGTCGCGGCCAACCACGCGTAGTGGCGTCGTGAACGTCCCATCATGGCGAGCGCCGAGCCGTCGATCCGTAACGAGTCGTGGTTTCGAGCGAACATGCTCTGACTCCGAGTGCCACGTAGGTCCGCCCAGACGGGCGATTAGCTACTCGTATCGGCGGTAAGGCTCGGATTGCTGGGCGGGCTCCTACGTGCTCGGCGTCGTCTGTCGCCCGGCACAACCGCTCAGCGTGTGATCGCCGTGAAGTATTCATAGTTGCCCACAAATCGGGCGCTGTCAAGCGACGGGGACCGCTGGTGAATTTCCCGGCTGCTCGGGACATGGACCTCATGACGTCGGGACAGCGGATGGCTCAGCCTGTCATGCGGAGCGAGAGGCGCTCCGACGCGACAGCAGGGAGGAAGCATGACACCCGACAGCGAGATGCGAGGGGGGCTCGCCCGCCGGGCCCGATTCGGGGGTCTGGCGATCGTCGCCGCCGCGGCGTTGGCCGTGGGGGGCGCGGCACCGGCTTGGGCCGGCGGTGCCCAGACGTACACCGAACATGTCCGCGGCAGCGACCAGCTCGACCCGGACTTCGGGCCGAACCCGTGTACCGGTGACGCTCTCACCGGAACGCAGCAAGAGAACGTCGTCGACCACGAGACAGTCAAGGACGCCGATATCCGCGGCATCTTCACCGAGGAGGCGTGGGTCGCCACGACGGACACCGGCACGGGGGTCACGTACTCCGGCCACTTCACCGTTGCGGGCAACTACATCCTCAATCAGCCGGACCAGATCAACACGTTCACCTTCAGCGGCAACCTCACCGGCTCGGACGGCAGCGTTATCACTGGCCATGAAGTGACGCACTTCGTGCTCGGGGCCGACGGCCGCGTTCGGATCAGTTTCGACAAGGTCCGTCTTTCGTGCGAAATCGCGGGCTGAGGGCGGGGAGGCGAGAACGATGACCCAGGTAACCGTGTTCCAGCCATCTCGGGCCCTGCTGGCCAAGGCCGCCGTCGCTGCGGCAGCCGGAGCCGCCGCGCTTGCGACCATCGGCTCTTATGGCAACGACGACCAGTGGTCGCACGTGCCGTTCCTGATCGGCATCGCGGTGGTCGTGAGCGCATTCGTCTTCGGGCTGCTCGTGCCGCGGGCGCTCCGCGCGATAGACAACGGTGCACCGAGCGCGACGCGGTGGATCCTCGGGCACGGCGTTGCGGCGGTGATGTTGCTCGTGGTGTTCTGGACGGGCGCGGAACTCATCGTTGGCACGGCCGCCATCCTGCTCGCGCTGACCGGCCGGCGCCGCGCGACGGGCAGCGGGACCCCGTACCGGGTGACGCTATGGCTGGCCGGCTCGGCCATGGCACTGAGCGTCATATGGACCGTGGTCAGTGCTGCGGCTCTGGGCAAGTGAAGGTGCAACAATCGCCACGCTGAGCGGAGGGACGAGGCGACATGGTCGGGGTCGACGACACCGGGCCGAGATGGCGGCGCGTGGTCGCGGTGATCTGGCTCATCGCGGTCGCCGGGCTGTGGATCTTCGCGATGGCGCTCGTCGGGTTCGATGCGATCACCGGGCTCGCCTCGGTTGCCTTCGCTGTCGTCGGCGCAGTCTTGCTCGTCCGCCGACCGGAGAACGGGCTGGCCTGGGTGTTCCTGGCCATTGCGGCGACGTCGGTGGTAGTGGGTTCGGGCGCCGCGTACGCCCAGCACGCGCTGGCGCACGGCTGGCCGGCGGCGCGGTTCGTTGCGTGGTTAGCCGACTTCGCGGCGCCGCCAACGGTCGGGCTCGTTGCTGGTGTGCTTCCGCAGCTGTTCCCGACCGGCCGGGCCCTCTCCCCGCGATGGCGGTGGCCGCTGCTGGCAGCGACCGGGTACACGGTGCTGACGCCGGTCGGAAACGGCTTCTACCCGCAGCACCTGGAGAGTGTGGCGTCGTTTCCCAACCCCTACGCGATCCCGGCCGCGAAGGTGGTCTCAGAGATACTGATCGCGACCGCCCTACCCCTCGGGCTGGTCGCGATCGGGGGCACGGTGGCCAGCCTGGTGCTGCGCTGGCGACGAGCCACAGGTGACGAGCGCCAGCAATTGAAGTGGTTCGCGGTCGCGATCTGCCTGCTGCCGATCCCACTGGCGCTGCACGACGCGTCGAACCAGCTCGGCAACGCGCTCATCTCGGCGATGTTCGTCCTGATCGCACTGACCATCGGCACCGCAATCCTTCGCTACCACCTGTACGACCTGGACCTGGTGATCAGCCGAACGGTGGCATACCTCGCCGTGAGCGCAGTGGTTGCCGGCCTGTACCTAGCGATTGTCGGCCTGGTCGAGGCGGGAACGCGTGGCTCGGCCACGCTCGCCCTGCACGTGATCGCCGCGGTGGCCGCCGCGGCGGCGTTCCATCCACTGCGCGTGCGGTTGCAACGGTCCGTGGACCGGTTGTTCTACGGCGACCGGGCGCGGCCCTACGACGCGGTGGCCGGGTTGGCCCAGCGGTTGGAGTCCGCGCTCGCGCCCGAAGACGTGCTGCCGACGGTCGTTCGAACGGTGGCCGGCGCGCTGCGACTGCCCTACGTGGGCATTGAGTTGCACGAGAGCGGCGGCTGGCGCGTCGTGGCCGAGCACGGGCACCGTCGCGGCGCGACCGACGTGTATCCGATGGCCTACCAAGGCGCAGCCGTCGGCCGCATGCTGGTCTGCGCGCGAGGCCCGGGCGAGGCACTGGGCGCGGCGGACCATCGACTCCTCGCCGACCTGGCCCGCCAGGCCGGCGTCGCCGCGCAGGCGGCGCTGGCTACGACCGAGCTGCTGCGCTCGCGGGCCGAACTGGTGACGGCGCGCGAGGAGGAGCGCCGGCGACTGCGCCGCGACCTGCACGACGGCCTGGGGCCGACCTTGGCCGGCGTGACGATGGGACTGCACGCGGCGCAGACGTTCGTCGACCGCGATCCCGACGAGGCCAAGCGAATGCTGGCCGGCCTCGAGGCGCAGGTCGAGGAGGCGATCGCGGACATTCGGCGTCTCGTGTACGGACTGCGGCCGCCGGCACTCGACGAGTTCGGGCTGGTCCGCGCACTGCAGCTGCATGCCGCGCGCATCGAGACCGAGCCGTCCGGGTTCGAGATCGTCATCGACAGCCCCGCCAGCGGGCTTGGCCGACTGCCGGCCGCGGTGGAGGTCGCCGCGTACCGGATCGTCACCGAGGCCCTGACCAACGTCACCCGCCACGCGAGGGCCCACACCTGCACTGTGCGGCTGTGCCTCAACGGCGCCCTGGAGCTCGACGTGATCGATGACGGCCGCGGTCTCGACGCGAGTCGCCCCCCGGGCGTCGGCATCGCCGCGATGCGCGAACGGGCCGCCGAGCTTGGCGGCGTGCTGGCCATCGAGGGGCTGCATCCCGGCACCCGGGTCCACGCCAGGCTTCCGGTCGCGAGCCTGCCATGACCGAGCCCGTGCGCGTCCTCATCGCCGACGACCACCCGATCTTTCGCGACGGGCTCCGCGCGCTGCTCGCAACCGATGACAGCATCCAACTCGTGGGCGAGGCCGCGGACGGAGGCGATGTCCAACGGATGGTCGAGCAGCTGCAACCGGAGATCGTGCTCATGGATCTGCACATGCCCGGCGTCGACGGAGTTGCGGCCACCCGCGAGATCGTCCAACGCAGCCCGGATGTCGCGGTCATCGTCCTCACCATGTTCGACGACGACGACTCGGTCTTCGCCGCCGTGCGTGCCGGCGCCCGCGGCTACCTCCTCAAGGGGACGAAGCAGGCCGACCTGATCCGGGCGGTCCACCTGGTCGCCTCCGGTAGCGCGATGTTCGGCCCAGCCGTGGCCCAGCGCATGATCGAGTACTTCAGCCGGCCCCGCCATAGCGTCGTGATGCCGTTTCCGCAGCTCACCGACCGCGAGCACGAGATCCTCGACCTGCTTGCCCAGGGCCAACCCAATCCCAGCATCGCCGCCCGCCTCGCCATCAGCGAGAAAACCGTGCGCAACCACGTCTCGAACATCTTCACCAAGCTCGCCGTCGCGGACCGCGCACAGGCCGTCGTCCGCGCCCGCGAAGCCGGCCTCGGCACGCAGCCGGCCACCACACCTGATCCAGACCCGCCAACCCTCCGACATCCGAAGGCGCACGACTAGCCGAGAATCACACGTGGCCGAGTACTTTCCGCACGACCTCGACGTTCGATTGCGTCGTGACATCAAGCTCGTCGGCGTACGTCGCCGGCTGCAACTGGGCAAGGATCGTCCAGGTTCGGTGGCGTTGACATTCGCCGGTCGTGGGTACATGCTCCGAACCATGACCGCTCTACCTAAGCGCGATAGGCTAGCCGAGCGACGTGAGGCAACCCGAACGGAGATCGTGGATGCGGCGTGGGAGATCGCGCGGGCTGGCGGGCTGCCCGCGGTCACGCTGCGGGAGGTAGCCGCTCGGGTGGGAATGCAGCCACCGTCGCTGTATAGCCATTTCGCGTCGAAGAACGCCATCTATGACGCGATGTTCGGGCAGGCCTGGTCGGACTATTTGACGGCCTGCGAGAAGTCGGTGGGTTCGATTCCGAAGCCGCCCCGCAAGGCGTTGCTCTATATGGTGCAGACCTTCGTGGAGTTCGCGCTCGCCGATCCCGTGCGCTTCCAGCTGATGAACCAGCGCATGGTGATCGATTTCGAGCCGACCGCCGATGCGTACGAGCCGTCGTTGCAGGTCATGGCGTTGTTCCGCGAGCAGTTGACGCGGATCGGCGTCAGCGCCGACGCCGACGCCGACCTCTGCGTGGCGATCATCGGCGGCCTGGTGGATGCCCAACTGGCCAACGACCCCGGCGGTGAACGTTGGATCGCGCAGTTGCCGCGGGCTATGGACATGTTCGCCGACGAGGTCGGTCTGCCCGGACCAAGACTACGGAGAAGAAGATGAGCACCACTGTCACCGAGCACCGACCGCGGAAGTCAGTACTTGCCCGCCCAGTGGCGATGCGCCTTGCTGCTGTTGAGTATCAGCGCTTCATCGATGCGCTGGCATTGCTGAGCCCGCAGGATTGGAGTCAGCCCACGGAGTGCCCGGGCTGGGATGTAAAGGCGATGGCCGCCCACGCCCTCGGTATGGCCGAGATGGCCGCATCCATCCGAGAGCAGCTGCGGCAGGTGAAGACGGCGACCAAGCGCGGTGGGGTCTTCCTCGACGCCCTGACGAGCCTGCAAGTCGAGGAACGCCAAGAGATGACCCCCGCCCAAATCGTGGACAGGTTCCAACGGGTCGCCCCCAAGGCCAGCCGAGGACGCCGCCTCACCCCGGGTCTCATCCGCCGCCGGACCATGCCGCAACTCCAAATCGTCGGCGACCACGAGGAGCCGTGGACCATCGGTTACCTCGTCGATGTGATCCTGACCCGCGATCCCTGGATGCACCGCATCGACATCAGCCGGGCCACCGGCGCGTTGCCCATCCTCACCCCGGAGCACGACGGGGTCCTCGTCGCGGATGTGGCGCAGGAATGGGCCCAACGCCACGGACAACCCTGCGTACTCGCTCTCGCTGGACCCGCCGGTGGCTCCTGGACGTTCGGCTCCGGCGGCGAAAACCTCGAGCTCGACGCCGTCCAGTTCTGCCGCACGCTCTCCGGGCGAGCACCAGCCGAAGGCCTACTCAGAACACAGGTGCCCTTCTGACCCTGGTCATCCGGTGCGGCACGCCAAGCCAGGGCCACGCCCGCCCGGCTGATGCCGCGCATCTGCAGCGTGATCCGCAGGGCATAGAGATCGCCCGCAACGACGCCTCGGTACGCTCGATCCCATGTCCGTACGGATCAGCGGTGTCCGGCAGCAGAGTGTCTGGGCGAGTGTCGTCAGCGATGACGCTCCGGCGCTGCGGGACTGGCTGCTCGCGCTCGGGTTCACCCAAGACCTCCTGGTGCCCGGCGAGCGCGCCGGCGCGATCCACCACTGTCAAATCGATTGGCCCGAGGGCGGCCGGGTCATCCTTTCCAGCACCGATGAGCGTCCCACGCCGTGCCGGCCCGGGACGAGTTCGCTGCATGTCGTCACCGCCGACCCCGACGCGGTGGCCGCCCGCGCCCGCGCACTTGGCGCCCCCTTCGTGCACGAACTCACTGATCAAACGGACTATCCCTCGCGCGACTTCACCGTGGCCGACCCGGACGGCAACCACTGGACCTTCGCCACGTTCGCGGGCTAGAACACAGCCACGTCGGGAGCACACACACGATGCCGAAGACCGTCAAAGGCAACACCGGCCGCAAGCCCGGAACCAGCAGCAGACCACGCGACGTCTCCGTGAACATCGTCTTCTACAGCGGCGCGGACTTCGACCCTGCGCCGCCGCTGGGATCCGTCGACCGGACCCGCTACGTCAAGCTCACCGCCCTGCAGGACGTGCAGCGGCCGGAACTGCGCGACTGGATCGAGCAAGCGGGCCGCACTCCAGGCTGGACGTAACGCCCAGCCTGATCGGGATCAGGACGTGATGGTTGAGCCGTCGGCGTAGCGAACCTCGATCACCGTCAGCGGGGTGCGAGGAGGTTCCCCAGCGACGTGGATGCCTCGCTCGGTCAGCATTGCGCGCACAGCTGGGTGGATGACGGTTTCGAAGGCTTCGTCGCAGGCCTGCTCGGATTCCCACACGTCGATGTAGCGCAGCGAGCCGTCGGCCTCCTCTATGGCCAGGTGCACGATCAGGCCCGGCATCTTGGCCTCGCCCATTCGAGTCGTCACGTCGCGGTACGCGGCCTCATCGATAGGGACGTTCTGGCTCCAAGCGAACATGGGAACCTCCAACTCAAATTAATCCGAGGATATCTCGGATGAATATGGGTAAGCTATCGACTATGGCTCACCCGGTCAAGACCCGCCGCTACGACTCCACCAGCCGCCGCCACGCCGCGCAGGCGACGCGGTCAGCCATCCTGGACGCTGCACGGCAGTTGTTCATCGCTAAGGGCTACACCGCCACGTCGATGGCGCAGATCGCGTCCGAGGCCGGGGTCGCACCCGACACCGTCTACGCAAGTGTCGGCAAGAAGGCCGAACTGTTCACCCTGTTGATCGAATCCGCCCTATCCGGGCAGGACGAAGCTATTCCCGGCGAGCAGCGCGACTACGTGGCCCGGATGCGCGCCGCGACCACGGCCGAAGCCAAGTTGGCGATCTACGCCGCCGCCGTGACCTCGATCCAAGCCCGGCTCGCGCCACTGTTCCTCGCCCTGCGAGCCGCCGCGAACGCCGCACCCGAACTGGGCAGTGTCTGGGCGACGATTGGCGAACGCCGGGCCACCAACATGCGCCTTCTCGTCGAGGACCTTGCCACCACCGGTGAGCTGCGCACCGACCTGAGCCGTGACGAGGCTGCCGACGTGATCTGGTCCATGAACAGCTCCGAGTACTACGCCTTGCTCGTGCTGGAACGCCGCTGGACCCCGCAACGCTTCGAAACCTGGCTCCGGGACGCCTGGCTCAGACTGCTCACGACCAAGTAACTAGCCGCCTAACTACCAGCGCGAATCAGCGAGGCAGGTCGGCGATCAGAGATCCTGCGTGCTCAGCACGTAGTTGGGCCAGCTCTTGAATTCGCTGATGTCGGTGGCGGAGCTGACGGCGGCGGCCTCGCAGAGGAAGCCGATTACAGCGGTGTCATCGAGCAGCGTGATCGTTCCGAGGCCAAGGGGCGCCGGGATTGATGCAAGCAGCTGACCGATTGCGGCGATTGGCATTCGATGCAGTTCCACTTCAATCGAGCGGCCGTCATCGAGGACGCGGAGTAACCCGGGTCGGCGGACCGGGTCGGCCGGTCCGCTTGCTAGCGCATAGAGCCGGTAGTTCGGCGCTGTGAGCGTGATGCCGACCGGTTGGGCGCCGAGTTCTACCAGCTGGCCATTGAGCGGTTGGCCGGTGCGGTGGGCTCCGACCACCGCGACCAGCACGGTATCCGCCGTCGCTTCGATACCCGCCGCCGAGGCGACGTTGTGATGGACCGGGTGAGCTGTCGCCCCGGCCGAAAGCGGCCGGGCTTGCTGCAAGGCGGTTCCTATCGATGCAAGCAGGCCATCGGTTCCGGCGGGACCGTAGAACGTCACGCCGTACGGCAGCCCCGTCAACGCCTCGATCGAGGCCGGCACCGCGAGGGCGGCCAGATCGAGCAGGTTGGCGAACATCGTGTAGCGGCCCATCCGCGTGTTCACGGCGTGCGGGTCAGCCACAGTCTCAGCGACGGTCGGGGTCGATGGCACCGTCGGCAGCACCATCGCGTCCACCCGGCTCCACAGCGGAGCGACCTGTGCCGCGAGCTCGGTCAGACGATGGAAACCACGAAACGCCTCAACCGCCGTTTTCTGCCGAGCTCCATCCAGGACGGTGGCGGTGACCGGCAGCAGGCTGTCGAGGTGATCCTCGATCCAGGGCTCGAGTCCGGTCAACCGCTCGGCGACCCACGGCCCGTCGTAGAGCAGGTCACCAGCCTGTCGAAATGGGGTGACGTCGGTCGGCACCAGCTCCGCCCCCAGGTCGGCCAATGTGTCGAGCGCCGCGTCATAGGAGGCCAGGACGGATGGATCGATCGGCTCATCGCTCAGTTCGCAAAAGGCGATTCGGAGTCCAGCGGGAATCGCCTCCGGCCTCGCGGACGGAACGGTGAGTACCCGCGACCAGGCGTCGTCCGGGTCAGGTCCGGCGATCGCGGCGAGCACCGCGGCGGCGTCCGCGACCGAGAGCGCGAACACGCTCGGGCAGTCAAGGGAACGGCAGGCCGGGACGACGCCCCGGCTGCTGACCAGACCCCGGCTGGGCTTGAGGCCGACGATGTTGGTGAACGCGGCGGGCACCCGTCCGCTGCCGGCCGTGTCGGTGCCGATCGCGGCGGCGGCGAGGCCTAATGCCACGGCGAGCGCGGACCCTGAACTTGAACCGCCCGCGATGAGG
>Ga0068863_100003672_pt1 | contig 15156 bp, 18 predicted proteins | sample KBSSwiS62_FD_66596 | JGI IMG/M metagenome (GOLD analysis project Ga0068863, IMG submission 66596) | Switchgrass rhizosphere microbial communities from Kellogg Biological Station, Michigan, USA - KBS Switchgrass S6-2 | ecosystem: Host-associated > Plants > Roots > Rhizosphere > Soil ...
CACCCCGGGGTGACCGTGCGGCATGTGCCGGCCGGCCCGTTCGAGGAGATGCAGCGCGCCGAGCTGCCGGCCTGGACCTGCGCGTTCACCGCCGACGTGCTGCGTGCGGAGGCCGAGCGGGAGCCGGGCTGGTTCGATCTGGTGCACTCGCACTACTGGCTGTCCGGGCAGGTGGGCCTGGCCACCGCGCGTCGTTGGGGTTCGCCGCTGGTGCACACGGCGCACACGCTGGCCAAGGTGAAGAACCGGTCGCTGGCCGCCGGGGATTCTCCGGAGCCGGCCGACCGGGTCCGCGGCGAGCAGGAGGTGGTCGCCGGCTCGACCCGGCTGGTCGCCTCGACCGCCGAGGAGGCCCACCACCTCGTCGACCTGTACGGCGCCGACCCCGCGGCGGTCGACGTCGTCGCGCCGGGCGTCGACCTGGAGGTCTTCCGGCCCGGCGGGCAGGCCGCCGCGCGGCGCCGGATCGGCGTTCCCCCGGACGGGCACCTGCTGTTGTTCGTCGGCCGGATCCAGCCGTTGAAGGCTCCGGACCTTCTGCTGCACGCGGCAGCCGAACTGCTGCGGCGTGATCCGACACTCCGCGAGTCGCTGACGGTCGCCGTGGTCGGCGGTCCGAGCGGCAGCGGACTGGACCGGCCGGACGCACTGGTCAAGCTGGCGGCCGACCTGGGCATCTCCGATGTGATGCTGTTCCGGCCCCCCGTGCCGCGCGCGGAGCTGGCCGACTGGTTCCGGGCGGCGACGGCCGTCGTCGTGCCGAGCCACAGCGAAAGCTTCGGACTGGTCGCGATCGAGGCGCAGGCGTGCGGCACACCTGTGGTCGCCGCGGCCGTCGGGGGGTTGCGCACGGCCGTGGCGGACCGGCAGTCGGGCCTCCTGATCGCCGACCGGTCACCGGCCTCGTACGCCGCCGTGCTGGCGCGTCTGCTGGCCGAACCGGGCTGGCGGCGCAGGCTGTCGGCCGGCGCCCGCGTGCACGCGGCCGGCTTCGGCTGGTCGGCGACCGCCCGTGGCATGCTCGCCGCTTACCGGGCCGCCCTCTCCCCCACCACGGTCGCCGTCTGAGCCGTCGCGGCCGGAGGCGGCGCGCTCCGGGCTCGCCTGCCGCGCCGCCCTCCGGGCGTTCGTTGAATGGCGCCGCCGCGCGCGGTTGCGTTCGCATACTCCCCAGACGAGGTGGGAAGCTTGTCGTTTGTGACCACGACGACTGTGACCACGACTGTGACCGGCTCCGGCGAGACCGGGCAGCCGACCGGCGCCGGCCAAGCCAGCCAGGGTGACGGAGCCGGGCAGGCTGACGAAGCCGGCCGGGGTGACGGACCCGGCGTGACCAGGCGGATCAGCGAGGCCGAGCGGGAGCATCTCGACGGCGTCATCGCGGGCGCGCTAGACGAGTTGGAGCTCACCTACGAGCATCCCGGGATTGGGACGTTCCTGGTCACCCTGGAGGGCGAGCACAAGCTGCGGACGATGACCTGGCTAGTAGTCCAGGACCACACGCTGCTCGTCGAGGCGTTCTTCATGCGCAAGCCGGCGGAGAACGTCGCCGAGACCTACGGCTTCCTGCTCGGCCGCAACGCGAAGACCTACGGCGTGCACTTCTCGATCGACCGGATCGGCGACATCTTCCTCACCGGCCAGGTGCCGTTGACGGCCGTCAGCGCCGACGAGATCGACCGGCTGCTCGGCTGCGCCCGCACCTACGCCGACGAGAACTTCGACCCGGCGATCGCGCTCGGCTTCGCGCAGGCGATCGCCCGGGAGAAGGCCTGGCGGGCGAAGGTCGCCACCGAGGCCCGCGCCGCCCGCGCCCAGGACTAAGGCGGTCGGCCAACCGCCTCAGTCGACCTTGCGTAGGCGGGCGGACAGGTGGGGTTGCAGCGGCTTGCCCTCGGCCTCCATGTCGATCGCGTACGCCAGGTCGCCGCCCTCGATGATCCCGTACAGGCGCACCGAGCGGGTGACTGCGCGGGCCGTGGCGGTCCGGATCACGACGTTGTGCGCGAGCTCGATCTTGGTTCCCTGCAACGCGCCGACGTAGATCTCGGCAATGCCGAACGGGTGCGCGAGCATGACCTCGACGACCTTGCTGCCGGCGGCCTCCGGGTCGTCCTGCAGCCGCCAGAAGCCGGTCTCGGTGGCCAGCGGGCTGCCGGCCACCCGGCCGTCCCGAGGTTCGTCCGCCCACCAGCTCGTCGACGCGTAGCCGAGCGCCGGCCGGCCGGTGGTGACGAAGGTGATCTCCTGCTCGTAGCGGAAGTCGTCGAGGCCCGGGTAACCGCCGACGCCCTCGCCGCGCCAGGTGCCGACCAGGAACGCCAGCGGCGCGAGGCTCGGGTGCAGGTCGGGGACGCCCGCCGTCTCAGGAACACCGGGCAGCTGGGCGCTCTGGTCGGGGCTCGACCCCACCGACGGGCCGGTCGTGCTCGCCACCTGGTTCTCCTGCACCTGTCCTCCTTCACCTCGTGCCCTGCTTCAGTCTTTCGGCGTCACCTGGGAGTCCTTACCCGCGGCCGGGCGGCTCACGGGTGGCCGGTCCACTCCGGCGGCGTCGGGCACCGATGATCGCACCTCGGCCGGCCGTGGCCTTCGCCCACCCTGGTAGAGCGGGCGAGCGACGGCTACACAGCCCCAGGCGATCAGCAGCGCGGCCAGCGCCAGAAACCCGGTAAAGACGTACTGCATGCTCCCCACCACAGGACGGCATGTGCGGCGACTACCTGACCATACGGTGGGCCGCTCATCGCAGCCTTTGACAGGGCCTGACCGGCCGAGGTCCCGGCGGTGAGGCGCCTGTTCGGTGGTCGGGGCGCGCGTGGCCCTTCGAGCGCCCCTCGCCAGAGCCAGCCATCCACCCCCGGGGACCGGACTCCACTCGTCTGGTTCCTTCCCGACGGGCGGCGATCCCGGCTGGCGGGCGTCTGGTGGCAGGTGGCCGGCAGCAGGACGGATTTTTGCTCATCGCAAACTTCACCGAGCTGAGGGGAATACGGGGCGGCGCGGCGCGCTTGTCTGTGCCGTGACCGGGGTGTGGGCGTTGCTGGCCACGATCGTCGTCGCGACCGCGATCGGGCTGACGCTGCGCCACCGCGACGGCCGATTCCGCCGGACGCGTGCCACGCCGGCGCCCGACGCGTGGCCCTCGACCGGCTCGGCCGGCACAGAGACGTCGACACCGCGGGACCCGGCCTCGACACCGCGAACCTCGAAAACGGGAACCTCGTCCGCGGCGACCACGACAGCGCCAGGCTCGACCGCGGCGGCCGGCCGGCCGCCGGTGGCCGCCGCGGCGCCCGGGGCCGAGTCGTCGGCTTCGTCGCTCGCGTCGGAGCTCCAGCTGCTGGGCCAGCGGGGTGGCGAGCGGGCGACGTTGCTCCAGTTCTCCACGGCGTTCTGCGGACCGTGCCGCACGACGCGGGCCGTGCTCGCCGACGTCGCGCGTCTCGTGCCCGGGGTGGCCCATGTCGAGGTCGACGCCGAGGCGCACCTCGACCTGGTCCGCCGGCTGGGGGTTCGCCGGACGCCGACCGTGCTCGTGCTCGATGCCGACGCGCGCGAGGTCAGCCGCGCGAGCGGCGCACCACCGAGCCGGGCGGCTGTGATCGCCGCTCTCGGTCCGGCTGCGGCCGGACGCTCGTGACTCCCGGCCGGAGGTCCGGGAACCACAGCCGGGGGCCCGGGACCCCGGCTGGGTCCACCGTCGCGACTCGCCACGTGGCGCACCGGCTGTAGCCGGCGCCACCTCCCCGACGCGCCCGCCGGCGCGTCTGGAAAAATCATTTGGTTTGGCCGCGAACTGTTAACACCTACGTGACGCGGGCTGCTACCGTGGCACCGTTATGTTCTCGACGCATCTGATCAAGCGCCGCGCGGTCGACCTGTGCCGCGTGGGCAGCTGCTTGTGTCGACTTTCCTGATCGGGCGCTGAGCCCAGGCATGCCCGCGGCCCCGACTGGGGCCGGGCGGGCACGCGCCATCGCGACGGCAGACCTACGGCATTCGTCTCCGCCCCGCCCAGTCAGGAAGAAGATCAACGTGGTTGACCCCAGAGGTCTGCGGTTCGCCGCGGCCACCACCGCGGTGGTGCTCGCCGTAACGCTCATCACCGGCAACGTGTGGGTGCTTGTCGCGCAGCTGGCCGTCTTCCTCATCGGGGCCGGCGCCGGTGTTCGCAATGCTCCGTATGCCCTGGTCTTCCGGCATCTGATCCGCCCGCGCCTCGGGCCACCGGCCTCCACCGAGGATGCCGCCCCGCCTCGGTTCGCGCAGGCCGTAGGCGCAGTGTTCGCCGCGACAGGCGTCGTCGGGTTTCTCGCCGGGATTCCGGTGCTGGGCTACGTGGCGACGGCGTTCGCGTTCGCCGCGGCATTCCTGAATGCCGCGTTCGAGTTCTGTCTCGGCTGTCAGCTCTATCTGTTTGTTCGTACCGTAACCGCGAGAGGAGCCCGCGCATGAGCCGCGAGCAGGCGCTGGTAGACGCCAGTTGGGCCGAGGCGCACCTGGCCGACCCGTCGGTCGTGTTCGTCGAGGTCGACGAGGACGTGTCCGCCTACGACAAGGGGCACATTCCGGGTGCCGTCCGGGTCGACTGGAAGTCCGAGCTACAGGACCCGATCATCCGCGACTTCGTGAACAAGGAGACGTTCGAGGCGCTCCTGTCCGCCAAGGGCATCTCGAACGACGACACGGTCGTGCTCTACGGCGGCAACAACAACTGGTTCGCCGCGTACGCCTACTGGTACTTCAGCCTGTACGGCCACGCGGACGTCCGGCTGCTCAACGGTGGCCGCAAGAAGTGGGAGCTCGACAGCCGCGAGCTGACCACCGAGGTCGTCGCCCGCCCGGCCACCGAGTACAAGGCCAAGGAGGCGCGCACCGACATCCGCGCCTTCCGTGACGAGGTCATCTCCGCGATCGGTGAGAAGGCGCTCGTCGACGTCCGGTCGCCAGACGAGTTCTCCGGCAAGCTGCTCGCCCCGGCGCACCTGCCGCAGGAGCAGTCGCAGAAGGCCGGGCACATCCCGACCGCGAAGAACATCCCGTGGGCGAAGACGGCCAACGAGGACGGCACGTTCAAGAGCAACGACGAGCTGACCAAGCTGTACGGCGAGGCCGGCGTCGACCTCTCCAAGGAGATCATCGCGTACTGCCGGATCGGTGAGCGTTCCGCGCACACCTGGTTCGCGCTGCACGAGCTGCTCGACCTGCCGAACGTGAAGAACTACGACGGCTCCTGGACCGAGTACGGCTCGCTCGTCGGTGTGCCGATCGAGAAGGGCGCCTGAACAGTTAACCTTTTCCACTGCCGTTAGCAACCTTCATCGACACATAAATGGAAAAGGTTCAAAATGTGCGGAGCCATCGCCGGCGGACCGTCCACTGAGGGGATTGACGTGGCCAAGGAAACCGTGATTCAGGGAATCGTCGTCAAGGGCGGCGAGCCGGTCTCGTCCGGCTACGCCCGGCTGCTCGACGAGGGCGGTGACTTCACGGCCGAAGTGCCGCTGTCGGCCACCGGCCAGTTCCGCTTCTTCGCCCGCCCGGGCACGTGGACCGTGCGCGCCCTCGTGCCGGGCGCGTCCGGCGAGCAGAAGGTCTTCGCCCGCCAGGGCGAGCCCGTCGACGCGCGGGTCGAGGTCTCGGCCTGACACGCAGGAGGCGGCGTGCGGAGGTCCGTTCGTCGATCCGGCAGGGACACCGGCGCTCCCACGGGACCTCCGCTCGCCGCCTCCTACGCTCAGGTGGGCCGGCGTGGCGCCGGGATCGTCGGCGCGGGCGGCGGCGCGGCGAGAACCATCGGGCGGACGGTGAAGTGCCGCATCTCGTTGTCGACGGCGAAGGTGGCGGCCGCGCCGCGGTCGGGGAACGGCGCGACGACCTGCCGGACGTCCTGGCGTCCGGCCCCGTCGTACTGGATGACGGCGTACAGAGCTTGCGCCTCGAACATCACCCGATCAGCTAACCGCATCCACGCAAAGTTATGGCACAACTGCATGGTGTGCCGGCCGTGGTCCGCAGGGCCGTCCTGCCCCAGCTCGGGAGCGTCTGACCGACACCTCCCCGACGGCCGGCGCCGAGGCTGCGCCGTGGAGGCGGCTGCGCCGACCGGCACAGGTCGATGAACCTCTTCCATCGCCGGCGATCAGGTGCGACCTCGACGAGTCGGCACGTCAGAAAAGGATCAGTAGACGAGAGCCTGGGCGCCGTCGGCCATGACCTCGGCGACGAAGCTGGCGGCGCCCGCGATACGGATGCCGTCGATGACGTCGTCGGGGCCTATCGAACGGCGGGCGGCGCACTGCGTGCACAGGGTCACCGTGCCGGCGGCGAGGATCGCGTCGAGCAGGTCGGGCAGCGGCGCGGCCTCGGGTAGTGAGAACTCCGCCGCCCGGCCGGGCAGCGCGAACCAGGCCGACTCACCGGTCAGCCACAGCGACACCTCCACGCCGCTGCTGGCGGCCACCGACGCCACCGTGAAGGCCTGCGAGCAGCGTTCCGGGGCGTCCATCCCCGCGGTCACCTTGATGACTAGCGATCGGGTCATGATGCCAGTCTGACCCTCGATGACCGGCGACGACCACGGCCCCGCGCGCCGGCCGACCACGTCGAGGGGATGATCAACCGGCCGGGTCGGGAATCACCACGGTGGCTCCCGGCGGCGCGGCGTTGGGGTCGAGGATGACGTTCTTACCGGCGGCGGTGAACCGCACCCGGTCGGCCAGGACGTTCGCGGCGGTCAGTCTCAGGTTGAACGGCAGGCCCTGCACCGGAATCGTGACGCTGAGCAGACTGGCGAACTGGTCGCGCAGCGCGGGCGGCACCAGGGACCCGAGGCCCTGGCCCAGTTCCCGGGGCGTGACCGTGAAGGCGGCGGGCTGCACGCCGATGTCGACGGTGCCGTCGAAGGGGATGCTCTGTCCGCCGATGTGCAGGGTCGCCATCAGTTTGACCGCCGATCCGGCGGGGCCGACCCGGATGTCGGTGACCAGGGCGTCAGGCTGGTTCTGCGTGGCCAGGTACGCGTTGATATCGGTGAACGTCAGTTCCACGTCCGCGTCGAGGGTGTCGACCGGGATCCTGGAGACATTCCCGCCGACGATGTCCGACAGCGGGATGTGGACCCCGTCGAGGTGCGCCCGCAGCCGGTCCACCCGCGGGCCGTCCTCGGTGAGGCCACGCACATCGACATTGATGTCGTGGTAGTCGCCACGGACCACCTGGGGCAGGAACAGCGGGCCACCGATCGAGACCGACGGCTTGGTGGGCAGGCGTTCGCTGCGTTGTGCCTCGGTCGCTATCTGGTCCGCGGTGACGTGTGCCGTGACCCTGTCCGCGACGAAGCCGAGGACCAGCACCACCACGACGACAACCAGCGTTACCCGAAGCGCTCTGCTGCCCATCGGATCATCCTGGCAAATGCCGCCCAACGAGGTAGACAAGAGGTGCCGCAACCGTAAGCGGAGCGACGGCCACCAGAAGCGCGGAGGCGATCGGCATCGCCCCGAACGGCCGCACCCGTACTCCGCCTGCCGCCGCGGGCGCCACGGGCGCCCAGCGCCCCGTCAGCCCGCCAGCAGGCCTCCGCCGCGCTGCCCTGGCCGGCGCCTCGATCGACCTCGCTCGCGCTTCGTCGGCCGAGGCGGCCGACCGCTCTCCCGCCACCCGAGCCTCCAACACCTCCGACACCGCTGCCCCTGACACCACTGCCTCCGGCTGCCCAGTCGTCGCACAGGACGAGGCGAGCCCTGAGCCCGCTCGGGCGATCAGCACACCCACCACGGCCGCGGCGAGCGCGCCGGCGGCGGCGAGCAACGCGGCCGCCTGTGCCGACAGGTCGGCCGCGAGACCGCCGTAGCCGGCCCCGAGGCCGGTACCGGCGGCGACCGCGAGACCGCCGGCGACCAGCGAGCCCGCGCCGAGCAGCCCGGCGAGCCAGGTGACCAGTACCGCACCGCCCGCCCCGACAAGCCCCACGGCGACCAGCAGCTCGCCTGGCGCGGGCGCGCCCGGCTGCGCCCGCAGCGCCAGGAGCCCGGCGAGGAAGGCGACCAGCGTGCCGCCACCCAGCGCCGCCGCGAGCTCGGCCGTCACCCGCGCCCGTGGGGGCCCGGCCGCACCAGCGGCACCAGCCGCGGGGGCCACGCGACGTCGACGGAAGAGCTGGTAGCCGATCACGACGGCGAGCCCGGCGCCGACGACACCGGCGGTGCTGCCGAGATCGTGCCGGGTCGCGCCGAGCACCGCTCCGTCGGCGGCCAGCGCGGCCGCGGCCAGCAGCAGCACCGTCGGCCGGGACGCTCGCAGCACGGCCACCCACGCCCAGCCGAAGGCCAGCTGCTCGACGAGCAGCACGGCCGCCAGCTCCGGGGTGCCGGCCATCGCCGCCAGTGCCGGCAGGGCGGCGGCGAGCAGCGCCCCGATCAGCATGACGGTCACCCACCGCCGTCTACCGGGGCCGGCCCGTGAGGGTGTGTCGGTGGGCATCATCGACAGGTCCGGGGCGGACAGGCCTCGGGAAGAGGGATCCGAGGTGGGCGCGGAACCCGCCGATCCGGCGGGCGCGCTGGTCCGTGGATCGCGGGCGCGCACCCCCTCATGCTTGCATGATGGCCCGGTGCCGCACCCGCGACCAGGCAGATCCCTCCGACCGGCCGTGGTATGGCCCGTGGCGGGGACACCGTGCGCGGGCCGCTGGCCTGCGCATCCGCCCGCGGACCGCCGTCGTCATCCGCCCGCGAACGGCGGTAGCGCCTCGACGACGCTGCCGGCCCGCAACGCGATCAGGGCCGGGTCACGCCGGCCCGCGGGCTGCTCGTCAATCAGGAAGGAACAACGGGCGAGCACCTCGGCGAGGCGGGGGCCATGCCGTTCGGCGGCTGTCGCGATCGCCGCCGCCAGTGTGCCGGCCGGTAGCCGCTCCTCCGCGACTCCGGCCGCGTCCCGGGCTGCTGCCCAGTAGCGGACGGTCACCTCCGCCAGATCCGTCACGGCGACTCCTTCCGTCGGACCAAATCATTCCGCTTCGCCGGACCTCTGGCGACGATCAGCACGCCGCTCGTCACGCCCGCGCGGCGGCGGTCCCGCCGTGGGGCCGGTTCCGCCGGCCGGGCGCGGGTGCGGAACCGGCGCGATCGTCACGCCCCCGGTTCGACCGGTGGCGTCGCGTCGGCGCGGGGACGAGGCAGGCCCAGATCATTGCCGGTATGTTTCTCTGACATTTCCCAAGGGTTATCGGCGTTGAGCTCGGAGTAATCGCGGTGGCGGTCCACGAGACGGGGGTCCAGGAGATGAGGGAGATATCTCCCAATCCGGTCGACGAGTCCGGGTACGACGCCCGCCTCCGCGTGCCCGAAACCGGGCACGAGCCACAGCCTGGCCGACGGGCCGGCGGCGGCGAGCGCGCGGGTGCTCGACGGAGAAGTACCCGTCGAGCTCGCCGTGGACGATCAGCAACGGGATCGGCTCAATCCGCCCGACCAGCTCGACCGGCGCAGGGGGGTACTCGGCCGGATCGGCGGGCCACGGGACCGACGGAATCCGCACACCGAACGCCACCCGGGCAACCCGGCGCCCGATGGGCGACTCGGCCATCCAGAGGATCCGACGCAGGGGCGCGGTGTCGCGCACGAACCATCGGCTGGTCGCGCTGACCGCGACGGCGGCGTCCGGAACGTGCCGCAGCCGATGCCCGTACACGGCCTCCCCCATGCGGGCAAGCGCGGCGTGTCGCAGCACAGCGGCGGCGCCCATCGACCAACCGACCGTGACAACTCGCTCATATCCGAGCCGCCTGGCCTCGCCGACTGCCGCGTCGACGTCGAAGACCTCCCGGTCGCCGAACGTGCACGACCCGGTGGACCTCCCGTGACCCCGCGTCTCGACCATCAGCACGCTGGCGTGCCAACGCAGACCCTCGGCTACGGAACGCACCGCCCGGCGCGCGTTGGTTCCGGAAAACCCGGGAACCAGCACAACCGCTGGTGGTCGCCGGTCCTCCCCCACCAAAGGGCCGTGCTCAAGCAGCCCAGTGGCCAGGATCTCAGCATCGACAGTCGGAAGAACCTTGTAGACGGTGGGAGCTCGGTCGAGCACTCCGCTATCCTCCTCACGTACCGATGTGCGTTTCATGCCCATGACGGTCGTGAGACGCCGGGATCCCACAGACGTCATCGGACGCTACGTGTGGACCCTTCGGCAACACCTGGGTCGACGCTGCCCCACCACCATCCGCCGCTCCTGAAGGAGTCGTCTTGAGCGTCGTCCTTTTGCTCACCAACGCCCCCGGTCCGTCCGCCGAGTCCTTTCCCTCACTCGGCCTGCTCACGCACACCGTGCGGGTCGCGCCGCTGGAGGCCAGCGCGCTGCTGGACGCGCCGCCAGTCGACGTCATCGCGGTGGACGGCCGCCGGGAGCTCGTCATCGCCCGTGGTCTGTGCCGCCTGCTGCGTACTACCGGCCTGACCACTCCGCTGCTCGCGCTGGTAACTGAGGGTGGCCTCGCGGCGGTCTCCGCCGACTGGGGCGTCGACGACGTGGTGCTCGACACGGCTGGCCCGGCGGAGGTGGAGGCCCGGCTTCGGCTCGCGATCGGTCGGGTGGCCGCCGCCGGCGGGACGGCCGAGGCCGGCGTCATCCGTTCGGGCGACCTCTCGGTGGACGAGACCACCTACTCGGCGAAGCTGCGTGGCCGCCCGCTCGAGCTCACCTTCAAGGAGTTCGAGCTGCTCAAGTACCTGGCGCAGCACCCGGGCCGGGTGTTCACCCGCGCCCAGCTGCTCCAGGAGGTCTGGGGCTACGACTACTACGGCGGCACCCGCACCGTGGACGTGCACGTCCGGCGGCTGCGCGCCAAGCTGGGCACCGAACACGAGTCGATGATCGGCACGGTCCGGCACGTCGGCTACAAGTTCGTCGCCCCGCCGATCACCCCACTGCCCGACTCGGCCGCCGCCGGCCGCCTCGACCGCGAGGAGATCCGCACCCCCGAGCGCGTCTGACACGCCGGAGCACCAGCCGACGGAGTGGCAGCCGGCCGTACTGACCCGTCGGCGCAGGCATCGAGGATCCTGGCGTTCCGCGATCCCGCGCCCATCGATACTCCGTACGGAACTCCGCCCGCCCGCCCGGGCGCCCGCTCATCGGGCAAACCGCGCGGGCGGGCGTTTCGCGTGCCTGGCGGTGCCCGGTGCCGTTCGGTGGTACTGACACGCAGCCGACGGAGTGGCAGCAGAGGTACTGACACGCAGGAGGCGGCGTGCGGAGGTCTCGCCGGAGCGTAGCGAGGGCGGGGCCGGAGTACGCAGCCGACGGAGTGGCAGCAGAGGTACTGATGCGTGCGTCCGCAGCCGGCCCCGACCTACGTTCGGAGGGTGAGCTTGCTGAGCTGGTCGCGACGCCTGACGACGAGCCAGGTCGCCGAAGTCGGCGCGCTGGTCACGGCCGCGCGGGCGGCCGACGGCGTCGGCCCGGTCTCGGATGACGTGGCGCTCACGCTGCGGCCCGACCTCGACGCCCCCGGCCGCTCGCACCTGATCTCCACCGACACCGACGGCACCGTCCGCGGGTACGCGCACCTCGCCAGGGCTGGGGACACGGCCTGGGAGGCGGAGCTCGTCGTGCATCCGGATCATCGCCGCCACAAGGTGGGGACGAAGCTGGTGGAGGCGTTGACGCAGGCCGTGCGCCCGGCGCCGGCCCCGGCGGCCCAGCCGGTGACGCTGGATGTCTGGGCCCACGGCGACTCGGCCGCGGCGGCGGCGCTCGCCGCCGGCACCGGGTTCACCCGTGGCCGGGTGCTGCTGCAACTGCGTCGTTCGCTCACCGCCGCGGATGCCGCCGAGTTGCCCGAGCCGGTCTGGCCGGCGGGCGTCACGGTGCGGACGTTCGAGCCCGGGAAGGACGAGACGGCCTGGCTCGCGTTGAATGCGCGGGCCTTCGCGAACCACCCGGAGCAGGGCCGGTGGACCGAGCAGGATCTGCTGCCGCGTGAGGCGCAGCCCTGGTTCGACCCGGCCGGCTTCTTTCTCGCGATCCGGGACGGGGAGCTCGCCGGCTTTCACTGGACGAAGGTGCACGACACGGATCCGGCCGGGGAGGCCGAATCTGCCGGGCCCGTCGGCGAGGTCTACGTCATCGGCGTCGACCCGGCGCGGGCGGGCGGCGGACTGGGCCGGGCCCTCACCCTGGCTGGCCTACGCCATCTACGCGACGACCGGGGCCTGTCGGCGGTGCTGCTCTACACCGACGAGGACAACGCCCGGGCGGTGCGGATGTACGAGCATCTCGGCTTCAGCCGAGCCTCGGTGGACGTCCAGTACCGCCTCACAGCGACGCCACCGGCAGTTCCTGGATAACGGCTGTTCACGAGGCGCGGCCGGCCGGGCCCGGAACGTCGAGAAGCTGACACCGCCGGCGCGAGGCTTCGCGGCGGGCCTTCCGGCGCCGCGGGTCGAGCAGCAGATTCGGCCCGAACAACGAGGTAGGGTGCCGAACTCGGGGTTATGCCTGCCTGTCCTTCTTTGCGCTGGGACTGGCCGTCAGCCGTGCCGAGCCGCGGCCCGCGGGCCGGTGACCGCCGACGCTGTCGGCGGTTCACCGATACCACCCTCGACGTCGAGCACCGCCGTCAGGTTCGTGACGTGCAGCAGACGGCGGGCCATGTCGTTGAGATTGCGCAGAACCAGCCGGCCGCCGCTGGCCCGCTGCCGGCGGTGGGCGTAGAGGATCACCGCCAGGCCCTGCGAGTCGAGGAACCCGACGTCGGCGAAATCGACGGCGATCTCCCGGACGCCCGCCATTCGGGCATCCATAAGGGCTTCTCGCAGGGGGTCGAGGGATGAGTAGTCGATGTCGCCCTCGGGTCGGATCACGATGGCATGCGGACCTGTCACCTCGACGCTCACTCTAAGAATCATCGCTCCCGCCAGCATCAGTGATCATTCCCGTCTCGCCGAAACCTCGGCCGGTCAGGCCCTGGCTGCCGGCCGCGACGGAAAGGGCTCGGTCATGAAGAAGGCTCGGTCCCAGGTCAACTGACCGGGGCCCTACCCGCCCCCGCGCGGACTCACACCCCGCTCGCCGAGTTCACCTCCCGGTTTCCCACCGCTCGCGGTATCGACCCGAGCACGAAACGTCGCGTCCGTTCGGGAAAGGACGACGCGACCGGCATCCGCTCGACGGTTACCGGCACCGGAATGCGGCCGGTGTCAAGATCACCTAAAGGTCCCCGCCGCGCGGGGTGGGATCGAGAGCGGGCTGGTGGGACCTTTCGACCATGCGCGATGAACAGATCCCTGCTCTCGGTCCCCGCGTGGTCACGCCACGGCCCGGCACCGCTCCGGCCGCCGAGCGGCCCGCCCACAACCGGCCCGGCGACCGGGCTCGGTGGGGCGTCACGTTCCTGCAGCACCGGGACGACAGTTCGGTCACCGTCAGCACCCAGCCGGACGGGATCGGGGGTGGTGTGATCCTGCTCCGGCTGGAGTCGCCGATGCTGGACACGGTGCACGCGGTCTATCTGTGCCCGGCCGAGGCCAGCAGGCTCGCGGAGGGGCTCTCCCGCGCCGCCCTGCTCGCGACCCGGACCGCCGAGCCGACGCCCGCCGAACCGGCGACCGGTGAATCGGCGACCGGTGAATCGGCGACCTGCGGTCCGACAGCCGGCGGCACGCGGTCTGGCGGCACCCAGACGGGCGACGACGAGCCGGTCGGGATCCGGCTCGTCGTCGCCGGTGAGGGAACTCGGGCCGATCGGCTGGCCGGCGCACTCGGCGGACTGCCGCCCGGCATGCGGCTACGGGACTTCGCCGCGGACACCGACGTCACTCTGGTGTTCGAGCCTCCGACGGCCGCCCCGACCGGACGCGGGCCCGGCAGACCCAGCCCGGCTCAGTCGGACGCGAGCCTGGCTTCAAGCTCCGCTCGGTCGGCGACCCAGTAGGGGCCCTCGTCCTCGACGACGTCCGCCAGGAGAACGTGGTGGCGCCCCGCGTGGCCGGTGGGGAGCAGGCAGGTCAGGCCGTCGGCGCGACAGTTGGGCGCGACGACGGTCTTGGGCACCGTCCACAGCAGCCAGACCTCGTCATCACCCCAACCCTGCAGGACGGCCGTGTGGTTGCCCTGATGCCCGAACTCGAGCGCACAGGTCACCTCGTCGGGCACCTCGTACGCGGCTCCGGGCACGTCAGCCAGCCGCTGCGCGATCTCCTCCGGTACCCGCTGCCACTCCCCGCAGGCGCCATTGTTCGCGGTCTCGCCCATGCCCTGCTCACCTCCACCGCGGCGGACAATCCTGGCCGCCAATCCGTGCGTCCGCCGCGGGCCAGCCTTCCCGGGTACCCGGCGGCCCTGGCAACGCACCGATATAAGCACGCGAAGCCCGACGCTCCAACGGCGGGTCAAAACAATCGGCATCCAGGCGGTTACCCATAGAGCACCTAAGTGCATTTTGGTACACCTTTAGCGACCAGATTCTCACCGAATGCTGATGCCAAGCGCGGAGGCGAGCGAGGGAGCGAGGCCCATCAGGTCGTCGACGCCGATTTCGGCGCCAGCCAGTCCGTCCGCCCCGGTCACCCGGTCGAACCGGCAGTCGCTGAACCTCGCGGCGCCGACGGTCAGGCCGGTGAAATCGGCGCCGGTCAGGTCGCAGCGGACGAACTCGACGTGGTCCAGCCGCGTCCTGGTCAGGTCCAGGCCCGACAGATCGCAGTCCTCGAACCTGGACCGGTGCAGCCGGCAGAACCGCAGCGTCATCCCGTCGGCCCGAACGTCGGCGAGACGGGCGTCATGTATCTCGCCGCTCACCCAGACGGCGCCAGAAAGCCGCCCGCCGTCGACGGCGACCCTCGTCGCCGAGCCGCCGTCGACGACGGTACCGGCGAGCGCGACATCCCGGAGGGCCACGTCCCGCAGGGTCACGGCGGTCAGCTCACCGCCGACCACACGCAGCCCGGCCAGCCGAACCCCGATCAGCCGCAGGTCGTGCCCGCCTCCGGCCGCCGCGACCACCTCGGCCAGCTCGATCGCCTCCCGGCCCCCAGTCCCCGCCAGGCCGCCAGCCGCCGCCTCCGGATTTGGCGCCGGCAGATCAGGAACCACCGAAGCCCAGAAATCACCCCGCCGCTCACCACGCCGCCGCATCGCATTAGCCAT
>Ga0068863_100003674_pt1 | contig 15153 bp, 15 predicted proteins | sample KBSSwiS62_FD_66596 | JGI IMG/M metagenome (GOLD analysis project Ga0068863, IMG submission 66596) | Switchgrass rhizosphere microbial communities from Kellogg Biological Station, Michigan, USA - KBS Switchgrass S6-2 | ecosystem: Host-associated > Plants > Roots > Rhizosphere > Soil ...
TCGGGGGCGATCCGTGCCGCGGCCCGCGCAGTCAGGATGAGCCCGGCATAGCGATCGACGGCTTTATCGTCCTTGGCCGCGTCACTGCTCCAGAAGCTTCGCATCGCAGCGATTCGCGCGCCGGGACCATCGCCAACATAACATATCCGCAGCTTCCCGGCGGGCGTGTCGCTGCTGAAGTCGCCGCTTTCGTCGGCCGATTCAGAATAAAGATCGACCAGCGCCGAGTTGGAGAAAACGCCAAGGCGCGCCGCCGTCATCGCGGCATCGAGCCGTTCGGCGGCGGGAATCATCGGCGAACGCGCCGACCAGGCGAGCACCTGCGGCCCGACGGTGCGCAGCAGGTCTGACGGAATGGTGAGGCCCAGTGCGCTCGCCATGCCGAACCGCCACGTGGTGAGCTGATTGACCCCGGTCCATTCGACAGTGACGCTGCGCTGCCCTGCGCCACTCACCCCCATCATCCGTTCGGCGAGCTGGAGGTCGATGCCTTGCGAGTTGCGCATCCGCCGCCGCGCCTGATCGATCAGCACGCCGGCGATAGCGGTATCCCCGGACAACGCCGCGCACATTGCCCGCGCCAGTGGCCATACCAGCTCCTTGCTGCGGATCGAGCCGCCATCGGCGAGCGGGCAAAGCCCCGCCGCATCGGCCGTGGCGAGCGCGCTCTGCCCAGCCACCGCATAAAGCTTGGCGTTAAATCTATCGACGTCGACACCCTGCACCAGCATGCGCGCTCCGTCGGCTTCGCCCATGCGCAGCAGCAGCCAGGCACGCTCCGCTACCCAATCAGGCGCCGAAACATGGGATGGCGTCGCCACCTTGCTGAGCAACGCCCGCCGCAAGGTAATCGATGCCCAGCGCGAGGCGATCGGCGCGTCTAGCCGCCGCATCATCGAAGTGAGGAACCGGCCGTCTACGTCGCCCCAGGCATGCGGCCCCATACCCTGGAACGGCCCCACCGCGGCGATCGAGCGCCGCGCTTCTTCGGGCAGCTCGGAAGGCTGGTCGACAGGCACCTCGCCTGCAGCCGAGGCAAAGATGGCCGGATCGAGATCGAGCGACGGAGCGGGAGGAGCTCCAGGTTGCCCCGGGCTTCCCGGTGGCGCCGCTGCGGGCGCCGACGGCGCGACGGGCGCCGATCCCGGCGCGGGCTGCGGGCGCGCCGCGGGCTGCGTCTGCGTGCCGAAGCCCGGCGGCAGAAGCGATTCCTGCGCAAACGCACCCGCGGCCAGCAACGCGACCGCGGCTACCGTCACTGCGAAGGCGGCCTTGCTACTTGGCCTGGGCTTCATTGAGCATCGCCTTTTCCACAATCACCGGCGCCCTTTCGGTGTTCACGAAGCTGAGGGCGGCGAGCCCGACGACGATGATGATGACAATGCTAAGAAGGATGAAGCTGAACCGCGACATGAATCGTTCCGATGGTTGCAATGAACCCGCTTTTGCCCGAGGGGGCGGCCATGTGTATAGCCCTCGACGACATGCCGCAAAGCCTGCCGCCCAATCTGCCCCGATTCGATCGCCCGCTCGTCCTCGTCGGACTGATGGGCGCCGGCAAGTCCACCATCGGCAAGCGCCTGGCCGCACGGCTCCACCTGCCCTTCGTCGATGCCGACCAGGAGATTGAGCGCGCCGCCGGTCTGACGATCAGCGAGATCTTCGAGCGTTTCGGCGAAAAGGAGTTCCGCGACGGCGAGCGGAGGGTGATCGGCCGGCTGATCGACGGCCGGCCCAAGGTGATCGCCACCGGCGGCGGAGCCTTCATGCAGGAGGAGACGCGCGAGCTCATCCTGTCGCGCGCCATCGCCATCTGGCTCGATGCCGACATCGAAGTTCTGGCCGAGCGGGTAGGCCGGCGTGAGGGGACGCGGCCGCTGCTCCGAAACCGCGATCCACGCGAGGCGCTCGCCGAGCTCGCCGCGATCCGCAATCCGATCTATGCGCTCGCTCCCGTTCGCGTCCGGAGCCAGCCGCTGCCGCACGACGCCACGGTCGACAGCATTTTGAAAGCCCTCGCCGAATGACGGTACGCGTCCTGCTCGGCGAGCGCAGCTACGACATCGGCATCGAACCAGGCTCGCTCGACCGCGCCGGGGAATTGCTTGCGCCCTTCGCCGCCCGAGGCCGCTTCATCATCGTGACGGACAGCAATATCGTTCCCAATCAACTCTATAGATTGCAGACTTCGCTCAGCGCCGCAGGTGTCGCCAGCATCGTCGAGGTGCTGCCGCCAGGCGAGTCCACCAAAAGCTGGGCCATGCTGGAGCGGCTCACCGATGCGCTGCTGGCGCATGGGGTCGAGCGCACCGATACGATCATTGCGCTCGGCGGTGGTGTGATCGGCGATCTTGCCGGCTTCGCAGCGTCGATCCTCAAGCGCGGCTGCCGCTTCATCCAGGTGCCGACCAGCCTGCTTGCCCAGGTCGACAGCTCGGTCGGCGGCAAGACCGCGATCAACAGCCGCGCAGGCAAGAACCTGATCGGGGCGTTCTACCAGCCGGTCCATGTGCTGATCGATCCGACGACGCTTGATACGCTCAGCCATCGCGAGCTACGCGCCGGCTATGCCGAAGTGGTCAAATATGGTCTGATCGACGATCCCGGATTCTTCGCCTGGTGCGAACGGTACGGCGCTGCGCTGCTCGCCGGCGACGCGATGGCGCGCACCCACGCGATCACCACCAGCATCGCCGCGAAGGCACGCATTGTCGGCCAAGACGAACGCGAAACAAGCGGGCGGCGCGCCCTGCTCAACCTCGGCCACACCTTCGGCCACGCGCTCGAGGCGGAGACGGGCTTTTCAGAGCGGCTCCTGCACGGGGAGGCGGTCGCGTGCGGCATGGCGCTCGCTTTCCGCTTCTCGGCTGAGCAGGGTCTCTGCCCGGCCGCTGACGCCGAGCGCGTCACTGCCCATATCGCCGCCGCCGGCCTGCCCGCTACGCTCGCCGCGGCAGGCGTAAGTGCGAGCGGGAGGGCGCTCGTCGCCCACATGATGCACGACAAGAAGATGGAGGGCGGCCAGCTGCCTTTCCTGCTGGCCCGCGGGATCGGCCAGACATTCCTCGACAGAAAAGTCGACCTCATGGCCGTGGAGGCGTTTCTCGAGGGCGAGCGCGCGCGTTAGCGCCTTTCCTGCCGAATCTGATCATTCCATGCATTTAACGTCGCATGCGGCTGGGCTAGGTTGTGGGAACGGGAGGATTCGGTGCTGGGCTTTTTGGGAGCATCCGAAAATCTGGCCTTCGTGATCGCGTTGGTGATCATGGTGATGATCGGCGTTGTCGAGGCGATCGGGCTCGGCAGCAGCGCGCTCGGGCATGATGTCGATCTTGCGGAGTCCGACTGGCTGAGTTGGCTCGGTTTCGGGCGGTTGCCGCTGCTCATGCTGCTCGTCGTCTTTCTCGCTTCCTTCGGAATGATCGGACTCACGGGCCAGCAGACTTTCCTGACGCTCACCGGCGCCATGCTGCCGGGCACCCTCGCTGTCCCGGCGTCTGCGTTCGCCTCGCTCCCCGCGACAGCGCTGCTGGCCCGTCTTCTCGGCCGGGTCATCCCGCGTGACGAAACAACCGCGATCGGAGTCGAACAGCTTGTGGGGCTGCACGCAGAGATCATTGTCGGTCTGGCTCGACAGGGATCACCCGCAAAGGCCCGGGTAAAGGATTTCCATGGCCAAACCCATTATGTGATGGCTGAACCAGACGATCCCACCACCAGCTTCGGCGAGGGCGACGAGATCCTTCTGGTTCGTCGCCATGGTCACATTTTCCGCGCCATTTCCAGCGGACGTTCACCTTTCTCGAACTGGATCCAATCATGAGCACCCTGCCCGCAACGACCCAGAATGGCGAACTCGTCGGCATGTTCGGCAGCATCTATTGGCTGGCGCCCCTTGTAGCCGTCGCCACTCTGCTGATCCTCGGTCTTATCCTTGCGCGACTCTACAAGCGCGCGTCCAAGGAGATCGCCTTCGTACGCACCGGCTTCGGCGGCGAGAAGGTCGTGATGAACGGCGGTGCTCTGGTCCTGCCGGTATTTCACGAGACCATGCCCGTGAACATGAACACCGTGCGCCTCGCCGTGGAGCGCAAGAACAGTGACGCGCTGATCACGCTCGATCGCCTTCGCATCGACGTCAAAGCCGAGTTCTATGTGCGCGTCCGGCCCGACCGCGATGCCCTCGCAATGGCGGCGCAGACTTTGGGCATGCGGACGATGCACTCCGAACATCTCAAGGAACTAGTCGAAGGCAAGTTCGTCGATGCGCTCCGCTCTGTGGCAGCGGGAATGACGATGAACCAGCTTCACGAGCAGCGGTCGGATTTCGTTCAGAAGGTCCAACAGGTCTCGTCCGCGGACTTGGCGATGAACGGTCTGGAGCTCGAGTCGGTTTCGCTCACCGGCCTCGATCAGACGTCGATCGAGCATTTCAACGCCAACAATGCCTTCGACGCCGAAGGGCTGACCAAGCTCACGGAGCAGATCGAGCTTCGCAAAAAGGCTCGCAATGACATCGAACAGGATACGCGGGTCCAGATCGAGGCGAAGAATCTCGAGGCACAGCGTCAGTCATTCCTCATCGCTCGCGACAGCGAGTTCGCGCGCCTCGAACAGGAGCGGGAGATCGAGATGCGGCGCGCCGAGCAGTCGTCCGAGGTCGCACGCCAGCAATCGGAACGCCAGCGCGAGGCGGAGCAGGCTCGCATTGCAGCCAAGCAGTTGACGGATGCCGCGCAGATCGAAGCGGACCGGGCGGTTCAGGAGGCCCGCATTGCGCAGACGCAGGCGCTGGAGATAGCCCGTCAGGAACAGCAGATCGCCGTTCAGAACAAGAGCCGCGAGGAGAGCCAGGCCAAGGCGGAGGCGGACAAAGCTCGCGCTGCCGCCGTGGCCGCTGAGGAACAGGTCGTCACCGCCCGGGAGACCGAAGTTGCCGAGCGCATCAAGCGGATCGAGCTGATCGAGGCGTCAAAGGAAGCTGAGCGCGCGGCACTGGGCATCAAGGTGCAGGCCGAGGCGGAGAAGCAGGCGGCGGCTGATCGCGCGCAGGCCGTGCGCGCGGCAGCAGAAGGCGAAGCAGAGGCCGAAAAACTCCGCGCTGAAGCCGCCCGCGTGCGGTTCGAGGTCGAGGCTGCAGGCCAGCGCGCAGTCAACGAAGCTGCCAACCTCCTTTCGTCGGAGAATATCTCACTTCAGGCCAAATTGGAGTTGCTCAAGGTTCTGCCCGATATTGTTCGTGAGGCGGCCAAGCCGATGGAGGCGATCGATTCGATCAAGATCGTTCAAGTCGATGGCCTGACCGGAGGAGGCGGATCGGCTGCGGATGCCCCGCAGTCCGGCCGCGAACCGAACCTCGCTCAGTCTGCCGTCGCCGCTGCGCTGCGCTATCGAGCGCAAGCGCCCGTCATCGACGGCCTGATGAAGGAATTGGGCTTCGATGGCTCTACGCTCGACTCGATCGTTTCCGGCGCCGCTTCAGGCCGTTTGTCGAAAGAGGCTCAGCGCATCGACGAGGGCTGATCGAGCGAGCGCGAAAACGGGCTTACCCGCTCGATCTCGGCGCAAGTGTGTGGATGCCGGCGAACAGCCGCTCCTCACGCACATAGGCATAGCAAGACGATGGAGAACCGCTCCAATGCAGCCCCACACTCGCGCGATGATCGCAGCGTCGGCCCACGCCTTTGTTCATCGCCGCAAGGTCGTCGGCATCCACGATCATGCGGCGCAGCGCCACCTGCGCATTGCGGCCGAATGCCGTGGTAGCTCGCTACAGGGATATGACGGTGATCGCGCTGCGCGGTTCGGCGGCACCCTGCCCGAGCTATACGACGCCGCCGAACGTACTTTTATATCGATCGAGGTAGAAGGCTGCACCGTGCGCGGCCATGATCGCGGATCGGCGACCAGCTATGATGCGCGGGTATCCGACCAGCAGGTCCAGCTCTACGACCATGGCGAACAGCGCTGGTTTTCCTATGATGTCCAACTCGTCGACGAGCAATTAGACCCTAAGCGGGGATCGCCTCGGCACCATCCACGCTGATCGCGCAGAACACGCCGTGCCGGTCGTAACGGAGCTCGACGGCGGCGATGCCCGAGCTGGGCCGTAGAAGCGCGGTGCCCAGGCCCTTGCGGCTGGGCGGCTCGACGATCGGTCCTCCGCTTTCCTGCCAGCCTATCGTCACCGAGCCGCCCCTTTCCGGAAGGGACCAGCTGATATCGACCCGCCCTTCCGGACAGGAAAGCGCGCCATATTTGACTGCGTTGGTACATAGCTCGTGCAGCGCGAGCACCAGCGCCACGCAGCTTTCTGCCGGCAGCGTGCAGGCGGGACCCGATTTCACAATATTGCCGCCCGCCGAGAAGGGCCGGCATGCCTCGTCGACCAGTTCCGCAAGGCTGCAGATGTCCAGTGTCTTGCCGGAGAGCAAGTCGTGGGCGGAGGCCAATGCCTGCAGGCGCGCTTCGAAGGCCTCGACGAACACCCGGGGACTGGACTCCTTGGCGGACTGTTTAGCAATCGCCTGAACGACGGCCAGTATATTCCTGACGCGATGCTGCAGTTCGCGATTGAGCATATCGGCCATGCGATTTGCAGCGCCAAGCTCGCGTACCGTGTGGCGCAGACTCTGCGCCGTGGCGATGATGATCGCGCATGAACCAACATATAGTAGAAATCGAGCGAGCGACCGAAGATCGCCGGCCGGGGTCTGCGAGAACAAGGTTTCCGCGATCACGCCGGACAGGAGCGCGCAGGCCAGCCCCGCTCGCCATCCCGTCAGAAGGCTGCAGATCAGCACGGCAGGATAATAGGTGACGTAGGTCAGCGGAGCGACACTGCCAACGGCGAGACGGATCAACGTGGCGACCACGATGGCGCCCATGCAGATCGCCAGGCAGGAGGCGTTCGACCTGTCCTTCAGGAGCTCCCGCCTGACCGCCCCGATACGGGTCACCCTTTCGCCCTTCCCCATCAAGACGATCGTTACGGTACTGTACGGACCGGCGGCCACGAGTCAATGTCGGGCCCTTCCAAGCCGACGCCGCACGATGGATGAAACTGTCGAAGCCCAGATGAGCCGCCCCGGAATCGAACATGGAAACAGGCGCTATCGCTTCAACGGGAACAGTCACCTATCATGCCGCGAGCGTAAATCTGCTCCTATGCTTGTCGCAGCAGTGGAGGGCGCGGTTCAGCGCTCCCCGTCGTCGAGCCGCCGCCTCATGTCGCGATATGCCGCGGCGATCAGGCCCGCCAGCGCATCCTCGTCCGGCCTTCTGTCGACACGCAACTTGACGTGGCGCATCCGCTTGCCCGCTCCTTCGAGCAGACCGAGAGGATCGTCGAGGCAAGCTCCGCAGAAGAAGCCGATCCCGGCATGCTGCCGATAGGCATCGACATAGGCAAAGGCGGCATCTTCGACGCACGCGGTCGGACGGCCGTCGTGGATCAGCTCGCGCACATCGCTGCCCGCCGCGCGCAGCAGCCCGAACCACGGCTCGACGAGACCGCGGAGTGGATCCCCGACGGCAAACCAGGCCTCGACCTCCGGATCGCGGCGCCGCGCCGACGGAAAGTGGAACAGGATGTCCATGACCGCAAATCTGTCACGCCCGTTCCGCCATGCCAAGGCGTCAAAGGGGGGATACCGCGCCATCGCGCCGGACCCGTCCGGGCTGACCTCGCGCTCGGTCCATGCCTGCTAGGCGACTGCGCATCGTGGCCCGCGACCTTAACGCCGGTCTGGCTGATCCAACGCCGAGCTAACGCCCGCGCAGATAGACCGTCGCCGCCCACATCCAGCCGAGGATCATCCCCAAGCCGCCTAGCGGCGTCACCGCGCCGAGCCATTTCGGTCCGCCCAGCGCCATCGCGTAAAGCGTGCCGGCAAACAGCGCCGCCCCGGCGAGCATCAGGGCCGCGGCGCCCCGGCTCCGGGCGAGGATGACGAGCGCAGCCGCCGCATGCACCATCTGGTAATGCGCGCCGGTGTTCAGCCATTGCGCCGCTTTCCCGGTAGCGCCGTGCGCGCCATAGGCGCCCGCGATCACCGCGATCGCACCTGAAAGCGCGATCAGCGCCGCGAACGGGTCACCGCTAGCCTTTCCCGCCCTCGACCTGCTCATGGCTGCCTGCTTTCCTCTCGGTCGACAGCCTCACCGATCGCCGTGGCGCGCCCGACTTCGCCATCGTTGTGGCCCAGATCGAGGCTGCGCTCATGGTTGAACATCATGTCGCGCCGGGCGCTGATGTCGTCGCTCGCTATCTGCGCCTCCAGCCGCGAACCGTCGCGCCGTCGATATTCGGCCTCGATCTTGCCGATATCCTCGTTGTTCAGACCCACCGCCTCGAGCGCCTCGCAACCGAGGATCACTGCCGACTCGAACAGCTCGCGCACTGCGCCGGCGATGTCCAATTTCGCCAGCACCATCATGTGGCGGCGGTCGAACGCGCGCACCAGGATGGCTGCATTGGGAAAAGCGTCGAGCACCGGCTGCAGTTCCGCCTTGCCGAGCGCATCGCCGTCTACGCAGAAGATGATGGCGCGGGCATCCTCCGCACCTGCCTGGCGCAGCAGATCGACCCGGGTACCGTCGCCGAAGAAAACCTTGACGTCGAACTTCTCGGCGACATCGATTTGATTGGTGTTCTTGTCAATCAGGCTGACGCGGACGCCAGCGGCGAGCAGCATCTGCGAGACGGTCTGCCCGAAGCGGCCATAGCCGACGACGATCGCCGCCGCTTGCGTATTGCCATCCGGGCCTGGGCGCTGCTCGTCGTTCGGAGCAGGATTGATCCAGCGACGCGCCACCATCATCAGAAATGGCGTCGTGGCCATCGAGAGCGTGACGATCGCACCGAACAGGCTCGCGGCCTCGGGGCGGACCAGCAGCGCGTCGCGGGCCTGGCTGAACAGGACGAAGGCGAACTCGCCGCCCTGGCTGAGCAGCAGGCCGAATGCCAACGCCGAGCGATTGCTGACCCCGAAGATCTTTGCGATGCCGAACATCACCGTCGCCTTGGTGACGACCACCGCCATCGCCATCAGGATGACGAACAGCGGCCGCTCGGCGATCACGTGGAGATCGAGCATCATGCCGACGGCGATGAAGAACAATCCAAGGAGGATCGTGCGGAACGGCTCGACATCTGCCTCAAGCTCGTGGCGGTACGGCGAGTCGGCGAGCATCACGCCAGCCACGAAGGCGCCGAGCGCGGCGGACAGGTGCAGCGCTTCCATCACCGCCGCGCTCGCGAGCACCGTAAAGAGACCGGCAGCGACGAACAGCTCGCGCTCGCCGAGCGAGCCGACCAGCCGGAATAGCGGGTTGATGATGAATCGCCCGGCCAGTACCAGCCCAACGACCGCGCCGACCGAGTAGAGGCCGAGCAGCCAGCCCGGCGGCGTGCCTTCGACCGGCGGGGAGCGCGAGAGCGACGCAATAATCGTGATCAGCGGGATCAGCGAGAGATCCTGCAAGAGCAGCACCGAAAAAGCGCGTTCGCCACTGGGCGTGTTCATGCGGCCCGCCGAGCGAAGCATCGGCAACACCTGCGCCGTCGAGGACAGCGCGAGCGGCAGGCCGAGCGCGAGCGATGCGGCCGGGCTGAAACCGGTAAATGCGTAGATGACGCCGGCAATCGCCAGGCCGCACGCCACCACCTGCACCGAGCCGAGCCCGAAAATGTCGCGCCGCAACCGCCATAGCCGGTTGGGGTGAAGCTCGAGCCCGACGAGGAACAGCAGCAGCACGATTCCCAGTTCGGCAATCCCCAGCTTCGATTCGGCGTCGCCGATCAGGCCCAGGCCCTGTGGTCCGATCAGCGCGCCCGCGACGAGATAGCCCAACGTCGCCCCAAGCCCCAGACGACGAAAGATCAGCACGAACACGATCGCAGCGCCGAGCAGCAAGACGCCGTCGCGCAGCAGCAGCGCGGTATCGGCCGTCTCGTTCATGACTTGACGTGCTGCGAAGCGTGCGCCGCGGCTTCGGCGACCGCTTCGAACGCGAGCCGGATCGAAGGATGGCGGGCACTGTGCGGGCGCGCTGGTTCGAACAGTTCGAGGCCGGGCCACTCACCGGGATCGTCGCGGCGGCCAGCGAGGAAATCGGCGAGCAGGTCGCGCGCTGCCGCGAGCTCGGCCGGTGTCCGGCCGATCGCATGCTCGGCCATCAGCGCGGCCGACGCCTGGCCGAGCGCGCAGGCGCGAACTTCCTGACCAAGCTCGACGACCCGCCCGTCCCTGTCCACGACCACATCCACCGTCACCCGGCTGCCGCAGATCGGCGAGCGCTTCGAAACCGTCGCCTGCGGCGAAGCGAGGCGTTCCTGATGAGCTATGCTGGTCGCGAGGCGAAGGATCTGCGAATTGTAGAGCGCGGCCGACATGATCCCCATGTAGGGCGGAAACCTGCTGCGGTTAACCCCTCATCCGTGCGAGCAGACCGACGCTGCGATCACCCCTCGAGCTGGCGAATCAACAACCGAACGTCGGCATCGAGCTCGGCATCGGTCTGGCGGAGCTTTTCGATCTGCTTCACCGCGTGGATCACGGTGGTGTGGTCGCGCCCTCCGAAGCGACGGCCGATCTCCGGCAGCGAACGCGGGGTGAGCTGCTTGGCGAGATACATCGCCACCTGTCGCGGGCGCGCGACCTCTCGCGCGCGCCTCGCGCTCGACATCTCGGCTTGGCGGATGCGGTAATGGTCGGAGACCTTGCGCTGGATCTCGTCGATCGTGACGCGGCGCTGGTTCGCGCGCAGGATATCGGCAAGGGTCGCCTGGGTGAAATCGACGTCGACCGGCTTGCCCGACAGGGCGGCATAGGCAACGACGCGGTTCAGCGCGCCCTCGAGCTCTCGGACATTGGCGCTGATCCGGCGTGCGAGGAACATCACCACGTCCTGGGGAACATTCGCCTGCGGCATCGCCTGCAGCTTACGCGTCAGGATGTTGAGGCGCAGTTCGAAATCGGCAGGGTTGACGTCGGCCACCAGGCCCCAGGAGAGCCGCGACAGGATCCGGCTCTCGATCCCGTCGAGGTCTTGCGGCGAGCGGTCCGCGCTGATCACCAGGCGACGGCCTGCCGAGATCAGCTCGTTCATCGTGTGGAAGAATTCTTCCTGGGTCGACTCCTTGCCGGCGATGAACTGCACATCATCGATCATCAGCAAGTCGGCCGCGCGCAGTCGCTGCTTGAAGCTGAACGTGTCCTTCGCCCGCATCGCGGACACGAACTCGAACATGAACTTCTCGGCCGACATGTAGACGACCTTTGCGCCTGGGTGGCGCGCCAGATATTCATGCCCGATCGCATGCATCAGGTGGGTCTTGCCCAGGCCGGTGCCGCCGTGAAGGAAAAGCGGGTTGAACACCAGCTTGCCGCCCTCTGCCAACGTGCGCGAAGCGTTATATGCCACCTCGTTGGCCTTGCCGACGACGAAGCTGTCGAACGTGTAGCGCGCTTCGAGCGGCGTGCCGCAGCGTGGGCCGCTCTCGACCGCCGCGATCTCCTCGGGCGCGGCGGGCTGCGGCTCGGCGTCAGCGACGTCCCCCGCAAACAGGGCCGAACGCTCGGTGCCGCTCGCGGGCACGATCGACACCTGGCGGACCTGCGGCAGCAGTGCACGCCAGCCCTGGAGAAGATGATCGACGAAGTGCGTGGTCGCCCAATTGGCCATGAACTCGCTGGGCGCGATCAGTTTCAGCGTTCCGGACGCCAGGTCGCACTCGCCCAGCGTAAGCGGCTTGAGCCATCCGTCGAACGTTCGTACTCCGATGCTCCGGCGCAGACCCGCCCGGATCGTCTCCCAGGCTTGGGCCAGCGCGATATCGACGCCACCGCTGATCAGCGGCACCCGATCCTCGCCCATCCCGCCATAGTTTTCAGACACGCAGCATCCTTCCCGAGCGGCCGCTGTCCGCTCCCCCAGTAAACCAGAACGAGGTCAAAAGCTCCCCTCAGCCGGACGACCGTTTGGTCCCGGCACCTTCTAATTCTATCCCCATGAAACCAGCTGCGACAGAATCGCCGGCCGGCTGTGAGTCGTATCTATGGAGAAGGCTGGAGACTGATCAAGACCATCAATTTGTCACAGGCCCGCAATATGGGCTTGACACACGGTAAGCCGGGCCTTTGCCATGACAAATAAAATTATCGTTTTTTCTCAGGACGTTAGATATCGCACCTCGAACGAATCAAGCTAAATCCGAGAGTTACGATTCGATGACGACCCCGTGACAAAAAGCCCGCCGGCATTGCTGCCGGCGGGCTTGGAAATATTCCGGCTGAAGCGTATCAGCCGAGCGCGGCAACCCGCTTGGTGAGCCGAGAGAATTTGCGCGAAGCAGTGTTCTTGTGGACGACGCCCTTCGACACGCCACGGAACAGCTCCGGCTGGGCAGCGGCGAGCGCAGCCGCGGCCGCGGACTTGTCGCCAGCGGCGAGCGCAGCCTCGACCTTCTTCACGAACGTGCGGATCCGGCTGACCCGGGCACCGTTGATCTCGGCGCGACGATCGTTGCGACGGATGCGCTTCTTTGCCTGCGGCGTATTCGCCATGCTCGTTCAAACCCTAGCTAAATGATCAGGAACGGCGGGGGTCGCGACCCTCGCCGGAAGGCCGCGCCAATACACAGCACCACCGATCCGGTCAACCGTGAAAGACTGGCCGCCGCAGCCGCTCAATTCTGACATTTCGGGCAGTAAAAGGTGGATCGCCCGCCGTCCACCCGCCGCGCAACCGTAGCCCCGCAGTGGCATGGCTCTCCCTCGCGGCCATAGACCAGCCATTGCTTGGCGAAATAGCCGAGCTGGCCGTCCGGTCGCGCGTAGTCGCGCAGCGTCGAACCGCCCGCCTCGATCGCCGAGGCAAGCACCGACTTGATCGCACCGACAAGCCGATCCAGTCGTTTGCGTGATATCCGCCCCGCCATGGTCCCCGGATCGATGCCGGCCATGTGCAGCGCCTCGCAGACATAGATATTGCCCAGCCCGGCGACGATCCTCTGATCGAGCAGCATCGCCTTGATCGGTGAGACCCGGCCCTTCAGCACCCTGACGAGATAGGCGCCATTCAGCGCCTCGCCAAGCGGTTCGGGCCCCAGCGCCCGGAAGGCGGGAAAATCATCGAGTTGGTCCTGGCGGACGATGTCGATCGAGCCGAACCGCCGTGGATCGCACAAGGCGAGCACGCGTCCCTCGTCGGTCTCGATCACGAGATGGTCGTGTGCCCCGATGTCCGACGGATCGATCCGCCATCGGCCCGACATGCCCAGATGGAAGATGAGCACATCGTCGCGATCCGTTTCGATCAGTCCATATTTGGCCCGGCGGCCGAACCCGGTGACGCGCGCGCCGGTGAGCCGCTGGCGCAGGTCCGCCGGAAAGGGACGGCGGAGATCGGCGCGATGGAGATTGACCCGCACTATGCGGCGGCCGTCGAGCGCCGGTCTCAAACCCCGGACGGTTGTCTCGACTTCGGGTAATTCGGGCATGACGATGATATGGGCGATATCCATGGGCTCCGCCAGCATCGATGTGTCAGCGTTGATGCCCCCCGACGCGGCGCTGGGCACGGTTGCGACATGCCGTCAGCCATTGCGGCGCGCCGGTTTGAACCCTAGAGCGAGCCTCCATGAACGATACCGTTTCCTTCGGCTATTCAGAGGTCTCCCCTGAGGAGAAGACCGCCCGCGTCGGCGAAGTGTTCCGGAGCGTAGCCGGCCGATATGACCTCATGAACGACGCGATGTCGGGCGGCATGCACCGCGTCTGGAAAGATCGCTTCGTTCGCCGGGTAAAACCGCGGCACGGCGAGTCGATCCTGGATATGGCCGGAGGCACAGGGGATATCGCCTTCCGCCTCGCACGTTCGGGCGCGAGCGTCACCGTCGCAGATATCAACCCGGCGATGCTCGACGTCGGTCGCGAGCGCGCCGGGAAGAAGCGCATCGAGGGACTTGCCTGGGCCGAGCAGAATGCCGAACGGCTTAGCTTCGGCGATAATGGCTTCGACGCCTACACGATCGCCTTCGGCATCCGCAACGTCACACACCGCGCGCTCGCCCTTGCAGAGGCGCATCGGGTGCTCCGGCGCGGCGGCCGCTTCTTCTGTCTGGAATTCTCCACCACGCTCTGGCCCGGCTTCAAGGAGGCCTATGACCTTTATTCGCACCGGCTGGTGCCGCGCCTCGGCCGGCTGATAGCGGGCGACGAGGAGAGCTATCGCTATCTGATCGAGTCGATCCGTCGCTTCCCTCCGATGGAAGCCTTCCGTGCGGAGATCGAGCAGGCCGGTTTCGTCCAGACCAGGGTCGAACCGACGCTCGGCGGGTTGGTCGCTATCCACAGCGGCTGGAAGATTTGACCAGCAGCATCGTCCATATCTTCCGCCTGCTACGCTGGGGCCGCACGCTGGCGCGGCACGGTGCACTGCAGGGAATCGAGCGCGATGCGCTGACTCCGGCCCCGGTGCGTCGCCTGATACGCATCGCGCGGCTGGGCGCCCGCATCCCCAAACAGCCTGCCTATGCCGACGCTTTCGAGGCGCTCGGCCCCGCAGCGATCAAACTTGGCCAGGCGCTAGCCACGCGCCCCGACCTCGTTGGCGAGGCCGCGGCGGCGCAGCTCTATCGCCTGCAGGATGCGTTGCCGCCGGTCGCATTCCCGGCAATCCGCGCGGCGGTCGAGCAAAGCCTGGAACGACCTATCGAAGCCATGTTCAGCAGCTTCGAGGAGGTCCCCGTCGGAGCGGCATCGATCGCGCAGGTGCACCGTGCCGTCACCACCGAGGGCCGGACCGTCGCGGTGAAGGTGCTGCGGCCCGGCGTCGAGGACGAGTTTGCCCGCGCGATCGAAACCTACGAATGGGCGGCAGCGCATGCCGAGCTGATGGGCGGCGAGATGGCGCGGCTGCGCCCTCGGCTGGTGATCGCGACGTTCCGGCAATGGACCGCGCGCGAGCTCGACCTCCGGCGGGAGGCCGCGTCTGCATCCGAGCTGGCGGAGAATATGGAGGCGGTGCCCGGGTTCCACGTTCCCGCGATCGACTGGAGCCGCTCGTCGCGCCGCGTGATGACGATGGAGTGGGTCGAAGGAATCAAGCTCGCGGATCGCGCCGGGCTGGAGGCCGCCGGGCATGATG
>Ga0068863_100003675_pt1 | contig 15152 bp, 13 predicted proteins | sample KBSSwiS62_FD_66596 | JGI IMG/M metagenome (GOLD analysis project Ga0068863, IMG submission 66596) | Switchgrass rhizosphere microbial communities from Kellogg Biological Station, Michigan, USA - KBS Switchgrass S6-2 | ecosystem: Host-associated > Plants > Roots > Rhizosphere > Soil ...
AACAGTATATCGGATTGTGCGGGAGCGATAGAAGAATTTGTCAGACATATACAGGTTTTGAGATTAGCGCCCCCTGCGCACGGCCGCTAGTATCAGCGCCAAGCCTGGTAGTAGTAACAACAGGTAGCACACCGATATTGCAGCGGGCAGAAGCTGGCAAGGTTTCCTGCCGGCCAGCCCACACTGCAGGAGGTCATTGTCACCGGTGTCAGGGGCTCATTGCAGCGGGCCGCTTGGGGCCAGGATGAGGGCTCCCGAATTATGCCGATCATCGGCGTTGGTGAGGCTGGACTGACGACCGGGCAAGCACCGGCCTTCACCGACTTCTGTCGAAGGTTGGCCTAACTGCCGCCGCAATGCCTGCGACGCCGTGCAGCCTTTTGCGCCGGTTCACTGGCGCTCGCAGTCTATCTGCACCTCCAACTGTCCTGCGGCTCGTGATATCTGAATTGATATCCAACGTCCCGATAACGGAATGGCAAGTGTATTGCCAGGATGAATACCGGGTGGTAGCGTTAACATCATGTTGGTCGACGCGTTCCAACAGTTTCACGTTGACGTTGCTGGAGGGTCAACGCGTGGTGGCCGCCGATGTGAGACCGAAGAGGAGGTGACTCTCAGACTCCAGACCACGCGTCAAACTCATGACCGCGTGAGTTGACACAAATAACGACTGGGGGCGTCTTCCGTGTGCCCCTTGGTAAATGAGGGGGGGTTATGACTTCACGGGTTTTTTTCCGCGCATCCATGGCTGCACTGAGTGTCACGGCGTTGCTCGCTGCCAGTTCGGCTTGGGCGCAGGCCGCCGATACAACTTCGGTGGCCAGACAAGGCGACGGTCAGAAAGTCGCCGCTGAGGAACTGGGCGTCGTCACGGTAACTGGATCTCGCATCATCACCGACAACGTCCATTCGCCAACGCCGATCACCGCGGTCGAGGTAGGCGAAATCGCGCTCACCTCGCCGAGCGACACGGCCGATGCGCTGAACAAGCTGCCTAACATCATCGGCGGCCGTACCCCGCGCAACCAGGGCAACGGCAGCAACAACAACGGCGGCAACGTGCTGTCGCTGCGCAACTTCGGCGTTCAGCGCACTCTGGTGCTGCTGGATGGTCACCGCGTCGCGCCGTCCAACCAGGATGGGACGGTCGACATCGATATCCTGCCGCAGATGCTGATGAGCCGGGTCGACATCGTCACCGGCGGCGCTTCGGCGATCTATGGGTCGGATGCGGTGGCCGGCGTGGTCAATTTCGTCCTCGACAAGAAGTTTACCGGGCTGGCGCTGAAAGCCGACGGCGGCGTGTCGAAGTACGGTGACGGCAAGGAATACCAGTTCGGCGCCGCCTGGGGCACGGACCTGTTTGACGGGCGCGGCCATTTCGAGACGGCTGCGCGCTACCGCCACCAGGACATGATCCCGATCAGCGCGCGCCCCTATGGCGCCGACGGCCAGGCGTGGCTGCTGGCCGGCAACGGATCGCCTGGCAAACCCTTTGTAAACGTGCCCTTTGCACGCGTGTTCAACAGCGGCCAGTACGGCAATGTCCAGTGCGGTACAGCCTGCCCCTTCAACAACTACACCTTCAACCAGGCGGGCATCCTCAGCCCGATGGTCCATGGCACGCCGACCACCACCGCCAACCTGGAATCGGGCGGTGACGGCTCTTACGTGAAGTACGGCACCTTCCGTTCCGAAATCGAGATGAAGGACGTGTTCGCCCGCTTCAGCTTTGATCTGACGAACGACGTCAGCTTATATGTCCAGGGATCCTGGGCGGATGCCGGCAACAATTCGAACTGGATCAACTGGGTAGTGAGCCCCTCGGCCAGCCGCCCCAACACATTGTTTGCCGACAATCCGTTCCTCGATCCGACCACTCAACAGCAGCTGGGGGCCGGCATCGTCTGCGGGACTCCGGCCGCAGTTGGCTGGCGCTGCCTGCCCCCCGTGCCGGCCATTTCGCCGCAAACCGGTAGCAGGCCGCCGCCGCCGCCCACCACGCCGTATTTCTCCGCGCCTTCCTATATTTGGAACAAGGTCGGCGGGCAAAATGCAGACGGCAACCCAAACCGGCTTTACCGCACCGAAGCGCACGAGAAGACGTGGAATGCGGAAACCGGGCTCACCGGGAGTTTTGCCGGTCTGAACTGGGATGCCTTCTACAACCACAGCGAAAGCTCGCTGACGGTCGTCAATCCAAACAATACCGACAACGCCAAGTACCTGGCCTCTCTGGACGCGGTCAATGACGGCGGTACCATTCGGTGTTGGGTCAGCACCCAGCCGCAGTTCGCTGGCCTGTATCCCGGCTGCGTCCCCACCAACATCACCGATCCTAACGGGCCTTCCGCGGAGTCCTTCAACTATCTGCGGCAAAGCACATCGTGGCTGCTGACCCAGAAGCTGGACAACATCGGCGCCTCGATCGGCCGCGGTCTGTGGGGCTTAGGTCTCCCCGCGGGCGAAATCAGGGCCAACCTATCGGGTGACGCGCGCTGGGCCACGTACGATATGGAGAGCGATTTCAGGCCGACCGACTTCGTCGACTGCACGGGCCTGCGCATGTGCCTGGCCAACGCGGGTGCACCGGTGCGCTGGGTGCAGAACACCAACGCGCCGGTCAGTGCCAAGAACAACGTCTACGAATTCGCGCTGGAGGTGAACATCCCGCTGCTCAAGGATGTGCCGCTGTTGCAGGACGTGTCCACCGACTGGGCAGGTCGCTACACCAAGTATTCGACTTTCGCAGGGGTCAAATCCTGGAAGGGTGGGCTCGACTGGCATGTCAACGATTCGATCCGCTTCCGCGGCACCCTCTCGCAGGATATCCGGGCGCCGACCCTCAACGACCTGTTCCAGCCGGCCGGCGTTTCCTCGACAGGGTTCACCGATCTGCTCACCGGCGGCAACAACAGCCTGAGGCTCGTCACTAGCGGGAATCCAGCCCTGACGCCGGAAAAGGCGCGCACGCTCACGCTGGGCACGGTGCTGACCCCCACCTTCCTGCCGGGCTTCAACCTGTCGGTTGACTATTACCGGACCAGAATCACGGACGCGATCACCCCGATCACCTATCAGCAAAACTCCTTCCAGAACGTCTGCCTGGCCAGCGCTCCTAAGTACGACTCGCCGTTCTGCTCGCTGGCGGTGCGCCCGATCACCGATCCGACCGATCCCAACTACAAGAATCCCAACGTCAACTTCCCGACTGAAATCCACAATTCGCAGCTCAATGCGGCGCTACAGAAGACGCACGGCTACGATGTCGAGATCGGCTACAATTGGGACATGGCGGGCGGACACTTCTCCCTGCGCCATCTGGCGGGCTATCAGCCGGAAAACACGACTATCAACATTCCGGGAGCCCCGCCAACCTTTGCAGTCGAGCCCAAGCTGCGGCAGACCACATTCCTGTCGTACACAAGTAGAGGCTGGACTGTGGCTTTCCAAAACCAGTGGCTGAGCAGCGTCAGCCTGCCGACGAGTGACAATACGCCCGGCAACGACAATCAACACTATGAGGCGCCGCGACTGCGCGCTTATGATGTAGTCGATACCACGATAAGCAAGCGGTTCGGCTTGATGGGTGGGGACTTGGACGTGTTCCTTACCGTAAATAACTTGTTCAACGAACGCGCGCCGCTGTTCCCGTCGAACTCGGGCATCCCCGGCCTGTTCTATCCCACGCTGGCCTTCTACGACGACATGGGGCGCTACTTTACCTTAGGGATCAAAGCGAAGTTCTGACAAGACCTGGCGTCGTGGCACAGCGCGCTCCAGCGCGGCGCGCTGTGCCACTGCTCACCACCAACACCCAATGGTTACCTCAATGTTGCTGTCCGCGCAGCTTTGCCTCGAACGTCCTTTCATGCTCCGCCACCGCAGCCTGGTAGCCTTCAGGGTCAATCCACACGGATTCCCCGGCGTTTGCGGCCTTCGCAAGCTTCCCGACCATGTTGAAATATTCACCATGCGCGCCCAGAAAGATGTCGCACGGCAGCTTCTTGAGCAACACGAACGTCTTGCGGTAATCATCAACGATGCCGGGATATGAGGCGGGCTGCTGTGGTTTGTCGAGGAGCCTGAATTCGTCGTTCACATTCCAGCTCCCGACGATCACCGCGTTGAGCGTCTTGCCGTTCTGTTTGACCTTCATCGTCCAAGTCGTGCAACCGCGTGTGTGACCGGGCGTCTTGTGCGCGACCAGAACTGCGTTGCCGAGTTTGACCTCGTCGCCGTCGTGCAGCACACGGTCAACTTTCGCCTTAGGGTACGGACTGTCGGCGTACGCGAAGTCCAGGGCACCACCGCTCTCCACAACCGGCACGTCGCTATCCATCACCATGTATTTCGCCCCGGTCTCCCGGATCACTCGGGCGCTGCCGGCGTCGTGGTCCCAATGGGCGTGACTGATCAATAGGATTTTGGTATCGCTGTATTTGAACCCCAGTTGCTCCGTGCTGTTGCGAATGAGAGCGGGAGAGCTCTCGAGGCTGGAGTTGATGAGAATGTTTCCCTGCGAGGTCACCACGAGGTAGGAAGCGAGGTCCATGCTTCCGACGTAGTACAACCCCTCAGCAATGCGGAACGGCGCGATCGGAGTCGTCCAGGCGGCCTTGTTTTGCACGGCAACGGCATCGCCGCAGAAGAGCACAAGGAGGGGAAGGGCGAGTTTCCATTTGTTATTCACGATTGCCTCCAAGGTGCATGCCTAAGGTAAGTGTCGCAGAGTCTCGTGCATTCTGACAGTTCGGCGAACGGCATAGCATTCTCGCGCATGAACATACTTATTACCGGCGTAAGCAGCGGATTCGGTCGTGCAATTGCCGTGGAGGCGATGGCACGAGGTCACACGGTCATCGGAGCGGTTCGCAGCGATGCGGGGCGCTGGAAGCTCACTGAAAACCGAAGCTCAGACTGGAAAAGACGGTTTCGAAGTCGGTTTCGTCCGATGACGGGAGCGGCTTCGTCCATATCACATTCAGGAGCCAGGTTCCGGATCTCGGCATGGCGAACGTCGCGCGTGCGTTGCGGTCCGTTAGATGCATTTCGAATGGCGAAGCATCCTGGCGCAGATCGGTGAGCTTCACCAACGCCCCTGCGAGAGGATGCCCTTCATAGAACACGCGCACTGTTAGGGTTGCAGATTGCGAGGCGCGATATGGATTTGTCTCTGGGACGATTTCCAGCGGCAGACCGACGGGCTTGCTGATCTGGTCCTGGGACTGCGCATTTCGCGGACCGACTTGCACGATGGATTTGGCGCATCGGCTGTAACGCTCCGAGCCGTCGCTGTCCATTCGATGCAGGCGCGCCCGTTGCTCTACGGCAGGAGTCAGTCCTTCAGCCTTCAGGTAATCGTTGAATCGTATGGCAGGCAGGTGTGTCTGCGCTCGATCGTCCGTTTGCAGGATCAGGATATGGGTGCCCGGTTCATGGAACTGGAAGTCACCATCCTTCGTTGGTTGCCCCAGCTCGAGTCGTCGTAGCAAGTCCGTTGTGGCGCCATCGGGGGCGATCGCGCGGAATTGCGTGATCCGTCGGGTCGGTATAGGTGAGCGCTGACGCAACGGCCCGTGACCCACTTGCAGTGTCATGGAAGTGGGTGCATCCGCCGGTAGCCAGTACTCGTTCGGTTGCAGCCAAAAATCGTGAGCGGCAACTGGCGACGCACGAGAGCACACTAACAGGCCACAGGTGATGGCGACGCGACGCAAGCGCAACGACGTTCACTCCATATGATCGGGTAGATAGCCCGGAGTCACGGGAAGTAATTGAAGCGCGATCGAGAGTGCAGCGACAGCGGTGAGCCAGCTCGACACTACCTTGATCGGAACCTGACCATGGCGACGAGAGACCCATGACGCTGGCCACAGTATCAGCACCCACGGGAGCGCCTCGAGCAGGTCGAGGCTTGATCCTGAAAGGCCAGTGATGGCGCTCGACCAGGCGCCTGCGTTGATCGCCAGGATGAGCGCCGCGCGAGAGGTGACCTTCGCAAAGAGCTGCACGCTTCCCGCAGTCGTGATCACACTGATCCAGCAGCCTAGAAAGGCGCCTTCGAGCCAGGCGCGTGGCATTGCCACGAACGTAAGTGCCGCCACTGTCGAAAGGAGCGCAAGCACGCTCGGTGCCCAGGCATTGCGAGGAGCGAATGCGAGCGCGAGGCCGAGAGCGGCGCAGAGGAGGGCGGACGGCGCGATTGCGCCCCTCATGTGCGGATCGCTCGAAAGAGAAACCACGCGCCGCCGATCGCGATCAGGCCGCCGAAGCTGCGTGTCGTGATGGCGCCAATCGGTCGAGCGGTGAGGCTACCGAGCGCGATCCCGGACACGTGCAAGAGTCCCGTGGCGAGAACAAAACCCGCGCTGTAGCTGACAGGATCCGCTGCTGATGGGAGCTCCTTTCCGTGCGCATCGCCGTGGAAGATCGCAAAGAGTGCAACAACGAGGCAGGCGGCCCATATCGGCGGGCTGATCGCCAGCGCGATACAGCTTCCCAGCATGAGAACAGACAACGCGATTCCGATCTGCACTGGAGGCAGCGGCACAGCGAACATGCCCAACACCGCTCCCACAACCATCATTGTGGGAAAAACTACCGGCAGCACATAGATGAGAGGTCGCCCGAGGAATGCGCCCCACAGCCCCACCGCGATCATCGCGAGCAAATGATCGATGCCACTCAAGGGATGCATGAAGCCAGCAGCCCAGCCTCCGGGAAGTCCGGTGCCGCTGTGTGCCGCCACTGGATTGCAGACGAGTGAGGCGCTTGTCAGCGCCAGCACCGCTCGCGCGAGATCTGACGCGCGCCAGGCCTGGTGACGGCTAATGGTCGACATGCTCGGGGTCCGCAGGCGCAAGGAATGGAAACACCATCGCGGACGGCAAATGCTCGTCCCGATTGAGGCCGTCTGTGATCCCTGTGACAGTTCCCGAGATCAGCAGTGATCTCCACGCGTTCGACGTATCGTAGGTGGGCGTGCGACCACCACAGTCCTGACTCAGCCCCGCCTGGTCTGTCAGGCTCGCGATTTCAACCGCAAAAAATTGCGTGCAAACGCGCGCTGCGCTGTTGACCCACAGCCGATCATCCGCAAACACACTCGCAAGCTTCGCGTATCGCGCAGGCGACTCGTGCGGTTCAGCGAGGAATTGGTTTCCGCATTCGCCGTCCAGAGAATCCTGGAATGCGAGTGACTTCTGCAGATCGGTGCTGAATCGCGCCGAGTCGCCAGGAAGCGCGGCGTTGTATTCCTCCCGGCGCAGACCGCTCGCATCGTCAGTCGAAAAGGGCGCGACGCCGAGGAGCGTATTGACGACGAAAGGTCGGGCCATGCGATCGAGCTGCTTCCCGGCCGACGACGTCGAGCCCCAGACGGCCAATATCTTGCCCCCTGTAGTTACCGCGCCCAGGTCAACGGAAACCACAATGGCAGAAACGGTCCAGTTGTAGAGGAAATTCTTTGCAGGTCCGCCATCCGTGTGCCTCATCTGCTCGAGAATCGCTTTTGAGGTGTCCGCGTCGAAATGCGCGCAACCTGATACATCGATCGGGGCCCCTTTCTTGATGGCCTCGCCCGCGGTCTGATAGGCGGCGAGTAGTCCTTTGATGTTGTTGTAGAAGGGATCATCCCGGAGGCCGGCATAGACGCGCACGAGGTGATGCTGCCCTTCCAGGCCGTTCGGGCTCGTCGGGTCTCCTGATACCGAGTCAGAGGTACCGAGTTTGCACTGGACCTCGTTCGCGGCCGCGAAACGGCACCCGATGGATGTCGACGCGGTCGTGTGACCGAAGACCCTGCCGCTGTCGAGGTGGATCACATAGTCGATTTTGTTGGAAAAGGCATGAGCCTGGATCGTCATCACAAGGTACAGGCGTTTGCCGTCTGGGGAGGGCCACGCGTAGACATCCGCGATATCCGCCTGGGGATTCGCAACTGTCGCGGGGGAATCGAGATGGTCCGACGCGCGCGCTGTCACCGCAACAGCAGCGTACAAGACGAAAAGCGCCACGATGAAGGACTGTGCACCCGACCCGAACCAACCTGCCGACAGTTCCATCGCGCGTCTCCTCTTCGCAGCTTGGTGCCACATGGTTGGAGTAGTAATGATGCATCGCGCGCGAAGTTGCGATTGTACTTTGGTGCCGTCCTCCACCGGCAGCGTTCCACTGAGGAACACGAGGTGTCCGACTTGCACCGCCTCGACATACGCGCCGAGCGGTTTGGGCGCAGGGGGCAGGGTGACGCCCATGTCTTTCAGCTTCTGCTCCGCGCCTGTCTTCATGATCGGGTTCCGTTACCAGTTGCCAACATGTGAGCCGCCGTTCACGTGAAGGATTTCGCCGGTGACTTGCGTCGCCTCGCTGAGATACAGCGCAGCCTCGGCGATGTCCTTCGAGGCTCCGATCTGAGCGCTCGGCGAGAGCGATCTCAGAAAATCCTTCGGTACGCCGGCGAGCAACGGCGTATCCACGACGCCGGGAGCGATGGCGTTCACACGTATACCGTTCTTGGCGTACTCCAGCGCAAGGCTCAGCGAGATCGCGTTGATGCCTCCCTTGGTGATCATCGCAACCGAGGCGGGGAGCGCCGCGAGTGGGTGATCTGCAAGGGAGGCGGTGATGTTCACCACGCTCCCAGGGTTCTTCTTTGACAGGAGTTGCCTGATGACGCCCTGGGTGATGTACAGGAAGCCCTCGATATTGGTGGACGAGAGCGCGCGAAAGTCCTCAGACGTGTAGTCGGTGAATGGTTTTGAGATGAACATGCCGGCGTTGTTTACGAGCACGTCGACCGCGCCGAAGCGTTTCAGCGCGGTCTCGACGATCTTGTCAGCGGTGAGCGGCAAAGCGACGTCGCCGTCGACCAGCGCAAGATTGTCGGAACGCTGCAGCTCGTTCTTCTCGCTGATACGTCGTGAGTTCGCGACCACGTTGTAACCCCGTTCGAGGAACAGGTTTGCGACGCCGGCGCCGATCCCCTGTGATGCGCCAGTAACGATAACGGTCTTGCGGATGCTAGCCATGTGATTCTCCGTGCAGGGACACTGCGCTGCGAAGGCGCCGGGCCCATTGGAACAAACACCGGAGTCTCGCTCGATTGCACGATGGTATCAGTCGATACTTTAGTGTCACCGATACAAAGGTGTCATCGATACCAACGTGTAGGCGCGTTCTTGCTCCTTTGCCTGTTCAATTGAACGCCTGTATCGTGGCACTTCGCGTCACATGACGTTTTTGGGAATATCGGACGCTGCGTCGGCTTCGAACCGGAGCGGTTGAATTAAAAGACGAGGTGAAGGCTCATGTTATTTTCCAGGTCGATTGAATATCTGCGGGCGCTTCCGGCTGCCAAGATGGTTTTGTGGTGTTATGTCCTGTGGTACCTGAGCATGGCGTGCATGCACTTCGATGCCAGTCCGCGTCTGTGGCTCAATTCACTGGGCATCGCCGTGGTGATTGGCGTGGGCCTGATATTGAGCGTCGCGGGCGCGAATGCGCGACCGGATTTCTGGACCATGGCGCGGCTGTTCATGATGCCTTTCGGCGTGTCCAGTTTCTCCGCGCTTATCAAGGATCGCGGCTTCGTGCTGATTTTCTCGCCGGTGCTGAGAGAGAACGCTGTGGCGCTCGGTGCCTGCTTATTGTTTTTTCTGGTGAGTCGCGGATTGCGCTGGACGGGACGGGTGCCTATCGATGGTCGGCCTGTTGGCGAATGAGTGTGAATCTCAACGGTGCGTTGACACCTTGGTGTAATCGATCGCCGGTACCGCATCTGATTAGATCGGTTTCGAGTTTCCCCGTACCGAAGGATCTGCCATGAAGCGCAAGAGCAAGTTTTCGATCGCGATAGCGGCGGCAGTACTCGCCGTCCTCGGTGGCGCGGCCGTTTACGCGCAAGAGAAATATTCGCTGAAGTCGCCGAGCGGCATCGCATTCTCCGACTTCAAGGGATATGAGGATTGGGCCGTGGTCTCTTCCGCCCGGACGGACGAAGTGCTTAAGGTGATCGTCGCCAACCCGACCATGATCAAGGCATACAAGGCGGGCGTTCCGGGTAACGGTGAGCCTTTTCCGGAGGGCTCGAAGATCGTGAAGCTCCAGTGGAAGCCGAAGAAGAGTACGGAAGCTCCCTTCGTCGTGGATGTACCGGACGTTTTCACGCAGGCTTTCGTGATCGAAAAGGACAGCAAGAGATTTCCGAAGAGCGGCGGATGGGGTTACGCGCTGTTCAACTATAGCGGCGCGTCCGACAAGTTCACGGCCGATGCGGCCAGTCCTTCAGACTGCGGACACGCATGTCATACGGCCGTGAAGACGAAGGATTACATCTTCCACCCGTACCAGAAGCGTTAGCGCTCGCTGCCGCCGCTTGCTCCGACAGCGCCGACCACGGCGCCGTCACTTCGCGTGCAGCGCGAGATCCAGTGCGGCCTGCAGATCCTGCTCGCTGAACGGCTTGAATAGGCATGCGACGCCGCCCTCCTTGAGCAGGCCTGGTGGAATGCTGCGGTCCGCACGCCCTGTGATAAAAATGGTCGGAATCGCAAAGCCCCGACGAACGAGCTCGCGCTGCAGATTCGGTCCCGACATACCTGGCAGGCCGATATCGAGGATCAGGCACTGGGTGTCGAAGACCGCGTCAGAAGCAAGGAACTCCTCCGCCGTCGCAAAAGCCCGCGCTGCGTATCCGAGCTCGTTCAGCAGGCCCGGCAATGATTCGCGTACCGATATATCGTCTTCCACGACAACGATGACTAAGGTGTTGGGCATTGGTTATTCCTGAGCCGCCAGCATCGGCCCATTAACCATCCGTATGCGGTCTGCCTGAGTTGCCTGGCCGTCGCTCGTTGGAAGAGATTCACAATCAGAGCATGCGCTAATCTGCAAGGATCATCCCGATACCTAGGTATCGGTGTGGCCGCTCGCGATTGCGCTGGATCCTAGCTTCATATCATTATATGGGCCTGTCCGGAGGCTCGAGCGTCCAATGGATACAAGCAATCACTTTGGGGGGTAGCTTGCAATGCGGCCGACTACGCCTACAGTCGTCGTCGTTGACGATGACATCTCGGTTCGCGAATCCCTGGAGCTTCTGATTCAAAACGAAGGGTGGCAACCTGCGCTGTTCGAATCGGCGGAAGAGTTTCTCGCGCGGTTACCTGCGCTGGTCCCGAGCTGCCTGGTCCTTGACGTCAATCTTCCAGATCTGAGCGGTCTTGATATTCAACAGCGCATCAGTGATGAGAAGTCCTCGACGCCGATCATATTCGTAACGGGCTACGGCGATATCCCGACATCGGTCCGGGCAATGAAAGCAGGTGCCGCTGAATTTTTGACCAAGCCGCTCGATGGCACGATAGTGATCCAGGCGATTCGGGACGCGGTGCTTCGCAGCCAGGCGAATCTGAAGCGAGAAGGAGCTCAGCGTCAATTACAAGAACGGTTCGACGCGCTGACCAAGCGCGAGCGCGAGGTCATGAATCTCGTCGTGAAGGGACTCATGAACAAGCAGGTCGGCTTCGAGCTGGATATCAGTGAAATCACTGTCAAGGCGCATCGAGGCAGGGTAATGGAAAAGATGCATGCCACCACCTTCGTTGACCTGGTGAATATGGCTGGGAGGCTTGGAATCAGCACATCTCGAGAAGCATAACGCCGCTAGTCGGCGTAAGGGGGAGATTCCATCTGATAAACGAAGACGGCGCGATGGTCACCTCCATGGCCGTGAGGCGAACGGAAATAGCAGTCGCATTTGTCATGCTCGCCTGGCGCAGGGGATGGAGAAACCGAATGCGGCACCTGGCCCATCGTTGGCCATCGCCCATAACCGCCCGTTATGACTCTCGATAATAGAACGGCTGATCGCGAGGCCGATGCCCAAGCCATGCGTTTTAGTCGTGTAGAACGCTTCGAACAGCTTCTCGATCTCGCGCGGATCAAGGCCGACGCCGGAGTCCCGAACGCACAGTTTGACGCTGTCGCTGCGATCAATCTCCGTCTGAACTCGGAGCATTCTCGGCCGATCCTCGATGCCGGCCATCGCATCAGCAGCATTCAGCAGCAGGTTCAGGATGACCTGCTGCAGTTGCACGCGATCGCCACTGATGGCCGGCAGAGGTTCCGCGAAGTCTGCCTGCAACACCGCGCCACTGCGCCGTAGTTCGGCTGAAGACATGGCAATCACTTCGCGGGCCGCATCGTTGAGATCGATCATTTCCATCGCCGGCGCACGTTTGGCAAACATCGCTCGCAGACGTTTGATAATCGCGGAGGCACGATCAGCGTCTCGGATAGTCCGCCGAACCGTCTCCGCAGCTCCTTTTACGTTAGGCGGGTCCGCCGCCAACATCCGCGCGCAGGTATCGCAATTGGTCAGGATACCGGAGATTGGCTGGCTCACCTCGTGCGTAATGGAAGCGGTCATCGTGCTGAGCGTTGCAAGCCGGGCCAAATGCGCCAACTCCAGGCGTGATTGGTTTAGCGCTTCTTGCTGGTTCTGTAGTTGACGCAGTCGCAGGTGGTAGAGTCGCCAGATCAGTGCAAGGACTGCAGCCACGCATAATCCGAGAAACCATGTTGTCTGGTATACGTGCGGCAGGTCTCTGAAGGAGGCGGACGATATTGAATCAGTCCATACTCCATCGCCGTTCGAGGCCATCACGCGAAACGTATATCGCCCTGGCCCCAGGTGCGTGTAGATCGCCTGTGTGCGATGACCGGCATCCTGCCATGCATCATCCAGGCCATCGAGCCGATACTTGTAAATAACACTCTCTGGTGCGGTCAGATTCACGCCTAGATAGCGTATCTCGAGTGCCTCTGATCCAGGGCCGATGTTTCCACCGTTGTCGACGGGCTTTCGGTCCACCGTGAGGGACCGGATCGACAGGTTAGGAAGTCTGCTCCCAGAATTCAGATGTAGCGGATCAATGTGGAAAATGCCATTCATCGTGGCGAACCACAGATTACCGTCGACATCTCGCGCGGCTGTCGACCGGCCGGATTTCAGTTCGACGGGGCCGACGAATTCTCCTTCTGTGAAGAGCTCCGAACGCATGACGTAGTGCGGCGCTATCACTGCAGCCTGCAGCTCGGCTGATGGGATACGAACGATCCCTCGGGAGGCGTTGAGCCACAGATCGCCGTCAGCAGATTCCACCAGTCCTCCAATCCCCCGTGAGGAAATGCCGTCGGCGAAATTCAGCATTTCGAAGCGATCGTCCCGCAACACCGCCAGTCCATTCAAACCAGCGGCGACCAAGCCGTGAGAGGTCTCCAGGATGGCGAAGACAATTCCGAGGCCTGGATGTCCGGAGGACAGCAATCGCCCGCCGGCTTCCAGCGGTAACCCAATTGAGCCGTCACGATTCCCAGTCCACAACCGGCCTTGCGAATCCACATATTCTGTGTAGGGCGGGTTGGAGGGAATTCCAGCGTCCGTGAGCCTGGTCCAGGTTCCTCGCGTATACCTCCATATCCCTTGGAAATCTGGGCCGCCCGACACCGAGGCAAACAACACGTGGTCCGGAGTTGCGACAATCTGAAAGATGCCGAAAGGATGACTTCCAGGAATCGAGGGGATCGTGGTGATCCGATCGGCATGGACATTGAAAATGCCGTTATTGGCCAGCAGCCAGGTGTCGCCATCCGGTCCGCAGGATATCGAGTAGACCTGGCCCGTCGGGTAAAGCAACTTTGTGCTAACGCCGGATTTTTCATAGAGCTGGTTTTTCGTTCCATCCGCGGATATCCATACGGTGCCGTCCCTCCCGGCACACAGACGTGAGGAACCTTCGGCGCCGTATTCTGCGACAAATGGCACCAGTCGCGCCCTCCGAAACTCGTCCAGTCCTCGCCGGCCGCCCGTCCAGAGATTGCCATCTACATCCACCAACACAGCGCCCACCGTGTTCGAGGAAAGCCCATCTTTCCGCTGATATTTATCATCGGGAGTCCGGGCCGGCTCCCGGCCTGTTAGTGCTTGGGCGGAAAATCTCAATACGCCCTCGTCATAGGTGATCATGATGAGGGAGCCATCGGGGGCCAAGAGGAGGTCCTGGATATTGTCGTTAAAGCTAAGGCGAGCGAGTAGCTTGCCTTGTGGGTCGACGTGCTGCGTCCGACCGATCGGGGTCTTCGGGCTGCTGGTTATCGTGTCACTCAACCAGATGCTGTGGTCGGGCGCTTCGGCGACTCCGAAAAGCCAGTCTACCGATGCCTCGGTCCCGAAATACCGGGATTGATTGAGCGGGCGCCGGTACAGGCGCCCGCCCTGTGCGATCCACAGCGTGTTCGACGAATCGATAAAAATATTATATATCCGCGGGCCTGGATCAACGAGAGGATTGGGTTCGACATGCCAGGCTCCGTCGGCGCCGAATCGGATCAACTCCCGCTGCCGATGTAACGCCCACACGCCGCCGTCGGATGACTGCCGGATGCGCTGCACCGAAGTCAGTCGCAGCTGGTCCGCCTGCGTGAAAAGCTTGACGTGCCCATGAGAGATGAGGGCGACTCCGCCATAGCTAAACCCGACCCAAACCGCCCCGTCACGGGCAGCCAGCAGCGTCTCCACCCCGCCTGCCGGCAGATCCGGTTCGCCGTCTCGCGGCTGAAAGGCGCTAAACGTAAGCCCATCGAAACTAAACAAGCCGCTTACGGTCCCGATCCACAAAATCCCGTCAGGCGCCTGCGCCAGCGCCTTCACCCCTTGGGGCGCTCCGTCTCGAGCAGTCCAGCTCTTGTGGTGCATCTGCAGGAAGCCAGGTCCCTGAGCTAATGCGCCGCCGCCCACACTGAAGTACGCGCACAACATTGCGGCAAATAGGAATCGCGCCAAGGCGCGGACTGCTATGGCCGGAGACATTTCAGCGCCCTCATGTGGCACTTGATACCTTCGAATGTCGCACTGTACCTGTATTAACGACCTCAGGGCTCTTGATTTAGGAGCTGACTTCCGACGACTCGTCCGCGCCGGGCAAATGATGCTCTCCCAGGGGGCCTGCGAAGGGGGAGTGGAAGCTCAATCCCGCACCCACAGCGGGCTCTTCCACTTCCCAAGCGCGTCCACAAAAGCGCTGACTCTCGAAGGCAGAAACCTTCGGCTCGGATACACCGCAAACACCGGACTACGAGCAGAC
>Ga0068863_100003679_pt1 | contig 15145 bp, 16 predicted proteins | sample KBSSwiS62_FD_66596 | JGI IMG/M metagenome (GOLD analysis project Ga0068863, IMG submission 66596) | Switchgrass rhizosphere microbial communities from Kellogg Biological Station, Michigan, USA - KBS Switchgrass S6-2 | ecosystem: Host-associated > Plants > Roots > Rhizosphere > Soil ...
GTGCCGCCGTGTTCCGCCACGACGATGGTGCCGATGTCCTCGGGCGATCGGAGCAGCCCCACGCCGCGAATCAGATACTGCTGCTCGCCCTGTTCGAGGTAGTTGCCGCCGGCATTCACATTGCCGCGACCGAGCGCGGTGAAGACCTGCTGGAGTACTACGCCGTACGCCTTCATTCTGGCCAGGTCGACGTTCACCTGATACTGCTTGATGAAACCGCCACGGCTGACCACGTCGGCCACGCCGGGCGCCATCTTCAGCTGACGCTCGACCACCCAGTCCTCGATGCCGCGCAGCTCGGTTGGACTCGCATGGTCCGATACGAGGCGAAAGCGGTACAACTCGCCGACCGGCGTCGACAGCGGTGCCAGCTGCGGCTGGATGTCTGGCGGCAGATCGGCTTGCTGCAGCCGCTCGAGCACCCGCTGCCTCGCGAAGTAGTCGTCCACCTGATCGTCGAAGGTGATCGTGAGAAACGACAGGCCGAATTGCGTGTGCGAGAACATCCGCACTGCATGCGGTACGCCGGCCAGCACGATCTCGAGCGGGATGGTGACCTGCTTCTCCACCTCCTCAGCCGCGTGACCGGGCACGAGTGTGATCACGGTGGCCTGCACGTCGGTGACGTCGGGAAACGCCTCCACCGGCAGCGATTGAAAGGCGACGATGCCCGCCCCGATGAACAGGAATGTGACCAGCACCAAAAAGAGCGGCTGATACAGCGCAAATCCGACGAGCTTCCGGACCATCAGCTCGCCCGCTGCTGTTCCTCCTGCCGCAGCAGGAGCGCGCCGTCCACTACGATGCGGTCGCCGAGGCGAAGACCGGTGAGAACCCTGCGGCTGTGACCTTCGCCGGCGGCCACCTCCACGGCTCGCCTCACGAAGCGGCCGGGTGCGAGCTCCACGTAGACGAAGCTGCGGCCGTCTTCGGTGAAGATCGCGTTGGCCGGCACGGTGGGCGCGCGCTCGTCTCCGGCCAGCGCGAGCGCGACCGAGGCGTACATTTCGGGCTTCAGCCGGCCTGCGGGGTTGGCGACGCTCACGCGCACCTTGGCCGTCCGCGAGGCGGGATCGATCGATTCACTGATGTAATTAACCTTGCCCTCGAACCGCTCGCCGGGATACGCGCTCGTCGTCACGATCGCGGGCTGACCGCGTTGGACCAACCGGAGATCCCGCTCGAAAAGATCGCCGATCACCCACACGGTGTCGAGGTTGGCGACCGTCAGCAGCGGCGTGCCGTCTGCCGGCGCGAATTGTCCGTCGGTCACACGACGCTCGATCACGACACCGGGAATGGGCGTGCGGATCGGGACGCGGCCGTTGAACCTGGAGACGTCGTCCTGGACGGCGACGCCGAGCACCCGCAGCGCCTCCTCGGTCCGAGCGACACGGGCACGCGCCTTGGCCAGGTCGTTCTGTGCCTGCTGGAGCGCCATCTTCGACGCCGCCTGGTGCTCGAACAGGTCCTCCGTCATCGTGACGTTCTTTTCGGCGAGCTCGAGGTCCTTGCGGCTTTCGATGTGCTCGCCAGCAGCCGCGGCGGCGTCGCGGCTGCTGAGCATGCAGATCGTCTGTCCCTTTCGGACAGCGTCCCCGAGTTTCACCTGGAGGTCCACCACCTGACCCGACAGCGGCGCCAGCACGCGCGCGACGCGATCCTCGTCGAACTGCACCTTGCCTGCGACGGCGAGCTGTCCGTTCGAGGCGGATCCGCCGATCGTGTCAACCTTGATCGACGTCAGCATTTTCGAGTCGAGCGTGATCTCGCTCGATCGCGCGGGTGGGTCGGCAATCGCTTGGTCAGAAGGCGGCGGCATCGCAGCGCGGCCTCGACAACCGTTGCCGGCGAGGGCGACGCAGACGAGCATTACCGCATTCACCAGCTTGCTGAGACAGGTCATCGCACCACCTCGGTTCCAGCGGCGGCGTTCAGCCGCGCAATCGCGCGTCGCAGATTCGCCTGCGCATCCACATAGGTCTGGATCGTCTCGTTGAAGGCGCGCTGAGAGTCAAGCACTTCGAGAAGCGTCCCGCCTCCGGCCTGGTAGGTATACGAGGAGATGTCGCGCGCGCGTCCGGCCGGCACGAGCAGATCGCGCTCGATTCCCGCGACCAGATCGCGCGTCATCATGTAGTCATGATGTGCGCTGCGGACGTCGGCGATGACCTGCGCGCGCCGAGCTGCAATCAGCCGACCGGCCTGATCGCCCTCCGCGCCCGCGCGCGCAATCTCACCCTGGTTGCGATTCAGGAAAGGAAGCGGCGCGCTGAAAAAAAACCCCAGGGAATTCGATCGGCCGGAGAGGCCCTGCTGCCGTCGGTATTCGGCTCCGACGGTGTAGTCGACGCGGCCGAGCGCCTCCTGCAGTCGCAGATCGGCGACTGACCGCGCCTGCGCGAGCTGAAGCGACAGCAGGTCGGGCCGCGATCGAAGCGCGAGCGACTCGACGACGCCGACATCGTCTGCGGTCCGTTCGCTTCCGGCCATGGCGAGGGCATCGACAATTTCGAGCGCCGAGTCGGGCGGACGTCCGAGCAGCGTCTTCAGCTGCGCCGCGGCCTTCGCCAGTTCGAGATCGGCTCGTACGACGGTCGCTCGAAACTGAAGCATCGCCACTTCAGATCGCGTGGCTTCGAAGCCTGGAATCGATCCCGCGACTACCCTCGCCTTGTTCACGCGGGCGAGCCCTTCGTAGGTTCGCAACGTGTCGGCCATCAGCGCGTGCAGCGCCTGCGCCGCGATGACGTCGATACAGGCGAGCGTGACGTCCTGACGGAGCGTCCGTACGGCATCGGCGAACTGCGCCTCGGCCTCCGATCTGACGGCCGTCGCGACGGCGATGCGCGCCTCACGCTTGCCGCCGCGCTCGAGCGGAACGTCGACCCGCACGGCGATCTCCGGTGGACCCCCGTTGTTCGCTTCGTCGAACCCGGTACCCAGCAGGTCGAGATGGTCAGCGCTGACGCTCGCCACCGGGTTGGGGCGTAACCGCGCGGAGACCATCTGTGCGTCGGCGATCGTGAGACTGCTCCGCGCCGCCAGCAGCGAGAGGTTGTGCTGGACCGCTTCGTCAATCGCCGCCGCAATCGTCAGCGGCTGCGCCGACGCTGGAGAGGCCCACACGCCGACCGCGAGAACGTACGAAAACACACGTGACATGACAGCCCTTCATCGGATGGGTTGGTGACCGGTGTGAATTGAGAAACGGTCTAGACGAAGGGCGGGGCGCGCGGAGTGCGGAAACCGAGCGCGGAACTGCGGCGGACAACGGCGTCGAACGTGGCGGCGGATCGCGAAGCTGTGTCGGGAGGGGCGTGCGCGTAGGCGCCGACGATAGGAATCGATTCGCTCTGAATCGTTTCGCGGTCCAGCGCCTCGGCGCCATTCCGCGAGTTGGCGGCTGGATGGCCGTCGGCGAGCGGGCCGGACTCCGGCGTCCGGGACGTAAAGCGTCCGTGGCCGTCGTTCAGCCAGACCTTGAACCCGTCATCGGTCGCGGCCAGGACATCCAGGTCGCCGTCGCGATCGATGTCAGCCGCGAGAACGCGATGCGGGTCGACGTGATAGCTCAGGGCCACCTGCTGCGCGAAGCTTTTCGCGTCAGCAGCGTGGGCCGCGACCGCTGTCGTCAGTCCGCAGGCCAGCGTCAGGCCGAGGGCACGAACCAGGACACGGCGCAAAAACATCAGATCGGCATGATACCGAGTGACCCTAAAGAAGCCGTTTCGGACTTGACGACTGCCGCTCTGGCCCGTATTATGACTCATCAAAATATGAAATTTGACGGGTCAATTTACTTGGCTGCATTTCTCTGCCTCGCGGCCACCCAGGCGACCGCCCAAACCGCCCCGGGAGATGCGAGCGTGCCGACGACCGGGCCGATCTCGGGCTACATGGACTTTCATTTCAACAAAGGCGAAGCCGCGGATGGCGTGCTGGACTTCCATCGCTTCGTGCTGATCGTCAATCACAGTTTTTCGCCGCGGATTCGCTTCGTCGCCGAACTCGAGCTGGAGCATGCGTTCGTCGAGGGACTGGAAGAGAGCGGCGAGCTCGAGCTGGAACAGGCGTACGTCGATTTCCTGATGACGCGTTCGTTCAACGTGCGGGCGGGGATGCTCCTGGTGCCGATGGGCATCATCAACGAGCGTCACGAGCCGCCGGTGTTTCAAGGCGTCGAGCGCCCATTCGTCGATACGGTCATCATCCCGTCCACGTGGTTTGAAAACGGCGCGGGCGTGTTCGGCGAAGTCGGCCGCGGCTTCCGGTATCGCGCGTTCGTCATGGCGCCGCTCAACGCGCTCGAATTCTCGGCCGACGAAGGCATTCGCAACGGCCGGCAGAAAGGCTCGCGGTCGGACGTTCGCAACGTGGCCTACACGGGTCGCGTGGAGTACGCCGGCGTTGCGGGTCTGACGCTGGGGGCCAGTGCCTGGAGCGGCAAGTCGAGTTTCCTCGCGCCGCGACTGGACGTCCAGGTTCGCGTCGGAGAGGCTGACGTCCGATACAAGCGCAATCGCCTGGAGCTGCGCGGCGAGTTCGCGCAGGTCTCGATCGACGACGCCGAGCGCCTCAATCTCACGGTTGGCCAGCTCACGGGCGTGTCGCCCAACATCGCGCGCACACTGCGCGGCTTCTATGCCGAGGGCGCCTATCGGATATGGCAGCAGGGCGCCGGGCGCGATGTCGTGGGCTTCGCGCGGTATGAAAACTACGACACCCAATTCCGGATGCCTTCGGGATATATCCCGCTGAAGCAGTTCGATCGAGACGCGTGGATCGCCGGTGCCGCGTACTATCCGGATCCGGACATCGCCGTCAAAGTGGACTACGTCTGGCAGCGAAGCCTGAGCTCGGTGATCATCGCGCCAAACGGCTTCAACATCGGGATCGGATGGTGGTTCTGATGCGATTCTCAACCAGCCTCGCGATTGCCGTGGCCCTCCTGATGCCGGGGGCCGATGCCGGATCCCAGACGCCGAAGCGCGTCGTCCGCGTCAGCGCGGAACGCTTCGCCTTTACGCCGTCGCAGATCGTGGTTGATGCCGGCGAGGAGATCGAGATGCGCGTGACCAGCGACGACACCGCGCATGGGTTCCGCATCACAGGCACCAGCGTCAACGTCGTGATCCCGAAGCGCGGCCGAGGCGAAGTCTCCGTGTCGTTCCGCGCGCCGGAACCGGGACGCTACGTGTTCGAATGCACGCGGATGTGCGGCGCCGGCCACCATTTCATGCGGGGCGAGCTGCTGGTCCGAAACCCGTCGGCCAGCCAGAGCCGCAAATGAGAGCTCTGAAGCGGATCGGTGTCAGGCTCGGGGTCTGGGCAGCGGCAGCCATTGCAACGACGCTGATCGCCGGCGGACAGGAGCGAGCCGTGAACCCGGGCGATCCGATTCCCGGGATCACGCCGACAGAATTCACGGAATTCCGGCTGGGCCTCGAGGATTTCACGGAGGTCGAAACGCCCGAGGACGGGCTGGGGCCCGCGTTCAACGCGACGAGCTGCGCGGCCTGTCACAACGTGCCGGCGATCGGCGGCACCAGCCTCGTGCTCGAGACCCGAGCGGCGTACCGGGACGCCGCCGGGGCGTTCGACGCGCTGGACACGTCCGGCAACACGCTGATGCACCTGTTTTCGGTGCCGCAGCACACCTGCCAGCCAGTGATGCCGGCCGACGTGAATGTCGTCGCGCGCCGCGCGCCGATCCCGCTGTTTGGCGCCGGCCTGATCGAGGCGATTCCGGATGAAACGCTGCTGGCGCGCGAGGACCCGTTCGATCGCGACCGGAACGGCGTCATCGGACGCGCCGCCATCGTCACCGACGTCGCGACCGGAGAACGCCGCGTCGGCCGGTTTGGATGGAAGGCGCAGCAGGCGACGCTGCTCGCGTTCGCCGGCGACGCCTACCGCAACGAAATGGGGATCACCAACGATCTCTTCCCGAAGGAATTCGCGTTCGGCATGACCGACGAGCAGATCAGGCGCTGCGACCTGCGGCCCGATCCGGAGGACGTGCGCCACCCGATCACGCATCGTCGCGGCATCGACAACTTCGAGGCGTTCATGCGGTTCTTGGCGCCGCCCGCTCGCGGCACCATCGACGCGCTCGCGGAGGATGGACTGCGCATCTATTCAGCGGTCGGCTGCGGCGCCTGTCATGTACCCACGCTCACGACCGGACTGAGTTCGAATCCCGTGTTCAACCGGAAGCCGGTTCCACTCTTCTCGGATTTGCTGCTGCACGACGTCGGAACCGGGGACGGCATCCGGCAGGCGGCGGCGGGACCGAACGAGATCAAGACGCCGGCGCTCTGGGGTCTCCGGCATCGGCGCCCGTTCCTGCACGACGGCAGCGCGTCCACCATCGAGGAATCGATCCTGCGCCACCAGCGCGAGGGGGAACTGTCCAGTCGCGGCTTCGCGCAGCTGTCGCCGGACGATCGGCTGCGGCTGCTGGCGTTCCTCCGGTCGCTGTAGGTTCCTACATCAGTTTTCCGAGCGGACCGAGATCGAGATTCAGATCCTCGGGAGTGAGACCGAATCGGCGTCCGATGTCGCGAATCGTTTCCTCGAGCGTCATCAGCGCGGCGCCGACGGCCTCCACTTCTTTCTTCGTCAGCGTCTTCTGCTCCATCCGGCGAATCGCCTGGCGCTCCATCAGCTTGCGCAGGAACTCCACGATGGTCAGCACGAGTTGCGCGACCGACTTCTGAACGTCCTCAGGTTTCGGATTCCAGCGCAGCGTCGCCGCACGCCGGGACACATCGCGCTTCAAGGCGCGCAGCTCCGCGGCCGTGACGGGCGTGGCCGCGAGCGCGCGCCGGCGGCCTGGCCTCTTCTTTATTGCGTTTGCCTTCCGCTTCCTGACCTTCCTCACCGGCGTGTCCGGCGTTTCGGCCGCCTCGCCGTTTCCGGCTCGGCGATCGGCAGCTTGATACGATCGGCGGCGCAGAGGATCGACGACAGGCGCAAATAAATGAGGTCGACGCCCGCGACGCCGAGCGTGACGTCACCGTTGGCCATCACGCCCTTGTTCAGCAACGAATCGATGACATCGAGAACGGTCGATTCAGGGGAGTCGAGCACCTGAGCCGCGACCAGAACGTTCGCATTCGATTTGCGCGCGCGCAGCATCGTCACTCCTGGATGAATGTGTAGGGCGGCCACGGGCCGGTGACCGTCATCGCGTATCCCTGCCTCGACAACCCACGGGCTTCGCGCGCCGCCAGCGCCTTGAACGAGGCCGCGCGCGCCTTCGGCACGAGAAACGCGGCGTCGAGCAAGAGGGGGCCGCCCTCGACCGGCATCTCGCTGGCAGCCCGACGTTTGCTCAGCTTCGATCGCGCCTCGAGCCGATCGTACAACCCGGCCACGATGTCGCGCGCGCGCGAAGCCAGCTCGACCGCTGCATCTCGCTGCGCCTTCTTGCGCGTCAGGTAGGCTGCGCCAGACGCACCGGCAGACGCGGCCGCGCGCCTCTTTCCCGTCGAGGACGCCGACGCGCGCTCCGCTGCCGTTCGATCCAGCACCAGGCGAACCCCCCATTCCTGATTGTTCGCGACGCGCTTGACCAGCGAGGCGATCCGCGTCCGCTGCTGGGCCATGTGCTCCAGCGCGCGGGCGTCGCTGGTGAAGATTGTGAACAACTTCATCGGCAGAATCGCGGTCTCGTCAACGAACGATTCGATGACCGATTCGTGCGCCACGGCGGCGCGGGACACCCACTCGAGATCGGCAAGCCGTGGATTGATGGCGTCTTCGCTGTACCGGCTGAGCGGTGCGTCGGCAACCACCAGGTAGGTTCCACTACCGGCGTCGAGGATCCGTACGGGCCCCAGGCCCGGCAACGGGCGCGTCTTCGCCGGCACGCGCGGACGCCGCGCCGCCGCGATGACGCAGAACAGATAAGTGGCGGTCTTCGGCATCTCCGTCGTTCTAGATTCTTCGTTCTAAGTTCTTCGTTCTAAGTTCTAAGTTCTAACTTCCACCGACCGGCCCATCGCTCGAGCGCCACGACTCCGGTCGGCGGCGGAGCCACGAGCGGGGCCTGGATGATAGCGCACTCCTCCGAACGGCGGCCGGGGCGCTGGAGCGTTCGCCGAAGAGCGGCCAGCGATTGATGCTCGGCGGCGGCAACAGTACGGCAACGAACGCATGCGCCGGCGTTGTCCGTCAACGCGTTCGCGATTACCGCGGGAGTTGACAGCCCGAGGCGCCGCAATCGTCTCAACAATCGCTCCGTTTCGAGCAACGGAGTCTCGGCCGCACGCGTCACTGTGATGAACCGCGTCTGGGTCCGGTCACGCAGCAGCGCCTGCAGCTGCCGGATCGATTTCGCCACTGCGACCAGCTCCTGGGCCAGCTCACCCGGGCGCATCAGACCTCGGTACTTCAGCAGCACACGCAACAGCGCCTGCACCCACTCCCGAGCCGCGTCAGGCAGCTCGAGCAGCCGCAGCGCATGTCCGGTCGGCGCGGTGTCGACGACGATCGCATCATAGTCGGCGCGCGCGTCGATCACGGAGACGATCCCGAACAGCTCGTCGATGCCGGGCGGCGCCAGGTGCATCAACTCGGCCGCGCGGTCGGCGCCGGTACCCAGTGCACCCTGGCCGATGGCGGACGCGATCTCGGTCAGCGCCGCCTCGAGCTCGGCACGCTTTGCCGCGAGCGCCCGCGGCGCATCGATTTCGCGAACTCGCAGGTTTGGCGGACCGCGTCGGATGATGGCAGGCTCATCGCTCGCCGGTGCCTCGAGCACATCGGACAGCGAGTGCGCCGGATCGGTCGACAGCAGCAGGATGCGCCGCTCCGGCGCGGCGCGCGCCATCCGGAGCGCGGTGGCGGCGGCGACAGTCGTTTTCCCGACTCCTCCTTTTCCGCCAAAGAAGATCAGCGAGGCGCCGCGGATCGCCGTCAGCGCTTCGGGCGCAATGGTTTGCGTCTGACGGGTGTTGGCGGGCGCCCTGGCGGCGGTCGGCGGACGACGCGTGAGCTGTGTCGAACCATCGGTCATCACTCGCCCGAGCGCCGCGAGTGGTCGAACGCCGCGCGGCTCCTTCACGTCCGCAGGGATCAGGCGCAGACGACGGCGACCACCGAGACGGCGTCGAATGACCCCGAGCGCCTTCTGTTCCTCCACGCGGCGCCGATCGCACAACGGACAGGGACGCGCCGACGGCAACAGGCGATTGACGACTACTTCGTCGACGTGCAGACCGGCGCGCTCGAGCGCGCGAAACGCATCGAGGCTCTCGTCCACCGACAGCATCTCCGGCAGGGTCACCCACCGGAAGGACGTCCGGCGCCGATCGCGGAGCCACGACGCGATCTGGGTGGCTTGTGCCCCGAGTCTCGCGATCAGTCGATCGGCCGCCTCCGGTCCGCGCCTGACGCGCGCCAACTGGTCGCGAATCACCCGGTGCTCGTCTTGCAGCGCGTCCAAAACACCAGCGACGACGCCGACCGTCTCCGGCGCCGCGAGTAACCGTAGCGTATGGCCGGTGGGCGCCGTGTCGACGACGATCACGTCGTACTGTCCGCGGCGCGCGAAGCGATCGATCTCCATCAGGCCGACGAGCTCGTCGATGCCCGGAAACGAGAGATCCAGCAGCGTGTCGACGTCGGCCGCATCGAGCCAGGTACCGTGCTCGAGGATCTCTCCCAGCGCGCGCCGGTTCTCCCGCAGCCAGCGCGCGAAGGCGCGCCGCGCGTCGAGCTCCACCGCATCGAGCTGACGACGAATGCGGCGCGGCGCCGGAGAGAGCCGAAGACCGAGCGCGTCGCCGAGCGAGTGTGCTGGATCGGTCGAGACGATGAGAACTCGTCCCAAGGTTGCCGCTGCCGAGCTCGCGAGCGCGAAGGCGGCGGCGCACGTCGTCTTGCCGACGCCTCCCTTTCCTCCGTAGAAGATGAACCTCAAAGTTAAAACCTAAAACTCAAAAGGTAAAACCGCAAAGACTCTCGCGCTTTCGCGCTGTCTTTTGGTTTTGACTTTTCTCTTTTAACTTTTAACTTTCAAAGGTGTCGATGTCGACGCCGGTGATCTTGTCGGTCGGCGACATGGAGATCGCGCCTTGCTGCGGGCGCTTGATCTCCCGGATGGCGGCAAGGATGTCGCGCTCGGTTTCGGCGAACTCTTCGTCCGTGATCTCGCCGAGCTCCAGACGCATCTGGGCCTCGAGCAGCTGGTCGCGGAGCGCCGAGTCGTCTTGCATCTCGGCTTCCGCCGCCTGCACGACCTTGTCTAGGACGAAGCGCAGGGAACCGATCAGCAGCGAGTCGAGGATGAACATGGCTAACGGCTGATGGCTGATGGCAACGGGTTCATGGACTGCCTTCCGTCATGAGCCATCAGCGATAAGCCATCAGCCATGACGAGGATCACGCACGTTCGAGCTTCAGCCTGATGTTGACGAAGTTATACGGCGGCCACGGGCCCGTGTACTTGAACGTGAGCTTGTCGAAGCGGCTGGCGATCGACTTGACCTTCGCGTCGAACGCCGTTTCGTGATCGCGCGCGATCAGGAACGCCGCGTTCATGATCATCTTGTCGCCGATCGGCTTGTTGATGCGCGACGCCACCGAGACGTCGCGCAGCTGATCGAGGATGTCGGCGACGTAGCGCTCGGAGCGCGACTGCAGGGCCGAGTCGATGAGACGGCCGTACTGCATGCGGGCGAAGTAGGTCGGGCCCTTCTGGCCAGAGATTTCCTTCTTCAGTCGGCTGATGTCCTCGTCCTCACTTTCGACTTCGCGGATCGCCTGATCGCGATCCCACAGGACCTTCAGGCCGAACTCGAGCTTGTTCTGCATCTTGTTCAGCACGTCGCCGAACGCTTCCGCCGCCGAGCGCAGCAGCTCGACGATGTCTTCGCGCGTCTTGAAAATCGTGCCGAACGACATCGGGATGACGGTGTGCTCGCGCATCACCGTCTCGTTGACGCGTTCGTGGGCGAGGACGTTTTCTCGCGTCGAGTCGAGCACCTCGAGGGGTGCGTCCGAAACGACGGCCGCGAGGTTCTTGTAGTGCACGGTGTAGACGTCCGATGGATCGGCGCCGATTCCGATCGGACCGAATTTCAACGGATCGCCCGACTCGATGATGCAGTAGACGTACTTGCCGCGGCTCACGACACCGGTCTCCCCCACCGTCGTCCGGCCACCCTGGACGGTTTTCTCGGAGGCGCGCCGATCGAGGAGGTGGCGTGGCTTGACGGGAGCCTTGGCGGCGTTCTTCATCGCCACGACCGGACCCGATCGGACGGCGCCATTGCCGGTGGGTGCCTTCGCCTTGGCCGGCGGCGCCGAGCCCTTCGCTCGACGTTTGACCGACGCCACCGCGCGAGGCGGTCCCGCAGCGCGAGCGCCCTTGCGCGCGCCGCCCGATGTCTTAGCCATGTTTGCCGCTCCTGCGGACTTTTTTGGTTGTCGTGGACGTCTGGCCATCGAGGACCTTCCGGATTTCCTTCACCAGATCTTCGGGGAGACACGGCTTGGTGACGAAGGCGTCACAACCCGCCTTTCTCGCACCTTCGGAGATGCCAGCGAGGGCGTGGCCTGTCAGCGCCACGACCGGAATCGACGCCGTCCGCTTGTCGGCTTTCAGGCGCCGCGTCGCCTCCCACCCATCCATGACCGGGAGCGACAGATCCATGAGGATGATATCCGGGTTTTCGTCGGCGGCTCGCTGCAGCGCCTCCATGCCATTGCCGGCTTCAACGACCTCAAACCCGCAGAATTCCAGGTACTCGGAATACATTTCGCGCGCATCCGGGTAATCGTCCACCAGCAGTACGCGCGGCCGCGCGACGTTCTTGTTCATCGTCGTCCCTTGAGTGGCAGCGTGAGCGTGAAGGTCGACCCTTTGCCGACCTCGCTCTGCAGCGTAATTCGTCCATCGATCATCTGCGCCAGCCGCCGGCAGATCGAGAGGCCGAGACCGGTTCCGCCGTACGCGCGCGTCGGCGAGTTGTCGAGCTGACGGAAGTCCTCGAAGATCTTGTCCTGATCCAGCGGCGCAATACCGATTCCGGTGTCGGACACGGACAGCGTCATCGTACGGTCCTTGGCATTGCGTCGCGCCGTCATCGTCACCGAGCCATGGTGCGTGAACTTGAGCGCATTGCTAAGCAGGTTGAGCAGGATCTGCTTGACCTTCTGCCGATCGCTCGTGATCGGTTTGAGATCCTTCGGCAGGTCGAGCACGATCGAGAGCTTCGATCGCATGATGATCGGCTCGAGCTCCGCCTTGACCTCGCTGACCAGATCGGCCAGCCTGAACGTCGACAGCTGCAGCGGCATGCGGCCCGCTTCGATGCGGGAGATGTCGAGAATCTCGTTGATGATCGTCAGGAGGTGCCGGCCGTTCGACTCGATGCGTCCCAGCTGCCGCTTGACCGGCTGCTCCACCGGCCCGGCGACGCCCTGCAGCAGCATCGACGTGTAGCCGAGCATCGCGTTGAGCGGCGTTCGGAACTCGTGCGACATGTTCGCAAGGAACTGCGACTTCAAGGCCGACGCCTGCTCCAGCTCGATCGCCTGGCGGCGCAGCAGCTCGTTCTGCTGCGCGATGTCGGCGGTCGCCGCCTGAATCTTCCGTTCGAGCTCGTCTGACGCCTGTTTGAGCTGCTCGTAGAGCTGCGCTTTTTCGATCGCTTCGCGCCGGTCGTGAAGGATGGTCACGACCGCCGTCAGCTCACCGTGCTCCGAGAGAATCTTTCCCGCGATGGCTTCGACCGGCATCGGCTCGCCGGTCTTCGGATCGATGAGTCCGATTTCGCCGGCGCGGCGCTGGTCGGCGCTGACCAGCATGCCGGCGATGAACGACGAGAAATGGGCGTCGTTGGTCTGTACCCAGCGCTGCTCGACGGCGCTGGCCCGCGCCGGCAGGGTGAAGAGACGCTCGGCCGGCTCGTTCATCAGCGAGGTCGCGCCAGCGGCGTCGGCGACGACGATCGGATCGGCCACCGAATCGATGATCAGGTTCAGGCGGTCGCTCTCGGCGCGCGCCAATGCCTCGGCGATGCGCATCTTCCGGTAGTTCTCCTCGATTTCCTCGCTGGCGCGCCGGAGGTCGGTGACGTTGCGCAGAATCGACACCACCCCGCTCCCCTGCCGGGGATCCTCGGTCACCGTGCTCAGCAGCTCGAACACGAGGTCCGATCCGTCGACCGGGTTGACCAGCAGGAGCTCGCGCCGGGTCGCGCCGGTTTCCTCAATCGCCTTACTCGACAACGCGGAGGACAGCAGCATGTTGTTCATGCGCACTGCGCCGCGGCGGCCTTCACTCTCTTCCTCCGATGCCGTGAACAGCGTGAGCGCGCGCGCGTTGGCGATCAGCAGCCGCCCCTCGACATCGGTCAGCAGAATCGGATCGGTCACCGCGTTGATGATGTTGTGCAGTAGCGAGCGCTCGCGCCCCTGTTTGCGGTCGACATCGGTGAGCGACTGATAGCGCAGCAGCTGGTCGATCTTCTGGCCGAAGACGTTGGTGAACCAGTGCAGCTCGGGAGGCAGCGGCGCGGTCCCGCCGATGAGCAGCAGGCCGAACACTTCCTCGGAGAAACCCGACATCCCGAGCGGCACGACGTGAAACGCGCCGTCCTCGAACGGCGTACTGGGACGCCGCTTGCGATCCGCCGCCGAGTGCGGCGCCGGGAAGAACAGCTCCTTGCGATGCGTGAAGGCGCTGACCAGCGGGTTGGCCCAATCCTCGAGGGAAACGCCGAACGACGTGAACCCCGAGCCGCCGAGCCCGCTGACGGCGACGACGAACAACGACTGTTCGCCCGCCGGGCGAACCAGGCAGAGCGATTGGCGGAGGCCGAGGACGTCTCCGAGCCACTGCAGCGCCAGCTGCGCGCAGTCGGCGATTTCGGTGCGGCCGACGAGCCCTTCGAGCAGTCGTACCCGCGCGACGAGGAGTTCCTCCTCGCCGTAGGCTGGCTCCTCGACCGCGACGCGTACTCGGGGAACGCCCGTGTACGGCCCCGGCCCGTTGCGCCTAACCGCGGGCCGGCGTGGCGCGCCGACGGCCACCAATGCGGCGGGCCGGGACGGCTGACTTGAGCTGAGCCCGGAGTGCGGCGTTTTCAGCAATGACTTCCTCATACCCCTTGCCTTCGATCGCCGGCTTGGACACCGGGGCGACCTGGCCGACCGCTTCGGAGTATTTCAAGTACGTGTCGATCGACGCGACGACGATGCGTGCCTCAACGGTGATGAGGTCGATCCCGACCAGCGAGACACGGACCCATGCGTCGATGACGATCCCTTTGTCGAGTACTCGGTCGAGGACGTCAATGAGACTTGTGCCGCCTGCAGCACGTTCAACGGGCATCGAACACTCCTTGTCGCATTACTTCAGCGCCCCCGCCGAGCGTTTGCGTGTGAGCGCCAACAGCTGCCGCTCGAGCGCACGAACCTGTTTGCGTAACTCCTCGTTCTCCGCCGAGAGTGCCTGCTTGCCCGGTGAGAGATGGTGATCGAATTTCCACCAGTCCAGGCCGATCTGTTCCGCCTTGTCGATCGAGCAGATCAGCAAACGAATCCGAATCGTTAGCAGCTCGACTTCTGCCAGCGAAACCTTGATGTCCCCCGCCACGACAAGACCCTTGTCGAGGACCCTGTCGAGCACGTCGACCAGACCGGTAGATCGGTGCCCCTCGGACAGTGGCGTCGGCATAGGTTCGCTATTCTGGCTGTCTCGAGCGGTCGCTGTCCATCGACAGGAGCGATGCGCTTATCTCAGCAATGGAGATGCCACGGCAGGCCCGGCGCAATTTGGTATGGAACAACAAGCGCCTGCATTGTACAGCGACAGGCGTATCCAGAGGGACGTAGCAGAATGCTACAGGGACAATAGCTCCGCCGGGGCGTCCACCAACCAATCGGCCGGCCCGAGGTCCGCCGCGAAGACGCTTTCAAATCCAAAGCCATATCGCGCAAGGCAGATCGCCGTCGACGCCGCCCGCGCCGTGCGCCAGTCAATCGTTGAATCGCCGACGAGGACGGTGGCCGACGGGAGGACGCCGGCCGCGCGCGACAGATGCAGCAGGCCCGAAGGGTCCGGCTTCCGCGGGAACGTTCCGTCGCCGGCCACGACGGCGGGACCGAAGAACCTGGCGAGATCGAG
>Ga0068863_100003681_pt1 | contig 15142 bp, 14 predicted proteins | sample KBSSwiS62_FD_66596 | JGI IMG/M metagenome (GOLD analysis project Ga0068863, IMG submission 66596) | Switchgrass rhizosphere microbial communities from Kellogg Biological Station, Michigan, USA - KBS Switchgrass S6-2 | ecosystem: Host-associated > Plants > Roots > Rhizosphere > Soil ...
TTCGGATACTGGCGGCTCGATTCGACAGCCGGCGGCGTTTTGCGGCGTCGTGGGATTGATGCCGACGTACGGGCGAGTGTCGCGCTACGGGCTGATTGCGTTTGCTTCGTCGCTGGATCACGTGGGACCGCTAACCAAGTCGGTGAAAGACGCGGCAACCGTATTGAAGGTGATAGCTGGACGCGATCCGAAAGATTCGACCTCCGCGGATATGCCGGTTCCGAACTATCTCGACGAGATCGGCAGGCCGGTGAGGGGAATGAAGATCGGAGTGCCGGATGAGTATTTCCCGGCGGAACTCGATGGAGAAGTGAGGGCGGCGGTACAGAAGTCGATTGATGATTTGCGCGAAGCCGGATGCGAGATCAAGCGGATCTCGCTGCCACACACAAAGTATGCGATTCCGACGTATTACATTGTGGCGACGGCGGAGGCATCGTCGAACCTGGCGCGCTACGACGGCGTGCGTTACGGACTACGGGCGAAGGATGCGAAGACGTTATCCGAGATGTATCGCAAGACTCGTGACCGCGGTTTTGGTGCCGAGGTGAAGCGCCGGATCATGCTGGGCACGTATGCACTGAGCGCGGGCTACTATGACGCCTACTATCTGCAGGCGCAGAAAGTGCGAACCCTGCTGGCTCGAGACTTTCAGAATGCGTTCGCCGAAGTGGACGCGATCATTACGCCGACCACTCCGACTGCGGCGTTCAAACTGGGAGAAAAGGCAGACGACCCGGTTTCGATGTACCTCGCCGATATCTTTACGGTCACGGCCGACCTTGTGGGAATCCCGGGATTAGCGGTTCCGTGTGGAACGACCAAGAGTGGACTGCCGATCGGAGTGCAGGTCTTGGGAAAGCACTTCGATGAGGGAACGATTCTCAGGGTGGGACATGTGATTGAGCATGAGCAGGCGAAGCAGGCGGGGGCTGAAAGTCGGAAGTCATAAGTCATAAGTCAAAGTCATAAGAAGTAACTGGCGGAAGTCAGCCACTTGGGATTAAATGTGCTAACGGTGTGGAACTCTGTAGGGGAGGCTCCAGGATGAGTCTTAAGTCCGGGTTGATGATCGCGGCGGTGTTGGTTGGGCTTGGCGCGACCTCAGTCGCGATGGCGCCTGCGCAAGAAGGCACTCTGCCGCCAGATAAGGCAAAGAAGGAAAGCAAAGAGTGGAGTAAGGAGCACGCGAAGGAAGCTAAGGTCCATCGCGCGGAGGCGAAGCAGCGCGGACGTGAAGCGAAGGCGCACCGTCTTCAGAGCCACGAGGCGGGAGTGCATCGCCAGCCCAGAATGGATACCAACATGAAACGCGCTGAGCGACAGGAGCTTGCCAAAGAACGCAAGGCCAATGCCAAACTTCTAAGAGCCGAACACAAGAGTGAGGCCAAGGCGAACCGCCAGTAGAAGCTCTTAAGGTAAAAAGATTGAGGCTCTCCGAGAAGGAGAGCCTTTGCGCTTCATGGGAGGCGTTATGGTTGTGGGATCACGGTGTAATACCGTTCGCCGGAACATCCGCGACACAATGCGCGGCCATCCCGAATAACTTCTCGTCGAAACGCGATTCCTTCGCCACACTCCGCGCAAACTACGCGTTCACCCTTGTATCCGGGAAACTCATGCTCGGGAAGTTCGACCTGCACCCACTCGTGGGAAAACAGCTGGTCATCTTTTAATTCGCGGTAGGCGAGCATCTGCTGCTGGTTCTTGCTTTCGAGTTCGGGATGCAACTGACGAGCGAGCGCCTTCGATGACTCGAGTGCGGCGACGCGAACCGCCTTACCGGATTGAATGTCGATAAACGTTGCAGCCATCTTGCCCCAATCACGGAACTTCAGCGCGCGCTTGCCGAGACGGCAATTGGTCACAAGAGCTACGGCATCGGTGGCACAGCGGTCGATTTCGACGAAAGTCACGGTGCGCTTTCGATCGGCGCCTTGAGGATCATCGATTCCCAGCAGTTGAAGTCCGTGCATGGCGAGCCGGACGCCGAGTACCTGGCCGGCGCAAAGATGTCCATGCGCCACGGCGGCATCCTGCAAGTACTCATCGAGGGACTTCATTGATCGGACTTCTCCTGTTCGGAGCCCTGCACCATATCGATGCTTCTACCTGGGAGGGTGAAGGTGAACTTTTGAGCATTCTTGGGATTGAAGGTCACCTTCGGGGGCTTGCGATCCCAGTCAGGCTTTGTGCATTCGGATTCGGGCGAATCGCCATTGGTCGCGGTTCCCAGCTCGCGGCGCAGCATCGGTTTCTTCTGCCCTACTTCTACGACGATTGCGTAGAGCTTATCAGCGGCTTCGTTCAATCCGCAGTAGGCGGCATAGTTCCGGTACCACGCTGCGTCAGAGTAAAACGGATCGAACTCCGGGAGGACAACTGGCGACACTCGTCCACTGGAACGATCGACGAGGAGCCATCCACCACGTTGCCACATCCACTTGGGCGCCTTGCGAGGCTCTGTCGGAAGAGTGTCGTTGATGCGAAATGCGCGGCGGACCACAAAGACTGAGTCCGTGATGTCGTGAACGTCGCCGGTCGTAAATTCCTTCAATTTGCTGTCCACGAAGAGCGCGCGAACCTGCATGTCTACCGTGCGATCTTCGCTTGGGCCGAGGAATAGCTTTACGGGCATGAGCTTCCCAAAGCTGACAACATGAGTTCTTGGAGCGCCAAAGGCAGATAAACAGACAAATAGTGCCGCGACGAGAATGAGGGATTTCCGCATGCCACTAGCGTATGCAGGTTTCGTACCGGACGCAACCTGTGGATGTCTCGGCAGAACCGTATTGGGAAAGGGCTTGAAAGTCCTCGATTTGCACAAGATTCGAATGCCCTGAGCAACCATAAGTGTCCGTCCAGTACTCACATTATGAATGCCGCAGATCTCTGCCCAGCGCCGTCCAGCGCGGATTCTCGTGGTGGACGACAACCAGGACAATACTTTCTTAATGCGCGAATTGCTGGGGACTCACGGATACGACGTCGTGTCAGCTTCCAATGCACATGAGGCCGACACGGTCATGCACGCGGAACCTCCCGACCTGGTTCTTCTAGACGTGGTGATGCCTGGAAAGAGTGGTTATGAATTATGCAAGGAATGGAAAAGCGATCCCGAAACCAGGTTGATCCCAGTCATCATGATTACCGGCTTAAGCGATCGTGAAGACAAGATTCGAGGGATTGAGGTTGGGGCTGACGATTTTCTGAATAAGCCCATCTTCCCGGAAGAACTCTTCGCGCGCGTGAAGTCGCTGATTCGACTTAAGGAATTTACCGACGAACTCGACAACGCTGAGGCCGTGCTGTGCTCGCTGGGAAGAAGCGTCGAGTCGCGTGACCCGTACACGGAGGGACACTGCGAGCGGCTCGCTTCCTACGCAGGACAGCTTGGTATTCATCTTGGATTTGAAGATGACGAGGTTGTGGCTTTGCGGCGCGGAGGGTTTCTTCACGACCTCGGCAAGGTAGCCATACCGGACGCGATTCTGAAAAAGCACGGGACGCTGACGGCGGAGGAATGGAACTTGATGCGGCAGCACCCGGAAATCGGGGAGAACATCTGTCGCCCCCTAAGGTCCTTGCGCCTGGTATTACCTATCATACGGCATCACCATGAACACTGGAATGGAAGCGGCTACCCAGATGGTCTGAAAGGCCGGGATATCCCGATCCTGGCGAGGGTGTTACAGGTGGTAGACGTCTATGATGCTCTTCGAACGGAGCGTCCATACAAGCCGGCACGCAGCCACGACGACGCTTACCAGGCGATGGTGGAAGAGGCGGAATTGGGAATGTGGGACCGCGAACTGGTTGAAGAGTTCTTCATGATGCTCGAAGGACGGGAGAAAGCCGCCTGATGCCGTCTCTTAGGACGGCGTTTTATTGGCAATTCCCGAGAAGAAACAGTGCGATAAACAGAAGTTCCCGCTGGCTGACAACTGCTCTACAATAAAGCGATTCTAAGTTCCCGATGGCCCACTTGACTCACAGCATCGTAATCCCTGCCTATAACGAGAGCGCGCGACTCGGAGCATCTCTCGAGAAGATACTTGCTTACGTTCAGAAGCGCGGTTGGCAAGCGGAAGTTCTCATTGTCAACGACGGTTCCAAGGACAACACATCGGAAATTGCCCGCTCCTTCGAGCGTCGATACAGCTCGGTTCGCCTGATTGAAAATCCGGGAAACCGAGGCAAGGGATACAGCGTTCGGAACGGAATGCTGAACTCCTCGGGCGATCGATTGCTATTCACAGATGCGGACCTGTCTTCCCCAATCGAAGAAGCCGAGAAGCTGTTTGCCGCTCTCGATGAAGGCGCGCAAGTCGCCATGGGTTCGCGATGGCTGCGGCGAGAGTTGCAGACCGAGCGACAACCGATCATGCGGCAGGTACTCGGTCGAGTGTTCAATCTTGTTTTGCGGATGATCCTGGGCCTCGGATACAAAGACACGCAATGCGGCTTCAAGGCATTTACCAGAAGCGCAGCAGAAACAATCTTTCCGCGGCAGCAAATCGAACGCTGGGGCTTCGATCCAGAGATTCTCTATCTGGCGAAGAAGTTTAAATTGAAAACCGTAGAAGTACCGGTCGGCTGGGCACATGATGATCGTTCGAAGATCAATCCGGTTGTAGACGGAATCAAGATGGTGCTGGAGATGTTGCGCGTGCGCGTAAACGATCTCTCCGGGAAATACGAAAAGCCGAGCTACAACGTCGTGACTCCGGCTTCCGTGCAGTTAGAGAAACTGGTTCGGTAGATTTGCGTGAAAGCTAAAAAGCCTGCGCTCGGCGCAGGCTTTTCCATTGTAGGAAGAATTGTTCGTCAGGAAGCGATTGCACGCTTCACCAAGGCCTGTTCGGCGGGAAGCGGCATCAGGATAACCTTCTTCGCGGCATCCACTGCGAGTGTCATTAAGTTGGAACACTTATCGCACAGCCAAAACCGTTCGGACCTGCCGGCTGCTTTTTTCACTGCCTGCGGGCCGGTTCTTGTGTCGTTCCGTATCTCGTAGAGCTTTCCTTGTCCCAAGTAATGGAACGTCGCGCCGCACTCAGGATTTGCGCATTTTGACAACATGGTCCAACCTCCAGCGTCGGAAGTACCCAGAAAGGAAGCCGTCCAATAGATCCCCGGGCAAAGAAATACTCCCCCAATTCTAGCCAGATCCAGAGTAGCTCGCTGTGAAAATCCGGACAAAATTAAGGTTTTTTGGGACATGTCACATATTGACGTGTGGTCCTGACCTTAGTCCCAGAAGTACAAAGGCCGACTGCTCTTGCGGTCGGCCTGAAGGAATTCCTGATAAGTGTTCTATTTCTTATGCGACTTGGCCGCTTTGCTTTCTGCTTTCGAAGTAGCGTTTGAGGTCGCGGGTGGAGGTGCAGGCTTGGGTGCCGGTTCCTCAACGAAAGTGCTTCGATAAGGTTCGGCGGTGGCGCGGTGATGTCTGAGCCACAGGCTGAAGGTAAGCATCGCAATCAGAACTGCAGCGCAGATTACGATCACATCCCATTTGCTGAGGTACTCTCCGAGCATCTCGCTTGCTGCTGAGCGCCGTGACGGTGCCTCAGGCAAGGCGTCGTTGTAGCCGAAGAAGTGCAGCGTCCCATCGGATGGATCGCCATCTACGATGGCAGCTTCTCCGAATGAAGCATTTGGCCCGAGCACCTTTTCGTCCACGAGCGCTTCGCCGGAGGTAGAAGCGAGATTCGGGGACGTAACCGCTTCCAGAACCTCAAAATGGTTCTGTCGTGACTTGGGATTGAGATCCCCTTCCACATAGACGTCGGCTGATTCTTTTGGGACTGCAGAGTTGGCTGGCCACTCATCTCGTGGCACCAGGTGAATGATTTCGGGAGTAGCGACTTGTTCGCCGATATCGACTGCGATCCGGGAGAGCAGGTCAACGTGAGTTGGATCGAAGGCGGATGGCCTGAACGAGAATGCCGCGACCAGGCCCTCAATTTCATCGCCTACGATGATCGGCGCGGCGAGAGCTGACTTTACATCGCCGTCGAGATCCTGGCAGACGAGAACACGCGCGTCGATGATACAGCGGCCGCATACACCTTGACCGGGTTCGACAACAACGCCCGGCTCGGGAGCGTAGCCCTGCGAGGCACGGCAGAGAAACTGCTTGTCCTCGCGGAGAGCGATAGCAACTCCGTCGGCGAGAGTGGATTCGCGAGTAAGTACAACGATTTCTTCGAGTTTCCGCTGCAAGAGCGCGCGACTATGGGCTGCGGCGGAAACATCCTTCGGGGCGGTGGGAGCCTTTGCCGGCAATTCTGAAACGCGTGCAGCCGCGCTCCCTCTATTGATTGGAAGTGAACTCATAAGTTTTCAGCAGACGGCCTTTGTTTTATGGAAAGGCTTTCTTGATGCTCTCAGGTGCGGTCGCTCGAACGGACGCGGGTCCGGGTGCAGGCGGAGCTTCGTGATGATGGTTGTTGCCTGAACCACGCTCAAGAATCCGCGCAGCGGCGGTGAGCGTTTCGAGGTCATGTTCAATCTGCTGAATCTCCGCCTTGAGGCGCTGTACTGTCTCGCGCTTCTCGATAATGGCGGAGGTAAGGTCGTTGATTGCCATACTTCCTACCTCCCAATTCGCATGCTGGGTGACCCATACTCCACCAACTACTTCTCTGGTTCAACCTTTTTCCACAAGAATTCTGCAAGAAAATGCACGATGGAAAAAAGTACACGGATTTTCGATCGAAAGATTCAGTAACTTACCTTCCAGCGGTTGTCTGGAGAAGGTTGGCGAGGCGCTGTGCGTGGACCGCTTCAGCATCCGTGATCATCACGTAGCGAAGCCCGGCCTGCTGCCAGCTTTGCAGGTTGAAGGACGCCTGCTTACGCAGCGAATCGCCCAGGCGCGAAACCGGAGCGCTGTCCGGAAGTACAAACACGGAAATGAAATGGCTGCGGTACTTAAAGAGCAGGAGTGCCGCTGGCTCGCGCTCGATGAAGACGAGCCGTCCGCCGACAAGGGTGAAGTCGGTGCCGGCGAGTTCGGGCAGGTCAAAGGTGAACGGAAGCTTACCCTGGAACCATGGTTTAACCGTGTGACGGTCCGTCGAAACGACGTCGACGGGTGTGGACGAGGCCAGATTCGAAACGTGAAGATCGGCAATCTCCGACGCAACCTGGCGGGTTTGTGCACGACTAAGGGCGAACTGGACGGAGATGAGCCCAACGATTACCAGTGCCGCCGTGGCCAGTCCCAGGGATAGCCAAGGTATGCGAGAAGACTTGCGGGCCGGGGGCCCTATCTGCTGGCGAACCTTGGCGCGGAATTCGGGAGAAGGATGATAGGCGCGACCGGCAGACATGACGGCTCGCTTCATCCGCGTGCGACTGAGCGCGGACGCAGAACACTCGGCGCACCCCCTCAGATGCTCGCCGAATGCGGCCGCGTCATCGGCGGGGAGCTCGGAGTCAACGTATAGATCGATTTTGGACTGCCACTCGCTGCAAGCCATAATCATTCCTATCGGAGCGCCACCTTGCGGTTTTGAGAGCTAAGCGTCTCCCGCAAGGACGTTCGAGCCCGCGAAAGCCGCGACATCACCGTTCCAATCGGAATCGACAACGCCTCGGCGATTTCACGGTACGACATCTCTTCTACCTCACATAACAAGATCACTTCACGGTAAGCGATGGGTAACTGTTCGATCGCACTCTGGAGAGCTTTCTCATCCAGCGCTCCGAGAAGGATCGATTCCGGAGTTTCGTTCGTCACCGCTACGGCAGGACCCTCTTCTTCATCTTCAAGCGCGACCGTTGAACTCACCTTCAGTCCCGTCCGCGACGTCAGGAAGGTGTTGCGAAGGATTCGGAACATCCAGGCGCGAAAGTTAGTCCCTTGTTCGAAAGAACCGAATCCGCGCAATGCCTTCACCATGGTTTCCTGCACGAGGTCCTCTGCTTCGGTGCGATCGGACGTGAGCCAGCACGCGAAATTGTAGAGCGAGTCGAACAATGGCATCGCCATCTGCTCGAAGAGCTCGTGATTCGGCCGATCTCTCACCAGGAAATTCATAACTGAGGGACGGAAGTTTTATTCCCGGCTATTTGGATTTTTTTCATTGAGTTTTCGATGGAATAAATCAGCCCCTGCCCGGTTTTCATCCGCGAGACCGATAGGAGGCGAGATGAAAGAGCATGATCGAAGGTCGTTTCTGAAGATTGCGGGTGCATCGATCGGGATCGGGGCGCTGTACAAGGTGCTGCCGGTGGCGGCGATGAGTGGCTCGGCGGGAGAGATGCTGGGCGAACTCGGCAGGAAGAACGGAGAGAAGATGACTCCATTCACGTTCGTTCAAATGAGCGACACGCACGTTGGATTCAACGGGCCGCCGAATCCGCTGGGGACGAAGGCATTTGAAGCCGCGGTAGCGACCGTGAACTCGTTGCCACAGGCTCCGGACCTGGTTTTGTTTACCGGTGACCTAACGCACGACTCGGAGAACAAAGATGAACACGCGGGACGAATGAAGCTTTTCCGCGATATCTCGAAGAACATCAAGGCCGGAAAGATCGTTTATGTTCCGGGAGAGCACGACGCAGGTTTGGACGGCGGAGCCCTGTTTCGCGACAACTTCGGGGAAACGCACTATTCATTCGACCATCGCGGCGTGCACTTCGTAGCGCTCGACAACGTATCACGCGCGAAGCCGGAGGTTGGGAAAGAGCAGCTGGCGTGGCTGGAGAAGGATCTTGCCCGATTCCCGAAAACGGCGCCGATCGTGGTGTTCACGCACCGGCCGCTGTTTGACCTCAAGCCGGAGTGGGAATGGTTCACCAGTGATGGCGACGACGTGATGAACATCCTTCACCGGTACGACAACGTAACCGTGCTGTACGGACATATTCACCGGGATGACGAGCACGAAGAGGGAAACATCCACCACTTCGGTGCCAAGTCCCTGATCTTCGGTTTCCCTGATCCGCAGAAGTCGGCGATGAAGAAGCCAATGCCATTCGACAAGGATCATCCGTTCCAGAACCTCGGAATCCGATCACTGGACGTTACGGGCGCGGGAGTGCAGCCGCACGAAGTCGAACTGACGATGCGGGAGTTCTCCGGGATGAACGGGATCCACCAACTTTTGAAAGAACAATCTATTTAGGAGAAGTGTATGTCCAGGGAAAAACTTGCGGTTTCGGCCGCGATGGGGATGCTTGTGCTTTTTCTGACACTGGCAATGTCAAAACCGCAACCGGCGCATGCAGAAGGACCACGCGTCATCGACATTACGGCGAAACGATTTGCATTCGCGCCGAGCTCGGTAAGCCTGAAGAAGGGTGAGACTGTCACATTGCGGATTCACAGCGAAGATGTAACACATGGATTCTTTTCGCGACAGTTGAAGATCGATGAAACGGTCGAGGCGGGGAAAACGGCGGAGGTGACTCTGACGCCGCAAACAGCAGGCACATTTACGACGATCTGCGACCACTTTTGTGGCGCCGGTCACGGAAACATGTCGATGACTTTCGTGGTGGAGTAAGCGATGAAACGCCTATATGGAGCGACTTTGCCGGTAACTCTCTTAATGAGCAGCCTCCTGCTGTTCACTGCCGCCTGCAAGGTCGCTCCGCCAGGCCGCGTGGAGACATCGGTCATGACGAACTTGAAGCGGCGCGTCACGGTGCGGGGAAGGGGTGATCGTAGTCCTTTCGAGGCTACGCCTGAGAGCATCGCGTTCGGCAAGAAGGCATTCGGAAGCTACTGCACCGTGTGCCACGGACTCGACGGCCAGAACACGGGAGTGCCATTCGCAGACAGGATGGCACCTCCCGTTCCATCACTCGCGTCGGATTCGGTGCAGAAGTACACCGATGGCCAACTGCACTGGATCATCCAGAACGGTATCTTTCCTTCGGGCATGCCCGCTGCTAAAGAACTGTTGAGCGATGAGGAGATTTGGTCGATCGTGGCTTACATACGCCATCTGCCAGCGAAGGGAAGCTTGGGAGAGCCGCGAGTTTATTCCGGCGAATAGTCGACACAGGTTGTGATCGTTGCTCCTTGGGGTTAGTCATCACAACCTCGACTCGCACTTTTCGCAGTCATGATCACGACGGGTTCGGAAAATAGATTCATGACTGTCAATCTTGACAGGGATCGCTTGCGTATTTGATGTCCTGACACTCCAAATTTACGTATGAGTTGCAATTCATAACTCCAACAAAAAACACTTCGTCACTACAAACGGTACATTTTCTGAAAGCCAGCAACACTTGATCTACCGCGAACCATACTTCCACCAAAGCTAGAATTAGCCTACCTCTCTCTGAAACTCGCCTGTTTCTCTCTGTGCCTCCGACAAAGCCGAGAAGCGATGGATGTTGGCACGGTACGTGCCAACGACACAGAGAACGTCCGCTGCAAGGGCGGCGTTAACGCAAGCGAGTGACAGTCGGACGGGATAATTTGTAAGTCCGGCGCCTCGAACCTTCCACTTCAAACAATTCCCTCACCGTTCCTGGTTCCTCCCGAGGAGGCACTTTTCGCCGATCGGAGATGTCAGCAAAGTGCAAAACAGATCCGGTACAAACGCAAAGCTTCGAACTGCTCACAACCAGTGTGCATCCTGGCTGTGGGCGCGCAAGACCAGCAGGGCTTGCGGAGGTAAAGCATGGGATTTCGCAGAGTTGTTACGTTCGTATTTGCGCTGTCACTGATGCTTTCTGTCATGGCTGCGCAACTCAGCGCTCAATCAATTACCCAGGGGAACATTCGAGGCACCGTTACTGATCCAAGCGGAGCCGTGGTTCCTAACGCTACAGTATCTTTGAAGAGCACCACGACGGGATCAACCCAGACTCGCACAACCAACAGTTCCGGTTTCTACGAGTTCGCGTTGGTAACTCCAGGACCGTACACGATAACGATAACCGCGCCGAGCTACCAGACCTTGACACAGAATGTCACCGTGTCGCTTGGCCAGGTCACATCGAGTAACGTGAAACTGACCGTAGCTGCATCCTCAACCACGGTAGAGGTTACGGCGTCTGGTTCGGTGCTTAGCCCTACTCCCGACGTGTCTACGACAATGTCGCAGCGGCAGATTGAATATGTTCCGAACGGTTCGGGCGACCTCAGCTACATCGCACAGACCGCGCCGGGCGCGAACATGAATACGCAAGCCGGGTACGGGAACTTCTCGACGTTCGGTCTCGGTGGAACAACTAACAATTTCACCGTCAACAGCGCGCCGGAAAACGATCCGTTCCTGAGCCTGAACAACTCAGGCGCGACGAACGTCCTGTTAGGTCAGAACAACGTGAGCGAAGCGACGGTGGTGAACAACGGCTACTCGGGGCAGTACTTCAGTTCCGGTGCCAACGTGAACTACATAACCAAATCCGGAAGCAACAATTTCCACGGAAACGCTGCCTGGCTTTGGAACGGAACGTCGATGAACGCCAACGGGTATTTCAACAAACAGAACGACCCGCCCACACCTCGTGGGTTCGTAAATTCGAATCAATGGGCTGCATCGATCGGCGGTCCCATAAAGAAGGACAAGTCGTTCTTCTTCGTGAATACCGAAGGTTTGCGCCTGATCATTCCGGTTTCCAGAACTATCAATTTGCCGACTCCCGCCTTCCAGGCGGCGACTCTTGCCAATATCAGCGTTAATCAGCCTACCCAGCTTTCTCTATACCAGAACATGTTTAACTTCTGGAGGAACGCCCCGGGTGCAGCCAACGCGACAAATACGTTGGATTCCGGCGGTTGTGCGGATTTCGCGGGAGCCGGATTCGGCGCCAGTAATCCTTGTGCGGTGCGATTGAATTCCACCGTGAAGGGCTCCACGAATGAATGGCTGATTACCGGTCGTTACGATCACATCCTGAACGAGAACGATAAGATATTTATCCACTACAGGGGTGACCGCGGAACGCAGGCCACCATCACCGATCCGATCAACCCGATCTTCAACGTAACCAGTTTCCAGCCCCAGTACGAAGGACAATTGCAGTGGGCGCACACCCAGAGTGCCAATATTGTGAACTCGTTCACGGTGAATGGGTCCTACTATCGGGCGATCTTCAGCTTCCCCGATGAGGCGGCGACGCTTGCAGCTCAACCCGTGGAGGTCTCTTTCGCCGGCGCTACTTTGCGAACACTCGGAAACGGTTACACCTCGTTCCCGCAAGGCAGAAACGTTACCCAATATGGGTTCGTTGACGATCTGAGTTGGACGAAGGGGCAACATGCCCTGAAGTTCGGCGCAAATTACTCTCGCTACGACATCACCAACTACGATCCTGGTGCGGGATCGTTTCCGGCGGTGGTCGGCGAAACGATGACCGATTTCTTCAACGGATTGGCGTCGAATTACACGCAGTCTTTCCCTGCGCGACTGACACAGCCAGTTGCATTGTGGAATCTAGGGTTCTATGGTGAAGATCGGTGGAGGATGAGGAAGAATCTTGACCTGACGTTGACTCTCCGAACCGACTACAACTCCAACCCGGTCTGCCAGACGAATTGCTTTAACCGATTGGCTGGCGATTTCCTATCGGTAGATCACAGTGTGACAACTCCGTATAACCAGACCGTGCAAGCAGGGATGCACCAGGCGCTTCCCGGTTCGTACCACCCATGGACGGTTCAGCCACGGTTTGGCTTCAGTTGGTCGCCGATGCCCAATACCGTGGTCAGCGGCGGGTTCGGCTTATTCTCAAGCATCATCCCAGCTTTTTATACGGATGGCTTGATGAATAACCTGCCCAGCGACCCAGCCTTCCTTGTCTCCGGTGTGCCGTTTGGACCGACGACGCCGGGTAACGGACAGGGTATTACTGCGGCCGCCGCCAGTGCGTTAAGGGAAGGCTTTGCCAACGGAGCAACCTGGAACGATCTAAACAATAGTGTGAATGCTGCTACCGGGGGGCTTTCCGGTTTTAGCCCGCCGAACTTCTTCAACGCAGCGTCGGACATTCATGTTCCACGAACCCAGGAGTGGAACCTGCAACTGCAGCAGGCCTTCGGTACGAAGAGCGTGTTCAAGGTGCAATACGTTGGAAACCATGGGATCTGGCAGCAGATCAATAATGGGGGCCTGAACGCGTATTGCGGCGACACAGTTGCAGCAACGTCTCTGATTGCGTCAAACGGCACTGCATCACCTTGTCTAGCTCGAGGCCAAACTTTTGCAGGCCTGCCGGCATTACCAGTCGATCAGCGGTTCCTGCAGGTGACAGAGGTGTCGACTGGCTACAACTCCAATTACAACGGATTGACCACGTCGTTTTCGCGGCGCATGTCAGCGCTCCAATTCCAGTTGAACTACACCTGGAGCCACGCGCTTGATTTCGTGTCCAACGGCGGAAATCAGTTGCCGTTTAACTTCAACACTAACATTGCAATCACCAACCCGCAAAACCCGCTTGACGTACGGCAGAACATGTATGGCAATGCGGATTATGATGTGCGCCACAACTTCAGCGCCAACTACGTTTACAACTCGCCGAAGATGCACGGTCTGTTTGGCATCCTGGGTGACTGGACGGTCGGAGGTACGTTCTTCTGGCATTCTGGTCTGCCGTTTACCGTAGTTGATACCGGCACGGGAGGCCTGCTGAATAGCTATGGCTATGCCGGAACTCAAGCCGGTGTTGCTGGTCAGCTATCGACGTTTGCGGATCAGATCGGCGGATCAGGAACCATCGGCTGCGGTTCGGAATTTGCCAAGCTGAACAGCCCACCTTGCCCGGGGTTGGCGTCGAACTTCACCTCGAACGGACTTAGTTTCGGTAATCAGCGACGCAACCAGGTGCGTGGACCTCAATATTTCAACACGGACCTGAATGTGCTGAAGAACTTCAACTTCCCGCCGCTCGGAGAAGCTGGCAAGTTGAGCTTCGGTGTGACGTTCTTCAACATCTTGAATCATCCGAATTTCGATCAGCCGGTAGGAGATGTGGCTGATTCAAACTTCGGGCGGATCACCAGCACGGTCAACTCGCCGACTTCGATCTACGGCGCATTCCTGAATGCAGACGCCGCACCGCGTCTCATTCAAACGCAGATCAGGCTGACCTTCTGATTTGTATGTTTGTTCATTCGCGCGGGCAGTTCGCTGCCCGCGTTTTTTTTTGAGCTGGTGGGCCCGCAGGGATTTGAACCCCGAACCAAAGGATTATGAGTCCTCTGCTCTAACCGTTGAGCTACGGGCCCGTGTTTTTAATCTATCACTCTCCTCATAGTTTACAGCGAACCTGCCGAAGGAACGAAAGACTGGGAGCACGTCGTTTGTTTTTGCTGGTCGCAATAGAATCCCTGCACTGCCCCAAGAACCCTCAGTGTTCCAACAATCCCATCGTGGCAGCAAACTCGGCCCAGCTATTTGCGTTCTTAGTCCCTGAACAACTCGTCGGATTAACTGGAGGCTCGGCATGCGGTGGACACCTGGAGACCGGAGTAGCGACTTAGAAGATCGCCGCGATCAATCTGGTGGCGGAGGCATGCAGGTGGGAGGCATCCACATTGGCATAGGTGGATTCGTGATCCTGCTCATCCTGAGCCTGGTGTTTCGGCGTAACTTCCTGGCCCTGTTGAGCACCGGTCCGACCGGTACAGGCGCGGCAGTGACGGAACCGGATCCCGAGCGGACGGCACGCGAAGAACCAGAAGTGAAGTTCGTGTCCTTCGTGCTCGACGATAACCAGAAGACGTGGACTGGAATCTTCTCCTCGAACGGCCGTTCTTACCGCCACGCGAAGCTCGTGCTTTTTCGCAATGCAATCGATTCGGCGTGCGGATCGGCGGAGTCCGCAACCGGACCTTTCTATTGTCCCGGCGACGAGAAGGTGTACATCGACCTCGGTTTCTTTGACGAGTTGAAGCAGAGATTCGGCGCTCCGGGAGAATTCGCGCAGGCTTACGTGCTGGCTCATGAGATAGGCCATCACATCCAGAGACAGCTTGGGGTTGATTCGAAGGTGAGGGACGCCGCGAGGCAGAACCCGGGCAGTCGAAACGAATTATCGGTCCGGCAGGAATTGCAGGCCGATTGCTTTGCAGGAATCTGGGCGCACTCGACGCAGCAACGAGACCTGTTGGAACAAGGCGAGGTTGAGCAGGCACTGAACGCGGCGGCAGCCGTGGGAGACG
>Ga0068863_100003688_pt1 | contig 15135 bp, 16 predicted proteins | sample KBSSwiS62_FD_66596 | JGI IMG/M metagenome (GOLD analysis project Ga0068863, IMG submission 66596) | Switchgrass rhizosphere microbial communities from Kellogg Biological Station, Michigan, USA - KBS Switchgrass S6-2 | ecosystem: Host-associated > Plants > Roots > Rhizosphere > Soil ...
CGAAGGACAATCCGGTCTTCTACGTCCAATATGCGCATGCGCGGATCAGCTCGCTCAAGCGCAAGGCCGCGGATGCCGGCGTCGACCTCGGTGCGCAGGCCGACCTGTCGCTGCTCGACGATGAGGAGCTCGCGCTGGTCAAGCGGGCGGCGCAATATTCGCGCGTTCTGGAAAGCGCCGCTCTGGCCCACGAACCCCACCGCGTCGCCTTTTTCCTTTACGACCTTGCGGCCGAATTCCATGCCTTGTGGAACCGCGGCAACGACGATCCCGACCGCCGCTTCCTCGTTGAAAATAATCCACAACTTTCTCGTGCCCGGCTGGAACTCGCGCTCGGCATCGGGCAAATCATCCGGAGCGGGCTGGGGTTGATGGGCGTGGCCGCGACCGAGGAGATGCGCTGAGATGACCGACAGCCGGGTGGCGCCCGGCCTGGACCGGCTGCCATGGCTTCCCGACGAACCCGCGCGTCCCGCGAAGCGTCCGGGCCTGGTCGTCGCCTGGGCGATTGCCGCAACCATCCTGGTCGCCGCTGCGGCCTATTGGCTTGGCGTGCACAGCGAGACGCCGCAGCAGTTCGAGGTGCCGAGCCAGCCGCAGACGGTCACTCTGCCCGAAGCGGCTCCGCCCACGGCGGCCGGGCCTGCCCAAGTTCGTCCAGTACCCGTGCCCGAAGTCGAGCGAGTCGTCGCCCCGCCGATCCCGGTTATCGAAGAGCCGGCACCGGTCGTGGAGACGCGACCAACGCCGGTCCGGCGCATCCGAGAGCGGCCCTCGAGGCCGAAAGCGGAGAGTGCGGCGCCGAAGGTCGAGGTTCACCGGGCGACTCCGGAGGCCGCAAAGCCGCAGGCTCTGAGGCCGTGGCCGGTCCGCGAGCTTGATGGCGCATCGGGCCGGCTGGTGCGCGTCGGGACCTTTTCCACCGTGCGCCAGGCAAAGAAGGGCTGGTGGGCGATCGTCCGGATGAACCCGGCGCTCAAGCATCTCCCGGCGCTCGTCGTCCCGGTCCAGTCGCAGCGCAACGGGCGGGTCTATTACCGGCTGCAGATGGGCACCACGTCGCAGGCCCATTCGACCGTGCTGTGCCAGCGCATGCGGATGATCGGGCAAGGCTGCGTGGTAATCGGCCTCAACGCCGCGGGCCAGGAGCTCGCGATGTGAGCGATCAGCGTTACGACGAGGGCCAGCTGCCGTGGCTCCAGTCGGTCGAGGACGAAGATGAGCCGCGCGGGGTATCGGCGCGCAAGATGCTCGCCGCTTTGCTGGTCGTCCTTCTCGCTGCTGCGCTGGTCGCCGCGACATTCTTCTGGATCGGCCGACGCGACGCGCAAATGAGCGGCCCGCCCGAGCTCATCCAGGCGCCGCCCGGTCCGTACAAGATCAAGCCGCCCGATCCCGGCGGCCTCGACGTTGCGGGGGAGAGCGAAACCGCGTTCGAGACCAGCGCGGGCGAGGACAAGGACGCCCAGCTCGACCTCAGCAAGGCGCCGCAGCCGCCTGCGCCGCCGAAGGAGGTCCCCAAGAAGCTTCCGCCCAACGAGACCAAGGAACCGCTGCCGCCCGAGCCGGCTCCGGTGCCCAAGCCCGCGGGTCCCGCCGGGAGCGTGGTGCAGCTCGGCGCCTTCCAGAACACGGCCCAGGCCGAGCGAGCCTGGGCGGCGCTGTCGGCGCGCTTCCCCACGGTTCGGGCGATGAACAAGTTGATCGTCCCGTTCCCGGGCGGAATCCGGCTTCGCGCTTCGGCGGGCTCTCCGGGCGAGGCGAAGCAGGCGTGCCAGGCGCTCAAGGCCGCGGGCGAGAATTGCTTCGTGGCGCAGTAGGGCGATGCAAGCGGCGATTTACGGGCTCGAGGGATTTGCGCTCACCGATCAGGAACGCGATTTCTTCCGCGATGCCGAGCCCGCGGGGTTCATCCTCTTCCGGCGCAATTGCGAGACGCCCGCGCAGCTGCTTGCACTGACCGATTCGCTTCGCGAGCTGACCGGCCGCTCCGATCTGCCGATCCTGATCGACCAGGAGGGTGGCCGGGTGGCGCGGATGCGCCCGCCCGAATGGCCGGCGTTTCCGACCGCCGAACGCTTCGCCCAGCTTTACGTCCTCGCACCTTCCTCGGCGATCGAGGCGGTGCGGTCCAATGCGCGCGCGATTGCCCTGACGCTTCGGGAATGCGGCATCAACGTCAACGCGCTGCCGTTGCTCGACGTCCGCCAGGAAGGCGCGAGCGACATCATCGGCGACCGCGCGCTCGGCTCGGAGCCGATGCAGGTCGCGGCGCTCGGCCGTGCCGTGCTCGACGGCATGGCGTCGGCCGGGGTGGTGGGAATCATCAAACACATGCCAGGCCACGGCCGGGCCCTGGTCGACAGCCACAAGGAATTGCCGGTCGTTCCCTCTAGTGCGGACGTGCTCGAGACCGACCTCGAGCCGTTCGAGCGGCTGTCGTGGGCGCCGATGGGGATGACCGCGCACGTCGTCTACGACGCGTGGGACACCGAGCGGCCCGCGAGCCTGTCGCCAAAGGTGATCGGCGAGATCATCCGCGGCCGGATCGGCTTCGACGGCTTCCTGATGAGCGATGACATCGGGATGGAAGCGCTGGCCGGCGATTTCGGTAGCCGCGCGTCGGGCGTGGTCGCCGCCGGCTGCGACGTCGCGCTCCATTGCTCGGGCAAGATGGAGGAAATGGTCGCGGTTGCCGGCGCGGTGGAAGCGATGACCGCCGAGAGCGAAGCGCGGCTCGCACGGGCGATGGCGACGACCATGATCGACTATGACGGCGGCGAGGATTTTGCGGCAAGTGTCGCGAAGCGCGACGCCCTCCTGGCGCTGGTGTAGGTTCGGGCCGTGGACCAGGACGCCGACTTTGACACTCCGCCGATCCGCCAATCGGACGAGCTGACGCTGACGCTCGACGGCTGGGAGGGTCCGCTCGACCTGCTGCTCAGCCTCGCCCGGGCACAGAAGGTCGATCTCGCCCAGATTTCGATCCTCCAGCTTGTCGAACAGTTCCTCGTCTACCTCGCGGAGGCGCGGGCGCTGAAGCTCGAGATCGCGGCAGACTATCTGGTGATGGCGGCGTGGCTTGCTTACCTCAAATCCTGCCTCCTCCTGCCGAGGGACCCAGAGGCCAATCCGAGCCCCGAGGAATTGGCGCTGAGGCTACAGCTGCGGCTCCAACGCCTGGATGCGATGCGCGAGGCCGGAGCGCGGCTGCTCGGCCGCGACCGAGTCGGGCGCGACGTGTTCCTGCGCGGTGCGCCCGAAGGCCTGCGGCTGGTGCGCAGCTCGGTCTGGCAGGCGCGCGATTTCGACCTGTTCGCGGCCTATGGCGCGACGCGCGCACGGACTGCTCCGGCGATGCACGTCGTCCACGCCCGTTCGGTGATGACGCTCGAAGAAGCGCTCGACCGGGTTGGGCGGATGATCGGGACTGCGCTCGACTGGATGTTGCTCGAGGCATTCCTGCCTGCGACGCAGGACCCGCAGTTCCGCCGCTCGGCGCTGGCATCGAGCTTCGTCGCCGCACTTGAGCTTGCGCGCCGCGGCCGGCTCGATCTCGACCAGGACGAGCCGTTCGCCCCGATCAAGCTCAGGGCAGCCTGATGGACGAGTTCGCCCGCGCCGTTGAGGCGACCCTGTTCGCGTCTGCCACTCCACTCACCATCGAGGAGATCGCCGAGCATGTCGGCGAAGGGCCGGTCGAAATGGCGCTTGGGCAGCTTGCCGCCCATTACGAAGGCCGGGGGATCGAGCTGGTCGAGCGGGGCGAGCGCTGGCATTTCCAGACGGCTCCCGATCTCGCCCATCTGCTTCGCCGGACCCGCGAGGAGCCGCGGCGGCTGTCGCGGGCGGCGACCGAGACCTTGGCCATCATCGCCTATCATGAGCCGGTCAGCCGGGCCGAGATCGAGGCGCTGCGCGGAGTCCAGATCTCCAAGGGAACGCTGGACGTCCTTATGGACGCCGGCTGGATCCGCCCCGCCGGCCGCCGCGAAGGGCCGGGCCGGCCGCTGCTCTATGCGACCACAAGCGAGTTCCTGACCCACTTCGGCCTCGGCTCGAGGCGCGATTTGCCGGGCATCGACGACCTCAAGGCCGCGGGCCTGCTCGATCCGATCGACGAGGCCGTTTTCCAGCTTCAACTGGAAAGCGAGGAGGAGGAGGGCTAGAGACCTTCCTCGAAGGAGCTTCCCATGGGCGGTCTAAGCATTTGGCATCTTTTAATTCTGGCAGTGCTCTTGTTGCTGTTGTTCGGCGGCAATCGCTTTTCCGCGATGATGGGTGACGTCGCCAAGGGCCTCAAGAGCTTCAAGCAGGGCATGGCCGACGACGAGGAAGAGAAGCGCCAACGCTATGACGAGCATCGGCGCTCAGAGCCGCCGCGCCTGCCGCGCGACCAGGACCCGATCGACGTGACCGCGCGGCCGGCCGAGCCTACGGCTCCGTCGCCTCCGCCGCCGCGCGACGACGAAACGCGCTGACCTTTTCACTGGTCCGGGCGTAAAGGGCCGACATGTTCGGCGTCGATTCCACCGAGCTCGCGGTCGTCGCGATCCTCGCTTTGATCTTCATCGGTCCCAAGGACTTGCCGAAGGTGCTTCGGACGGTCGGCTATTGGGTCGGCCGGGTGCGCGGGATGGCGCGCCACTTCACCTCGGGGATCGAGAATATGGTGCGCGAGGCCGAGCTCGAGGAAATGGAGAAAAAGTGGCGCGAGGAGAACGAGCGGATCATGCAGCTCCATCCCGCCGAAGCCCATTATCCCGAGCCCGAGCAGCCGCCTTCGGACCCGATGCTGCCGCTGGGTGACAAGCCGCTGGATCCCGAAGAGCTCCCGCCAGAGAAGCGGCCGCTGCCGTGAGGGACATCGACGAGACCAAGCAGCCGCTGCTCGAGCACCTGATCGAGCTTCGGCGCCGGCTGCTGTGGTGCCTGGCGACGCTGGTGATCACCTTTTTCATATGTTTCGCCTTCGCCACGGAAATTTTCGCGGTGTTGGTCCAGCCACTGCTCAAGGCGGGCCAGGGCAAGCTCATCTACACCGACGTGTTCGAGGCCTTCTTCGTCCAGGTGAAGGTCGCTCTGTTCGCCGCTCTGATGGTCAGCTTTCCGGTGCTCGCGACGCAATTGTGGCGCTTCGTGGCGCCGGGAATGTACGCCAAGGAAAAAAAGGCGTTCCTGCCCTTCCTGCTGATGACCCCGGTCTTCTTCGCGGCCGGCGCCTGCTTCGCTTACTTCACGGCCATGCCGTGGGCTCTGCATTTCCTGCTGAGCTTCCAGGGCGATGTCGGCGGCGTCAGCCAGGAAGCGCTCCCCGGAGTCGGCAATTACCTCAATTTCTGCATGCGTTTCATCTTCGGATTCGGCGCCGCCTTCCTGCTTCCGGTCCTGCTGCTGATCCTCGAGCGCGCGGGAATCGTCACCCGGGAGCAGCTGGCCAAGTCGCGGCGTTATGCGGTGGTTGCCGCGGCGGCGGTCGCAGCGGTGCTGACTCCGCCCGACGTGGTTTCGATGCTCCTGCTGCTGGTGCCGCTCTATGGCCTGTACGAATTCGCCATCCTCGCCATCCGGCTCACGCACTGGCGCGCGGCTCGCCGCGCGGCTCGGTCAGGTGCTGAATTTCCGGAGGCCCACACAGAAGGGGGCCCGGAAGCGCCACCGGGGGGGGGGAGGGTTGGCGGTTCCGGGCCCATTTAAGCGGATAGCGAGAGCGGGGGGGCAAAAGGTCACTATCCGAACTGTAGAACGCACTTTGTTCGAAATCGGTTCCGAGCCCCGCCAACATTTTTTTGGCGCCGCCGTAACGACCACCAACATTTACTTGATCGGCGGAAACGCAGGCAGATCAACGCTGTAGCGGCCGAGCTTGCGGTCCAGGGTGGAGCGGAGCTGCTTCGCCAGCCCACCGACAATGCGTTCGAACTGGGCCTTTGTCGGCTCGTCGGCTTCGTCGGGAACTAGGATAGGGCTGCCCAGCGTCAGGCGCGCAGTCAGTTCGCTCGTCCGGCGCAGCGAAATCTCGATCGGGTCCTTCGGGCAGGTCAGCATCGCGCACTCGACGATCTCGGTGATCAGGAACGCGACGGCCACGGCGACATCCTGGGTCGTGTAGATCGTGTCGAGGTCGAGCTCGATCAGGAGCCCTCGCGCGGGCTCGGGAGCCCCGGCGCGAAGCTCGGCGGCGAGCTCCGATAGCAGGGGACGAAGCGCGATTCCGCGATTCTCCTCCATCTCTGCGAAATGATTGCGGTGGACGATCGACAGAGCGCCGACGCGGCGGCTGATGCTGTCGTATGCGGCGCGCGCTTCGGCTGCTTGGGCGCTTCGCCCGTGGATGTTGAGCAGCGAAGCGACCACCTGGAGGTTGTTCTTCACCCGGTGGTGCACTTCCCGGACCAGCCGCCGCTGTCCCTCCAGCGCACTGGCCATTTCGCGCTCGGATTCGTCGACCCGGGTGACGGCCCGGCCGAAGGCGTCGCGCAGCTCCTGGATCTCGGTCGAGGGCCCGAGCTTTCGCGGAAGGGTGAGCTCCTGGCCGGGCTCGTAACGGATGACCGCGCCCTGCAGCTGTCGAAGCGGCCGGATCAACAGCCGGCTGACCAGCAGCCAGGTGAGGAGCGCGGCAAGGACCCACATCAGGACGGGCAGCAGCAGAAGGGCGCGGTCCAAAGTCGTGATACGCGTGACCGGAAAGCCGGCGCGCGCGACAAGCTCCCCGTTGGCGATCGGCCAGCTCCTGTAGGTAAATTGCGGGTCGGGACCCGCTTTGGCTCCGATGACTTCCAGATTCGTCTTGCCGTCGGTGACGTCCAGCGCGCGTACCTCATTGCCGGCAGCGAGCGCGGCGTTTCTGAGCTCGTCCCTGCTGAGGCTCGCGGTCGCCACTCCGCCCGTTACGCCGACTCGGATATCGATCTCGGATCCGGACGGATCCACCCACGCCTTGATTTGGCCAGGAGCCACCATCGGGGCGGAGTCCTTTGGCTGGAATCCACCGGCGGTACACAGCAGCTTTCCCGTCTCGTCGCGCAGGGCGAATCGGTTCGAGATCGCCGGAGCTGTTTCCAGCGACTGCACGGCTGCCGCGCAAGGATCAGCGGCGCCGTGGCGGATTGCACCCGCGGCGGCCACTCGCAGCGCAAGGGCGTTGCGGGCGATTAGGCTTTCGATCGCCCGCACGGCCGACTTCGCCTGATCTTCGCTTCGGCCGCGAAGGGCATCGTTGGCCTCGCGGATCCCGGATTCGCTGAGCCAGGTCAGAGCGATTCCGATCGGCAGGAGCACGATGCTGAGTATGAGGAGCAGCTTGGCCGCTGTAGGCAGCCGTGCGAAGCGGTCAGCGGCGCTCATGGCGCCACATCTTTGTTGGACGGCCTAGCTGAGCTTGCCGAGCAGATTGGCGAACTCGTCGGGGACGCTCTCGCGGAGCGTGTCGTCATAGACCGTGCGAAGCGCGCGGCCGATGTCCGAAGCTTTGTGTTTTTTTGATTTTCGGTCGGAATCCATCGACTTGCTCGAACGCACGCGATGCTTGGCGCCTTCCGACTCACCGCGTTGCTTGCCACTCAACCTCTCGTCCCCCTCGCGCGGGTCCACGCGCCTCATAATCAACTCGCTTCCACGCGCAACGGGCTTCGCGGATGTGTGCCAAACCCGGATACACTTCGCGGGCCCGCTGAACGCAACGCGCAAGACCTCGTTGTCAGCTGACCCGCATCGAAGGGGGAAACCAAATCGGCTGTGCTTGGTTCCACACTAGCCTGACTTCTCTTCGCGGGGTGCAACAGGGCAACACACGGTCTTTGCGGACTTGCAACAACACGGGCGCGCGGTCAAAGACGCGCAAACGCCGTTTTGAGGGAGAGCCTAAACCTATGTCGCTTGGCCAGGAACTCGCTCCTCATCTGCCATTCCTGCGCCGTTATGCGCGTGCCCTGACGGGCAGCCAGACGCATGGCGACGCTTTCGTTCGGGCAACGCTCGAAGCCATTGTCGCAAAGCCGGACGAGTTTCCGCGCGACGTCGATCCGCGGCTTGGCCTGTACAAGACCTTCCACGCGATCTGGTCGACCGCCAATATCGAAGAGGGCGAGGAGCCGGGTGGGGATGTCAACGGCCCCGAGGGGATTGCCCACGCCCGGCTGTCGCGGATCACGCCGCTGTCGCGTCAGGCGCTGCTGCTGACGTCGCTTGAAGGCTTCTCGTCGGAGGACACGGCCTATTTGATCGGCGCCAGCCCCAACGACGTCGACTCGCTGGTCGCCGAGGCTCTCGAGGAAATCGAGCGCCAGACGCTCGCCGACGTGCTCATCATCGAGGACGAGCCGATCATTGCGATGGACATCGAAACGATCGTCCGGGACCTTGGCCACAACGTGACCGGGGTTGCGGTGACGCGCGACGAGGCGGTCAGCCAGGCGCGGCAGAGCCCGCCCGGACTGGTTCTCGCCGACATCCAGCTGGCCGACGATTCCAGCGGCATCGATGCGGTCAAGGACATCCTCGCCGAATTTTCGGTGCCGGTGATCTTCATCACCGCATTCCCGGAGCGGCTGCTGACCGGAACCCGGCCCGAGCCGACCTTCCTGATCACAAAGCCGTTCCAGCGATCGACCGTGAAAGCCGCGATCGCGCAGGCTTTGTTCTTCGACGCTGCAACCGTCCCCGCCGCCTGAACTGTTGCTCTGCCGGAACATGGCCGTGGAAGCCGCGTTGGCGCCACGAACGGAAATTTCGCAGAGCATGGCATGGCCGGAAGAGACCAAGAGCAAGCGCCAATCAGGGAAACCACGACCGAAGCACGGGCAGGTTCGACGCCGCACGTCACCCGCTATGTGCTGACAGTCGGACTAATCCTTGTGGTGGTGATTTTTGCGATCATCGTCTTGGTTGGCCGCGCTTGAGCACCTAGCTTAGTCGCAATCGCCGTTCATAGTTCAGTCACCCGGTTTCCCCTTAGTCGGGGGCCGGCAAAGGGTGGGGTTTTTAGGCTTGGCCGAACAAAACAAACAGGAGCCGATGCCGGAATCTGCATTCGAACCCGTCCCGCTTCCTGATCCGGAGTTCAAGGAGCAGCTTGCGGCGGTCATCCCTCACCTGCGCGCGTTCGGCCGCTCGCTTTCGGGCAGCCGCGACCTTGCAGACGATCTGGTCCAGGAGACACTGCTGAAGGCATGGGCGGCGCGCAAGCGCTTCCAGGCCGGCACCAACATGCGCGCCTGGACCTTCATCATCCTGAGGAACCTGTTCCTCAGCCAGATGCGCCGCGCCCGCTTCAAGGGCGAATGGGACGAGATTACCGCGTCCAAGATCCTCGCCGCGCCGGCGAGCCAGGACCGGCACATCGAGCTTTCCGACATGCAGCGTGCACTGATGCATTTGCCCCAGCCGCAGCGCGAAGCGCTGATCCTCGTCGGCGCGGGCGGCTTCGCCTATGAGGAGGCGGCGGAAATCTGCGGCTGCGCCGTCGGCACAATCAAGAGTCGCGTCGCGCGCGGCCGGGTCGCGCTGGAGCAGCTATTGTCGAGCGGCAAGCTGCCTTCACGGCGCCAGCACAAGACCGACCCCGACAAGTCGGCTCTCCAGACGATCATGGGCGAGGTCGACGAGCTCAGCCGCGACCACGGCTGAGGCGCGCGGTCAGTTCAAACGGCGCAGAAGCTCGTCGAAATCGCGGTCGCAGGGCTCCGCCGCCGCGGCTTCGAAGGCGCGGCGCAAAGCAGCCGTGATTCCGGCGTGAGCGGATGGAAAATCGACGCGGATGACCCGTCGGTCCATTGTCGCTGCACCTGTCATGGTTGTAGCGTGATGTCTCGTCATCATTCCATAAGCAAACGACCAAAAGGCCCGGGAAGTTTCGTGCGGCCGCGATTTCGGGCACTGGCCCCGTAACGATGACTGAGGAACAACAGCGCGCGGCAAGGCTCGATGCGATGGGGCGGGCGGAGCGTTTTTCGCCCTTCCTGCGCGACGCGCTTCTCGCGCGGCCGGAAATCGCCGAGATCTTCCTTGAGGAGGGCGCGGAGGCCGCCGCGAACGCGGCGCTGGCGGATCGTGACGACGATCTCGAGCATGAGCTTCGGCGGCAGCGCCATGGACTGGCTCTCGCGACCGCCCTCGGCGACCTGTCCGGCGAGCTTTCCCTGGAAGGCGTGACCAGCCTGCTATCCGACTTCGCCGACCGGGCGATCGGCCGTTCGCTGGAAGCGGCCATCCAAGAACGGGTGCCCGGCGCCGACCCGCTCGGGTTTGCGATCGTCGCCATGGGCAAGCTGGGTAGCCGCGAGCTCAACTATTCGTCCGACGTCGACCTCCTGTTCCTGTTCGATCCCGAGACGCTGCCGCGACGGGACCGGGACGATTCCGGGGAAGCCGCGGTGCGCGTCGGCCGGCGAGTCATCGAGCTGCTGCAGAAACGGACCGCCGCAGGCTATGTCGCCCGGGTCGACCTTAGGCTCCGTCCGTCGCCGGAGGTCACCCCGATCGCCCTGCCGGTGAACGCGGCCATCTCGCATTACGAATCCTCGGCCCTGCCGTGGGAGCGCGCGGCCTTTATCCGCGCCCGCGCCTGCGCTGGCGACCTCGCGCTCGGAGAGCGGTTCCTTAGGGCGATCGAGCCCTTCGTCTGGCGACGCTCGCTCGACTTTGGGGTGATCGAGGAAGTGCGCCAGATATCGGCGCGCATCCGCGACCATTTTGCACAGAATGCGCAAATCGGCCCCGGCTACGACCTCAAGCGCGGCCGCGGCGGAATTCGCGAGGTCGAATTCTTCGTCCAGATCCAGCAGATGATCCACGGCGGGCGCGATCCTTCGGTCCGCTTGCCGGCGACCCTCGAGGCGATTCAGGCGCTGCTCGAGGCTGGCCGGCTCGACGAGGCGGACGGGCGCGACTTAGCCGACGCCTACCGCGTGCTGCGGACGATCGAGCACCGGGTGCAGATGGTCGAGGATGCGCAGACCCATATCCTGCCGCGCGATCCGGGCGCGCTCGACAATGTCGCGCACCTGCACGGGCTGGCGGCCGGCACTGACCTCCTCGGCCTGGTGACTCCGCGCGTCGAGCGGGCGGGCGCGATTTTCGACAGCCTCGAACACGACGAGCGCGGCCAGCTGTCGAACGATCCGGACATCCTGCGCGCCGAATTAGCGGAATTGGGCCTGCCCGACGCGGAGAGCGCTGCGCGCCATGTCGCGCAATGGCGCTCGGGCAAGGCGCGGTCGCTGCGCTCACCCGCCGCGCAGCATGCATTCGAGGCGATGCTCCCGGCCCTGATGCGTGCCATCGCCGCCGGGGCCGATCCGGATCGCGCGCTTAACCGGCTGAGCGACATCGTCGAGCGCCTGTCGAGCGGCGTGAACCTGTTCCGCCTGCTCGAGGCCCGCCCGCCGCTTGCCGAGCTCCTCGCCAAGGTGCTCGCCCACGCCCCGGCATTGGCCGACCAGCTCTCCCGGCGGCCCGAGCTGTTCGAGGGCCTGTTCGACGCCTCCAGCTTCGAAATGCCTCCGGAGGCCGCGGACTTCGCCGAGCTGCTCGAGCGAGCGATGGCCGGACGAACCTACGACGAGGCGCTCGACCGCGTGCGGCGGCTGGTCAACGAACGGCGCTTCGCCCTCGGCGTGCAGCTGATCGACCGCCGTCGTGACCCGCTCGAGGTGACCGAAGGCTATGCCCGTGTCGCCGAGGGCGCCTTGGTCGCGCTTGCCGGTGCCGCCGCCGCCGAGTTCGAGACTGCGCACGGCAAGTTCCCCGACGGCGAGCTGGTGATCCTTGGGCTCGGCCGGTTCGGCGGCTGTGCGCTCACCCACGCCTCCGACCTCGACCTCATCTACCTGCACAGCGGGGAGGACGGCGTTTCCGACGGCGCCAAGCCGCTCGGCCCCAATAATTATTTCAACCGGCTCGCCAACCGGGTCACGGCCGCGCTCAGCGTTCCGACCGCCGCCGGCCCGCTGTACGAGGTCGACACCCGGCTTAGGCCCGAAGGCGCGACCGGCATGCTGATCGTGTCGCTCGACGCGTTCGAGGAATATCAGCGCCGGACCGCCTGGACCTGGGAGCATATGGCGCTATGCCGCGCCCGCCCGGTCTACGGGTCGGCTGCGGCCCGCGAACGCACCGCCGCGATCATCGGCGAAATCCTCCGGCTGCCGCGGGACCGGGCGACCGTCATCGCGGACGCGGTGAAGATGCGTGCGGAGATCGAGCGGCACAAGCCCCCGCAAAGCGCGATCGACGTGAAGCTCGGTCCCGGCGGTCTGGTCGACCTCGAATTCGCGGTCCACGTGCTCCAGCTGACCACCCATGTCGGGATCGATACCCGGCTCGAAAACGCGCTTGCGGCGCTCGAAGCCGAATCTTTGGTGCCGGCAAATATTGTCGAGGCGCTAAAGTTGCTTTCGCGCATGCTGGTGATGATGCGGCTCGTCGCCCCGGGCGACATCAAGCCCACGCCGGATACGTGGCAGCTCGTCGCCGAGGCGTGCGGCGCCGGGAGCTGGGAAGAGCTTCTTGCTGAGCACGACGCGGCGCGGCACAGCATCGCCGCGCTTTGGAATCGCATCAAACGGGAGGCATCATGACGATCGGCGAAGGCGACAAGGCACCGTTAATCAATGTCGCGGCGAGCGATGGAAACAGCACCAATCTCGCATCGCCGGGCCAGCCGCTGGTGCTTTATTTCTACCCCAAGGACGACACAACGGGCTGCACCCGCGAGGCCCAGGACTTCACCGTGCTCGCGCCCGCCTTCGCGAAAGCCGGAGTGAAGGTGATCGGGGTGTCGCGCGATCCGATGAAACGTCACGAGAAATTCATCGACAAATATGGTCTCGCGGTGCCCCTTGTCTCGGACGAGGACGGGCGCATCTCCGACGCGTTCGGCACCTGGGTCGAAAAGTCGATGTACGGCCGAAAATATATGGGGATGGAGCGCTCGACCTTCCTGATTGGCGGCGACGGCCGGGTGCTCAAGGCGTGGCGCAAGGTCAAGGTGCCGGGCCACGCACAGGAGGTGCTGGCCGCCGCGAACTCTGCCTAGCCCGCGAGCGCCTTGATGATCATCTCCCAATACAGGACGTCGTCGTACATCGATCGAACGGGTGTACGCTCGTCGAGGCCGTGCGCACGCTCGTCATCGGGCGAGATACCCCAGCTGCCGTCCAGGTCGTAGACCGGAATTCCCTTCGCGCGGAAGAAGGACCCGTCGCTGGCTCCGGTCGACATTACCGGGAATATGCGCATCCCGGGACCGTGGAACCGTTTGATCGCGGCGGTCACCGCCTTGAGCACATCGGGCCTCAGCGGCGAGGCCGGCGTCGGCACTCCGATGTAATTCGGGTCGGGCTTCACCTCGATCTTGGGCCCTGCGAGTTTCTGGAGCTCGGCCTGGACCTCGGTCGGCTGAACGCCGGGAAAGATGCGGCAATTGACTGTGGCCGTCGCCGTTTGCGGAAGCGCGTTGTCGGCGTGACCTCCCTGGAGCATGGTCGCGACGCAGCGCGTCCGAGTGAGGCCGACCTCAAGCGGATTGGCTTCGATCGCGTCGGCCGCCGCGGCATCGTTGGGATTGGCCAGCCAGGCGCGGATTTGCTGCCCAAGCGGACTATTGCCCTCCTGCCTCGCGCGTTCCTCGAAATAGCCACGCGTGGTCTCGTTCTGCATCGGCGTGAAGCGATGCGCCTGCAGCGCCTTGAGCGCGTCTGCGAGCTCGTAGATCGCATTGTCCGGGCGCGGCCGCGAACTGTGCCCGCCCGGATTACGCGCGGTGAAGAAATAGGTCTGGAAGGTCTTCTCGGCGGTCGAGATGCCGCATCCCAGCGGCCGGAAATCGCGATCATAGGCTGCGCAGCCGCCGTCGGCGTTCAGCCCGAACTCGGCATCGGTCAGGTTGCGCCATTCGGACGCGCCAAGGGTCGCGCCCCTGCCGTTGGTCTCCTCGTCGCCGCTGTAGAAGAAGATGATGTCGCGGTTGGGCTTGAATCCCTGCGACATGAGCTTGACCGCCGCCATGGTGGTGGCGACGTCGCCGTCCTTCATGTCGCTCGTGCCCCGCCCGTAGAAATAGCCGCCTTCTTCGCGGAACACGAAGGGATCGAACTTCCAATCCTCGCGCTTGGCTTCGACCACATCCATGTGGCCGAGGATCATCATCGGTTTTTTGGTCGCGTGGGGCGAGCGCCAGCGGACGATGAGCGCGGCCGTCTTGTCGCCCGGAAGCGCCTCGTAAGGCATGATGTGGATGTCGGAATCGGGGATTCCGGCCTTTCTGAACTGATCGGCCAGCAAATTGGCGACGCGCGTCATCTCGCCGCGGTGGTGGACCGTGGGGATCTCGATCGACTGCTTGAACACTTCCCGAGTCTTCGCCTGCCAGGCCGGCGGCAATTGCGTGGGTAAGGTCCGGGGATCGGGCGCTGCGACGGCGCCCATGGCCGTGAAGGTGAGCGCAAGCCCGAGCATCAAGCGCATGAAGATCGTCCTTTTCCCCAAAATCGTTGCTTGACGCTACGCGTCCTGTTCATCGCGTCAAGCGGACGCGCCATGCCCTTCGGCCAGATATTCGGCGCTCTGCATCTCTTCGAGGCGGCTGACGGTGCGTTGGAATTCGAAGCTGCCCTGCCCCGAAGGGTAGAGTCCCGACGGCTCGGCATCGGCCGCGGCGAGCAGCTTCACCTTATGCTCGTAAAGCGCGTCGATGAGGGTCACGAACCGCGCCGCCTCGCTGCGCCTTTCCGGCCCCATCACCGGGATGCCGACGATGATTACGGTGTGATAGCGTTGGGCGATCGCGAGATAATCGGCCGCGCCGCGGGGCTCGCCGCACAGCCGTTTGAAGGAGAAGACCGCGACGCCCTTGAGGCTCTTGGGCACGTGGAGTGTTCGGCCGCCACCCACGGACAGCTCTTCGGACGGCACCTTGGCACGGTCCTCGACCGGATAATCGGTGAGCTGGAAGAAGGCCCGCGACAATGCCGCGGTCGCCTCGGGCCCATTCGGAATGTGCCACACCTCGACGCCTTCGAGGCGCTCGAGCCGGTAGTCGGTTGAGCCGTCGACCGGGACGACAAGCATCTCGCTCTCGATCAGCGCGATGAAGGGCACGAAAAGCTCGCGGTTGAGCCCGTCCTTGTAGAG
>Ga0068863_100003689_pt1 | contig 15133 bp, 19 predicted proteins | sample KBSSwiS62_FD_66596 | JGI IMG/M metagenome (GOLD analysis project Ga0068863, IMG submission 66596) | Switchgrass rhizosphere microbial communities from Kellogg Biological Station, Michigan, USA - KBS Switchgrass S6-2 | ecosystem: Host-associated > Plants > Roots > Rhizosphere > Soil ...
CGTGGTGGCCAGGTGGCCGCCGGACACCCGGAGGCGACGCCCGAGCAGAGCGCACCGGCCGAGGACGACGCGACCGCTGACGGTGCATCACCGACCAAGCGCCGTCGCCGTCGTCGCCCGCGCAAGGCCGCAGCCGCGAACGCCGGTTAGCCCGGGCCCGTCCGACGGATGGTCAAACCCGAACGCCGCACCAAGGCTGACATGGTGGCGGCCGCGGTGATCGCCGCAGTGGTCGTCATCGTCGCCGCTTTGATCTGGTGGACCAGCGACGCCAGGGCCACGATCAGCAAGCCAGCCGCGACGCCCGCACCGACCCTGCCGTCGGCGAAGGCGGTACCGACCGGGCTGCGGCAACTGTGGACCGCGTCGAGCCCGAAGACCACGACACCGTTGGTGGTCGGCGGCAATGTCATCACCGGTAACGGCCGTGAGGTCGACGGCCGTGATCCGGCCACCGGGAACCCGCGGTGGACCTATGCGCGTGACCTCGAACTGTGTGGCGTCACGTACGTGTACAACTACGCGGTCGCGGTGTATCCGGACGTCCGCGGCTGCGGGCAGGTCAGCACGATCGACGCGAAGACCGGCCAGCGTGGACCGAGTCGCACCGCGTACGCCGACCCGGAGGTGAAGCTGTCCTCCGACGGCACCGTCGTGCTCGCGGCCGGCGACAGCCGCTTGGAGCTGTGGCGTTCGGACATGGTCCGGATGCTGTCCTACGGCGCGCTCGACGCTCGGATCAAGCCGAGCGTGCCTGCGTCGACGATCTGCCGGTTGGTGTCGGCCGAGTCGAGTTCGACGGCGGTCTCGGTGCTGGAGGCCTGCCCGAAGCAGGCCGATCTGCGGCTGACGCTGCTGCGGCCCGCGGACGAAGAAGACACGCCCGACTTGAAATACGTGCCGCAGCCCGGGGTCGCCGACCGCTCGGGCGCGCGCGTGGTCGCGGTGTCCGACACCACGACGGCGGTCTACGTGCCAACCCCGAAGCCGACGGTCAACGTCGTCGACGAGACCGGCGCTACCGTCGCCAGCACGCTGGTGGCCAAGCCGCCGTCGCCGAACGCGGTGATGTCGCGCGCGGGCGACCTGATCACGTGGTGGACCGGCGACACCGTAATGGTGTTCTCCGCCAACGGACTTCACTATCGCTACAGCGTCAGCGCGGCAGGCAGCAACATCCCGCTCGGTCCCGCGACGATGATGGCCGGCCGATTGCTGGTCCCGGTCACCGGCGGCTATGACGTATTCGATCCCGCCACGGGAGCCGGCGTCGAACACATTCCGGTGCAACGTCCGCCGAGTGCGGCCGCGGTGGTGCCGGCGGTGGCGGGGTCGACGATCATCGAGCAGCGCGGCGACCAACTGGTCGCCCTGGGTTAGTCAGCGCCGAGCATCCCGGGCACTCGGAAATCACCGGGTGCTCGCAATGGGCGATGTGCTCGAGGAACTTGTCGGCGCGCCGAAGGTTCGAAACCTGTTGGGCGATCTGGGCACGCTTGCTCTCGATGAGCGCGATTCTGCGTCCGCGGTCACGCCTGGCGAGTTCCTTGATCTCGGCGAGCGACAGCCCCGCCTGTTGACAGATCTGGATCATCCGGGCCTGGCCGATCGTCTGGTCGTCGTAGGCACGGTGCCCCGACGAGAGCCTGCGCGGCCGCAGCAGCCCGACATCCTCCCAGTGCCGCAAGACGTGTGTGGCGACCGCGAGCGTGGCCGCCGCGTCGCCGATCCGCTGGCCGGTGTCGGTCACGATTTCCCCTTTACTTCAGGTCGACCTGAAGTTCTAGCGTGGCATACATGTCGAGTCCAGTGAGATCCCCGTCCTTGGCCGCCTGCTGCGGCGCGTTCCTCGGTGTGGGTGTGGGCATGCTTCGCCCGCGCCGCGCCGACGTCCGGTTCCTTGCCTCGTTGCCGGACGCCGGCCTGCCGAATGCCACTGCGACAGTGTCGGTTTCGCCGCTGCGCCAGGTGCCGCGCTCGGTTCCCACGGCGTTGATCGTGGAGGGCCGGAGGCAGCCACGGCGCATCGAGAATGCGCTGACCTCCTTTGTTGTGACCCACCCGTCGGCAAGGTTCGTCGTGGACCCCGGCGTCTGCGTCGACGTTTCAGAGCGTGCCGTCGCGCAACTTCCCTCGGTGCTGCGCGCGGCGGTTCGACCCGGGACCGACGTCGTCCCGACGGTATCCGCGCTCGCCGAACAGGGCTACGCGGCGTCGCACATCGATTTCGCGCTGCCGACGCACGCGCACTGGGACCACGTCTGCGGTCTTCTCGACCTCCCGGGCCTGCCGGTCCATCTGCACCAGGTCGAACACGCTTGGGTGACAACGGGATCCGTGGCTCCTGTGGGTGGAGTTCGCGACTCACTGGAAGGCCGCACCACCGTCGAATACGACCTCGACGGTCCACCTGTGCTGACGTTCACCCGCAGCCACGACGTGTTCGGTGACGGCTCGGTCGTCGTCGTCGATCTCGCAGGGCACACTCCCGGCAGCGTCGGCGTGCTGCTGCACACCGCTTCCGGTCCCGTGCTGCTTGCCGGCGACGCCGCATGGCACACCTACCAGATCGACGACATCCGCCAGAAGTCCAGCTATCCGGGAGGACTCGCGGACGAAGACCGCGACGAGGCGTTCCGAACGCTGCACCGGCTTCACGCCGTCAAGCATCGCGTGACGGTGGTGCCGACGCACGACCCCGGCGCCGCCAACCGGCTGATCAGCCCGAATTCGCTTGTGCCTTAGCGAATTCGGCGGCTGCCAATGCAGCGTACTGCCGCTCCAGCGCCTTGGCAGGGCCGCTGCGCCAGCCCTGCGCCATCGACGCCGACATCGCATCGGGGAAGATGTCCTCTTCGCCGTTCTCCACGCCGTCGAAGATCGCGCGCGCGACGGACTCTGGCGAAGCTTTCGGCGCCTCGAGGCCCCGCGTCATGTCGGTGTCCACGATTCCGGTCAGGACGGCATGAACGGTTATTCCCTTCTCCGCCAACAATGTTCGCAGCGATTGCGTCAGCGAGAACGCAGCGGCCTTCGACACCGAATAGGCGGGAATGAGCGGCAACGGAGCCAGCGCATTCACCGAGAGATTGTTGACGACGGCGCCGCGTGAATTGCTCAGCAGCGACAGGAACGCCTGCGTGACCCGGTAGGTGCCGAACAGGTTGACGTCGAGGTGATGTTGCAGTGTGGCCTGATCGCTGAGGTCGTCGTAGCCGGCAATGCCTGCGTTGTTGACCAGAACGTCGAGAGAGCCGATCTCGGCGACCGCCCGCTGGATCTGCGCCTCATCGGTCACATCGAGTGGCACCGGTATGGCATTCGAGTTGGCCACCGGCTTGCGGGTGCCGACGTAGACCCTTTTCGCGCCTCTTCTCAGCGCGTCCTCGACGAGCGCCCGGCCGATGCCGCGGTTGCCTCCGGTGATCAGAACTGTCTTGTTCGCGATTGTTGTCATGCCAGTTCAGATACGCCGCCTGGCGCGGATTCATCGGGGCCGGTTACATCTCCGGGGTGAACGTGGCCAGTGCCTTGCCGTTCTTCCAATGCTTGAGCAGCGCGCCGGCCAGTTCGCGGTATGCGTGTGCGCCCTTGTTCTTCCTGCCCGCCAACACCGAGCACCCCGACGCGCTGGCCTCGGCGAACCGCACGGTGCGCGGGATCGGCGGGGCGAGCACCGGCAGTTCGTAGCGGTCGGCGACGTCGAGCAGCACGTCGCGGCTGTGGGTCGTGCGCGAGTCGTAGAGCGTCGGCAGCGCGCCGAGCAGCTTGAGGTCGGAGTTGGTGATCTGCTGAACGTCGGTGATCGTGCGCAGGAACTGCCCGACGCCGCGGTGCGCCAATGTCTCGCACTGCAGCGGGACGATCACGTCGTCGGCCGCGGTCAGCCCGTTGAGAGTCAGCACACCCAGCGACGGCGGGCAGTCGATGATCACGACGTCATAGGTGCCGCCGACCTTGGCCAGCGCCCGCTTGAGCGCATATTCGCGGCCCGCCCGCATCAGCAGCATCGCCTCGGCGCCTGCCAGGTCGATGTTGGCGGGCAGCAGCGTCATGCCCTCCGACGTGTCGACCAGTGCGGCGTCGGGTTCGACTTCGCCGAGCAGCACCTCATGGATCGACACAGCCAGCTTGTCGGGGTCCTGGCCCAGCGAGAACGTCAAACATCCCTGGGGATCCAGGTCGACGAGCAATACCCGTCTGCCCTTCTCCTCCATCGCCGCGCCCAACGACGCAACCGTCGTCGTTTTGGCGACCCCACCCTTTTGATTGGCGACCGCAAGTACCCGCGTCACGGTGTTCATCGTTGCACGGGTACCCACGCAGCAGCCGACGTGCGGCAGAATCAGTCCGCGTGGGCCTCGTGCAGCATCGGCTGTTTCTGCTTCGCCATGGCGAGACGGAGTGGTCGAAGTCAGGTCAGCACACCAGCAGGACCGAACTCGACCTGACCGAGACGGGCCGCGAGCAGGCCAAGCTGGCCGCCGACGCGCTTTCGGTGCTCACCCTCGACAACCCGCTGGTGGTCTCCAGCCCTCGGCAGCGGGCGCTGGTCACCGCCGAACTGGCCGGCCTCAGAGTCGACGCGGTGTCTCCGCTGCTGTCCGAATGGGACTACGGCGACTACGAAGGCTTGACCACCAAGCAGATCCAGGAGAAGGTGCCCGACTGGCTGGTCTGGACGCACGGGTGCCCCGGCGGAGAGAGCCTGCAGCAGGTCAGTGACCGGGCCGACGAGGCGATCGCGTACGCGCTGGAGCACATGGAGTCGCGCGACGTGCTGTTCGTCGGGCATGGCCACTTCTCGCGCGCCGTGCTGACGCGGTGGGTCGAGCTCCAGATCTCCGAGGGAATCAGGTTCGCGATGGTGGCCGCGTCGATCGCGGTATGCGCCTTCGAACACGGTGTGCGCCAGATCAGCGCGCTAGGACTGACGGGCCACCGCCACCCGTGCCTGCCGGCGTGACCCGCGAACCGGCCTTCGTGCTCGCGGGGCGCACCGGCGTGGTGGTCGCCGAGGGAGTGCACACCGCCTTCCCCCGAGTGGCCGACGCCAGAGCCGCGCTGGCCTCGCACAGCACACCAATCATATTGGGCGCCTTGCCTTTTGACTTGACCAAGCCTGCGGCGCTGATCCGTCCGCAGGCGGTGCAGTTCACCGACGCGCTGCCCGACTGGCCGCTACGCGAGCTGCCGACGGTACGGGTCGCGCAGGCGATGCCCGATCCCGAGGAGCACCGCGCGCGCATCGGCGCGGCGCTGCGCCGACTGCAGGATCCCGCCAGCGGCCTGCACAAAGTGGTGTTGGCCAGGGCGTTGCGGCTGGTGGCCGACGGCCGACTGGATGCCCGCACCATCGTGCACCGACTGGTGGCCAACGACGCCACAGCCAACGCGTATCTGGTCGACCTCACCGCCGCCGGCGGCGGATACTCGGGCGCCGCGCTGGTCGGCGCCAGCCCGGAGCTGCTCGTCGCGCGGCGCGGTGACCAGGTGACCTGCCGCCCGTTCGCCGGCTCGGCGCCTCGACTGCCCGACCCCGTGGCCGACGAGGCCAGCGGCGCGGCCCTTGCCGCTTCGGCCAAGGATCGTCACGAACACCAACTCGTCGTCGACGCGATGCGCGAGGCCCTCGAACCGTTCTGCGTCGATCTTCAGATCGCCTCGGAACCGCAGCTGAGCAAGACCGCGGCGGTCTGGCACCTCTACACACCGATCGCCGGCACGCTGCGCGAAAAATCCACCACCTCAATGGATTTGGCGATAGCGCTGCACCCGACGCCCGCCGTCGGCGGAGTGCCCGCGACGGCGGCGGCCGAACTGATCAACGAGCTCGAGGGTGACCGCGGCTTCTACGCCGGTGCGGTCGGCTGGTGCGACCAGCGCGGTGACGGCCGCTGGCTGGTGTCCATCCGGTGCGCGCAGCTGTCGGCGGATCGGCGGACCGCTGACGCGCACTCGGGTGGCGGCATCGTCGCCGAATCCGATCCCGACGACGAAGTCGCGGAAACCACAACAAAATTCAACACGATCCTGTCGGCCCTGGGAGTACAGCCTTGAGTGAAATCATCCGACCGGTGCAGCCTGGCGACGAGTCCGAACTGACCGCGATGATCCACGAACTGGCGGAGTTCGAGCGCGCCAGCGCTGACTGCACGGTTACCGAAAGTCAGTTGCGGGAAGCACTTTTCGGCGATCACCCGACGGTCTACGGGCACATCGCGGAGGTCGACGGCCAGGCCGCCGCCGGCGCGCTGTGGTTTCGCAATTTCTCCACCTGGGACGGCGTTGCAGGCGTCTATCTGGAAGACCTCTTCGTGCGCCCGCAGTTCCGCCGCCGCGGACTGGCCCGAAAGATGTTGGCCACGTTGGCCAAAGTCTGCGTAGACGGCGGATACACGCGGCTGTCGTGGGCCGTGCTGGACTGGAACGTCAATGCGATCGCGCTCTACGACGCCGTCGGCGGGCGGCCGCAGACCGAGTGGATCACCTACCGGGTGTCGGGCCCGGAGTTGTCGGCGCTGGCCGGATCCTGAGCACCCAGCCACTGCAGCGTCGACGGCGTGAACAACAGCCCGAGCGTCGCCAGCGCGACGACACCGACGGGGATGGCATAGACCCAGCGCTGTGAGCCGACGCCCATGTACCACGCCACGGGCAACAGCAGCAGCTGGGCAAACACTGCAATACCCCGCCCCCACCGGCGGCCGGTCCACAACGCCCATCCCGCGGCGAGCACCCCGGCGCCCATGATCACGAACCAGGCGGCCGTGCCGTACCCGCTGAGCCACGGCTGATCCTGAACACCCCCGAGGTGACGCACCACCAGCACCGCTGCGACGCCGACCAGCGCGGCGCCCTCGAGCGCCACGACGACGGCTGCCTGCCGAACAGTGGATGGCGAGGGAACGATCACGGAGTCGAGCCTAGAGGCTGGCGGATAGGCTCGGACCCCGTGCGCGCCGTGCTGATCGTCAACCCCAATGCGACCTCTACCACGCCTGCCGGCCGCGACCTGCTGGCCCACGCGCTGGAGAGCCGCGTGAAGCTGACCGTCGCCCACACCGATCATCGGGGTCATGCCATCGAGATCGGCCGTTACGCGGCGCGCGAGGGCGTCGACGTGCTGATTGTGCACGGCGGCGACGGCACGGTGAACGAGGTCGTCAACGGGATTCTCGGCGAGGTCGGCCCTGGCGGGCCCGCACCCGCGGTCGGGATCGTTCCCGGCGGCTCGGCCAACGTCTTCGCCCGTGCGCTTGGCATCAGCCCGGACCCGCTCGAGGCGACCAACCAGCTCGTCGACCTGCTGTCGGCCTACAAGCGGCGCAAGACCTGGCGCCGCATCGGGTTGATGGACTGCGGTGAGCGGTGGTGCGTGTTCACCGCCGGTATGGGCGTCGACGGCGACGTCGTGGCTGCCGTCGAAGCCCAGCGCGACAAGGGCCGCAAGGTGACCGCCTCGCGCTACATCCGCGTCGCGGTCAGGGAGATGCTCTCCAGCGCCCGCGAGGAACCGTCGTTGACGCTGCATCTGCCGGGCGCCGAACCCGTCCCCGGCGTGCACTTCGCGTTCGTGTCCAACTCGAGCCCGTGGACGTACGCGAACACGCGGCCGGTCTGGACGAATCCGGCGACGACGTTCGAGACCGGACTGGGCCTGTTCGCGATCACCAGCATGAACGTCTGGGCCAATCTGAGGCTGGTGCGACAGATGGTGTCCAAGAGGCCGCGGCTGGAAGCCAAGCACTTGATCCGCCACGACGATCTGCCGTGGGTGCGGGTGACGAGCGACACGCCGGTGGCGTGTCAGATCGATGGCGACTATCTGGGTCCGAGGCGGTCGATGACGTTCACCGCGGTTCCCGACGCGCTGGGCGTGGTCGCACCGCCCGCAAAACAAGCGCCTGACCAGCGTTGATGGGTTTCGCCTCTCCGATTGAGGGCGCAGATTGGTTGAGTGTAGTACAAACGAGTGAGGGTTCTGCTAACGACCCTCGTTAGTGAGATTACCCACTTGTTAACTCACGAGTATTGACATCTGTTCAGCCTGTGAAAGCATCGGATGCAACAGTGCAGAAACATTTCAAGTGCACGCGTTAACAGCCGAAGAAAATAGCTCGTGCGCCCTGCTGCGCACACAGTAAGGAGATTGGGACCTATGGATTGGCGCCACAAGGCTGTCTGTCGCGACGAAGATCCGGAGCTGTTCTTCCCCGTAGGGAACAGTGGCCCGGCGCTCGCGCAGATCGCTGACGCGAAGCTTGTCTGTAACCGCTGCCCGGTGACCACGGAGTGCCTCACCTGGGCATTGGATTCGGGCCAGGACGCTGGCGTGTGGGGTGGAATGAGCGAGGACGAGCGGCGCGCGCTCAAGCGGCGCAATGCTCGCACCAAGGCCCGCAGCGGGGTCTGACCGCCTCCAGCGATTCGAATTTGGCTACGGCCCCGGCAAATTCTGTCGGGGCCGTAACTATGTGCAAATGCAATTTAATGAGAATTACGTCACACAACGACAATTTGCCAAAACGCATCACAAATTGCGACATTGCTGTGGAGTTACTGCGCGAGTCGCGCCTTGCGGCCGATCGGTACCCGCAGCACCACGTCCGTCCCGCCGGTCGGCACCTCATGCATGCCCAGCGAACCGTCCAGTTCCGCCGACACGAGCGTGCGCACTATCTGCAGGCCGAGTCGATCGGACTTCTCCAGGCTGAAGCCGTCGGGCAGGCCCCTGCCGTCGTCGTGCACAACCACATCGAGCCAACGCGCTGAGCGCTCCGCCCGGATCGTCACGCAACCCTTCTGCTTGCTGCCGTCGAAAGCGTGCTCGATAGCGTTTTGCACGAGTTCGGTGACCACCATGATCAGCGCAGTGGCGCGATCGGCGTCGAGCACACCAAGGTCGCCGACGCGGTTGATGCGGATCGGCGCGTCCGTATTGTCCGGCGCCGCAACGTCATTCATGATCGGCAAGATCCGGTCGATGACCTCGTCGAGGTTGACTTCCTCATCGACCGACATCGACAGCGCATCGTGCACGAGCGCGATTGACGACACCCGCCTGACGGATTCGATCAACGCTTCGCGGCCCTCGGCATTGTTCGTTCGCCTGGCCTGAAGCCTCAGCAGCGCCGCGACGGTCTGCAGGTTGTTCTTCACGCGATGGTGAATCTCACGGATGGTCGCGTCTTTGGACAGCAGTGCGCGGTCGCGGCGCTTCACCTCGGTCACGTCGCGAATCAGCACCGCGGCGCCAACGGCCTTGCCGTGCACCACCAATGGCAGCGTGCGCAGCAGCACCGCGGCTCCCCCGGCGTCGACTTCCATCCGCATGCTCGACCCGCCGGCCAGTGAGTCGCGGACATGGTTGGCCAGTTCCTGCGCCTCGAAGGGATCGCCGATCAACGGCCGCGTGACGGCGACGAGGTTGTGGCCCTCGAGTTCGGCGGCCAGGCCCATTCGGTGATAGGCCGAGATCGCGTTGGGGCTGGCGAAGGTGACGACGCCTGCCTCGTCGAGCCGGATGAATCCGTCGCCGACGCGCGGGCTCGAGCGTGACATCGCGAGGTCGCCGACGTTTGGGAAGGTGCCCTCGGACAGCATCAGCAGCAGATCGCCCGCGCAGTCCAGGTACGCGCTCTCCAGCGGGCTGGCGTTGCGCGATGCCAGCGCCGTCTGATGCGTCAGGACCGCCACCACATCGTTGCCATACCGGACCGGCACCGCCTCGACCTTGAGACCGCCCGAATCCTCTTGGCCCGCACCGTTTTCCCGGCCGATCGCGCCGGATAGGAATGCAGACGTCACCAGTGGCATCTCGTCGGCGTGTTTCACGGTGCCCACCGCATCGGCCAGCAGCACCGTCGGTGCCGTGTTCGGACGAACCTGCGCGACGCACACCACCACGCCGTCGTCGCGGCGCACCCACATCAGATAGTCGGCGAACGACAGGTCCGCCAGCAGCTGCCATTCGCCAACCAGCGCGTGCAGATGGTCGACGGCATTGCCGGGGAGGACCGTGTGCTCGGCGAGCAGATCACCGAGAGTGGACATCGGGGCTTACTCCGGCGCCGGGGCTAGAAGAGCGCGCGTCAGCTGATCACCGCGATGAGGTCGCCGGCCTGGATGACATCGCCAACGGACACACTCACCTTGCTGACGGTGCCCGCTACTTCGGCCAGCACCGGAATCTCCATCTTCATCGACTCCAGCAGCACCAGGGTGTCGCCCTCACCGATCTGGTCGCCCTCGTGAACCACGACCTCGAGCACACTGGCTACGATCTCGGCGCGAACATCCTCGGCCATCTTCACCCCTTTCGGCTGCTCCATGCCGCTCTATCGAACCACAACGGCACGGTTCGGGTGCTGCGGCACGGCCATGAGACAATGGACGCAAGTACAACAAGCCTTCAACAAAACGGGAGAATCATCATGGCCAAGCGTGGCCGCAAGAAGCGCGACCGCAAACACTCAAAGGCCAACCACGGAAAGCGGCCGAACGCCGGTTCGAAATCCGTGGGGCGCTAGCCGCGCCGGATGATCGTGGTGCGGCTGATCTCGACCCGCAGCCGCTCACGTAACCCTTCGGGCGCCTTCTCTCCGCTGCACTTCTTCGCGATCAACGTCTTGACCCGCTCCTCGACGCCGTAATAGCGCAGGCACGTCGGGCACTCTTCGAGATGATGCCGGAGCTTGTCGCGGGTTTCTGCGGTGCATTCGCCGTCCAGCAGCGTCCATACCTCCGCGATCACCGCCGCGCATTCGGGGTGCTCGGGATCTACCGGGCCGACCGGCGGGGACCAGCGTTCTTCAGCGTCACGGTCGCTCACGACGACACCTCCTCGGGTGTGTCGAGCTGTTGTCCGCGGATGAAGCCCCGGTCCCTTGCCACGTCGGCCAACAACTCGCGCAGTTGGCGCCTGCCTCGGTGCAACCGGGACATCACAGTCCCAATCGGCGTGTCCATGATCTCGGCGATCTCCTTGTACGGGAAGCCTTCGACGTCGGCGTAGTACACCGCCATCCGGAACTCCTCAGGCAGCGCCTGCAGAGCCTCCTTGATCTCGCTGTCCGGCAGTGCCTCCAGCGCCTCCACCTCCGCCGAGCGCAGGCCGGTCGAGGAGTGCTCCGCGTTGGCAGCCAGCTGCCAGTCGGTGATCTCCTCGGTCGGATACTCGGACGGCTGCCGCTGCTTCTTGCGGTAGCTGTTGATGTAGGTGTTGGTCAGGATCCGGTACAGCCACGCCTTCAGATTGGTGCCCTCACGGAACGAGCGGAAGCCGGCGTAGGCCTTCACCATGGTTTCCTGCAGCAAGTCCTCGGCATCCGCCGGGTTGCGCGTCATGCGCAGCGCACCACCGTAGAGCTGGTCGAGCAGCGGAATCGCGTCGCGCTCGAACCGCGCCGTGAGTTCGGCGTCGGTCTCTTCCGGTTTGTCGGGCACCGGCGCGGGCGCCGAATCGGGCACCGGCGCGGGCGCCGAATCGGGCACCGGCGTTTCCGGCGCCGTGTCCGGCGCCTGCCCGTCGATGTCGGTCATTGTGGGGAACACCGTCCCTTCCGTTGCGGTGCCTCCAAACAGGCCCGGCACGTCTACCGGACGGTCCAGGCATATGGCAGGCACCAAAGACCCCTTCCTTGATCCTAGAGGCTGCGACCGACATGACCCGTTTGCGGGCCGAACTGCATGCAATAACAGCGCGGACGGACGCGATTGTTCCCGCATACGCTGAGCCGGTGGCGCGTGCGGCAACTCCGGCGATCGCGGCCTTGTTAGCCGCGCAAATTCCTCACCAGGTGCTTCAGTACCACCACGACCCCCGGACCGATTCGTTCGGCGAGGAGGCGGTCGAAGAGCTCGCACTGGTCGAGGGTGTCGAGCCGGAGCAGGTGTTCAAGACCCTTGTCATCGCGCTGCCGAAGGGCCTGGCCGTCGCGGTGATTCCTGTGCCGTCGAAGCTGTCGTTGAAGGCCGCCGCGGCGGCGCTGGGTGTGCCCAAGGCGGCGATGGCCGAGCGGGCGGCCGCCGAACGATCGACCGGCTACGTGATCGGCGGGATCTCGCCGTTCGGGCAGCGCAAGCGGTTGCCGACCGTCGTCGATACGTCGGCGCTGGGTTGGGACAAGGTGTTGTGCAGTGCGGGTAAGCGCGGCTGGGACGTCGCGCTGCATCCGCAGGACCTGATCGCGCTGACGAACGCGGTCACCGCCGATATCCGCGCCTGACTCTCCGCCGAACGTGGGTTACCGTCACGCTTTCTGGCGCGGGCACGTGCGTTTAGCCCACACTCGCGCATTTCGTTGACAGCCGCCGCCTAGGGTGAGCGCATGTCGCTTTCGCAGAAGACCATGTTCATCTCCGGCGCCAGTCGTGGCATCGGGTTGGCGATCGCCAAGCGCGCGGCCGCCGACGGCGCCAACATCGCGCTGATCGCCAAGACCGCCGAGCCGCACCCGAAACTTCCCGGCACCGTGTACACCGCGGCCAAGGAACTCGAGGAGGCAGGCGGGCAGGCCTTGCCGATCGTCGGCGACATCCGCGACGAGGAATCAGTCGCGGCCGCGGTCGCACAGACCGTCGAGCAGTTCGGCGGCATCGACATCTGCGTCAACAACGCCTCGGCGATCAACCTCGGCTCCATCAAAGAGGTTCCGCTCAAGCGCTTCGACCTGATGAACGGCATCCAGGTCCGCGGCACCTACACCGTTTCGCAGGCCTGCATTCCGCACATGATCGGCCGTGACAACCCGCACATCCTGACGCTGTCGCCGCCGGTCCGGCTGGAGCCCGAATGGCTCAAACCCACCGCGTACATGATGGCCAAGTACGGAATGTCGTTGTGCGCGTTGGCGATAGCCGAGGAACTGCGCGAAGACGGCATCGCGTCTAATACCTTGTGGCCGCGCACGCTGGTGGCCACCGCCGCGGTGCAGAACCTGCTCGGCGGCGACGAGGCGATGGGCCGCGCGCGCAAGCCCGACGTGTACGCCGACGCGGCGTACGTCGTGCTCAACAAGCCGGCCCGCGAGTACACCGGCAACGCCCTGCTGTGTGAGGACGTGCTGCTCGAATCCGGCGTCACAGACCTCTCGGTCTACGACTGCGTCCCGGGCTCCGAACTAGGCGTGGACCTCTGGGTCGACACCCCGAATCCACCGGGATACAGCGGCCCCTGACTCCTCGCGCGAGCGCTCGTCGGTGGCCCCTAGTCGAATTCGATGATGCCCCGGATGTTGCGGCCTTCGCGCATATCGGTGATGGCGTCGTTGATCTGATCGAGGCGGTACCGCTTCGTGATCAGCTCGTCGAGCTTGAGGTGGCCGTTGCGGTACATGTCCAGCAGCATCGGCATGCTCGCGCGCGGGTTCATCCCGCCGTAGATCAGCCCCTTGAGCGTCTTGCAGCTCTGCAGCATGTCGACGAGCAGCATCGGCACCATACTGAATTCGAACTTCGGGACACCGGTGATCAGGCAGGTACCGCCCTTACCGGTCAACATCAAGGCCGGGGCCAGCATCTCTGCGGTAACGACGCTGGGGGTCAGCACCACGCGGTCCGCCATCACCCCGCTGGTCAGTTCCCGCACCAACGAAATGGCCTCTTCCATCGACGGACTGGTGTCCGTGGCGCCGAAGAATTTTGCCGAATCACGCTTGAATTCAACGGGATCCACCGCGATCACCAGGTTTGCGCCCGCGGCGCGGGCCCCCTGCACGGCGTTGATTCCCACGCCTCCCGTGCCGACTACGACGACGGTATCGCCGGGTTTGGTTCCCACGCCGACCGTGCCGGAACCCCACCCTGTCGTCACCCCGCAGGACACCAGCGATGCCGCCTCGAGCGGCGTCGACTTGTCGAGCTTGATCACCGATTCCTCTGCGAGGACGGCGTATTCGGCGAACGTGCCGAGCTGACAGAAGGCCATCAGATCCTGGTCGCCGATGTGACGCCGCACGGTGTTGTCGGTGACCATCTCCCTGGCCAGCATGCTGGCGCCGTTGTCGCAGAGGTAGGTCATCCCCGACACGCACCAGCGACATGCGCCGCACGCGGCGATGAATGACAGGCCCACGTGGTCTCCCGGCTGCACGGACCGCACACCGGGACCGACCGCCTCGACAACGCCGGCACCTTCATGGCCTCCGAGCGCCGGGAAGTAGTCCGGCGTGGGCATGCCCATCGCCTCCATCATCGCCATCATGTCTGGCGTGGGAACCATATCGCCCGTAGAGAAATGGTCGTCGGAATGGCAGATTCCGGCGACGGCCATCTTCACCAAGACTTCGCCCTCGCGGGGCGGGTCGAGCGTAATCTCGGTGACGTCCCAGTCACACCCGACGCCGCGCATCACCGCGCCCTGACATTTCATCGCGCACCTCCCCGCGGTTTGAAGCCGAGCCGTCGCAGACCGTGAGCCGCGCTCGCGCGCATCAGACCCAGCCCGAACCGGAACTTCCTGCGCGAATACGGGTACCACAGCGGCTCATTCGCCTGCGTCGGGATCCGCGGCGTCGTAATGGCTTGGACACGACAGTATTTCAGGATTCCTTCGGCTCCGCCGTGGCGCGCCCCGATGCCCGAGTCCTTCCAGCCGGGCATCGGCACGGCGAACTGGAACCCGTTGGCCATCGCGTCGTTGATGTTGACGGCGCCTGCCTCGATCCTGCGCGCAACCCGTTCACCGCGGGCGGGGTCGCTGGTCCACACCGTCGCCGAAAGGCCGTAGCGGGAGTCGTTGGCCAACCGGATCGCCTCGTCCTCGTCGGCCACCTTCACCACCGGAAGGGTCGGTCCGAACGTCTCTTCTCTCATGCATGACATCGAGTGGTCGGCATCGGCCAGCACGGTCGGCTCAAAGAATGTTCCGACCCCAGTCGGCTTGCCACCGGTGGTCACCCTCGCTCCGCCGGCAACCGCCTCGTCGACGTGGCGCGCGACGATGTCGCGTTGCGCCGTGGTGGCCATCGCTCCCACGTCGAACCGGTACTTGTCGTCATCCTGCCCCTGACGCAGTTCGCTCACTTTGTCGGTGAGCTTGGCGACGAACTCGTCGTATATCGGGGCCTCGACGTAGACCCGTTCGATCGAAACGCACACCTGCCCGGAGTTGGTCATCCCGCCCCACGCG
>Ga0068863_100003693_pt1 | contig 15127 bp, 9 predicted proteins | sample KBSSwiS62_FD_66596 | JGI IMG/M metagenome (GOLD analysis project Ga0068863, IMG submission 66596) | Switchgrass rhizosphere microbial communities from Kellogg Biological Station, Michigan, USA - KBS Switchgrass S6-2 | ecosystem: Host-associated > Plants > Roots > Rhizosphere > Soil ...
GCACTGATCCTCACCACCGAGCAAGGCAAGCCGCTCGCCGAATCGAAGGGCGAGATCGCGATCGGCGCCGCGTACATCGAGTGGTTCGCCGAGGAAGCGAAGCGCGTGTACGGCGACGTGATCCCGACGATCTCGAACGATCGCCGCCTCGTCGTCATCAAGGAGCCGGTCGGCGTGTGCGCCGCGATCACGCCGTGGAATTTTCCCTCCTCGATGATCACGCGCAAGGTCGCGCCGGCGCTCGCAGCCGGCTGCACCGTCGTCATCAAGCCCGCGGAGGCCACGCCCTATTCCGCGCTGGCGCTTGCCGAGCTCGCCCATCGCGCGGGCTTTCCGCCCGGTGTGCTCAACGTCATCACCGGCGACGCACCGGCCATTGGCGGCGAAATGTGCGCGAACCCGACGGTGCGCAAGCTCTCGTTCACGGGCTCGACCGAGGTGGGACGCATCCTGATGAAGCAGGTCGCGCCGACCGTGAAGAAGATCTCGCTCGAGCTCGGCGGCAACGCGCCGTTCGTCGTGTTCGACGACGCCGACCTCGACGCTGCCGCCGAGGGCGCGATCATCGCCAAGTACCGGAACGCGGGACAAACCTGCGTCTGCACGAACCGTTTCTTCGTACATGACAAGGTTCACGATGCGTTCGCCTCGAAGCTCGTCGAGCGCGTGAAAGCGCTGAAAGTGGGGTCCGGCACCGAGGCCGGCGTCACGCAGGGACCGCTGATCGATGCCGCCGCCGTGGAGAAGGTGGAGGCGCACATCGCCGATGCGACGAGCCGCGGCGCGCAAGTGGCGACGGGCGGCAAACGGCACGCGCTTGCAGGAACGTTCTTCGAGCCGACTGTGCTGACGAACGTCACCGCGGACATGCGGATCTTCAGCGAGGAGACCTTCGGTCCCGTTGCGCCGCTGATCCGTTTCTCGAGCGACGCGGAAGTGATCGAGCTTGCGAACCGCACCGAGTACGGCCTTGCCTCGTACTTCTATTCGCGGGACATCGGGCGGATCTGGCGCGTGGCGGAAGCGCTGGAATACGGGATGGTCGGGGTGAACACCGGACTCATCACCACCGAGGTCGCCCCGTTCGGAGGCGTCAAGCAATCAGGCCTCGGACGCGAAGGCTCGAAGTACGGCATCGACGAATTCGTGCAGGTCAAATACGTGTGCTTCGGCGGCGTCGACCGGTGATTCGCGGGGCGTCGTTTCGCGAAAGCCGGCGTGCATCATTGTCACGGTTTGACAAAGCAGAATGTCAGGCATAACCTGATTAGAGTTGTATAGGCGGATGCGCGACGATTGAATGTCGACGCAACGACGTAAGCGCCCGGGCCGACGACTTCGAAACGCGCCGTCGCGGCAACGGTAGCGGCTCCATCCGCCAGGAGGAGTATCTGATGTTCACCACGTGGCGCTGCGTTTGCGCATCCGGTTCGCTTCGACCGGTGCCGGACGCAGTGTGTTCTGCGTGGCAGCCGAGAAGTGCACCGGTGCCGAGGGTCCTCGGCTTCAAGCCGGCGTCAAGCGTGACCCGTATCAAATCCAGGATGCTCGTGTGAAAGGTCGCACGCCGGCAGCTTAGCGCCGGCGCGCAGGTTGTTGTCGGATTTCAATCACGCACAGCGGTCTTCGCTGCGAGGCGATGCCGGCCAATCTTATGAGGAGCGGTACCATGATCGACGGGAAATGCGGTGCCCCGTTTGCGCGGACACCGGAGTTCAACAATCGCAGCATGCTGCGAAATGCAATCGCAGGCGGCCTCGCAGCGGGCTTGCTGGTCGTAGCGTCCACGAGCGAGGCGCGCATCGTCAGTGTCCAGATGAGCGCGCCGACCATCGCGTTCGGCGGGTACTCGTGGCCCGGCGTCGGGCAGTACCAGAAGATCACGGGCGTCGCATACGCCGAGGTCGATCCGAGCGATCCGCGCAACGCGGTCATCGTCGACATCAATCTCGCGCAGCCGCAGGCGACACCCAATATCCCGGGCGTGCAGCTCGGCTCGCCGGGTAGGACGGCGAGCGGCAAGGTCGCGTACCTGCTCAACTTCTACATCCTCAAGCCCGTCAACTTGGGCGCGGTCGATCCAAGCCTCAATGGCTACGGCAAGATGATGTACGAGCCGCCCAACCGCGGCGGCAAGACGTGGACCGCCCTGGGCCGCGTCAGCGGCGGCGGCAACGACCCCGCGACGATCGTCGACACCGCGGCCAACCCCTTGGCGAACGCGTTCCTGATGCCGCGCGGTTACACGCTGGTGTGGAGCGGGTGGGAGCCGCTGGGCGTGCCGGTCGGGGGGCTCGGCGCCACGCTAACCGCCGCGGTGAACATACCTATCGCGCAGGGCGCGGGTGGGACCACGATCACCGGGCCGGCCTACGAGTACAGCGCCGGCGCCATCTCGCTCAGTTATCCGCCAGCGTCGCTCGACAAGACCACCGCTAAGCTGACGCATCGCGTGCACATCAACGACGCGCCGCAGACCGTGGATCCGAGCCTTTGGAACTACAACGCCGCGCAAACCGTGCTTACGCTGACCGGGGGCTTCGTCGCCAACGACATCTACGAGTTTTCGTACACGGCGAAGAATCCGACGGTCGCGGGTCTCGGCTTTGCTGCCGTGCGCGATCTCAACTCCTGGATCAAGTACGGAACGGCCGCCGAAGGCAATCCGCTCGCGGGCTACATACAGCGCATCTACACCGAGATCTCGTCGCAGCCGGGCCGGATGCTCAACGACTTCAGGCATCTCGGCTTCAACGAGGACGAGAGCGGCAGGAAGGTTCTCGACGGGATCATGAACTGGATTTCCGCCGGCAGCGGCATTGGAATGAACTACCGCTTCTCGCAATCGGGACGCACGGAGCGGAACCGGCAGGATCACCTGTACATGGAGAACCTGTTCCCGTTTGCCAACGTTGCGACGACCGATCCGTTCACCGGCATCACCGACAACCGCTACGCGAAGTGCCAGACGACCAACACTTGCCCGCTCGGCGTCGAGATCTACTCCGCGAACGAGTACTGGGTGAAGACCGCGTCGCTTCTGCACACGCAGCCCGACGGCTCTGCGGATCTCCCGGAGTCGCCGTTCTCGCGCAACTACTTCATGTCGAGCATGCAGCACGGCACCGGGAGCGCCACGTCGCGCGGGAACTGCCAGCAGTTTCAGAATCCGCTGAGTTCGAACCCCGTACAGCGCGCGCTGTGGCTCGCGCTCGACAAGTGGTCGACCGCCGGAGTCGCTCCGCCGCCGAGCCGCGTGCCGAAGCTCGCGGACGGAACGATGGCGCTGCCGGCGAATACGCACTTCCCGACCAACATTCCCGATCCTTTCGGACAGACGCCCAACGGCAAGGTCACCTACACGGGGCTGAAGTCGCCGCGCTACCGCTACCCGGTCGGCGAGAGCTTCTACACGTCCGGCATTCCTACGACGTTCCCGATGCCCTACACGCCGCCGTACGAGATCAACGCGTCGGTGCCCACGATAACGGTCAACGGGCCGCTCTACCCGAGCTTCGCGCCGGTGACCGACGCCGATGGCAACGACGTTGCGGGCTTGCGGCTGCCGGACGTCACGGTGCCGATCGCGACGTACACGGGATGGGCGCTGCGCAGCGGGCCGCAGGCGAACGACGGTTGCGAGTCGTCGGGGCAGTTCATTCCGTTCCCCGCGACCGCCGCGGCCCGCGCCGCTTCCGGCGACCCGCGTCCTTCGGTGGCCGAGCGCTACCCGACTTTCGCCGACTACGACAACAAGGCGATCGCGGCGATCAATCAAATGATCCAGGACCGTACCGAGCTGTGCGAGGACAGCGCTGCCGAGCTGTCGCGCATGCGCAATCTCGGCGCGGCCCGAGGCGTTCCGAATCCACCCGCGTCGTTCGCACCGTACTCGTTCGCGTTGGCGAATTCGAGTGTCGCTCCCTCGCAGACGACCCTCTGGCCGCCGAACGGCAAGATGGTGCCTGTGTCGCTCGGGGTGGTTGCTCCGGATACATGCAACGTCTCGTGCAACATCACCCAGATCACCGGTACTGACGGCGCCAGCGGTCAGGACTGGCAGATCACCGGGCCCATGACGGCCAATCTCCGGTCCGATCGCAGCGGGAAGGACAAGAACGGTCGCGTGTACACGATGCAGTTGCAGTGTACGGATCCCACAACCAATCTAACGGCGGCAAAGTCGGTGCTGGTGAACGTGCCGCACGACCAGGGCAAGAACTAGAACGCGCGTTGACCCGGCCCTCGCTTGCGTGAGGGCTGGGTCACGGTCAACGAGAGCGCCGGCGCCGCCGGCGCTTTTTTATGGCAGCGCCGCCGATGCACAGCACTTGGCCGCCTCGCGCAGATCGGCGTCTGCACAGGCCACGGCCCCTTGCTGCCCGTCGGGTGGCGTGCTAAAAAGCCCTCGAGCCCCGGCGAATGGCCGGGCCCCCTCCAAAGGGGAGTAGCTACGGCGACCCGCACGGGTCGTCGCGACACGGCCGTCAACACGGGCTTTGCTTCTGGTTCGGCCCCGGTCGTGTCGGCTTTCATGGATGCCTCGAGGCGAAGGCGGGCGCTCTTCCGGCGCGTACCGATCGCCCCCAGGCAGCCTCCGATTGCCGGCGAGACCTTTGCCAGCGGATGAGCGCACCCTTTTGGGGTGGCGCCTTCATTCGCAAGGCGAAGGCTGCTGTGCATCGTGGGGGCACACGGCGGCATGGAACGACAACCAGAAAGGGTCGCCATGTCACAACCGGATGTCCGCCGCTATTTCAAGCACGGAACGCTGCCGCAACTGCGCCTGTTCGAGGCCATCGCACGGCTCGGCACGTACGCGCGCGCCGCACAGGAGCTGCACATGGCACAGCCCACCGCGTCGCTGCAGATCAAGAAGCTCACCGCGACCGTCGGCACCCCGCTGTTCCAGCAGGTCGGCAAGCGCGTCCATCTCACGGAGGCGGGACGCCGGGTGCAAGAAAGCTGTGCCCATCTCTTCCGCGTGTTCGACGAGCTCGAGCACTCGCTGTCCCAGCTCCGCACGTTCGACGCCGGCCGTGTGCGCCTCGCCGTCACCTGCAGCGCATTGTCATTCGCATCACGGCTGCTGACATCGTTCGCCGATCGACATCGCGGCATCGAGACTTCGATCCAGGCCTACGACCGACAGACGCTCGCGAGACGCCTCGCGAACCACGAGGACGAGCTTTGCCTCTTCACGTCGCGGCCGGAGATCGAGGGCGCCTTCATCGAGGAGATCGTGCCCAATCCGCTGGTCGTGCTTGCGCGCGACGACCATCCGCTTGCGTCGGCACGACGGATCCCGTTTGTGCGGATCGCGCAGGAGCCGTTGCTGATCCGCGAGGAGGGGTCGGACTCGCGGCGCATGACGCAGCAAATCTTCGACGCGCGCGGACTCGCGCCGAAGATCGCGATGTCGCTCCGCACGAACGAAGCAATCAAGGAGGCGATCCTGGCGGGGCTCGGCGTGGCGATCCTGCCCCGCCACGCGTTCGCGCCCGATCCCAAATGGCCGCGCTACTGCACGCTCGACGTGGTGGGGTTCCCGGTGGAGAACCACTGGTGCTTCGCTTACCCGCAGGGGAAAGAGCTTTCGCCGGTCGCGCGGACGCTGCTCGATTTCGCGCGCGTCGAGGCAATGCGAATGATGCCGCCGACGCTTCACGATCGGTCGCCGCGCCACTCGCCGATCGCCGAGGCCGCCCCGACTCCGTAGAGGGCTTTCCTCGGCGAACGCACGGCCTCGAATCAAGGAGGTCGACGGAATGCCGGCAAGCGCGCCGTCGTCAGTCGCGGCCTCCGAAGCATCTCGGGAGGTCTCGCGCTAATTCGCCGGCGGCCTCCGTCGCTCGCGCACGCGCGCTTTGGGGCGCTCGCTCAGTCGTATTTCCGCACGTCGTCGATCACCTTGCCGTCGTTCGGCAACGCGCCCGGGGAATGGAATGCGACTTCGCCCCGCAGCTTCGTGACGTCGCGGATGGAAGCGACGATCGCATCCGTGTTCGAGGATCGATTGGACGGCACTTCGACGTTGAGCGTCATCCGGTCGGTGCTGTCGGGATTGTCGACGACGAGTCGCGCCTTCATGATCTCCGGGTGCCGGGCCACGATGGCTGCGACCTGCGCCGGATGCACGAACAGGCCCTTCACTTTCGTCGTCTGGTCCGCGCGCCCCATCCAACCCCTGATCCGCGCGTTGGTGCGTCCGCACGGGCTCAGGCCGGGCATCGTCGCGGAAAGATCGCCGGTGGCGAACCGGATCAGCGGATAGTCCGCGTTGAACAGCGATGTGACGACGACTTCACCGACCTCGCCTTCAGGTACGGGATCGCCGGTCCCGGGGCGAACGATTTCCACCAGCACACCCTCGTCGATCACGAGGCCCTCGCGCGCCTCCGTCTCGTAGGCGATCGTGCCGAGGTCGGCCGACGCATACGCCTGGAAGCCGTGGATGCCACGCGCGACCAGCGCATCGCTGAAGGTCTTCGGGAACGCTTCCGCGGACACGAGCGCCTTGCGCAGGAACGGCAGCCGAACGTCCATCTCGTCGGCCTTCTCGAGGATGATTCGCAGGAACGACGGCGTGCCGACGTAGCCAGCGGGCTTCAGTTCCGCCATGGCCTGCACCTGCTGCTCCGTCTGGCCGATGCCCGCGGGGAACACCGTGCAACCCAGTGCATGCGCGCCCGTCTCGAGCATCGAGCCTGCGGGCGTGAAGTGGTACGAGAAGCAGTTGTGGACGAGATCGCCGCGGCGAAAGCCGGCAGCGAACAGCGGGCGCGCAAGCCGCCAGTAGTCGGCCCGGCGGCCCTCCGGCTCGTAGATCGGGCCCGGCGAGGCGAACACGCGCGCGGCCTCACCCCAGCGCGCTACCGCGAGGCCTCCGAACGGGCGATTGTCCTTCTGCAGCTCGAGCAGCGACGACTTGCGCGTGACCGGGACCTGCGCGAGCGCCGTGCGCGAGGTGACCGCCGCGGGTTCAACCGCCTCGAGGATGCGCGAGAACGCGGGCGCGTGGGCCTTCGCGTGGGCGATTTGCCGTGGCAGCTGTGCGAGGAGCTCGCGCTCGCGGATTTCGGGATCGCGTGTCTCGAGAAGGTCGAAGTGCTCGCCCATGCTTCACCTTTCGATGCAAACAGGCCCGATCAGGCGAGCCAGCGTTTGCGGCGGCGATAGTGCTTCACGTCGCGGAAGCTCTTGCGGCCGGCCGTCGACAGCCCGAGATAGAACTCCTTCACGTCCTCGTTCTGCACGAGATCGGCCGCGGCCCCGTCCATCACGACCCGGCCGTTCTCGAGTATGTAACCGTAATCGGCGAAGCGCAGCGCCACCATCGTGTTCTGCTCGGCGAGCAGGAACGACACGCGCTCCTTCGCGTTCAGGTTGCGGACGATCTCGAAGATCTCCTCGACGAGCTGCGGCGCGAGGCCCATCGACGGCTCGTCGAGCAGGATCATCTTCGGCCGCGCCATCAGTGCGCGGCCGATCGCCGTCATCTGCTGCTCGCCGCCCGACGTGTACCCGGCCTGGCTCGCGCGTCGCTCCTTGAGGCGGGGAAAATAGGTGTACACGAGATCGAGGTCGCGTTTGAGCTCCGCGCGCGGGCCGTTCTGCGTGAAGGCACCCGTCAGCAGGTTCTCCTCGACCGTCAGGTGCTGGAAGCAATGGCGTCCCTCCATCACCTGGCACACGCCCATCCGCACGAGATCGTTCGGCGTGAGGCGGTCGATCCGCTTGCCGGCGAATTCGATCGTGCCCTTGGTGACTTCGCCGCGCTCCGCGCGCAGCAGATTGGAGATCGCCTTCAGCGTCGTCGTCTTCCCCGCGCCGTTCGCGCCGAGCAGCGCGACGATGCGCCCTTGCGGCACCTCGAGCGACACGCCCTTCAGCACGAGGATCACGTGGTCGTAGATCACCTCGATGTTGTTGACCGACAGATACGATCGCGGCGCGGCTTGCGGCTCTGTCGGCACGGTCGAGCTCATTGTCGTGCGTATTGTCGTGCCCAAGCGGCGGGATGCGCGCTCCGCCTTTCCGGCCGCGGGCGAAAAGGCGGAGGACCGTCGGGTCCGGGGCTACGTTTCCTTGCCGCAATCGCGCGGCGTGATCTTTTTCTCGGCCGCGTACTTTCCGGCCGTCTCTTCGACCATCTTGCGCACCATCGCGCGGTCGCCGGCCATGAACGGCGTGACCTGCTTGAAGCCGGTGCCATCCCACACCTGGAATTTCACCATGCCCGAGCCCTCATGATCCATGCAGCTCGTCTTGATCGGCGGGAAAAGGCCACCGGCGCCCAGCTCCTTGATGCGCGCCTCGCTGAGATCGAGGTGCTCGAAGCCCCAGCGCAGCTGCTCCGGCGTCATCACCTTGCCCTTGCCGAACTTGTTCTGCGCGACGCGGAGTGCCTCGACGAGGATTATCCCGTAGACGACCCCGCGCGTGTACATCACGTTCCCGAGCCGCGACGGATCTTCGAGATTGCCTTTCTTCGCGCCGTAAACCTTGTTCTTGATGTCCTGCATCACGGGGAAGTTCATGCCGCTGGCCGTGAACGACGCACTGACGTAACCCTTCGCGGAGTCGCCGGCGGGCACGACGTCCTCCTCCGAGCCCGCCCACCACACGCCGAGCAGCTGGTCCCTCGGGTAGCCGGTCTTCGCGGCCGTCTTGAGCGCAACGGTGCTCATCACGCCGTACGTCCACACGATCACGAAGTCGGGCCGCGCCTGCCGGATCTGCAGCCACTGCGATTCCATCGTCTGGCCGGGCGGCGTGACCGGGATCTTGAGAGTGTCGAAGCCGAGCTTCTGCGCCAGCGCGTCCAGCACCGGGATGGGCTCCTTGCCGTACGCCGAGTCGTGATACAGGAACGCGATCTTCTTGCCCTTGAGCTTGTCGAGTCCGCCGACCTTCTGGCCGAGGTAGGCGATCATCGCCGCCATCTGGTCCCAGTACGTCGTGCCAATCGGGAAAACCCAGTCGTAAACGCGGCCGTCGGCCGCGCTCGCGAGCCCGTAGCCGAACGTCGTCATCGGTATCTTGTCCTGCGCCACGCGGTCGAACAGCCCGTAGGCGATGCCGGTGGACAAGGGCTCCACGGTGGTCGCGCCGCCATTCTTCTTCTTCAGGCGCTCGTAGCACTCGACGCCCTTCGACGCGTTGTACTCCGTCTCGCATTCCTCCCACGTGAGCTTCACGCCGTTGATGCCGCCCGACATGTTGACGAGCGTCCAGTAGTCGATGGCGCCGCCGTAGTAGCCCGATCCGCCGGCGGCGTACGGGCCCACCCGATAGGAAAGCACCGGGATGAATTGCTCCTGGGCCTGCACTGCGGCGGCCGCGCCCAGAAGCGCAAGGCCAAGCAGGGCCGACTTGATTGCTTTCATGTTGCTCCTCCTCACAATGTCCGCATTCTTACGGCCCGCTGCCGCCATCTGGCTCCGAATAGGCTGGCGCGACCCGACAACCCGCATGTTACCGCCCCCCGCGCCGCGCGGCGACGGGAACGCATCGAAGTTTTCAATGCGGGAAAGGCCAGAGCCTGAGCTTTTCCTTCCCGATCTGCCACAGCCGGGCGAGGCCATGCGGCTCCACGATCAGGAAGAAGATGATGAGGCTGCCGAACACCATGAGCTCGAGGTTGGAGATGGTGCTTTCCGCGATGCGCAGGTTGAGATTGCGGTCGAGGAAGCGCACCGACACGCTCAGAAGGACCGGCAGCAGCGTCACGAACGCGCTGCCCAGGAATGCGCCGAGCACTGTCCCCATGCCGCCGATAATGATCATGAAGAGGATCCGGAACGACAGATCGAGATTGAACGCCTCCGGCTCGACGGTTCCGAGATACGCGTACGCGAAGAGAGCGCCCGCGACGCCGCAGTAGAACGAGCTCACGGCGAACGCGAGCAGCTTCGCGCGCATCAGCCGGATGCCGATCACTTCCGCCGCGACGTCCATGTCGCGCACGGCCATCCACGACCGGCCCGCGTTGCCGCGCGCCATGTTCTTCGCGGCGAGCGCCATCACCGCGACGATCGACAGCACGAGGAGGTACTTGGCCTCCGGCGTCGTGAACGCGTAGCCGAGAATGACGATTTGCTGCGCCGTGATGACGCCGGACGAGCTGTAATTCGTGACCCAGCCCACTTTCGCGAGGAACCACAGGATGAAGAATTGGGCGGCGAGCGTCGCGACCGCGAGATAGAACCCGCGGATGCGGAGGCTAGGCAGCCCGAACACGACGCCGACCAGCGCCGACACGAGGCCGCCTCCGGCGAACGCCAGAAGTACCGGGATGCCCGGAACCCGCAGCAGGAAGTTGTAGGCCCCGAATGCGCCCACCGCCATGAAAGCCGCGGTCCCGAGCGAGATCTGGCCGGCGTAGCCCGTCAGGATGTTGAGCCCGAGCGCCGCGAGCGACAGGATGAGGAACGGGATCAGGATGCCGGTGAAGATGTACGGCGTGGCAACCAACGGCACCACGAGGAACGCGACGAGCACGACCGCAGCGACGGCGATCTTGTCCTGCAGGATGGGAAAGATGGCAGCGTCCTTCTGGTAGGACGTCTTGAACTGGCCGGCTTCGCGGTAAAGCATTTAAGTGGGGTCAGAGACGACTTTTCTGGACGTGGGCAGGGTCGGAATCTTTGATAGGGTCAGAGACGAGTTCCTCTTGAATCGGCAGACGGAATCCGTGGCGGCGAGGAAAGTCGTCTCTGACCCCACTCAAATGCGGCGGATGATCTTTTCGCCGAACAGTCCCTCGGGCCGGACGAGCAGGAACGCGAGCGCGAGCACGTAAGGGAACCACCCTTCGATTCCGCCGCCGACGAGGGGTCCTATGTACACCTCGGCAAGCTTCTCGGACGCGCCGATGATGAGACCGCCGACGATCGCGCCGGGTATGGAGTCGAATCCGCCGAGGATCAAGACGGGCAGCGCTTTCAGCGCGACGAACGTGAGCGCGTACTGCACACCGTTGCGCGCGCCCCACATGAGTCCCGCCACCAGCGCCACCGCTCCGGCGACGCCCCAGACGATGGCCCAGATCTGCTGCAGCGGAATGCCGACCGCGAGCGCTGCCTGATGGTCGTCGGCAACCGCCCGCAGCGCGCGTCCGATGCGTGTGCGGTTGAAGAAGAGCGCGAGCATGGTGACGAGCGCTGCCGCCACCGCCGCGGCCGCGAGATCGAACTTCGAAATGCTCATGCCGGTGGTGTCGGTCAGCCACTGGATCGGCTCGTCCTGCAGCCCGAGGTCGAGGCCGCGCACGTTGGCCCCCCATACGAGCTGCGCCAGGCCTTCGATGAAGAACGTGAGGCCGATGGTCGCCATGAACAGCGTGATCTGCGGCTGATTGACCAGCGGGCGCAGCACGACCCGCTCGGTGACGAGGCCGAGCACGATCATGACGACGAGCGTGGCCGGAATCGCGCCCCACGGCGGCAGGCCGACCTCGAGCAGGCCGACGTAGGTGAGCGCGGCGAAGAAGACCATCGCGCTCTGCGCGAAGTTGAATACGCCGGACGCCTTGTAGATCAGCACGAAGCCGAGCGCCACGAGCGAGTACATCACCCCGGACAGCAGGCCGCCGATCAACACCTCGAAAAAGAAGCTCATCGCGCTCCTTCGGCTCTTTCGCGCTGTGTCGCGCTTCTTCGCACTTTTTCGTCTGCCACGCTAATGCGCGACGCCGAGATAGGCGTCGATGACCGCCTGGTTGCCGCGCACCTCGTCGGGCGTGCCGTCGCCGATTTTCTTGCCGTAGTCGAGCACCACGACGCGGTCCGAGATGTCCATGACCACGCCCATGTCGTGCTCGATCAGCACGATCGTCGTGCCGTACTGCTCGTTCACGTCGAGCACGAACCGGCACATGTCCTGCTTCTCCTCGACATTCATGCCCGCCATCGGCTCGTCGAGCAGCAGGAGCGTGGGCTCCGCGGCGATCGCGCGGGCGAGCTCCACGCGCTTCTGCAAGCCGTACGGCAGACGTCCGACGGGCGTCTTGCGGATGTGCTGGATCTCGAGAAACTCGATGACCTCCTCGACCTTGCGCCTGTGCGCAAGCTCCTCGTTGCGCGCGCGCCCCCACCAGACGGCCTGCTCGATAAACGTCGCCTTCATACGGAGGTTGCGGCCGGTCATGATGTTGTCGAGCACGGACATTCCGCGGAAGAGCGCGATGTTCTGGAACGTCCGCGCGATGCCCTCGGCCGCCGCCTTGTGCGTGTCCATCCCGCGCCGCTCCGTGCCGCGAAACGTGATCGTGCCCTTCTGCGGCCGGTAGACGCCGTTGATCACGTTGAGCATCGAGCTCTTGCCGGCGCCGTTCGGTCCGATGATCGCTCGCACCTCGTGGTCGCGCACGTCGAACGAGATGTCGGTCAGCGCCGTGACGCCGCCGAACGCGAGCGAAATGTGATCGAGCTTGAGGACGACGTCGCCGATGCTGCGCGCTTCTCCGCTCACCGGCGCAGCCCCGTCACTGAAAGGCCTCCGGGCTCACCGGAACTACCCTTCGGGCCAGGAGCCTCGGGGCTGACTCGCCCTTGCGAGCGGCGGCCCTCGCGCTCATGCCGCCGCCCGCGCCTGCGCCGGGAACGTCTTCGCCGCTGCAATTGCTAGATCCGCGGCGACCGTGCCGGAACGTCCGTCCTCGAACTTGACGGCGGTCTCGACGTGCTGGACGGTCCGATCGGAGTAAAGCGCGTCGATCAGGACGCGGTATTTCTCGGCCACGAAGGAGCGGCGCACCTTGCGCGTGCGCGTCAGCTCGTCGTCGTCCGGATCGAGCTCCTTGTGCAGGATCAGGAAGCGATGGATCTGCGACGCGGCGAGATCGCCTTCGGACGCGAGCTCGGCGTTCACCTGCTCGACGCACTCGCGGATCAACCCGTAGACCTCCGGCTTGCCCGCGAGATCGGCGTAGCCGGAATAGGGCAACGCGCGGCGCTCGGCCCAGTTGCCGACGGACCCCATGTCGATGTTGACGAACGCGCACACGCGGTCGCGATCAGAGCCGAACGCAACGGCTTCCTTGATGTGCGGGAAGAACTTGAGCTTGTTCTCGATGTAGTTCGGCGCGAATATCGTGCCGCCCGCGAGGCGTCCCACGTCCTTCGCGCGGTCGATGATCCGCAGGTGTCCTGCGCTGTCGATCACGCCGGCGTCGCCGGTGTGGAAGTAGCCTTCCGCGTCGATCGACTCGGCCGTCGCGTCCGGGCGCTTGTAATACTCCTTGAGCAGCATCGGGCCTCGCACGAGCACCTCGCCGCTCGGGGCAAGCCGCAACTCGACGCCCGGCGCCGGCAACCCGACGGTGTCGAACTTGACGCCGCGATCGGGCTGCAGGCAGACGTACGCGCACGTTTCCGTCTGCCCGTACAGCTGTTTGAGGTTGATGCCGATCGAGCGGTAGAACCGGAAGAGGTCCGGGCCGATCGCGGCGCCCGCCGTGTACGCGATGCGGATGTTGCTCATGCCGAGCACGTTGCGCAGCGGGCCGTAGATCAGCACGTTTCCGAGAGCGTACAGAAGCCGGTCGGCGATGCCCACCGGATGTCCGTCGAGGATCTCGGAGCCGCACCGGCGCGCAACGGCGGTGAAGCGACGGAACAGCCAGCGCTTCACCGCGCTCGCGTCCTCCATGCGAATCATCACCTGCGTCAGCAGGTTCTCGAACACGCGCGGGGGCGCGAAATAGTACGTGGGGCCGATCTCGCGCAGATCCGTCATCACCGTGTCGGCCGACTCGGGACAGTTGATCGTGAAGCCCGCGTACATCCACTGAGCGAACGAGAACAGGTGATCGCCGACCCACGCCATCGGCAGGTATGACAGGATGCTGTCTGCCGACGTCAGCCGGTCGAACTCGCACCCGCCCCTGGCGGCGGCTATGAACGCCGCGTGCGTCTGCCGAACGCCCTTCGGCCTGCCGGTGGTGCCGGACGTGTAGAGCATCACCGACACGTCGTCCGCCTTTCCCTCGGCGATCTGACCGTCGTAGAACCCGGGATGCGCGCGATCGTGCTCGCGCCCAAGCCGCGTCAGCTCCTCGTAGCTCTGGACACCCTCGTAGTGTCGCAACCCGCGGGGGTCATCGTAATAGACGTGGCGCAGCGTGGGCACGCTCGGCATCGCCTCGACCAGCTTGTCGACCTGCTCCTGGTCTTCGGCGATCGCATACACGATCGCCGCGTCGTTCAGCACATAGACGAACTCGGCGGTCGGCGCGTCCTGGTACATCGGCACAGGAACGCCCCCGAGCGCTTCGGCCGCGAGCATCGACCAGTAGAGGCGCGGCCGGTTGTCGCCGATGATCGCAAGGTGCATCCCGCGCTGGAATCCCTGCGCCGCGAGCCCGCACGCGATCGCGCGCACTTCGTCGGCGACCTGCGACCAGCTCCAGGTCTGCCAGATACCCAGGTCCTTTTCGCGGGTCGCGGGATGATTGCCGCGCACCTTCGCGTGGTGCAGGAGAAGGCGCGGGAACGTGTCCAATGCGGGTGCTTCCGCCACCTTCTCGACTCCTCCTCGAGCGCGCCCTCGTGCGGGGCGATTCGCGATGCCGGGATTCTATTACACCTCGCGCCGGCGGCAAGCCCCGGGCCCGGTCCGGTCCGCGCTACGCGTACGTGTAGAAGCCGCGCCCCGATTTGCGGCCGAGATGCCCCGCCGCCACCATCTCCTTCAGCAGCAGCGCGGGCCGGTACTTGGGGTCGTTGAAGTCGCGGTAGAACACCTCCATCACCGCGAGCAGCACGTCGAGCCCGACCATGTCGCAGAGGGCGAGGGGGCCGATCGGATGGCTGCAGCCGAGCTTCATCCCGTTGTCGATGTCCTCGGCGCTGGCGAGTCCCTCCTGCAGCGCGAGGATCGCCTCGTTCAGCATCGGGCACAGGATTCGGTTCACGACGAAGCCCGGGCTGTTTCTCACGATGATGGGCGTCTTGCCGAGCGCCTTCGCGAAGGCCGCGACAGCGTCGACCGTCGAATCGTCGGTCAGGTGGCCGCGAATCACCTCGACGAGCGACATCACGGGCACGGGGTTGAAGAAGTGCATGCCCAGGAATTTGCCGGGACGCGACGTCGCCGCCGCGAGACGGGTGATCGAAATCGACGA
>Ga0068863_100003694_pt1 | contig 15126 bp, 12 predicted proteins | sample KBSSwiS62_FD_66596 | JGI IMG/M metagenome (GOLD analysis project Ga0068863, IMG submission 66596) | Switchgrass rhizosphere microbial communities from Kellogg Biological Station, Michigan, USA - KBS Switchgrass S6-2 | ecosystem: Host-associated > Plants > Roots > Rhizosphere > Soil ...
ACGAGAGCAATGGAGGCGACCAGCGGTTCATTGAAGTGGCCGAGCAACGCGACGGGATCCCAGATGGCTTCGCCAAACAAGACTACCGACGCGGACGTCACCGCAACACCGATGAAAGAATACAGGGTCATCGCAGCCGGCAAGCCCAGCGCCTGGCCGACCATCTGCGCCTTCTGCGACTTTGCATAGCGGGTGAAGTCAGGAATATTCAACGCAACGGTAGCCCAGAAGCCGACCATTCCCGTGAGCGACGGTATGAAGAAATGAAAAAACTCGCTAGTGCTTTTAAATTTGCTGGGCGTACTGAGCACCGGACCGAGGCCGCCGGCTTTGCGCGCAATCCACCACAACAGCAGCAGGCCGACACCGAGCATAAACGGAGCGCCAATGCCTTCGAGAAATTTTATAGTTTCAATGCCGCGCCAGATCACCGCCATGTTCAGCAGCCAGAAAGCGAAGAAACAGATCCACGGCATCGCCGCATTGCTCGCCGCGCCGGGCCACAAGACGCGCAGCATCGAGTACACGGCCTGCCCGCCGATCCAGCACTGGATGCCAAACCACCCGCACGCCACCAATGCACGCAATACTGCGGGGATATTGGCGCCGCGCACTCCAAACGAAGCGCGCACATACACCGGAAACGGAATGCCGTATTTTGTTCCGGCATGCGCGTTCAGAATCATTGGGACCAGCACAATCAAGTTGCCAAGAAGGATGGTGCCGATGGCTTGCTTCCAGCTCATGCCGCCGGCGATCAGTCCCGAAGCAAGCATGTACGTGGGAATGCAAACGCTCATGGCGACCCAAAGCGACGCGTAGTTGTAGGTGCCCCAGGTACGGCGTTGCAGCGGGATTGCTGCAAGGTCTTCGTTGTAGAGAGATGCGTCGTGAGTCGCCGAAGCAGTGGAACTCATTGCCACGCCCCGCCGCGAGCGGTGCGCCGCAGGTAGGCCCCGCGACCGGCTTTGCCAATGTATTTTCCATTTTCAACGATGAGTTCGCCGCGCGAAAACACCTGCCGGGCGTTGCCGCGAACGCGGAAGCCTTCAAACATGGAGTAGTCCACGCGCATGTTGTGGGTCTTGGCGCTGATCAGGTGTTCGGCGTTGGGATCCCAGACGACTATATCCGCATCGCTGCCTGCGGTGAGAGTTCCTTTCTTCGGATACATGCCAAAGATTTTCGCTGGCGCAGTGGAGACAATTTCGACAAACCGGTTCAGTGAAAGTTTGCCTTCGTTTACGCCGTGATGATGGAGCAGCTGAAGGCGATTCTCGATTCCGGGACCGCCATTGGGAATTTTGGTGAAGTCGTCTTTGCCGAGAACTTTCTGATCCTCGAAACAAAACGGACAGTGATCAGTAGAAACAACTTGCAGGTTGTCGTCTTTCAGGCCGTCCCAGAGTTTGGGGAGATTTTCCTTTTCGCGTAGGGGCGGCGTGAAAACGTATTTCGCGCCCTCAAAGCCGGGACGCTGCAATTCGTCAATCGAGAGCAGTAGATATTGCGGGCAGGTCTCGGCGAAGGCGGGAACGCCGCGACTGCGGGCTTCGCGGACTTGATTGAGCGCATCTTCGGAAGAGAGATGCACGATGTACACCGGTGCGTGCGCAATTTCGGCCAGCGCGATGGCGCGATTCACCGCTTCGGCCTCGGCAATGGTGGGGCGCGTGAGCGCATGATAGACGGGAGCGGTTTGGCCGTCGGCAAGGGCTTGCTGCACGATGACGTCGATGACGCTGCCGTTTTCGGCGTGCATGCAGATGAGCGCACCATTTTTGGAAGTTTGCTTGAGCGCTTTGAAGATTGTCGCGTCGTCCACCATCAGGACGTTCGGATACGCCATGAATAGCTTGAAGCTGGCCACACCCTCGCGAACCATTTCGTCCATGTCGTCGAGTCCCGCTCCGCCAAGGTCGGTGACGATCATGTGCAGGCCGTAGTCAATGCAGGCTTTGTTTTGTGCTTTTTTCATCCAGCTATCGAGAGCGTCGCGCATGTGCGTACCGCGGCCCTGGATAGCAAAGTCCACAATCGAAGTTGTGCCTCCGATGGCGGCGGCGCGGGTGCCGGTTTCGAAATCGTCGCTGGAGGTGGTCCCGCCGAAAGGCATGTCCAGATGCGTGTGCGCGTCGATGCCGCCAGGAAGAACCAGCATGCCGGTGGCGTCGAGCGTCTTGTGCGCGGGGGCGTGCGGAATACCGGCGCGGATTTCCTTGATGGTTTCACCTTCAACCAGAATGTCCGCCGGGAATGTTTTGTCGGCGGTGACGACCGTGCCGTTCTGAATGAGAAGCCCCATCAGCCGCAGTTCCTTCCGGTAGTCGGTAAATTCGGTATGGATGCGGTGCGCTGTTCCCAGGATTGCGGCGGCAGATTCAAATCAATTTCTTCCATGGTGATGCAGCCGGGAACCGGGCAAACGAGGTAGCAAAGATTGCAGCCAACACATTCAGATTCGTCGACACGTGGAATACGCGCTAACGGCGTGGCGTACGGCTCGGAACCATTCGATGTGACGGCGTGGTCGAGTTTGGGAATCGGCGTCATGGAAATGACTTCCCTGCTCTGCGCTTCGCGCATCGCGGGAGTGGCCTGCACGCCGTTGTGGCCGGCGCCAGTTAGCGCAGACTGGCCGACGCGGTCCATGTGGATGCACTGGTGCGCACCGTCCCAGCAAGCGGTGTAGCAAAGCTGGCAGCCGATGCACCTTTCTTCGTGGATGCGCGCGACGATTTTGTAATTGAGATTGAGATGCTTCCATTCCTGCACGCGCGCAAGGCTGAGCGACTGAAAGTCGGAAATCTTGGCGAAGCCTTTTTCGGCCATCCAGTTGGAAAGGCCGTCCCTCATTTCTTCAATGATGCGGTATCCGTAATGCATGACCGCAGTGCAGACCTGCACGTTGCTGCAGCCGAGAAGAATAAATTCGACGGCGTCGCGCCAGTCGGAGATGCCGCCGATGCCGGAGAGCGGCAGCGCAGAATCGGGGTCGCCTTGTACCTGCTGAACCATATTGAGCGCGATGGGCTTTACAGCAGGGCCGCAGTAGCCGCCGTGGGACGATTTGCCGTCCACGTTAGGACGCGGAGTAAACGTGTCGAGATCGATGCCGGTGATGGAGTTGATGGTGTTGATGGCGGAAAGACCGTCGGCACCGGCGCGCTTGGCGGCGCGAGCGACGGTGCGAATGTCCGTAATGTTGGGCGTAAGTTTTACCAAGACTGGAGTGCGCGCTTTTTCTTTCACCCACGCAGTAATCATTTCCGCATATTCGGGAACCTGGCCCACAGCACTGCCCATGCCGCGTTCGCTCATGCCGTGCGGGCAGCCGAAATTTAATTCCAGCCCGTCGGCGCCAGCATCTTCTGATTGTTGAACGATTTTGTGCCAGGCTTCGCGCTTGGATTCGACCATCAGCGATGCGATCAGCGCATGTTTGGGATAGCGCTTTTTGACTTCGGTAATTTCGCGCAGGTTGGTTTCGAGCGGGCGATCGGTGATGAGTTCGACGTTGTTGAGGCCCATCATGCGCTGGCCGTTCCAATCGACCGACGAATACCGCGATGAAACGTTGACGATGGGATCGCCCAGTGTTTTCCACACCGCGCCGCCCCATCCGGCGTCAAACGCACGCATGACTTGTTGGCCACAGTTGGTGGGAGGAGCGGAGGCGAGCCAGAACGGATTGGGCGAATAAATTTTTCCGGCGAAGAGGACGGAAAGGTCGGGCGCGACTTTTTGCTCAGGCATGGGCGGACTCCAGTTGGCGCGCCAGGGCGAGGGCAGAGCGTTTGCCATCGGCTACGGCGTCTACCACTTCACGGCCGCCGTTGACACAGTCGCCGCCGGCGAAATATTTCGGGTTGGCGGTTTGGCCGGTAGCGCGATCAATTTGTACGCGGCCAAACTCGAGTTTTATGCCGCGGCAGGATTCCAGGAAAGCCAAGAGTGGCGATTGGCCGATGGCGGGGATGGCCATGTCGCACGGAATGCGGAACGAGGATGCGATCGTGGGTTGCGTTTGGGAGCCGGCGGAATCGGGCGGAGATTTCAACTCGCCGCCGATCGGGAGATCGGCGTTCGCGGGCACAGGCTGCGTGAACATGCATTCGATGGCCGCGATTGTTGGGCCATACGTGTGAATGGCGGCGGGCTGTATCCACCAGCGGAACTCGACGCCTTCCTCGCGGGCTTGTTCGTATTCGAATGCGAACGCCGAGATGTGTTCCTTGCCGCGGCGATAGAGGATCTGGACATTTTCTGCGCCGAGGCGGATGGCCGCGCGTGCGGCGTCAATGGCGGTGTTGCCGGCGCCGATGACGGCGACGCGGCGGCCTACAGTTGACGCAACTCCAGTCTTGTAACGCTCGATGAAATCCAGCGCGTTGATCACGGCGGGGTGATTTTCGCCTGGGATGCCAAGCTTGTGCATCGCGCCGAGGCCAACCCCGAGAAAAATAAAGTCGTATTCGTTTTCGAGCTTGGCAAGCTTGGCGGGCGAGATGTCTTCGCCGAAACGGAAGTCCACGCCGAGCGCGCGGATCATTTCGATTTCGCGAAGACTGTCGGCGGAACGAAGTTTGTATTCGGCCACACCGTAGGTATTGAGTCCGCCGGGAAGTGCCTTGCGTTCGAAGACAGCGACCGCAAAGCCTTGTTGGCGAAGTTCGGCGGCGCAGGAGAGCGAGGCGGGGCCGGAACCGATACAGGCGACTTTGCCAAGTTTGTCAGCGGAAGATTTTTTGGGTAGCGCTGCGCCGTTGTGCAGGAACGCGTCCATGGCATGGCGCTGGAGACGGCCGATTTCGATGGGCTGCTGGTTGTAGCGATGATAGACGCAAGCGCCTTCGCAGAGAACGTCCACGGGGCAGACGCGGGAACAGCTGGCGCCGAGAATGTTTGCGTCGAGAATGGTGAGCGCGGAGCCGCGCAGATTACCTTGCGCGATTTTTTTGATGAAACGCGGTACATCAATGTGCGTGGGGCAAGCGGCGATACACGGGGCGTCGAAACAGTAGAGGCAGCGGTTGGCTTCGGTAAGTGCGGACTGGTGGTCGAAGGGCGGATGGAGATCCGGGAAGCGAGCGGCCAGTTCTGAATTAGGTTTGTGAGCTACCGTCAACTCACCCTCCTGGGCGACGACGCAGATTAAAAACAGCAGATCCTTCGCAACGCTACGCGTATCTTAGAATGACAATTTCGTTCACGGCTTCACTAAGACCTCGTACATGTCCGGGCGGCGGTCGCGGAAAAACTGCCAGGTCTTGCGGACCTGGGAAATCATATCGAGGTTGAGATCGGCGGTGAGGACTTCGTCCTTGTCGCGGGAGGCTTGCGCGAAAATCTGGCCGCGCGGATCGCAAAAATAACTGGAACCGTAGAATTCGCCGATGTTCCAGGGCGCTTCGGTGCCGACGCGATTGATGGCGGCGATGAAGTAGCCGTTGGCGGCGGCGTGCGCGGGCTGTTCGAGCTTCCAAAGATATTCACTGAGGCCGGCGACCGTGGCCGATGGATTGAAGACGATTTCGGCGCCGTTGAGTCCCAGGGCACGAGCGCCTTCGGGAAAGTGGCGGTCGTAGCAGATGTACACGCCGATTTTGGCGAAGCCGAGATCAAAGACGGGGTAGCCGAGATTGCCGGGGCGGAAATAGAATTTTTCCCAAAAGCCGGGCGCAACATGTGGGATGTGCGTCTTGCGATATTTGCCGAGATAGGAGCCGTCGTTATGGATGACCGCGGCGGTGTTGTAATAGATGCCCTCGGATTCGATTTCGTAGAGGGAGACGACCAAGGCAACGCGAAGCTCCGCGGCGAGGTTCTGCATGAGCTGAGTAGTCGGACCGCCAGGGATGGGCTCGGTGAAGTCATACCAGCGGGTAGACTGCTCAGCGCAGAAATACGGGCCGTAGAAAATTTCCTGCAAGCAAATGACTTGCGCGCCATCGGCGGCAGCTTTGCGGATCATGGCTACGTGTTTGTCCAGCATGACCTGCTTGATTTTGTCGAGAGGACTGGAGGGAGATTCGGCGTTGGTGGCCTGAATCAGGGAGCAGCGGACGATACGCGACATGAGGCTCCTTCAATGAGTCGGCAGAATTCGTTGAGTAATCTTACATCGGCGGGGCCGGAAATTGAGCGGGTGTTTAAAGACCGTCACAAACTACAGTCTGTGCAACCCAACCGACTTAATAAGGCGTCTTGTCGGGCTTGGCTAACCAGGATTGAAAGATGGCGTTGGCTTCTTCGCGGAGGAGTTGGTCCATAGGAATGCGGCGCTGGTGTGGCGGAATGGCGAGTTCGCGGTAGATGAAAGCATCCTCGAAGCCAGCAGCCGCGGCATCGCCGGCCGTTGCAGCATAAAAGACCCTCGCGGGACGCGCCCAGTAAATAGCACCGAGGCACATGGGGCATGGCTCGCAGGTGGTGAAGAGCTCGCAGTGATCGAGCTGAAAGGATTCGAGGCGCTTGCAGGCGTCGCGGATGGCCACGACTTCCGCGTGCGCCGTGGGATCGTTGGATGCGGTAACGCGGTTGACGCCGGTAGCGATGAGTGCACCGTTTTTGGCAATTACGGCAGCGAAGGGGCCGCCGCCATTGCGAACGTTTTCGAGGGCCAGCGCAATAGCTTGACGCATGAAGTCGAGTGCCATGAGCGTGATTTTAATTTGCATGGTTTGCGAAGGAAGAGCAAGTGCAGCTTCCCCGGAACATCACACGAAGAAGGTCAGGCTGCGAGGCGTGCGAGGGTATCGGCGAGGACCAAGGCGCCGCGTGCGACGTCCTCCGGCGCGGCATACTCATCGGGGCGGTGGCTCCAGCCATTGCGACACGGGATAAACAGCATGGCGGTGGGCGCGATGCGTGACATGAAGAGCGAGTCGTGATAGGCGCGGCTGACCATTTCGAGAAACGGAAAACCTTGCCTACGACAAGCCTCAGCGAGTGCGCGTGTAACCAGCGGCGCACAATCAGCCGGCGGGTCCGCGTTGAGCAGATCGCTGCGAATCGAGACGCCGCGTTTCGAAGCGATCTCCTCCGATATCTGCGCGATCTTCTGCATGACCGCGTCTCGTCGGGCGAGGTCCGTGTCACGCACATCAAGACTGAGCCGCACTCGGCTGGGGATGCTGTTCACCGCGCCAGGAAAGACTTCGCAGATGCCGACCGTAGCAACGGTGTCGGGCGCCCCAGTGGCGCACGCTGCGGATTCAACCGCCAAAATCAACTCAGACGCGGCGCACAGCGCGTCTTTGCGTTCGGGCATCAACAGCGCACCCGCGTGACCGCCTGAACCCTCGACCAAGATTTTGGCGCTAGCAGGCGCTGCGATCTTTTGCACGATGCCAAGCGGGATCTTCTGTTGTTCGAGGATCGGCCCTTGTTCGATGTGGAGTTCGACGAAAGCTTTGTAATGAGTTGCCAACATCAGTGCGGACGCGAGATCGCCATTGAAGCCTGCGGCGTGGCGGACAATTTCAAGCGAGTCACCATTGGAATCGGTGAGCTGCGCAGCCAACTGCGGTGAGAGTGTGCCGGAGAGAAGCCGACTGCCTAAGCAACCGATGCCGAAGCGCGTCGGTTCCTCGGAGGTGAAGAGCACAAGTTCAATCGAGTATTTGGGGCGAAAGTTGGCGCGTTGCAGAGCGCGGATGGCCTCAAGTCCACCGATAACGCCGACCACGCCATCGAATTTCCCAGCGTTGGGGATCGCGTCAATGTGCGAGCCGGTTCCCACGGCGGGTGCGGCGAGGTTGCTTCCCTGCCACCGCGCGAATGTGTTGCCGACGGCGTCCGCGCGCAGTTCGAGCCCAGCCTCTTTGCACTTCGCGGCGAACCACGCGCGCGCGCGCAAGTCCGCGGCAGAAAAAACAATTCGAGTGACTACAGGCGGCTCGGCCTCGGTGATTTGCGCGAGCTCATCAATTTCCGCTTGCAATCGCTGCTGATCGATCCACAAATTCATGGTTACCGCGGCAAGAGCGGATGGCGGTTGGCGTCTTTGTAGATTAGATACTTCGCTGGAACTTTGCCGATTGCGCCAAACCACTGGGGACACCACGGCCCCATCCAGATAAAATCGCCAGCCGTGACCGGATACCAGGCATCGCCCAGCCGGTAAATTCCTCCGCCTTCCAGCATGATCAGACCATGCTCCATGATATGCATTTCCACCATGCTGAGCGACGAGCCGGGCTGGTACGTCATGGTGTTGACGGCAAAGTCGAACGCCGGCTGATCGGGCAATAGGCATTTGACTTGCAGTGACGCGTCGTCGCCGAGCGATTGCGAGTCGATCGAATCTTCACTGGAGACGATGAGTTGCGGCGCCGCAGCAGTTTCCAGCGGCTGGTACTGCTTTTCAATCACCACAACTCGGCTCTGCTCAGTCGCGCTCACCTGATGGGTCATCTTTTCCGGGACGAACGCATAACCGCGCCGCCCTAGCGTCTGCCGCTTGCTAGCCGCCTCCAACTGAATAGCGCCTTCCAGCACATACAAAAATCGCTGCGCCGCAGCGGTGCCAAGTTCACCGCCGGCTTCGCATTCCACGGTGTACTCGGTGAACGCCGCGCCCAGCGCCGGGCTGATGTGCACGATCGCCATCGCCTTTTTCATGCCGGGAAGCACGGTGCGCACAAACGTATCCGCAGTGAGCAGAGTGTGGTTGCGCTGATGCGAACTGCGCGTCTGGCCGAGTTGGTGCAATGGGTTATCCACGAGGCGTGTCTGTCCTTGGTGAAGCTACGGGTGAACCTACGGACTGCAAAAATTCCGGCGAAGCAGAAAGTTGTTTGAGCAAATAGCCTCCGCAATCGATGGCACAGGCGACATCTTCCAGCAAGACAGATTCGGCGGGGTCGTGGCTGATGCCGCCGGGACTGCGCACGAAGATCATCGCCGCGGGGACGCGCGAGGCAAGGATCATCGCGTCGTGGCCCGCGCCGCTGGGCAGTCGGTGAGCGGGGCAACCTGCAGCGCGCATGGCCGTTTCGATCTGCGCGGTCAGAAAAGGATCCATAGCCACGGCGGGGTGATTGAGAAACGTAGCAAAACTTAGTGTGAGTGCTCGACGCGCGGCAATCTGCTGCGCCAGCGAGATCAAACGTTGCACGGACTGCGCGCGGACGGCATCGGATTTGTGGCGAACGTCGAGCGTCAGGCGAACTTCGCCGGGGATGACGTTGGTCGCTCCCGGATGAGCCTGAATGGAGCCAACCGTCGCAACCAGACCGGCGGTACGGCTGGCCTCGGATTCAACCGCGACCATCCATTCAGCGGCGGCGGCCAAAGCATCGCGCCGTGCATTCATCGGAGTTGTGCCGGCATGGTTAGCCTTGCCAGTAATAGTGATTGCCAAGCGCGACTGGCCGACGATGGCTTCGACCGCACCCAGCGGCAAGTTGAGAGCTTCGAGCACGGGACCTTGCTCGATGTGAAATTCGATGTAGGCGAGCACGTCATCAGACATCCGGGCTGCGGATAACTGTGCGGGATCGAGTCCAAAATTCTGGATGGCTTGGCGGATCGAGACGCCATTCGCGTCGCGGCGATTGAAGAAATCTTCGTCGTAGTTGCCAACGAGCGCGCAGCTGCCGATAAAGGGCGTCGCGAAGCGAACACCCTCTTCTTCTGAGAAGGCGACAAGTTCGATCGCGAAAGGCAGGCGCTCGCCCTCAAGCTGTTCGAGCAGCGCGATGGCAAGTAAAACGCCCAGCGGCCCATCAAAGGCTCCGGCGTTGGGCACCGTGTCCAGGTGAGAACCAAGAAGCAACCGCGGCGACGCAGCGTCTGCGCCCGGGTACACCGCGCGGAGATTACCCGCAGCGTCGATCGTAGGAGTGATGCTGAGTGGCTTGAGCCATTCGGCAAGAGCGTCGTGACAATCGCGCATCGGCGGCGAAAGAAAAGTGCGTCGAAGGCCGGTGGGATCTTCGCTGAAGCGCGCCAGCGTCTGGCAGCGGGCAATGACGTCGGCCGCGCGGGACGTCGCAATCGGGTTGAAGGTCTGCGACACGGGCATCACTCGCGCGTCACGCGTGCTTCGATGTAGCCATACGGCTCGTCGATCGGCACGAAGATTTCGTTGGGATTGTCCTGCCCAAAGCGGGAAAGATCGACCAGCAGGCAATGCTTGTTGGGCATCGTAAGCTGGATGTCGCTTACTTCTGAGACATGATCGAGAACGTTTTGCGCCATAGCGTAGAGAGTGTGCTGGACGGATTCACTTTGGTGCTCGGCGAAAGCCGCCAAAAGGAGCTCGCGAATCTGGGCGCGAAGCTTGGCGAAAGCGGAGTTGTCAGTGCCGTACGTCCAGTTAGTGCTGACGGCCGTACCGAACAGCCGGTCCCGTGTTTCAGGCAGCGTCGTCAGCGCATCCTTTATATAGCCAGTAAACGCCGAGCCAGCGGTCTTCAGAATCACCAGGTTCTCGAGACCGGAAACCACCTTAAGCGTGCCACGGCGAGCCTGCGTCGCGGTGGCGGTCTGGAGCTCTCGGGACGACTGAACAAACGTCGTGGGATGCGGCTTACCTCCTAGCGTGACGTGCTGCCACGCGCATTCCGAAACGGTGATCTCCACGGCGGAAACCTGCGGATTTCGGCTCAACAGGAACACGACGACTTCCTTGGCAAAGTCCTCGATGCAATCCGCCGCAGAATTTCGTGCCAGCGAGTACACCGTGTTTTTCATGGTGTCGGTAGGAAGAATCTTGCGGTTGTCGCCATCCGTAAAGCAGGAGTCGAAATCGCCTTGCAGCAATATTTGAACGGTCCACTCACGCAGGTCATGCATGCCCGAGTGGCGTTTCACGCGCACCAGCCGAACGCGCGACTTGCCGTAACGATTTTCCGCGAGTTTCACCATTCAGCTTCCCCGGTACGTGGTGTAACCATTGGCACTCATCAGTAGCGGAATGTGAAAGTGCGATTCCCCATTGCCAACACGAAATGCGATCTCCACGTAGGGATACAAGCTCTGAATGCCTTGCGAAGCGAAGTAGTCCGCCGTGTCGAAGGTCAGGCGATAAGTTCCTTCGGTCAGGTGCACGTTTTCAGGCAAAAGCTGCGCGCACCTACCGTCGGAGTCCGTAGCCGCGGCGGCAAGTCGGTGCCAATTGCCGGAGGGTTCGCAGCGCTCTAAACGCACCAGCACCGCCGCGGCCGGTTTGCCGCGGGCGGTGTCTAAAATGTGCGTAGAAATGCGCTTCATGTTCCCAGCCACTTTTTCAGTCGGAGCTGCGTGATCAGTCGTTGTTCTTCAGCAGCTTCGCGAATTTCGGTTTCCTTATCATTCTGCATTCGACGACGGAGAATCGCCAGAATTTCAGCGGCCGATTTCCCTGCGGCGCACACAATAAAGATGTAGCCAAACTTCTCTTCATAGGCGCGATTGGCGTCGGCCAAAGCAGACTTAAGGTCGTCGGCCGCATTGGTCACGCGGTCTTGTTCCTGTTCAGACCACGCCGCGGAGCGCGCCGGTGCCGGCGAGCTAGCGGATGATTCGCCGATGCGCGGATGACTGCGGAAGGCTTCGCGCCAGTCCGCTGGCGTCAAACTGCGCCAAATTTCGTCGGAAGCGGCAAGAAGGGCCGCGGCTTGGGCAAATGGCCGGCGCTGTGTGAGTCGCTCTGCCCATGCCCTTGAACCGCAGCAGGACAGGATTTCCCTGGCCACTGCAGCGGAGGGTGCTTGGTTCCAGCGCGCCAGGGAATCGTTCACGAGTTGCCCGCCTGAGGACTCCTCCGAACCAAGAGCTTCCACAAATTCGGCCACGAGATTGGCCGCGACGGCAGCGCGATATTTTGTAGTGGAGCGGATGTCGTCGATCGGCTGGATTTGTTGGGCAACGCTAGCTGCGGCAAGACTGGCCAGCGCCGGTTCGATCTTTCTGCCAGTAAGTAAACGTTCCGTGACCTTCAGGCGAAGTGGAACCGGTGCAACACTGCCGAGGGCAATGCGAACGTCCTCGATTGCGCCATTTTCGATTTTTCCTAACGCAGCCATGCAAACTTTGGAGATAGCTTGCGCTTTGCGGGAACCGATTTTTCGTGCAAAAGCAAAATAGCCCGCACATTTGCGAGGAAGCTTGATCGTTCGGATTAATTCACCCGATTGCAGCGCATGCTTTTTATATGCCTGATGAAAGTGGGTGTATGGCACTTCCCTTTCACCGTTCGCCGAGGCTAACAACAACGTGGCTTCGTAGACCAGAAGTGCCGGCAACGAATCGGCAGCAGGCGAAGCGTTGACGATGTTGCCACCCAGCGTGCCCCGGTTCTGATTTGCGATCCCGCCGGTCCAGGCCGCCGCGCCGGCAAGCAAGGGAAATTCCCGAGCGATCACTTCGTGCTGCCGGACGTCGCTGTACGTGCTTCCCGCTCCAATGCGAACTTCGCCGGGCAGAACCTCGATCCCGCACAATTCGGGAAGGTTCCAGATGCTGACCAAATTGCGAGTCGGCAATTTTCCGACTGCGTACAACACCATCAAGTCGGTGCCACCAGCGATCGGTGTCCAACGATCCGCCTCGCGGTTCATCAGCGCGAGGGCGGACTTCAGCGTTGCGGGCGTGACGATCCGATAGTCGCGCGGATCGGCTCTCATTTCGTCTCGCTCTTATCTACTACTTGCTGCACCGCTTCGAAGATCTGCGAATATCCGGTGCACCGGCACAGATTGCCGGAAAGGCCTTCGCGAATATCGTCGAGCGTGGGTTGCGGATTCTTATCCAGCAAATGAACCGCGGCCAGAATCATTCCCGGCGTGCAGATGCCGCACTGCGCGCCGTTGCACGCAAGGAACGCCGACTGCAACGGATGCAGACGCCGATCGTGAGCGATTCCTTCGATCGTGGTGATGCTGCTTCCATGCGCTTGAGCGACCGGAATCAGACAACTGTTCACCAGCTGACCATCCATGAGCACGGAACACGAGCCGCACTCGCCTTCGCCGCATCCCTCTTTCGCACCGGTCAGGCCGAGTTCGTGACGAAGTACGTCCAGCAATCGCTCCATCGGATACACGAGCAGTCTCGCAGAAGCGCCGTTCACGGTCAGCCGCACTTGCTGCTTGCCGAGCTCGGAGTTCGGGGGCATCAAGCTTGCACCACCGACAACGGAGTGGCCGAAATCGCGGCGTGAATATCTTCGGGCAAAAGTGGAATGGAGTTAAAAGAAACACCGAGCGCGTCTTCGATCGCGTTGACAATCGCGGGAGCTGGTCCGTCCATCGGCAATTCGCCAATGCCCTTTGCTCCGTAGGCGCCATGCACGTTGCCAAGCTCCTCGAAAAAGACGCGGATCGGGGGCAAGTCCATCGAAGTCGGCATGATGTAGTTGGTCATTTGGTTGTTCAACATGCGGCCCTCTTGCCAGACGACTTTTTCGTAGAGCGCGAAGCCGATCGCTTGTGCTACGCCCCCGGCAATCTGCCCTTCCGCCAGACGCGGGTGCAACACTTTGCCGACTTCTTGTAGGGCGACAAAGTCGTCGACGGTCACGGCGTAACTTGTGAGGTCCACAGAAACTTGCGCGACGTACACAGCCCAGGCGAAAGCGGCGTAAGCTTCGCCGCGATATTTCTGATCGTCCCAAAAAACTCCCGGCGGCGCGTTGTAACGCGAGTAGGATTTTAACTCTCCGTTCTTGCTGATGTGGATTCGGCACGCAGTGCGAAATTCGTCGGGCGCGTAGCCTTCCTTCAGAGCTCCCGAACCAATCAAGGTTTGCTTCAGCCCGAGCGCGGCGGAATGGACCAAATTGCCGACAATCATGGCGGTGCGCGAAGCAACCGTGGGGCCGCTGTTAGGAACAGTGCTGGTATCGGGCTGCGCGATGCTCACGAATTCATAGGGAAGCTGCAAAGTTTCGGCGGCAATCTGGCAGAGCACCGTGTTGGTGCCCTGGCCGAACTCGGCGCTCGACACAAGAACGCGGACCGAGCCATCAGCTACGGCTTCGACGCCAACCACGGAACTAAGATAACGTTCACCGGAACCTGTGAATCCAGCCCCGTGCAGAAATGCGGCGATGCCAACGCCCTTCTTTATTTTTCCCGCCGCATTTTTGTAAGCAAGCGATTCTTTCTCGTTTCGGCAACCTGACAGTTCCAGCGCCCGGTCGAGCATGCGATCCAGGTCAATTTTTTCGCGAATGACTTGCTCCGTCGTAGTGGTCATACCTGGCCTGAGGAAATTACGCTTGCGAATCTCTACCGGCGAAACGCCGACAACGTGCGCGATGTGATCCATGTGGCGTTCCATCGCAAAGAGTGTTTGCGGTGCCCCAAAGCCGCGAAATGCGCCGTGCGGCGGAGTGTTGGTGGCCACAGCTTTGCTGCGGATTGTGACATTCGGCCAATAATACGGGCCACCGGCATGAATCGTTCCGCGCGACAGCACCACCGAGGACAAAGTCGCGTAGGCTCCGCCGTCCATGGTGATTTCGATTTCGCCTCCCAGGATTTTTCCCTCGGCGTCCACCGCGGTGCGATGGCGTGTGCGCGACGGGTGGCGTTTCGTGGTCGCGACAAGATCTTCGATTCGGTCATAAATCATTTTCACCGGCCGCTTGGCCTTCATCGCCAGCAGCGCGGCGTGTGCCGCGATCATTGAGGGATATTCTTCCTTGCCGCCGAACGCGCCGCCGGTTTCCATCTGCACCACGCGAACTTTTTCTTCGGGCAGCGCGAAGAGAGCCATCAGAGCTTTGTGAACGTAGTAGGGGCACTGCAGCGATCCCCACACCGTTATACCGTGTGCCTCATCAAACGCCGCGATCATTCCATTGTTTTCGATGTACAGCTGTTCCTGCGCTCCGGTGAAATATTCGCCTTCGACGATGTGCGTTGCTTTCTCCCAGACGCCTTCCATGGAACCTTTTTCGATCAGAAATGTTTTCAGTGCGTTGTCACTGCCCCAAATGATTTCGGTTTGCTTCTCGCTCTCTTCCATCGAGAACACAGCAGGCAAAGGATCGTAGTCAATCGAGACTGCCTCCACGGCTTTCCACAGTTTGTGCCGGTCCGGATGCGCGAGAAGCAGGATTGGCTCCTCGGCGTGATTGACGACGCCATCAGCCAGGCCAGGCTGATCATCGAGAATGAGCGCGATGCAGTT